>Ga0224505_10002041_pt1 | contig 12151 bp, 9 predicted proteins | sample SF_Jan12_sed_USG_FD_169102 | JGI IMG/M metagenome (GOLD analysis project Ga0224505, IMG submission 169102) | Sediment microbial communities from San Francisco Bay, California, United States - SF_Jan12_sed_USGS_4_1 | ecosystem: Environmental > Aquatic > Marine > Sediment | place: USA: California...
AGTGGCCGGGCGAGCGTGACGGCCGCGTTCACGGCCATCATCAGGTCCTCGGTCGCGACGTAGCGTTCGGTGCCGGAGAATTTCTGGGTCACGGGTGAACCTCGGTCATCGGTGTCCTCGCTAGTCCTCGACCCGCAGCAGCTTCATCGTGTTGGTGCCCCCGGACACGCCCGACAGTTCGCCGAGCGTGAGGATCAGCTCGTCGCCCGCCTTCACGTGACCGCGATCGAGCAGTTCCTTCGAGATGGCGCGGTAAAGCTCTGCGGGATCCGTGTGGGTGATGTCGAAGGGGATCGGATGCACGCCGCGATACAGTGCAACCCGCCGCTGCGTGCGTTCGTGCCGCGTGAAGGCGAAGATCGGGATGTCCGCCCGGATGCGCGACATCCACAACGGCGTCGATCCCGATTCCGTCAGGGCCACGATGGCCTCGACGTCCATGTGATTGGCCGTGAACATCACCGCGTGGGCAATGGCCTGGTCGAAGTGCTCGACCTTGCCCTCGGCGCGCTCGCGGCCGCGATTGCGCCGGAACAGGTACATCTCGGCGCCCTCGATGACCTCGGCCATCGCCTCGACCGCGCGACTCGGGTACTTGCCGACCGCCGACTCGCCCGACAGCATCACGGCGTCGGTGCCGTCGAGCACCGCGTTCGCCACGTCCGACACCTCTGCGCGGGTCGGTACCGGACTGTGGATCATGGACTCCATCATCTGTGTCGCGGTGATGGTCACGCGGTCGAGGCTGCGGGCCTGCTCCAGGATCCGCTTCTGGATGCCGGTGAGCTGCGCGTAGCCGACCTCGACGCCGAGGTCGCCTCTCGCGACCATCACCGCGTCGCTCGCGAGGATGATTTCCTCGAGGCGCGGGATGGCCTCGCTGCGCTCGATCTTGGCCACGATGCGCGCGTCGCTGCCGGCCGCGGCCAGCAGGGCACGGGCCTCGTTGACGTCGCTCGCCTGCCGCACGAACGAGACCGCGAGATAGTCAACCTCGAGAGCGGCCGCGAGCCGCACGTCCTCGCGGTCCTTGTCGGTCAAGGCCTTCGCGGACAGGCCACCGCCGCGCCGGTTGATCCCCTTGTGGTCGGAAACGTCCCCCCCGGTCGTGACCACGCACTCGACGCGCGAACCACTCACGGACGTCACCTGGAGCTCGATCTGTCCGTCGCCGAGGATCAGCTCGTCGCCGGGACGCACGTCCTCGGCGAGTTCCGCGTACGTGATGCCGACGCCGCGATCCGTGCCGTCGACCGGGTCGATCGCGGGATCGAGTGCGAAGGGTTCACCCTCGGCGAGGACGGCGCGGCCGCCCGCGAAGCGCTCGATGCGGATCTTGGGGCCCTGCAGGTCGCCGAGGACCGCCACGTGCTTGCCGACCTTCGCCGCCGCGCGTCTGACGCCCTCGACGCGCTGGCGATGGTCCTCCGCCGTGCCGTGGGAGAAATTGACGCGCACGACGTCGGCGCCGCGGCGGATGAGGTCCTCCATGACGCCCGTGGCATCGGTGGCGGGGCCCAGGGTGGCGACAATCTTGGTGCGACGAAGCATGGCGGGATGGGAACGATGAACGGTGATGGCGGGTGCAGGCCCGACAGGTTCGCAGTTCGGCCGGCAAAACGGAATAGCGGCGGCGAGACGACGCTCGAACCGCCGCCGTCGTGGGATGCCGTCCTCCGCGGACGCCCGATGCCGGCGACCGGCCTCCCCGATGCCTGGTGTCAGCCGGCCGCGCGCGCCTCCAGCACTTCCACGGCTGGCAGCTTCTTGCCTTCGAGGAACTCGAGGAAGGCGCCGCCGGCCGTGGAGATGTAGGAAATGTCCTGCCCCACCCCGTATTTCTCGATGGCCGCGATGGTATCGCCACCGCCGGCAATCGAGAACGCCGGGCTGCGCGCCACGGCCTGCGCGATGGCACGCGTGCCCTCGCCGAACTGGTCGAACTCGAACACGCCGACGGGCCCGTTCCAGACGATCGTACCGGCGCCCGTCAAGGCAGCGGCAAACTGCTCGGCGGTGTCCGGCCCGATGTCGAGGACCATCTCGTCCGCAGCGACGTCGGCCACCGGCTTCACGTCGGCCTCCGCCGAGGCGGCGAACTCCGTCGCCACCACCACGTCGCTCGGCAGCGGGATCTCCGCGCCGCCGGAGCGCGAGCGCTCGAGCAGCCCGCGCGCGATGTCCACCATGTCGGGCTCGTGCAGCGACCTGCCCACGGCAAGGCCCGCCGCGGCGAGGAAGGTGTTGGCGATCCCGCCCCCGACGATCAGCTTGTCGACCTTGCCGACCAGGTTCTCGAGCACCGTGAGCTTGGTCGAGACCTTGGAGCCGCCGACGATCGCGATGAGCGGACGCTTCGGGTCGCCGAGGGCCTTCTCGAGCGCCTCGAGCTCGCCCGTCAGCAGAGGCCCCGCACAGGCGACCGGCGCAAACTTCGCCACGCCGTGGGTGCTCGCCTCGGCGCGATGCGCCGTGGCAAAGGCGTCCATGACGTAGACGTCGCAGAGGGAGGCCATCTGCCTGGCGAGATCGTCCTTGTTCTTCTTCTCGCCCTTGTTGAAGCGGACGTTCTCGAGCAGCACGATCTCGCCCGGCTCGCACTCGACCCCGCCGAGCCAGTCCCGCTCGAAGCGCACCTTCACGCCCAGCAACTCGGAGATGCGGGCCGCTACCGGGGCCAGCGAGAACTCGGCGTCGTAGACGCCTTCCTCGGGCCGGCCGAGGTGGGACATCAGCATCACGCGAGCACCCGCCGCCCGGGCCGCCTGCATGGTGGGCAGCGACGCCCGGATGCGCGCGTCGCTCGTCACCACGCCATTCTTCACCGGGACGTTGAGGTCCTCCCGGATCAGGACGCGCTTGCCCTTCAGGTCGAGGTCGGCCATGCGTAGAACGCGAACCATGGTGTGCTCCTCGGTTACCTGGCGATGACCCGGACCATCTCCAGCACCTTGCACGAGTAGCCCCACTCGTTGTCGTACCAGGACACGACCTTGACGAAGGTGTCGTCCAGGGCGATGCCGGCCTCGGCGTCGAAGACCGACGTGCAGCTCTCACCACGGAAGTCGGTGGCCACGACCTTCTCGGTGGTGTAGCCGAGGACGCCCTTCATCGGGCCCTCGGACGCCGCCTTCATCGCCGCGCAGATCTCGTCGTACTTCGCGGGCTTCGAGAGCTCGACGGTGAGGTCCACGACCGAGACGTCGGAGGTCGGCACGCGGAATGCCATGCCCGTGAGCTTCTTGTTGAGTTCCGGGATGACCTTGCCCACGGCCTTGGCCGCACCCGTCGAGGAGGGAATGATGTTCTCGAGGATCCCGCGACCGCCGCGCCAGTCCTTGTTCGAGGGACCGTCGACCGTCTTCTGCGTGGCCGTGGCGGCATGCACCGTCGTCATCAGCCCCCGCTTGATGCCCCAGGTGTCGTTCAGCACCTTGGCCACGGGCGCCAGGCAGTTCGTGGTGCACGAGGCGTTCGAGATGATGGCCTGGCCGGCGTAGGACTTGTCGTTCACGCCGTAGACAAACATCGGCGTATCGTCCTTGGAAGGCGCCGACATGATTACCTTCTTCGCGCCCGCCGCGAGATGCTTCTCGGCCGTTTCCTTGGTGAGGAACAGGCCGGTCGACTCGACGACGACGTCGGCGCCCACCTCACCCCACTTGAGTTCGGCCGGGTCCTTGACCGCCGTGAGGCGGATCTTGCGGCCGTTGACCACCAGGGTGCTGCCCTCGACGGCGATGTCGCCCTTGAAGCGCCCGTGCACCGAGTCAAACTTGAGCATGTAGGCGAGGTATTCGGGCTCGAGCAGATCGTTGATGCCGACGATCTCGATGTCCTTGAAATCCCGCGCGGCCGCACGAAACACCATGCGACCGATGCGACCGAATCCGTTGATGCCGACCTTGATAGCCATTGAGTGATCTCCCGGGAGGATGACGGAGGACTAGAGCAGCCCTTCCACGATTCGAATGACGTTGTCACGAGTGAAGCCGAAATGCTCGAACAGCTTCTTCGCGGGCGCCGAGGCGCCAAATCCGTGCATGCCGACGACGGCGCCCGCGCCGGAGACGTAGCGCCACCAGCCGTCGGGCACGCCGGCCTCGATGGCCACGCGCGGCACGCCGGGCGGCAGCACGCTGTCGCGATACTCCTGCGACTGCGCGTCGAAGAGACTCGTGCACGGCATGGAGACCACGCGCAGCCTGCGCCCCTTGTCCCCGAGCGCCTTCGCCGCCTCCATGGCCAGCGCCACCTCCGAGCCCGTGGCGATCAGCACGCATTGCGGCGGGCCGTCGCTGTCCGCCAGCACGTAGCCACCGCGGGCGATGGCAGCGGTCCGCGCGGCGTCGCGCGTCATCGCCGGAAGCGCCTGCCGGGTGAGGACGAGGCTCGTCGGCCCGTCGCGGCGATCGACCGCGTCCGCCCAGGCCACGGCGGTCTCCACCGTATCGCAGGGGCGCCACAGGCGCAGGTTGGGAATGAGGCGGAGGCTGGCGACGTGCTCCACGGGCTGGTGGGTCGGGCCGTCCTCGCCGAGACCGATCGAGTCGTGCGTGTAGACCAGGATGACGCGCTGCTTCATGAGTGCCGCCATGCGGACCGCATTGCGCGCGTAGTCCGAGAACACCAGGAACGTGCCGCCGTAGGGCACGAACCCGCCGTGCAGCGCGACGCCGTTCATGATCGCCGTCATGCCGAACTCGCGCACGCCGTAGTGCAGGTAGTTGCCGGCGATGTCCTCGGCCGTGATCGTCTTCGAGCCCTTGTGGTTCGTATTGTTGGAGCCGGTCAGGTCGGCCGAGCCACCGAGCATCTCGGGGATGGCCGCACCGAGCACGTTCAGAACCTGCTGGGACGAGGAGCGCGTCGCGGTCGCCGCAGGCTTCTCCTGGGCCGCGCGGATGAAGTCGTCCAGCGCCCCGCGCCAGCCCTTCGGCAACTCGCCCGCCAGGCGTCGCTCGAACTCGGCCGCGAGTTCCGGATGCGCCTTGCGATAGCTCGCCAGCCGCTCGCCCCAGGTCTTTTCGGCCGCCGCGCCGGCGGCCCGTGCGTCCCAGGCCAGGCGGATCGGATCCGGGACCACGAACGGCTCGTAGGGCCAGCCGATGTGCTCGCGCGTCGCGGCCACCTCCGCCTCGCCGAGCGCCGCACCGTGCGTTGCCTCGGTGCCCTGCTTGTTGGGGGAGCCCCAACCGATAATGGTCTTGCAACAGATGAGCGAGGGTCGCCGCGTCTCGGCCTTCGCCGCAGCAATCGCGCGGCTGATGGCGTCCGCGTCGTGACCGTCAACGTCGCGCACCACGTGCCAGCCGTAGGCTTCGAAGCGCCCGGGGGTATCGTCCGTGAACCAGCCGTGCACCTCGCCGTCGATCGAGATGCCGTTGTCGTCGTAGAAGCAGACCAGCTTGCCGAGCTGCAGCGTGCCCGCGAGCGAGCAGGCCTCGTGCGAGACGCCCTCCATCAGGCAGCCGTCGCCGAGGAACACCCAGGTGTGGTGATTCACCACCTCGTGGCCGGGCCGGTTGAAGGTGGCAGCCAGGATCTTTTCCGCGAGCGCCATGCCGACGGCGTTGGCCACGCCCTGGCCGAGCGGCCCGGTGGTCGTCTCGATGCCGAGCTGCGGCTCGACCTCGGGGTGGCCGGCGGTGTGCGCGCCGAACTGGCGGAAGTTCTTCAGCTGCTCGAGATCGAGGGGATAGCCGGTCAGGTGCAGCAGGGAATAGAGCAGCATCGACCCGTGGCCATTCGACAGGACGAAGCGGTCGCGGTCGGGCCAGGTCGGGTTGCCGGGGTTGTGCTTCAGGTGATCGGCCCACAGCACCTCGGCAATGTCGGCCATGCCCATCGGCATTCCGGGGTGACCGGAATTGGCCTTCTGGACTGCGTCCATGCTCAACGCGCGAATGGCGTTGGCGAGTTGCCGGCGGGTGGGCATAGCTAACCCCCTTGGAAAGCTTCGTATTTTAGCGAGGCGAGGGCCGCGGGTTCATCCTAATTTCCCGCCGCCCCGGGGATCCTCGCGGCGATAATGCGAATCGTACGCACTGCTGATCTGCGGCGCCGCTATACTTCGCCACTCGCACGACGCCTGGAACCCCATAGATGTCAGACAGTTACCTGTTCACGTCCGAATCCGTGTCCGAGGGTCACCCGGACAAGGTCGCCGACCAGATTTCCGATGCCGTGCTCGACGCGATGCTGGCCCAGGACAAGCGCGCGCGGGTCGCTTGCGAAACGCTGGTCAAGACCGGCGTCGCCATCGTCGCCGGCGAGGTGACGACGGAGGCCTGGGTCGATCTCGAGGAGATCGTCCGCAACGTCATCGTGGACATCGGCTACACCTCGTCGGACGTGGGCTTCGACGGCCGCACCTGCGGCGTGCTGAACATCATCGGCAAGCAGTCGCCGGACATCGCCATGGGCGTGGACCGCAAGGATCCCGAGGCCCAGGGCGCGGGCGACCAGGGCCTGATGTTCGGCTATGCCAGCAACGAGACCGACGCGCTGATGCCCGCGCCGATCTGCTATGCACACCGGCTCGTCGAGCGCCAGGCCGAGGTGCGCAAGAGCAACCTGCTGCCGTGGCTGCGCCCGGACGCGAAATCGCAGGTGACCTGTCGCTACGTGGACGGCAAGGTCGTGGGGCTCGACGCGGTCGTGCTGTCGACCCAGCACGACCCGGACGTCCAGCAGTCCGACCTGCGCGAGGCCGTGATGGAACTCGTCATCAAGCACGTGCTGCCCAGGGAATGGCTCACGGCGGACACCAAGTTCCACATCAACCCGACCGGCAAGTTCGAGATCGGCGGACCGGTCGGCGACTGCGGCCTGACCGGCCGGAAGATCATCGTCGACACCTACGGCGGCATGGCCCGCCACGGCGGCGGTGCGTTCTCGGGCAAGGATCCGTCGAAGGTGGATCGCTCCGCCGCCTATGCCGCGCGCTACGTCGCGAAGAACATCGTCGCCGCGGGACTGGCCGACCGCTGCGAGATCCAGGTCTCCTACGCCATCGGCGTGGCCGAGCCGACGTCGATCACGATCGAGACCTTCGGCACCGGCAAGGTCAGCCACCCGCGGCTCGAGGCGCTGGTGCGCGCGCACTTCGACCTGCGCCCGTACGGCATCATCCGGATGCTCGACCTCGTGCATCCGATGTACCGCGCCACGGCCGCCTACGGCCACTTCGGCCGCGAACCCGTCCACATGACCTACGAGTGGAAGGAATTCATCGCCGGCCGGAAGGTGGACAAGAGCGAGGCGTTCACCGCCTTCACCTGGGAAAAAACCGACAAGGCCGAGGAACTCCGCAAGGACGCCGGCCTCTGACCGCCGCCGGATGATGCACTGGATCGGGCGGGAGGCCGGCTCGACGCCGGACCCTGCGCGCGACCGGCCATTTTTCAACCATTGGCTTGCCCCCGGGGCCGGTCGGCGGCAGAATTCCGTTCCCGCCTGAGGAGCGCTGCAACGGGCCGTCTGCCCGCCAGGCTCAGGCCATTGGGTAAGCCCAACCGCGCTCGCTGACCTCCGTGGAGGAGCAGGCGAGCGAATCCGACAGCGATTCCCCGCCCGAACCGTCACGGTCAACGAGAGGACCGCACGATGAACGCCGTAGTCACGCCGACCGAGAACCGCGATTTCGTGGTTGCCGACCTGTCCCTGGCCGGGTTTGGCCGCAAGGAAATGGCCATTGCCGAGACCGAGATGCCGGGCCTCATGGCCATCCGCGAGGAGTACCGCAACGCGCAGCCGCTGAAGGGAGCCCGCATCGCCGGCTCGCTGCACATGACCATCCAGACCGCGATGCTGATCGAGACGCTGCAGGCGCTCGGGGCGGACGTCCGCTGGGCGTCGTGCAACATCTATTCGACCCAGGACCACGCGGCCGCCGCCATCGCCGCAAGTGGTACGCCGGTCTTCGCGTACAAGGGCGAGTCGCTCGACGACTACTGGGAATACACGCACCGCATCTTCGAATGGCCCGACGGTGGCTTCGCCAACATGATCCTGGACGACGGCGGCGACGCCACGCTGCTGCTGATGCTGGGAGCGCGCGCCGAGAAGGACGCCTCGGTCATCGCCAAGGGGACGAACGAGGAAGAAGTGGCGCTCTACGCCGCGATCCGCAAGCGCCTCGAGACGCAGCCGGGCTGGTACTCCAAGCGCCTGGCCGAGATCCGGGGCGTCACCGAGGAGACGACCACCGGCGTGAAGCGGCTGTACGAGTTTGCAAATAAGGGCCAGCTGCCCTTCCCCGCCATCAACGTCAACGACTCGGTCACCAAGTCGAAGTTCGACAACCTGTACGGTTGCCGCGAGTCGCTGGTGGACGCAATCAAGCGCGCCACCGACGTGATGGTCGCCGGCAAGGTAGCGGTGGTCTGCGGCTACGGCGATGTCGGCAAGGGATCGGCGGAATCGCTGCGCGCCCTCTCCGCCCAGGTGTGGATCACCGAGATCGACCCGATCTGCGCGCTGCAGGCCGCGATGGAAGGCTTCAAGGTCGTGACGATGGAGGAGGCCTGCGACAAGGCCGACATCTTCGTGACGGCGACTGGCAACGTGAACGTGATCACCCACGAGCACATGAAGCGGATGAAGCACCAGGCGATCGTCTGCAACATCGGGCACTTCGACAGCGAGATCGAGATCGCGGCACTCAAGCAGTACTCGTGGGAGAACATCAAGCCGCAGGTCGACCACGTGATCTTCCCCGACGGCAAGCGACTGATCGTGCTGGCCGAGGGCCGGCTGGTGAACCTCGGCTGCGCGACGGGCCATCCGTCCTTCGTGATGTCGAACTCGTTCACCAACCAGGTACTGGCCCAGATCGAGCTGTTCCAGCACGGCAAGAAGTACGACAAGCAGGTGTACGTGCTGCCGAAGCACCTCGACGAGAAGGTGGCGAAGCTGCACCTCGCGCGCATCGGCGTGAGCCTCACGACGCTCACGGCCGAGCAGGCGAGTTACATCGGCGTGCCGGTCGAGGGGCCCTTCAAGACGGACCAGTACCGCTACTAGCGCCGACCCACCCGGGCGTTCCCGGCACCTGCAACGACCACCCTCGGGTGGTCGTTGCATTTCCGGTGACTGCCGGGCGAGACCGGCGCACGGCGCCTGCGCTCGCCTCAGTTCCTGCGCGCCAGCGCATAGAGCACGGTGCCGGCCGACAGCATCGCGCCGGTCGCGACATAGCCCATCAGCCGAACCTGGGACAGCAGGACGAGGCAGGTGAGCATGGCAATGCCGGGGATCACGAGGCCGCCCGGCAGGTGCAGCACCTGCGCTGCCGGCGCGGGCTGCCGTCGCAGCGCCGGCAGCGCGGCGATGCAGCCGACATAGATGAGCACGCGTGTCAGCACGCTCAATCCCGCGAGCCACACGAACGATCCGGCAGCGGCGAGCAGGAACGCGAGTGCCCCGAACACCGCGATAGATACGGCGGGCGTGCCGAACCTTTCCGGGACGCGCGCAAACCACGCCGGCAGCTGGCCGTCGAGCGCGAGCGCGTAGGTAATGCGCGGCGTCGAGAAGAGCGCGCCGGCGAGGTTGCCGCCGACCGAGGCCAGCATGCCGACCATCATCAACATCGCACCCGGCGGTCCCAACAGCGCACCGCCCACTTCGACCAGCGGGCGGTTCGTGCCGGCGAGGCCCGGCAGGACGGCGAGGCTGACCGCCTGCAGTCCACAGTACAGCAGCGCCGCGACTCCGATCGCCCACAGCAGCGCGCGCGGCATGTCGCGGCGCGGGTTGCGGGCCTCGCCAGCGGGCACGAGGCCCGACTCGAAGCCGACGAAGGCGTAGAACACCAGCAGGACGGCGGCACCGAGTTCGGCGTCCGCGGGAGCAGCGATCTGAAAGCCAGCGAGCATGTCCTTCGGCAGGTGCATGAGTCCGTAGGCGACCAACGCCACGAGCGGCAGGAACTTGAGCACCGTCGCCACGCCGAGCGACCGCATCGCCCGGCGGGTACCGGTCACGGTCAGCACGGTCAGGCCTCCGCACACGACCAGCAGCAGCACGAGCTGCATGCGCCGATCATCGGCCGCCGGCCAGAAATAGCCGACCGCGCCGACGAGCAACGCGGCATTGGCCGAGAACGCCGTGAGCCGCGCAACGTAGAAGGCCCATCCCGCCTGAAAACCGGCGAAGGGGCCGAAGACGCTGCCGACATAGCGCACCGGCCCGCCCGTGCCGTCGAAGTGACTGGCCAGTTCGGCGAAGCAGAGCATCACCGGCAACATCAGCGCGGCGCAGATCACGAACACCCAGGGACTGAACCCGCCGGCGAGCCGCGCGGCCTCGGAGGGCATGCCGAAGATGCCGGCACCGATGATCCCGTTGATCACCAGCAGCCAGACGCCGAGGCCCGACAGCTGCCTCGCGAGTGGCTCGGGGGTGCCTGGAACCGCGCCCGGGGTCCGCGTCACGGGCACGGACCTGCGCACCCTAACGCTTGCGTGCGAGAGTGAGCCCGTCGCCGACCGGCACCAGGCTCAGATCGACCCGGTCGTCGTGGTGCAGGTGCTCGTTGAAGTGGCGCAGCGCGACGGTGTCGGGCTCGGCGTTCTCCGGGTCCGCGACCCGGCCCGACCAGAGCGTGTTGTCCGCCACCACGAGCCCGCCCGGCCGCAGCAGTTGCAGCACGCGCTCGTAGTAGCCGACGTAGTTCTCCTTGTCGGCATCGATGAACGCCAGGTCGAAGCACCCGGCCTGCCCCTCGGCGATGAGCCGATCGAGCGTTTCCATCGCGGGCGCGAGACGCAGCTCGATCCTGGCCGACACGCCGGCGGCCTCCCAGTAGCGCCGGGCCACGGTCGTCCAGCGCTCGCTCACGTCGCAGGCGAGAATGCGTCCGTCGTCCGGAATCGCCAGCGCCGTCGCAAGCGAGGAATAGCCGGTGAACACGCCGATCTCGAGGCAGCGCTTCGCACCCATCAGCCGCGCCAGCAGGCCCATGAACTGCCCCTGCTCCGGCGAGATCTGCATGTTGGCGGAGGGACCGGCGGCCGTCTCCTCGCGCAGCTGGCGCAGGAGGTCCGGCTCGCGGAGGGACACGGACAGCAGGTAGTCGTACAGCGTGTCCGTGAGCGCGATCGTGCGGTTCGACATGGTGACTGCCCCTGGTAAAGCTGCCGGCCGTCAAGAATAGGGGACATTCTCCTGGTTCGCCCTGCCGAAAAAGGAGAATCTCCCCTATTCTTTCCCCCGATGATCCGCCTCCTGCAGTTCACCGACACCCACCTGCTCGCCGACCCGGCCGGGCAGGTGCGGGGCGTGCGAACGCTGGCGAGCCTCGAGGCGTGCCTCGCCCACGCACGGCGGCGGCACCTGCCCGCCGATCTCGTCGCCGTCACGGGCGATCTCGTGCAGGACGATCCGCGAGCCTACGGCACACTGGAGTTGCTGTTCGACGACCTCGGGGCGCCGGTCCTGCTCGTCCCCGGCAACCATGACGTACCCGGCGAGCTGGAACGGCGCCTGTCACACCTTCCGTTCCAGGTCGGTGGCACGCGAATCGCAGGCCCATGGACGATCATCCTGCTCGACACGTGGTTTGCGGAATCGAACGACGGCGAGGGCCGGCTCGGACCCGAGGCACTGGAGGCATTCGATGACGCGCTGCGCGCGAACCGCGACCGCCACGTGCTGGTGCTGATGCACCATCCGCCGATCCCGATGGAGGCGCCCGGCCTCGACGCGCTCGGCCTGCTCGACGCCCGGCAGGCGATGGACGTCCTCGCACGCCACCCGCAGGTTCGCGGCGTAGCCTGGGGACACGCCCACCAGTCCCTGGACGTCTTGCGGGGCAGCACCCGCTACATGTGCACGCCGTCCACCTGCATGCAGTTCCAGCCCCGCGTCGCAGGATTCGTCACGGACGATCGCCCGCCCGGCTACCGCGTGCTGGACCTGCACGACGACGGCGGCATCGCGACGGAGGTCGTGTGGCTCGAGGGATACTCGCAGTGAAGCGGAGCCTGGCCGCGGTCCTCCTGTCGCTGGTCGCGGGTCTGGCGAGCCCCGCCGGGCAGGCACGCGATCGCAGCATCCTTTGGGCCGTCGACGGCTCGCACAATACCGTCTACCTGCTGGGCTCGATCCAAGTGCTCCGGGCCGGCGAAAGCGCCCTGACCGAGAC
>Ga0224505_10002043_pt1 | contig 12146 bp, 13 predicted proteins | sample SF_Jan12_sed_USG_FD_169102 | JGI IMG/M metagenome (GOLD analysis project Ga0224505, IMG submission 169102) | Sediment microbial communities from San Francisco Bay, California, United States - SF_Jan12_sed_USGS_4_1 | ecosystem: Environmental > Aquatic > Marine > Sediment | place: USA: California...
GTTCTGGCGAATTTGCAGCGATAGATAGATAAACGTGACAAAAACACCTATCGAGCCAAGAAGCTCAGCTATTGCTCCAATTGCATCCCAATTCATGATGCTAATCCAAATATTATTAATCAACCCAGAATATCCTACAGTTCCATGCATGTCTTCTTTGCGTCGTTAACCGCCAAAGGTCGGATTAGGCCAATCTGTCTGATCCCCCCCGATAGCGGCCGTCATTGCTGCCTTAGATGCCGTATAGAGCTGTCTAAAAGGTACCACCTTGAGCTATTTGCTCAACCGGGCTTCGACTCGACCTGCCTGCCGGTCCTGGTCAGCTATCGCCTGCGGGCAGACACTCGCTTACAATTCTACTCGGTGGCCGCTGTCGACACAGATGCGGCGTTCAGAAGTGCTATCCTTCTGCTGAAGCTTCACTCGCTCACGTGACGGGAAGCTGATGAACATAACAAAGGATTTGAACGATGAGTCAATTCAACTTGAGCGGCAAGACTGCTATCGTCACGGGTGGAAATGGGGGTATCGGACGCGGCATCGCGTTGGCACTGGCCGAGGCAGGTGCCAATGTCTGCATCGCGGGGCGGAACGAACAGAAGAACGAAAAGGTACGGATTGAGATCGAAGGGCTCGGCGCCTCGGTCATCGCCCAGAGGTGTGATGTAAACGATAATACCTCAATCGCAGAGACCATTGAGGCCACGATCGACGCTTTTGGTGGCTTGAACATTCTGGTCAACAACGCCGGTATTGTCACACTGAATAGTCCAGAGGCGATTACTGACGAGGAATGGATGTCGCTGATCGACACTAACCTCAACAGTGTTTTCAGATTTTGTCGTGCCGCTCATCAATCGCTGCTGAAGGCCGGCGGGGGCAAGATCATCAACATCGGCTCCATGTACTCGATCTTCGGAAGCCCCTTTGCTGCTAGCTATGCGGCAAGCAAGGGGGGTGTTGTGCAGCTGTCGAAATCGCTTGCAGTATCCTGGGCTGAAGACAATATTCAGGTCAATGCCATCCTGCCGGGTTGGATCGAGACGGACATGACTGCACCACTCGAGACCGATATGGCCGAGATACACGCGGCGATCATTGCGCGCACCCCCACGCGACGCTTCGGCCAGCCCGAGGAAATTGGCGGCACGGCGGTTTATCTGGCGTCGAGCGCCTCCAATTTTGTCACCGGCCAGTCCATTGCCGTGTGCGGTGGCTATAGCATCGCGTAATGGACCCGGCCGATTGCGGTCAGCAAGATCAAGCAATTCCAAGCTGACCGAATGACCGCCGTGAGGTAGAAAGCAGTATGTTGCGTTCGAGTATATCCCACCCGTGGCAGGCAGCAATGCGTCGATAACGGCCAAGGGGCATACCGAGCGCGGATGTCTCCACCTCACCCGAAAGGAGTCATCCGGCTCGCCCCGGTTACCCTCTCAACTTGGCTCAAACGTGCGATTGGCAGACCCACTGGTAAGGCGTGCAGCTCACTGCATAGCTGTTGACTTGATGTTATGTGCCCTCATCTTCGTTCTTTTGCCTGTTTACCAGGTAATCTTCCACAAATGGCGCGAAAATTCTGCCTTTGGATCGAAGAAACCATTGTTGGGTTCCCGGCATAGAGAACACAGCATAAGCTTGGTCTAAAGCGCGCTGATAGGTTTCAATATTCGGATATACGCCGGCTTTTTCATGAGTCATGATCGTGTCAATGATTCCAAAATACATAGAGATAATGAAACTGAATCTTGATTTTTCAGCCTGATTTAAAGAGTCGTAATCGTGAGAGCCTTGGTGAAAAACTCTCCATGTTTCCCCATCACCTGCTACTGCTGATGTAAATTGAGACCATAGTTCAGTGCTCTTGGTATAGCTGTCTAGTTTGGCTTGAGTGACAGTTGCTTTTAACTGCATGCCCACATAGATAAGCGATATAACAACAGCGATAGCACTTACAAATTCACCCCAATTCGCTAAATTCTCTGCCATATCGTATTTCTCAAAGTTCAGTATAAGCGCGTTCTATTTCGCACACCTGAAAGCCATGTGTACTCAATCACGCGGTTGCAAAAAAATACCGGATTCCCTGTTTCCACAGTTGTCTGCCTTGAGTGAAAATCGGCCTGTCGCTTTTTAGGATAACTGAGCTACCCGAAGGCAGCAATGCGTCGGAAGCCGCCAGGAGGCGGATCAGGCTACTTTGTCTCCTCCACCCTGAAAGCAGTCATGCGGATAGTCCAGGTGGCAGTGGTGATGTGCCGACTTTGAATCGGGAGTCGGCAAGGCCCGCCGGGTGACACCGCGACAGAATCAGGCCTTCAGGAGGGCTTTGATCACGTACTCACTCATCGGAATGACATCGATGTGCTCGAAGTCGATAAAACGCGCACAGCTTTCCAGCATCGCCGTCATCCGCTGCTGCAGCAGGCTCTCATCGCCGCCGGTATTGTAGAACGCGTGATCCGAGTCCATGGCCGCGGGTGGAAAATTCTCCTCGACAATGGCGTCGAAGGGCCGGGTCTCCTCCCCAAGCACCCGCACCACCACATTCTGGCGGTAGCCGAAGGTGGACTGGGTGTCGATGGCCACCGCGGTGTGGCTGCCCTTCCAGATCGACAGCCACTGCTCCCGCTCGAGCTGTGCCGGCTTGCGCATGAAAACCACGTGGCACATGCCGTGAACCCTCTCGCCCGGGGCAGACGGATGCCGCTCGCGGCTCACCAGTGGCTCCGCCTCCACCACCAGGTAAGCGCCTTTGCGACTGACGTGCCGGTCTATCAGCGGCTCCCATGCCGCGGCGGCGCCGGCATTGTCGACCCACAGGGACAGGGCCGCGCCGGGCACCGGCGGGTGGCTCTCCATCCGGCGTTGCGCCGCCGGCGCCACCGCACTGTCCGCCACCGCCAGGCGCACACCGTGCACCCCGCGCAGCTGCGCCAGTGGCGGGCAGAGTTGGCCCAGCAGCTCGTCGCGAAACTCGTCCGCAGGCTGCCCCGAGCCCTGCCACAGCGAATAGACCAGCTTTTCCATGCGCTCCTCCCGTTTCGCTGCGCTACATCACGCCCAGGGGCGGGGTGATGGTGGCGCAGTTATCGATCAGCATCTCGGAGCCGTTTACAAAGCGGGACTCATCGGAGGCCAGGTACAGCACCAGGTTGGCTATATCCTCCGGGTCGCACATATTGCCGTACTTGCCCACCTCCTCGATATCCTCGGCGGTGGCCACATCCTTGCCCATCGCCACCTTCACCACCATCGGGGTTTTTACCCCGTCAGGGTGGATCGAATTGCAGCGAATACCGTTTTTCTGTTCCTTGCAGAACATCGCGATACTCTTGGTGAGGGAGCGCACCGCACCCTTGCTGGCGGTGTAGGCCGCGACGAAGGACTGGCCGTGAATGGCCGCCACCGAAGACATATTGATGATCGAGCCGCCGCCGCTGGCGGCCATGGCCGGGATGCCGTGCTTGCAGCCAAGGAACACGCCATCGCTGTTGACCGCGTTGATCTTGCGCCACATCGCGAGGTCGGTATCGACGATGTTACCAAGGGCAATCATGCCGGCGTTGTTGACCAGGATATCGAGGCGGCCGAATTTCTCTACGGTGGCGCCGACGACGCTCTTCCAGTTGTCCTCATCGGTCACATCCAGGCGCAGGAAGATCGCGCTGCTGCCGATGCTGTCGGCCACCGCCTTGCCATCCTTCTCGTTCAGGTCCGCCACCACGACACGGGCGCCCTCGCGCGCCAGCAGAATGGCGTCCGCCCTGCCCATACCGCTGGCCCCACCTGTGACGATTGCTACTTTACCGGCGACTCTGCCCATGCTGTGTCATCTCCCCCTGTGTTGGTGGCCGCTCGCGGGTCCCCGCAGCGGCGATCATCGATCAGCGCGAGAGTTAACCAGATGCCGCCCGCCAGCTCAAACTGCGGGGAACTAAACCGGCCCGAGGACTGCCCAATTGAACCGTCGGGCAACTCGCTTGTGGCGCGGGCAGGTAGTATTCTGTGCCCTCGAAAACTGCCCGATTCACAGGAGGTCCGAATGAACCAGATACCGAACGCGGCGGCGCGTAAAACTCCCGGCCTGGTCAACTGGGTGGGCTACCTCGCCATCACCCTGCTGCTGGCACTGCCGATAGCGGTCCTGGCCGTGCGCTCAGGCGAATGGCAACAGGGCCTGTTGCTCTACGCCATCGGCTGCTTCGGGGCAGCCATCCTGCTGCTGCTGGCGATGGTGCTGATGCTGCTGCCGCGTTACTCGAGCTGGCGCAAGGGGATTGCCGGGCGGGCACTGCTGGCCGTGCCGGGCACGGTGCTGCTGCTGTCGCTGCTGGCCGGGGGAAATCACCCGCGCATTCACGATATCAGCACCGACCTGCAGGACCCGCCGGTGTTCACCGCGGCGCTGCAGCAGCGCGGAGCCAACAGCAACAGCCTGGAAACAGATCCCGAGACCGCGGCGCTGCAGGCGGCGGCCTACCCGGAGCTGCAGACGCTGCGCAGCACCGTGGGGTACGAGGATATGTTTGACCGGGCGGTGCGGGTGGCCACGGCAATGGGCTGGGATATCTACCTGCAGGACCGCAATGCCGGGGTTATCGAGGCAGTGGACACCACTACCGTGATGGGCTTCAAGGACGATGTCGTGATCCGCCTGCGCACCAATGCCGACGGCACCCTGGTGGACCTGCGCTCGGTCTCCCGGGTCGGCGTCGGCGACCTGGGCGCCAACGCCCGGCGCATCAGCACGTTCCTCGAGCGCCTGCAGCAGGGGTAACAACGGGAAATGACCGCACTGGCACGCTATGCGCTCTCCCTGGCACTGCTGCTCGGCACACTGCCCGCAGGCGCCGCGGGGGTCGACTATCTCAGCTTCGCCACCGACGACGAGGCCAACAGCACCGAAATATTCAGCAAGGCCAGCCCATCGGTGGTGTTTGTTACCAACTCGGCGCTGCGCCGCGATTTTTTCAGCCTCAATGTCCAGGAGATACCGCAGGGCGCGGGCACCGGCTTCGTCTGGGATGACAGCGGCCTGATCGTCACCAATTTCCATGTCATCGCCGGCGCCCAGAAGCTGACAGTGACCCTGCAGGACCGCAGCGAGCACAACGCCGAGGTCATCGGCCTGGCCCCGGAGAAAGACCTGGCCGTGCTGCGCATCACCGACCCGCCCGACAACCTGGTGACCCTGCCCCTGGGGGACTCATCGGAACTGACCGTCGGCCGCAAGGTGCTGGCTATCGGCAATCCCTTCGGCCTCGACACCACCCTGACCACAGGCATCGTCAGCGCCCTGGGCCGGGAGATACAGGCCCCGAACGACCGCAGGATCAGGGGCGTGATCCAGACCGACGCCGCCATCAACCCGGGCAATTCCGGCGGACCCCTGCTCAACTCCCTGGGGCAGCTGATCGGGGTGAACACCGCCATTTACAGCCCCAGCGGCGCCAGCGCCGGTATCGGCTTCGCCATCCCCGTCAACACGGTCAAGGAGGTGGTGCCCCAGCTGATCAGCTACGGGCGCATCCTGCGGCCCACGATCGGCGTCGAACTGGCCAGCGACCGCTGGGTGGCACGCTACGGGATCAAGGGCCTGCCCGTGGTGCAGGTGTATCCGGGCATGCCCGCGGAGAAAGCGGGGATGGCGGGTGCCTACCGCGGCCGGCGCGGCGAGGTCGTACTGGGGGACATCATCACGGAGATCGGGGGCCAGCCGGTGCGCAGCAACAGCGATTACTATGACGCGCTGGAAAATCTCTCCCCCGGCGATACGGTGACGATCAGGAGCCGCCGGGGCGACGAGACCAGATCCTTCGAGGTCACGGTCATAGAATCCCAGTAGCCGTTTCGATGCCGCGCCGGCAGCACCCTGCCGCGCGGCGGATCGATCACAGGACCAGCACCAGCAAGACTATAACCACACCGACGCCCAGCACCCACTTGTACAGATCCTGCCGGGTGGGACCGGGCTTGCGGCTGCGCTGCTCTTCCATGACCAGCCTGGCCATCAGCGCATCCACATCGCCGCTGCCGAGGCGTTCCGGCCTGGGCGCCCGGGCGCCCGCCTGAGGACCCTGCGCAGCTGCCTTCGCTTTATCCACCGCCTGCTGCACCAGCGCCCTGGCCCGGTCGTCCTGTTGCTTCACCGCTTCGAGCAGTGCGATCAACTGCTGCCGCTCGGCCTGGGGGATAGCACCCAGGGCGGCGCTATCGCTGGCGCGCAGGCTGTAGGTCTTGCCATTGACAACGAAGGTGATTACCGGGTTCTCCATTGCAGCAGGCCCTGTGCGTCGTCAGGAAAGCGTGCCGCCGTCCACCCGGATATCCTCGCCGGTGATATGGATTCCATCCTCGGAGGCGAGCATGGCGATCACGGCGGCCACCACCTCAGGGCCCCGGGCACCGGTGGGCGACATGATCCGGGAGATCAGGTCGAAATCCATGGTCTCGGGGAAAGCGACCCCGTCGGTCATGCCGGTCTTGATTTCGCCCGGGCAGATGCAGTTCGCGCGGACCCCGCGCTTGGCGTACTCGATCGCGAGGCTGCGGGTCATTGCCAGCACCCCGCCCTTGCTGGCGGAATAGGCCACCCCGCAGGGCAGGCCGGACAGGGCCGCGGTGGAGGCGGCGTTGACGATGCTTCCCCTGGTGGCCAGCAGGTGCGGAATTACCTCCCGGCACAGCAGCATGGTCCCGGTGAGATTGACGTCGATGACCTTCTGCCAATGGGCGAGGGTGAGCTGCTGGGTGTCGTCAAAGCGCAGCACCCCGGCCATATTGACCAGCGCATGGAGACCGCCGTATTCCGCCACGCAGGCGGCCACGCAGGCGCGCACATCCTCCTCGCTGCTGATATCGCATACCCGGCCGCTGGCCCGGCCGCCCTCAGCAGCTATGGCGGCCACCGTGGCCTCCACTGCCGCCGGGTTCAGGTCGACACAGAACACCGCGCCGCCCTCCGCGGCGATGCGCCGGGCGCTGGCCTGGCCGATACCGCCGCCGGCGCCGGTAACCATTACCACCTTGTCATGGAAACGCTGCATTGTGTAACCCCCTGATAACAGGCGACCAGAATGCCGCCGACGCGGGAGAGGGTCAACCACCGTGCCGGTTTATGTCAACCGGACTGACTTTTTAAGCCATTGTCCTGTCGCTCCCGGACGCTACCATGTAAACGCTTTGACCCCGCGTGACCCGCCCGTACCATGGACGGTCGCAGCCGCCGCTGCGACCGGGACCGACAGGAGAGCCAATTTGCAGGACCTCGATGAATTCCGCCAGGAAGTGCGCCAGTGGCTGGAAGCCAATTGCCCCCCGTCCCAACGGCAGCCCATCACGCCGCCGGAGCAGTACTGGGGCGGGCGCCGCGGCAGCTTTCCCAGCGAGGACGCCCGGATCTGGTTCGAGCGCATGCGCGACCGGGGCTGGATAGCCCCCGATTGGCCCACCCGGTACGGTGGCGGCGGGCTCAGCGACCGCGAGAGCCGCGTGATAAAGCAGGAGATGCAACGGATCAGGGCGCGCACTCCCCTGTATGGCATCGGGCTCTGGATGCTGGGGCCGGCCCTGCTGGAATACGGCAACGAAGCCCAGAAGCAGCGGCATATCCGCGCGATTATCAACGGCGAGTCGCGCTGGGCCCAGGGTTATTCCGAGCCCGGTGCCGGCTCTGACCTGGCCAGCCTGCAATGCCGGGCACAGGACATGGGCGACCACTTCCTGGTCAACGGCAGCAAGATATGGACGACCGCGGCCGATAAGTGCGACTGGATTTTCTGCCTGGTGCGCACCAATACCGAGGTGAAAAAGCAGGAGGGCATCAGTTTCCTGCTCATCGACATGGATGACCCGGGCATCAGCACCACCCCGATCGCCCTGATCAGCGGCGAATCCGAGTTCTGCCAGACCTTCTTCGACAATGTGAAGGTCCCGAAGGAAAACCTGGTGGGCGAACTCAACAAGGGCTGGTCCGTGGCCAAGGCACTGCTGGTCCATGAGCGCAAGCTGATGGCGGAGATGGGCAGTGACTCTCCCCGCAAGGTCGTGGCGCCCAATGAGGCGGCACGTAAATACCTGGAATTCGACAACGGCAGGATTACGGACGCCCAGCTGCGCAGCGACCTGGTGGATTACAACATGCAGATGCACGCCATCGCCCTCACCCATTTTCGAACCTTCGAGGAGAAGGCGAGTGGCGTGCGCAGCGCGGCACCCCTGGCCATGAAGTACCTGGGCACCGAGGCGGAAAAAACCAAGAGCGAGCTGTTGCTGGCCATCATGGGCAGTCGCGGGCTCGGCTGGGAGGGTGAGGGCTTCACCACCGAGGAACTGGATACCCTGCGCCTGTGGGCGATGTCAAAGGCCATGACCATCGCCGGCGGCAGCTCGGAAATCCAGCTCAATGTGATCGCCAAGAGCGTGCTGGAATTACCCCAGCAGGCGGAGAAGTAAGCCATGCCACTGGTGTTGAATGAAGAGCAGCGCCTGCTGCGGGACACGGCCAGGGAATTCCTCGCCGGCAATGCTCCGGTGGCGGCCATGCGCAAGCTGCGCGATGAACGCGACGCGCTGGGTTACGATGCGCTGCTGTGGCGCAAGATGGCGGAACTGGGCTGGGCCAGCATCATCCTGCCGGAAGCCTACGGCGGCCTCGACTTCGGCTTCCTGGGCCTGGGGGTGGTGATGGAAGAATGCGGCCGCACCCTGGCCGCCTCCCCACTGTTCGCTTCCGCCGCGGTGGGCGCCTCCGCGCTGCTGCTCGGTGGCAACAGCGAACAGAAGGCCGCGCTGCTGCCCCAGATAGCAGCCGGCGAACTGACCCTGGCCCTGGCGCTGGAGGAAACACACCACCACCGCCCCACGCACATCTCCACTACGGCGGTGCCGGAGGGTGAAGGTTTCGTCCTCAACGGCGGCAAGACTTTCGTACTGGACGGCCACAGCGCGGACAAGCTCATCGTGGTGGCCCGCAGCAGTGAAGACGACCGCAACGCGCAAGGGCTCACCCTGTTGCTGGTGGACCGCCAAACACCGGGGCTCAGTTGCCAGCGCACCGTCATGGCGGACAGCCGCAATGCCGCCAACCTGCGCTTTGACAATGTCCGGGTCGGCGCCGACTGCCTGGTCGGCGAGGCGGGCCAGGGCTGGGCCATACTCGAGCCGGTACTGGATCGCGGCCGGGTCGCACTCGCCGCGGAGATGATGGGTTGCGCGCTGGAGGCTTTTGAGCGCACCGTGGCCTACCTGAAACAGCGCGAGCAGTTCGGTGTGCCCATCGGCAGTTTCCAGGCCCTGCAACACCGGGCCGCACAGATGCAGGCCGATATCGAACTGTGCCGGTCGGTGCTGCTGCAGGCCCTGAGCGCCGTGGATGAAACGCCGGAACAACTGCCGATGCTGGCCAGCCTGGCAAAGGCGAAGCTGAATGAACTGGTCAAGCGTGTTACCAACGAGGCGGTGCAGATGCACGGCGGCATCGGGGTGACCGACGAGATGGACATCGGCTTTTTCCTGAAACGCGCCCGGGTGACGATGCAGGTATTCGGGGACACTGGATTTCACAAGGACCGCTACGCTACCCTCTGTGGCTACTAGCGGCACTGACTCGGAAAAACGGGGAATATATGGAAACGACTGACAAGGTCAGGGTAGTTGAGAAATACGTGGAAGCCTTTGCAAACAGTGACATGGCTATCATCCGCCAGATGTTTGCCGGCAACGCCACGGTGGAAGACCCGGTGGGCACGCCGGCGCACGAAGGGCTGGAAGCGGTGTGCGCTTTCTACGAGGGGGCAATGAAAATGAATGCAACGCTTGCCCTGACCGGCACACCGCGCTGCGCCGGCAACGCCATCGCGTTTCCATTCCAGGTGAAAATGCAGAACATGGTCATCGACGTCATCGACGTGTTCGAGTTCAACGACGAGGGCAAAGTCGCCAGCATGAAAGCCTACTGGGGGCCTGAAAACATACAATCCTGAAGTCCTGTGCCGGAGACCCGACATGGAAATCAACGGTATCGCCCACACTTTCCTGACCGCCGGCAATTTCCCGGTGGCCAGGGCATTCTACAGCCAGCTCCTGCCCTTCCTAGGCCTGACACCGGTGCTCGACAGCGATGGTATTTACTACTGCGTCGGCGGCAGGACCGCAGTGGGCATCCGCGCCAGCGCGCAGCAGGAACCGGGAAACCGCTTCGACCAGAATCGCAGCGGCCTGCACCACCTGTGTTTCCGGGTGCGCCAGCGGGAGGATGTGGACGAACTGCACCGTTTCCTGCTGGAACTGGGAGCCCACATCGTGCACCCGCCCCAGGAGGACGGCTGGGCACCGGGCTATTACTCGGTGCTGTTCGAGGACCCGGAGGGAATTCGGCTGGAAGCCAACTTCGTCCCCGGCAGGGGCCTGCTCAGCTGATGGGCGAATCCCGGCCGCTCCCGGACAATGACAGGACCATGATCCAAAGCAATCGCGACCCGGCGCCGGGGGCGCTATAATCACGGCCCGGAGGTAACCCATGTTTGCATACACCACACCCCTTGTCGGCGGCCTGCTGATCGGTGCAAGCGCCGTTCTGCTGCTGGCTTTACTCGGCCGTATCGCCGGCATCGCCGGTATCGTCTGGGGCGCCGTGTCGGCCCAGCCGGATAACGCCTGGCGCTGGCTGTTCATTGTCGGCCTGATCACCGGCCCGGTGCTGTATCACCTGCTCGCAGGCGTTCCCAATCCGCAGGCCAGCCCCCTGCCCTGGTGGCAGGCGGTGGCGGGAGGCTTGCTGGTGGGTTTCGGCGTGAAACTCGGCAGCGGCTGCACCAGCGGCCACGGGGTTTGCGGTATCGGCCGCCTGTCGCCGCGCTCGCTGGCGGCCACCGTCACCTTCATGGCGACCGGCATAGTCACTGTCTACGTGATCCGGCACCTGCTGGGAGGCCTGCTATGAAAGCGCTGATCGGACTCCTCTGCGGCCTTGTCTTCGGCGCAGGTCTCGCCATGTCCGGCATGACAGACACCGCCAAGGTGCTCGGTTTTCTCGACGTGACCGGGCAGTGGGTCCCGGACCTGGCGTTTGTCATGGGCGGCGCGGTGCTGGTTACCCTGGTCGCTTTCCGCTTCGTGCTCAAAATGAAGCGGCCGGCACTCAACCCGCGTTTCTACTTGCCCGGTACCACGGTCATCGACGGCCGGCTGCTGGGTGGCGCCGCGATATTCGGCGTTGGCTGGGGCGTATACGGCTACTGCCCCGGGCCCGCACTGGCGGCACTGACCTACCAGGACAGCAAGACCGCCATGTTCGTGGTTGCGATGCTCGTTGGCATGGCCGTGGCCAACAAGCTCGCGCCCGGCTGAGCCGACGGCACCCCGCGGCAGCTGCCGCGGGTGTGCAGCCATTACTTGCCACCGGCAGCCCCCGCCAACCGGGTACTGCGGGGCGGCGCTCCCTGTTAGACTGCGGGCCATGGACCCGCAACTATTCTCCACGCTCATAGCCGTCGCCCTGGTGCTGGTCTATGTCATGGCCATTGTCTCTGCCCTGGAAGCGATCCTGAACGCGCGCACCTCCCAGGGCGCCGTCGCCTGGACCATTTCGCTGCTCACCCTGCCCTATATCACCGTGCCCCTGTACCTGGTGTTCGGGCGCAACAAGTTCGATGGCTACCTGGAACAACGGGATGAAATCGAGCAGGAATCCCTGCGGTTAATCAACCAGACCAGTGGCATTATCGAGCAGCATATCGTGCCCGTTACCAACGATACCCCGCTGTACGCCAGCCTGTTCAACCTGGCGCGCATGCCCGCCACCACCGGGAACCGGGTGGAACTGCTGGTCGACGGCAAGCAGACTTTCGACAGCATCCTGGCGGGTCTTGCCACTGCAGAAAATTATATCCTGTTCCAGTTCTACATTATCCGCGATGACGACCTCGGCCGGCGCCTGTGCCGTGTGCTGTCGAACAAGGCGCGCGCCGGGGTCAAGGTGTTCCTGTTGTACGACGAGATCGGCAGCCGCAAATTCACGGGCACCCGCCTGTACCGGCAGCTGCAGATGACCGGGGTCAAAGTGGCTCCCTTCAATACCACCCAGGGGCGACGCAACCGCTTCCAGCTCAATTTTCGCAACCATCGCAAGAACGTGGTGGTGG
>Ga0224505_10002044_pt1 | contig 12136 bp, 12 predicted proteins | sample SF_Jan12_sed_USG_FD_169102 | JGI IMG/M metagenome (GOLD analysis project Ga0224505, IMG submission 169102) | Sediment microbial communities from San Francisco Bay, California, United States - SF_Jan12_sed_USGS_4_1 | ecosystem: Environmental > Aquatic > Marine > Sediment | place: USA: California...
GGTGGACGGGCGGCTGATCGAGGGGACGCGTCTCGTGGTCGCGACCGGGGCCGGCCCCGCCCGCCCGCCGATTCCGGGGCTCGAAGATGCGCCGACCCTCGACTACGCCACCGTGTTCGAGCAGGATGACTTCCCGCGGCGCATCTGTGTGCTGGGTGGTGGGCCGATTGGCCTCGAGTTCGCGCAGATCTTCGCCCGTCTTGGGTTGGCCGTCAGCGTCATCGAAGCACTGGAGCGCGTGCTCCCACGCGAGGACGCGGAGGCGAGCGCCGTCATGGCCGAGGCGCTGCGGGCCGAGGGGATTCGGGTCGAGGTGGGGGCTCCGGTGGACGCAGTCGTGCGCCGAGACGGGGCGTGGGTCGTTCGGGCGGTCCGCGGAGGTGAGGCGATCGAAATCCCGACCGACCTGGTGTTTGTTGCGACGGGCCGGCGATCACGAGGGGATGGCCTGGGACTCGAAGGGATTGGCGTCGTGGTGGAGCGGGGAGCGGTGCAGGTGGATCCGACCCTGCGGACAGCCGTGCGATCGGTGTGGGCTGTCGGCGATGTGATTGGCGGGCCGCAGTTCACGCACGTCGCCGACTACCAGGCGAAGTTGCTGCTCCGGAATCTCCTCGTGCCCGTACGCGGGCGCGTGCGCTACACCCACGTGCCGACCGTCACTTACACCGATCCCGAAGTTGCGCGGCTCGGGGTGACCGAGGCGGAAGCCCGCGACCAGCATGATGATGTGCGCGTCTACCGGTACGACTTCGGAGACTTGGACCGCGCCATCGTGGATGGTCACACGACCGGGTTCGTGAAGGTGGTGACGGGTCGGCGTGGCCGCATTCTGGGGGCGACCATCGTTGGGCGGAACGCCGGTGAACTCCTCCCAGTGCTCGTCCTCGCGATGCATCGCGGCGTGCCGTTCCCGCACCTGGCCCGGCAGGTCTGGGCCTATCCTACCATGGCAGAGGGCATCAAGCGCGCGGCGGACGCGCATTACCGTGAGGCGTTCGCCGGACGTCGCGGGAAACTGCTGCGTGCCGTGGTGCGATGGCTCGCCTAGGCGGCGCCGGCGTCTATGTCCGGCTCGCAGCGCTGGTCGCCCTGCTCGGCCTGGCCTGGCTGGCCGCACGGCTCACGCCCGTGGGCACGTTCGTGACACGCGATGGCGCGCTCGCGCTTCTGGCCACGGTCCGGGGTTCCGCGTCGGCCCCCGTGCTCTTCGCAGTGGTGTACGCGCTTGCCACGGCGCTGGCCCTTCCCGGCTCAGTGCTCACGATCGTGGGCGGTGCCGCATTCGGATTTGGCTGGGGCGCGGTCCTTACGACGATTGGCGCGAACCTCGGTGCCAATGCGGCGTTCGGCATCGCGCGGGCGCTCGGCCGCGGCGGCATTCAGCGGCTCACGCGCGGCCGGCTTGGCGGTCTCGATCGGGCCACGGAGCAACGCGGGTTCTGGGGCCTGCTCGTCCTTCGGCTGATCCCACTGGTCCCGTTCAACGCGCTCAACTTCGGGGCGGGCCTCACCGCCATGCGCTGGCGAGACTACGCGGCCGCAACCCTCCTTGGTATCCTTCCGGGCACTCTGGTGTACACCTTCTTCGCCGACGCGCTCGTGCGCGGCTCGACCGAGGCCAGCCACGACGCGTACGTGCGGCTATGGATTGCCGCGGGACTCCTGCTGCTGCTGAGTGTGCTGCCGCTGATGGCCGGCGCGGGACGTGCCCGTTCCGCTCTGCCCAAGGATGGATGATGGCGTTGTTTCGGCGCTCGTTGTGGGGTGGTGTGTCGTTCCTGGCGCTGTGCGCGGCGCTCGGGCATGCCCAGACCCTTCCCGATCACGCGCTGTTCGACGCAATCGTTGCCGAGTATACGCGTGACGGGCTGGTCGATTATGCGGCGCTCGTCGAGCACCGCGAGCGGCTGGATGCCTATCTGGACGAACTCGGACGCGTGAGCCCCGCCGACCTCGAGATCACGTCACGCGACGTCCGCCTGGCCTTCTGGATCAACGCCTACAACGCGTGCGCGCTCCGCCTCGTCGTCGATCACTACCCGATCGAGCGACGCGCGGGCGTGGCGGGCCTGACGAGTCGGCTGGTGGGTGTTCCCGCCAATTCGATCCGCCAGATTCCGGACACCTGGACCCGGCAGTTCTGCCGGATCGCCCAGCGGGAGCGTTCACTGGATGGCATCGAGCACGGCGTGCTCCGACCCATGGGCGAGCCCCGCATCCACTTTGCCGTGAACTGCGCCTCGCGCTCGTGCCCAGTGCTGGCCGGAACGGCGTACCGCGGTGACCGACTCGATGCGCAGCTGGACGAAGCCGTCCGCCGCTTCATGGGGGATTCCACCCACTTCCTGCTCGAGGCGGGAGGACACCCGACGCTGCGCGTGAGCAAGGTGCTCGATTGGTACAAGGAGGACTTCGGCGGCACGGCCGGCGTCGTGGCGTTCTTCCAGCGCTACGCCAAGCCGGAGCAGACCGCGGTCCTCGAGCCGGGGTCGGTGCGGGTCGAGTACTTGGAGTACGACTGGACGCTCAACGACACGGCGGTCTTCGGTTTCGGCCGGTGATGCCGGTGGTCGGGGTCGTCATCCCCACGCTCAACGAAGCGGATTATCTACCGCCGCTCCTGGAGGATCTGGCGGCGGTCGCCCTGCCACTGGACATCGTGGTGGCGGATGGCGGATCGCGCGACGACACCCGGGCTCTGGCCGCTGCCCAGGGCGCGCGGGTGGTGGAAGCGGCCGGTGGTAGGGGCATGCAGCTCCGCACTGGGGCTCAGGCGGCCAGCGGAGCGTGGCTGTGTTTCCTGCATGCCGACGTGCGCCTGCCGCCGCCAGCGCGGCGGGATCTCGAGCGTGCGGTCCTGGATCCCGACTGTGATGCTGCCGTATGGAGATTGGCGATCGGGGCCGACGGGTGGTGGTTCCGGGTCGTAGAGTGGGGCGCCGCACGGCGCGACCGGTGGGGCGGCCTCCCGTACGGCGATCAGGGGCTGCTGGTTCGGCGCACGCTGTACGACGCCGTCGGTGGATTCCCCCCTCTCCCGATCATGGAGGACGTCGCGCTGGTGCGTGCGCTGCGCCGGCAGGCGACGCTGCGCCGGCTCCCGTCGGCCGTCCGGGTCTCAGCACGTCGCTGGCGGCGTGAGGGGGCATTCCGCGCCTGGCTGCGCAACGCCGTGCTCGTCAGCGCCTATCTGCTTGGGGTGGCCCCGGAGCGGCTCGTGCGGTGGTATCGGCCCGACCACGCAAATCGGCCGTCCGCGCTCCCGTGACGCGGGTCACGCCGCATCGGGACGCTACTCTCCAGATTAGCACTACGGTACGAGCGGGTCTGCGCGACTTGACCCGTTCCGGGGCTCGGGGGCATCTTTGCTAGCCTCGCTCGTAGTGGTGACGACGCACACCGCCCCGGAGTTGGTGGATGGCTTGGAGAATCCTGTCTTGCGAGGGAGAGACGTGGCACGTCCAGCCTGCCGCCGAACGGCGGGCCAACCAGGCTATGTGGCAACTCGTGCTGGCGTTTCGGCGCAAGGGTACGCAGGAGGGGCGACGATCCTTCTGGGCGTCCTTCCCGCTCGAGTCGTCCTCGAAGTCTTCACTGTTCCTGCAGGCCGAGAAGCTCTCCGACGAGGCCCTGCAGGAAGTCCTCGCCCGGCACCTGTCCTGAGTCGCTCGAGACGACTGCGAGGACCACCGTGTCGCTGGCCTCTCTCCACGATCTCCGTCGCATCGCCGACGCGGTGGCACACCTGCGTGACCGCCAAGTCGCGGACATCGTGCTCCGGTCCGACTGCCGTCAGCTCCGGATCGTGCTCGACGATGGGCAGACCCTGTTCCTCGCCGTGGTCCAGGACGAAGAGGGACGGCCACGTCTCGATGCGGATCTCATCCGATCGCCCGATGAAGCGGCGACCGGCCAGCTCGAGGTGCACTTCGATGCGGCGGTGGACTGAACGATGACACAGTCCGCGTTTGCTCGCGAAGAGCGGCTCCGATTCGTGGACTTCCAGTTCACGACGTCCCCGAACGGTCGGTGCCGAGCCGAGGTGACGCTTGGGTTTGGGGCCGATGCCCGGTGGATGGGGAGTGCCGAAGGACTGGCGTCGGACGCCGGCGAGATGCGGTGCTCGGCCGAGGCGACGCTCCACGCCATCGAGGCGTCGGCGGGCGGAGCCATCAGCTTCGAGCTGCTCGGCGTCAAAGCCGTTCGGGCATTCGATACGATCGTGCTCATCGTCTCCGTCGTGTCCCGCGAGAGCGGGCAGACCCACCGCCTGGTAGGGTCCTTCCTGGCCGATCAGGAGCACACGCGTGGAGCCGCGCTGGCCATCCTCAACGCGACCAACCGGGTCATGGGGAACATCTTCGCGCGGGAGCCGTCGTGAGACTCCTCCGCGGACTGACGTCTGCGCTGCTCCTCCTGACGGTGGGGGGCGCGTGCGCGCGGCCGGCGGCGCTGCCGGCGCCGGCGCCGGCAGCCGGGGACGGCCCCGAGGTCCTGGCGGCGAGCCCCGACCCTGGCGTCCTTGACGACGCGCTGGTGACCGCCGCTGACGACTCGGCCGCGGATCGCGCCGTGCTCGATGCCCTGGCCGAGCTCGAGTTCGGGAGCCTGGACCGCCGGGCGGGACGCGTCCGTGGACAGGCCGATCCGGCGGCGACCGCCGCGTCCGGCGCGATCGCCGGGGAATCGGTCCCGTTGTTCGCGGCCGAGGGCGGGCCCGCCGCGGCCGGGGATGTCACTCGTCTCCTCGACGTCGAGTCGTTCGCCAATCACAGCCGGGTGCAGTACTACATCGACTTCTTTCAGGGCCCCGCCCGCGACCGGTTCACGATCTGGCTCGGTCGCCTGCCCCGCTACGAGGGCATGATCCGCGACCAGATGCGGCGCTTTGGTGTGCCGGATGACCTCGTCTATCTCGCCATGATCGAGTCGGGCTACTCGAACACGGCGGTCTCCCGTGCGAAGGCCGTGGGGATGTGGCAGTTCATCGCGGGCACGGGGCGTCGATACGGGCTGCAGCAGGACGTGTGGGAGGACCAGCGCCGAGATCCGTTCCGGGCTACCGAGGCTGCCGCCCGCCACTTGGCCGACCTGAACGAGGAGTTCGGGTCCTGGTATCTCGCGGCCGCCGCCTACAACGCCGGGGCGGGGCGTGTCTCGCGGGGGCTCCGACGCCTGCCGGGCGGTCCCGCGGGATCGGGTGACTCGACGTTCTTCGAGCTCTCGGATCGTCGGTATCTGCGGCTCGAGACGCGGGACTACGTCCCCAAGCTGATCGCGGCGGCGTTGATCGCGAAGGACCCGGCGCGATACGGGTTTGACAGCGTGCCGCGGTTCGAGCCGCTGCGGTACGATGAGGTCATCGTGTCCGACGCGACGGGCCTCGACGTGCTGGCTCGCCTTGCCGACACGACCACGCGGGCCCTGGTGGAACTGAATCCGCAGTTCGTGCGGGGTGCGACCCCGCCGAAGCGGTCGGTCGTCGTGCGGGTCCCGGCCGGAGCCGGGGCGGCCGTATCCCAACGGTGGGCGGAACTCCCGGCCAAGGAGCGCATCACGTTTGTGACCCACCGGGTCGTCAAGGGTGAGACGCTCTCCGAGATCGCAAAACGGTACGGCGTGAGTACCACGGTCCTGCAGGCGGCGAACCCCGCCATCCAGCCACGCCGGATGCGGATTGGCCAGACGCTCACGGTTCCGGTGAGTACTGCGGCCCAGCGCAGTGCCACGCGCACGACGACCGCATCGCCCGCGCCGGCGCCGTCCCGGAACGCCGCCTACTACACGGTGCGGTCAGGCGATTCGCTCTGGGTCATTGCCCAACGCCATGGCGTGGCGGTGGGCGACCTCAAGACCTGGAACGATCTTTCCGGCACCGTCGTGCGTGTCGGTCAGGAGCTGCGGGTCCGCGCTCCCTGACGGGCGTGGTGGTGACGAGCCGCTACTGCCGTATCGGGCCCGTCGGTGCCCCGTAGTTTGCGAGAATCCGGTCGGCGTACCCATTGGCCGGATTCCCTCCCCGGGCCATGATGTCCCCCACGCGCTGGGGTCCCCGGTTGTACGCCAGGAGCGCCAACCGCAGGTCGTAATCATAGCGCTCGAGCAGGTCCCCGAAGAACCGGAAGCCGATGCGCAGGTTCGTGGTGGGGTCGAAGAGGTCATCCCGCGTGAGCGTCGAGTCGTAGAGGATGGCCGTACGCGGCATCACCTGGGCGAGCCCGATCGCGCCGACGGAGCTCACCGCATCCGGGTTGAACCGGCTCTCCAACCGCACGATCTCGAATGCCAGCTGGGGGGCGATCCCGGCACGCAACGCTTCGTCGAAGATCGTCTCGGCGAGGCCGACGGGAACCGGGTGCTGCTTGGACAGCGCGAGGATCGCCTCGGCGCGCTCGGCACGTAGGCGCTGAAGTTCGGCCTCCCCATGTTCCTGGTCCAGCGCGCTCCGCAGCTCGCGCAGGTTCCCCACGATCCCCGTGTAGACGCCGGTTTCACGCTTGGCCTCGGCCCCACCGGGCAACAGGCTGATCGTCGCGCCCGCCGCCAACAGCACTACGAACAGACCCACGCCACGCAGCATCAATCGCTGCGTCACGTGCAGCGGAATGCGGTATTCATCAGTAATCATCGGTCACGCCTCCAGTCGCCACCCTGACCGCCAGCCTTCTCGAGCAGCACGATCTCTCCAATGCGAAGATCGTGCCCGGCCGCCTTCACCATGTCGTATACGGTGAGCAGGGTCACCGTGACGGCGGTCAGCGCTTCCATCTCGACGCCGGTCCGCGCCGTGGTGCGCACGACGGCTTCCACGCGCACGCCCGGCAGCGCGGCGTCGAGCTCGGCCCGCACCTCGATCTGGTCCAGCGGGAGCGGGTGACACAGCGGGATCAGGTCAGCGGTGCGCTTGGCCGCCATGACGCCGGCGACCTCGGCGGTCGACAGGACGTCGCCCTTGGGGCCCGCCCCATCGCGTACGAGCGCGAAGGTCGTTGGGGCCATCGTGATGCTGCCGGCGGCCACCGCGTGGCGCGCCGTCACCGACTTCCCGCCCACGTCCACCATGTGGGCACGTCCGTCCGGCGCCACGTGGGACAGCGTCACGCGACCCGTTCCAGGTCGCGCGCCAGTTCCGCCAGCGCGAGCTGTGGATTGACGTTCGTCCCAAGCGTCTCGTGAACCGCGTCCACGCGCGCGAGCGCGGTGAGCGCACGATCCAGGCCCCGGCGGTCGTCCGCCAACGCGGCGCGCGCCAGGCGCTCGCGCAGTTCGACTGCCAAGGAGTCCAGCGTGTCGGCGAAGGCCCCTCGCGCCCCCCACGGCGCCTGCCGGAGGGCGAGCGATGCCCACTCCTGAGCCCCGACCGCCGCGGCGTCCAACAGGGCGCGGGCGCGATCACCGGCTGCACTGTCCGCGGCGGACTGCAGCGCGCGTCCGGGGCGGCCGTCGGCGTCCACGACCCGCCGCTCGAGGGCGGCACCCCGCAGCGTGCTGTCCACCTCCCGCACGAGGAACTGCCGGATCACCTCGTCCGGTATGCGTCCCAGCCGCACCGGGACCACGCGAGAGCGGATGGTGGCGAGCAGCCCCTGGGGCTCGGCGGCCGTCAGGATGAGCAGCGTGTCCGCCGGGGGTTCCTCGAGGACCTTGAGCAGCGAGTTGGCCGCCTCGAGGTTGGCCTCCTGTACCACCAGGCGCTCGGCGTCTCCGAGGATGATCACCTTGCGGCGACTGCGGAACGGTGTCACGGCCACGATGCGTTGCAGCAGCCGCACCGACGCCAGCCAGTGCCCCGCGGTCCCATCGGAGGGCTCCCAGCGACCGCTGTCGCGTCGCTCGGCGAGCGCCTCGGCCAGCACGGTCTTGGCCTCGTCGATCTGCTTGGCGGTCTCGCCTGCCTTGAGACGCGGGATCGGCACGAGCCAGTGAAGGTCCGGATGCGCGAGCTCGCCCACGAAGCGGCACTCGCCGCAGTGCCCGCAGGGTTCGGCGGCAGCGTCCGCACAGAGGACGGTCTGGGCGAGCCACAGCGCCAAGCGCTGCTTCCCCGTCCCCGTCGGTCCGGTGAGCAGCAGCGCCTGCGGCAACCGACCCTCGGCGGAAGCGCGACCAAGCGTCCGTCGGAGCCCATCGTGTCCGTAAATCGGTCTCAGCGACATACGGAGAAAAGTTAGGTAGGTCGGGGTTTTTCGGGTAGTCGTTATGACGTAAAGCGTTGCGAAATAACTCAGTTATGCATGACCGGCGCGAGGCTTTCGCAGCCAACTTCCGGGAACCTGGTGGGAAGCCGCCACGGGAATTTGCGAGAGTGAGCACTCACTATTGTATCGATGCAACGCCACTTCGGCATTACCTGCTAATACGGCATACAAGTCCACTCGCGTGCCTGCGCCCCGGCAGGCCGTCCAAGTCACGACCGCCAAACGACCTAGACCATGGCGCCAGCGATGCCGTCGCTCCATCTTCCTCGCGCGCAAAGCAACAGCCGGGAGTACCAATGCGAAGCCGAGTCGTGGTGGGTGTATTGGCAATGATGAGCTCAGCGGCGTGTAGCCGGGCGGCGGATGTCGTCCTCGCAAACGGGGTGATCTGGACGGGGACCGGGGCCGTGGCTTCGGCCATTGCGGTCAAGGCCGGGCGCATCGTTGCCCTCGGCGCGGGGCCCGCAGTCGACCAGTGGGTGGGGCCGCGGACTGAGCGGATCGACCTCGGCGGCCGCGTCGTGCTTCCCGGGTTCATGGACAGCCACACCCACTTCATCGACGGCGGCTTCGAGCTCGCAGGTGTCCAGTTGCGTGACGCGGCGACGCCGGAGGAGTTCACCCGCCGGATTGCGGCGTTCGCCGGACAGCACCCGGGGGGATGGGTCACCGGCGGTACGTGGGATCATGAACGATGGGGCGGGCAGTTGCCGCACCGGTCCTGGATCGACTCCGTGACCGGGGAAACACCGGTCTTCGTGAGCCGGCTCGATGGGCACATGGGGCTGGCCAATAGCCGCGCCCTCGCGCTGGCGGGCGTCACCGCCGCGACGCGCGATCCGGCCGGGGGGACGATCGTGCGTGATGCCGCCGGCGAACCCACCGGCGTGCTCAAGGACGAGGCAATGGGGCTCGTCTGGCGGATCATACCCGCCAGGTCCGAGCTGGAACTCGATCGGGCGCTGGATGCCGCCGCGCGGTACGCCGTCGAGCGGGGGGTGACACACGTAACGGACATGGGGAGCTGGGCGGGACTCGAGACCTACCGGCGCGCCGCCGCTGCGGGCCGACTGCCGCTTCGGGTCTATGCGGCGGTCCCGATTGCCACCTGGGACCGGATGGCTGCGTACGTCGAGCGCCACGGCCGTGGGGATGCGCGACTCGCGTGGGGGGCGGTCAAGGGATTCGTGGACGGGTCATTGGGTTCCACCACCGCGTGGTTCTACGAGTCCTACGCGGACGCGCCGGAGACGTCGGGACTGATGGTGACCGATACGGCCGCGCTGCGCGCACAGATTGCCGACGCGCACGGGGCCGGGCTACAGGTCGTGATCCACGCCATTGGCGATCGGGCGAACGACTGGGTGCTCGATGCGTTCGCCGCGGCGCGCACGCTCCATCCGGACCCCGACCCGCGCTTCCGGGTGGAGCACGCGCAGCATCTCACCTCCGCGGCAATCGCGCGATTTGCGCGCGACGGGGTGATCGCGTCCATGCAACCGTATCACGTGATCGACGACGGACGGTGGGCCGAGAAGCGCATCGGTCCGGAGCGGCTTCGCACGACCTACGCGTTTCGGGATCTGATCGATGCGGGGGTGACCGTGGCCTTCGGCAGCGACTGGACGGTGGCGCCGCTGGAGCCGCTGTACGGCCTGTACGCCGCGGTGACCAGGCGGACACTCGACGGCGTCCACCCGGATGGATGGGTGCCGGCGCAACGCATCACGGTTGCGGAGGCCCTCACGGCGTACACCCGGAGTGCCGCCTATGCGGCGTTCCACGAAAACGACTGGGGCACGCTGGAGATCGGGAAGTTGGCCGACCTCGTGGTCCTCGACGCGGATCCACGCGCGATCCCGCCCGAACGTATCGAGGGGCTGCGCGTCGATCTCACGATGGTCGACGGCCGAGTCGTCTACCGGCGCCGCGGGACCTAGCCTAGGCGGGCGGGGTGTGATGTCCGGCACGTTTCCGGGCATTCGGTGTGATGCGACACGGTGCGGGTGGCGGAAGACTGCTACCATCGAGCGGAGGCGAGCTTCCGGCGGAGACCGGTGATCCTGGCGCCAGTGCTCGGCCAGGCCACGGTGTCGGTCGGGGCCGCCGGGTGTGCGGCTTGGAGGTTCCATCATGCTGATCCCGAGCATCGATCTGGTGCGGGGGCAGGCGGTCCAGCTCCAGCAGGGGCGCGAACTCGAGTTCGTGGCGGACGAGGACCCGCGCGTGCTCGCGCGGCGCTTTGGCCGGGTGGGCGAGGTCGCCGTGATCGATCTCGACGCCGCCCGTGGGACGGGTGACAACCTTGCCCTGATCGAGGAGCTCTGCGCGCTGGCCCCGTGCCGGGTGGGTGGGGGCATTCGCGATGTGGAACGCGGCAAGCGACTGCTGCAGGCGGGCGCCCGACGGCTCATCATCGGCACCCGCGTGGACCCCGACTTCCTGGAGGAATTCCCGCCGGTGCGCTTGCTGGCCGCGGTAGATGCGCGCGATGATCACGTGGTGGACCGCGGGTGGGAACGGCAGGTTGACGAATCACCGGTCGACCGCGCGCGACGCCTCGAGCCGTTCGTGGGGGGGTTCCTCTATACGCTGGTGGAGCGTGAGGGACTGCAGGCCGGCATCGACATCGCCAGGGTGCAGGCGCTTGCCTCAGCCGTCGGCAAGCCCGTGACGGCCGCAGGCGGCATCCACACGACCGACGAAATCCGGGTGCTCGACCGCATGGGTGTGGATGCGCAGGTCGGGATGGCACTCTATCGGGGTACCCTCGGGCTCGGCGACGGGCTCGCGGCGGTCGTGCGGTTCGTGGAGGACGGTGATGGGGCGGTCACCGTGGTGCAGGACGCTAGTGACGGCCGGGTACTGATGGTGGCGCGCTCGACCCGCGCGAGCCTGATAGCGACGGTTGAGAGCGGTGAGGTCGTGGTCCATCCGGCGTACCGCGACTCCCGCGGCGCACGGGACGAGGCGGTGCACGGGCTGCGCCTGGTCCGGGTCGAGGTGGATTGTGACCGGCGGGCGCTCCTGTTGCTCGTCGAGCCCTCGGGCCCGGTGTGCGACCGCGGCACGGCATCCTGTTTCGGCGACCGGCCATTCTCGCTTGCGCAACTCGAGCAGGTGATTGCCGAGCACACATCGGCCTCAGGCCAGGAGAGCTACACGGCCCGTTTGCTGGGTGATGCCGTGACCCGGCGGGCCAAGGTCCTCGACGAGGCCAACCAGTTGGTGGGCGCCGACGCGTACCCCGCCATCCGGAGCGAAGCGGCAGATCTCCTGTACCATGTGCTCGTGGAATTGGTGGCGGGGGGCGTGCCGCTCGAGGCCGTCGTGAAAGAGCTGGGGTCGCGCCGCCGCCGCCCGCCCAGCTGAACCACCCGCTGCGTCACCGCGCGCGCCAGATCTTCCAGCGGTCCACGATCCGGTCGTCCTCGACCACGATATACTCGTCGAAACACGCCACCGTCAGGCACGAGTGGTTGGGGAGGATGCGGACCCGCTCCCCAACCGCAAGCGGCGCCGAGACCTTGCCGTGCTCCTGGCTCAGCCCGGTGAGTCGTGCGTCCTCGCGCAGGGTCCCTGCGGCGTAGTCATCGAAGATCCACCCCATCGACGGCACCGGACCCGGATGCCCGGCGTCCTTGGACAGGGCGAGCGCGCCCGCGTCCACGACACAGTGGCGCGCATGGGGCTGGCACGACACCACGCTGGCGAGCACCGTGACGCCGCAGTCGACGGTCGTGCACGACCCCAGCGCCACTTGCGAGGCGTCGTAGAACACGTAGTTGCCGGGTCGGGCTTCTTGCACACCATCCAGCCGCTCGACGCACGACATGGCGGGCGTGGACCCGACGGACGCCGCCACGGCGATCCCCTCGTCCGCGAGGCGACTGCGGAAGTCCGCCACCGCGCGCCGCTCGGCCTCGGCTACCTTG
>Ga0224505_10002048_pt1 | contig 12130 bp, 15 predicted proteins | sample SF_Jan12_sed_USG_FD_169102 | JGI IMG/M metagenome (GOLD analysis project Ga0224505, IMG submission 169102) | Sediment microbial communities from San Francisco Bay, California, United States - SF_Jan12_sed_USGS_4_1 | ecosystem: Environmental > Aquatic > Marine > Sediment | place: USA: California...
CCGCATAAGAGGGTAACCGTCCTTGTAAGTATTTGGTTCAAATAGACCACCAATGCTTTCGTCCGTCAATTGGCGCTGGATGATTAGACCGCATGGATCCGCATAAGGACCCAAATCCGACCAGTCGCCCTCCCCGCCTGCTCGACCAGGCGAAAGACAAGCTCCGCACGCTGCATTACAGCTACCGCACGGAGCAGCAGTACCTGCAGTGGTTGCGCCGGTTCATCCGGTTCCACGACAAACGGCACCCGCGCACGCTGGGGGCCCCCGAGGTCGAGGCGTTTCTGACCTATTTGGCCGTAACCCGCAAAGTGTCGGCATCGACGCAGAACCAGGCCCTGGCCGCCCTGTTGTTCCTGTACCAGCAGGTCCTGGAAATCGAGCTGCCGTGGCTGCAGGACGTGGTGCGCGCAAAGCCTTCGCGTCACCTGCCCGTCGTGCTCACGCACAAGGAAGTACGCGCCGTTCTCGCCAAGCTCGAGGACGAGTACTGGCTGATCGGATCGATCCTCTACGGTGGCGGGCTGCGACTGCAGGAGGCATTGCAGTTGCGCGTGAAGGACGTCGACTTCGATCTGCGACAGCTCATCGTCCGCGCCGGCAAAGGTGGCAAGGACCGCGCAACCATCCTGCCCGAAGCAATTGTCGATCCATTGCAGCGCCACCTCGAAGTCGTCCGTGCTCAGCACGCTCAGGCATTGGCACGCGGTCACGGCGGCGTGGAGTTGCCATTCGCCTTCGAGCGCAAGAACCCCAGGGCGCCGTTCGAATGGGGCTGGCAGTACGTGTTCCCGGCAAAGACCGCCTCGCGCGATCCGCGCAGCGGCGTCGTGCGCCGCCATCATGTTTTTCCGGACACCGTGCAGCGGCACGTGAAGTGGGCGGTGCACGCGTCGGGTATCGACAAGCCTGCGTCGTGCCACACCTTTCGCCACAGTTTTGCCACGCACCTGCTCGAGCGCGGCTACGACATCCGCACGGTGCAGGAGCTGCTCGGCCACAAGGACGTCAAGACCACCCAGGTGTACACGCACGTCATGCGCAAGGGCGCGAATGCCGTGCAGAGCCCGCTGGATCGATGACAACCAGGCATTCGCATTGGCATACTTTTGGTGCCCAGGACTACCGGAGGACCGGACGGTGAGCCAGTACCGCACAGCACGGCGCCGGGTTGCCCTCTCCGTCGGCGAATCCGTCCGCATCGTTCGCGAGCTGCAGGAACTCAGCCAGAATCAGCTGGCGGCGCTGACGGGAATTCCGCAGACGACGATCTCTGCGATCGAGAATGACCGCGTGGACCTGGGGGTGGAGCGAGCCAAGGTGCTGGCGCGAGCGTTGAAGTGTCACCCGGCGGTGCTGGTGTTTCCGGGGTGGGATGAATCGTCGGCGGCTTGAGGATGGCGACGACTCATTTTTGGCTGGGATGACCAGGATTGCGCGTGCTGCGCCGGTGCGCGCCCCGTTGGGGCCGTTGCCGTTGCGCTCTAATCCGCGCGATTGCGCGGTACCGCGAAACCGCAACGTCACACATCGCAGCCGCGATGTGTTCGAACCTGGGGGCCCTAGGTTCGTGGTCCTGGGACCCGCGCCAAACAAAAAGGCCCGCTACTCTCGTAGCAGGCCTTTTTTTCTTGGCTGGGGGACTAGGATTCGAACCTAGGTTGACGGAGTCAGAGTCCGTAGTCCTACCGCTAGACGATCCCCCAAAGGAACCGTTGCGGGGATTCTTGCGAGCAGCGCCCTGACCGCCGCCCGCACCCGCGCGCTGGTTAGCGCTTGGAGAACTGTGTTCCGCGCCGCGCCTTGCGGAAGCCGACCTTCTTACGCTCGACTTCGCGCGCGTCGCGCGTCACGAAACCGGCGGTGCGCAGCGGCTTGCGGAACGCTTCGTCGTATTCCATCAGCGCGCGCGTGATGCCGTGACGGATCGCGCCGGCCTGGCCGGTCATGCCGCCGCCGGCGACGTTGGCGACCACGTCGAAGCGGTCGGACATCTGCACGACCTCGAGCGGCTGGCGCACGATCATGCGCGACGTCGTGCGGCCGAAGAACTCTTCGATCGTGCGGCCGTTGATGTTGATCTTGCCGGTGCCCGGGTGCAGGTGAACCCGCGCCGTGGAGGACTTGCGGCGGCCGGTGCCGTAATTGGTGTTTGCAGGCATGTGCTGTCAGGCCTCAGATGTCGAGCGGCTTCGGCTGCTGCGCGGCGTGGGCGTGCTTGGCGCCCGTCACCACGTGCAGCTTCTTGAACATGGCGCGGCCCAGCGGATTCTTGGGCAGCATGCCCTTGACCGCGAGTTCGATCACGCGCTCGGGATGCTGTTCGAGCATCTTGTCGAGCGTGCGGCTCTTGATGCCGCCGATCGCGCCGGTGTGCCAGTAGTACACCTTGTCCGTGAGCTTGTTGCCGGTCACGGCGATCTTTTCGGCGTTGATCACGATGATGTGATCGCCGGTATCGACGTGCGGCGTGTACTGCGGCTTGTGCTTGCCGCGGAGGCGGAAGGCGAGCTGAGTGGCGAGGCGGCCGAGCGTCTTACCGCTCGCATCCACCACAAACCAGTCACGCCGCACCTTCTCGGGGTGTGCGAAAACGGTGGTCATCGGAAAGGCTCCAGGCCCTGTCTGCCATGCAGAGAGCCGCGAATTCTATCGCAGCGGTTCGGTCAATGCAAAGCACGGGTTGCAGCGGGCCCGGCCAGTCCGCTGCGGCCCTCCGGGATGCGACCGCCGGGCCGCTATACTGTGTGCACATGAGCCCCCGGAACCCCGTACCTGCCCGCCGCCTCGGCCTGGCGGACCGCCTGATCCAGGAAATCGACCGCGGCCTGCGCACCGTGGCCGCCGCCAACGTCTCGGTCCGCCCGTTTCCCGACCAGGGGGTCGCGGAGACCGTCCTGGACCAGGGTGCGCGGAAGCACGCGGCCGCGCTCATGCGAGTGAATCACGCGGGGGAAATCGCGGCCCAGGCGCTCTATCACGGGCAGGCGGCGACGGCCCGCAAGCCGGAAATCCGCGAACAGATGCTGGCGGCCGCACGGGACGAAACCGATCACCTGGCCTGGTGCGAGCGGCGCGTGCGGGAGCTTGGCAGCCGGACGAGCCTGCTCGCGCCCGTCTGGTACGCGGGATCCTTCGCGATTGGCGCCCTGGCGGGCATCAGCGGGGACCGGACCAGCCTCGGTTTCGTCGAGGAAACCGAGAAACAGGTGGTCGAGCACCTCGATTCGCACCTGCACGAACTGCCGCCGGGCGACGAGCGTTCCCGGCGCATCGTTGCGCAAATGAAGGCCGACGAGGATCGCCACGCCAGCGAGGCGCGCAGCAAGGGCGCGATGGGTCTTCCCCGCCCGGTGCGCGCGCTTATGCGCCGGACAGCCCGGCTGATGACACGGGCCGCGTACCACCTGTGACGTCAGAAACTTGCGGCGTGGCGCGGCTTTATATTAAAAGCTTCGCAGCCTTTTGACATAAACGGGCGCCAACACAGGAAGGGAGCATGGAAACCGGCGGTAGACCCCTGAGTGATATTCCCGCGATCAATCGCTTCCTGAGCTATTGCCGCATCCGGGCCGTGCCGTCCAAGACGGTCCTCATCCACGCGGGCGACGTGCCCGACGTCCTCTACTACGTCGTCAAGGGCTCGGTGGAAGTCCTGATCGAGGACGAGGAAGGCAACGAGATGGTGCTGGCGTACCTGAACAAGGGCCAGTTCTTCGGTGAAATGGGCCTGTTCAACGACCAGCCTGCCCGCAGCGCCTGGGTGCGCACGCGGACGCAGTGCGAACTCGCCGAGATGACCTACCCGCGCTTCCGGCAGATTGCCGCCGAAAGCCCCACCCTGCTGTTCGAGCTGGCCACGCAGCTGGCAAGCCGCCTCGACCGCACCAACCGCAAGCTGGGCGACCTGGCCTTCGTCGACGTCACGGGGCGGGTCGCACACGCGATCATGGACCTGTGCAACGAGCCGGACGCAATGACGCACCCGGAAGGCACGCAGATCAAGGTCAGCCGGCAGGAGCTCTCGCGCCTGGTCGGTTGCTCGCGCGAAATGGCGGGACGCGTGCTGAAAGTGCTCGAGGAGCAGGGCCTGCTCACCGCGCGTGGCAAGACCATGGTCGTGTACGGCGTGCGTCCCCGCCTCAAGGGCAAGGCCGCGGCGATGTCGCTGGCGGCGGGCGGTGGCACGGCTGCTATGGCGCTGCGCTCCAAGAAGGCGACGACGGCGCCGGACGACGAGGAGGATGAAGACGAGGACGACGAAGGTTGATCTTCGTCTCGATCTAAGAACACTCCCGCTGCGGCGGGAGTGTTCGTTTCTGGGGCCGCGAACGCGCTAGACGCGCGCCGTTCCGACCAACCCCTATCCCCCAACCCCCAACCCCTTGGAAATGCGCTCCCGCATCGCCGCGATCGTCGCCGCGTAGTCCTGCGCGTTGAAGATCGCCGAACCGGCGACGAACGTGTCGGCACCCGCCGCCGCGACCGCACCGATATTGTCGACCTTGATGCCGCCGTCCACTTCCAGCCGGACGTCGCGCCCGCTGCGGTCGATGATCTTCCGCACTTCGGCAATCTTGGGCAGCGTCGACGGAATGAACGACTGGCCGCCGAATCCCGGGTTCACCGACATCAGCAGCACCATGTCGACCTTGTCGAGCACGTAGTCGAGGTAGTGCAGCGGCGTAGCGGGATTGAACACCAGCCCGGACTTGCAGCCGTTTTCGCGAATCAATCCCAGCGTGCGGTCGATGTGCTCGCTCGCTTCCGGGTGGAACGTGATGTAGCTGGCGCCTGCCTTCGCAAAGTCCGGGATGATGCGGTCGACCGGCTTCACCATCAGGTGCACGTCGATCGGCGCAGTAATGCCGTGCTTGCGCAAGGCCTCGCACACCAGCGGCCCGATCGTGAGGTTCGGCACGTAATGGTTATCCATGACGTCGAAGTGGACGACGTCCGCGCCCGCCGCGAGCACGTTGCGCACTTCCTCGCCGAGCCGGGCGAAATCGGCGGACAGGATCGACGGCGCGATCCACGGGGGCTGTTGCTTCGTCATCGTCATGTCGACCCTCACTTGATGCCGCGGTGAGTCTTCACCAGTTCGTACGCTTCCAGGATGCGCTGAGTGCGCTCGTGCGCCGCCGCGATCATCGATTCGGGCAGGCCCTGGGCCACCAGCTTGTCCGGGTGATTCTGGCTCATGAGCCGGCGGAATGCCTTGGTGACCTCGGCGTCCGTGGCGCTCGTCGCGACGCCCAGCGCCTCGTAGGCGTCGGCCAGGCGCGCATTCGTGCGCGTGCCGAACCCCGGACCCTGCGACGGCCGACCGTCCGGACCGTACCCGTAGTCGCCCGCGTGCATGCGCAGCATGGCTTCGAGCGCAGCGAATTCGAGCGGGGAAATGCCGAGAGCGCGACAGATGCGCTGGAAGACGGCGCGCGGCCGCTCGCCGAGCCCGTTGCCCTTGATCGAGGCCTCGAGCTGGATCTGGACGAACAGGCGGCGCAGGTCGGGCTGATTGCCCGCGAGCCGGCGCAGGCGTTCGAGCGTGGCCTCGAGCGGGAAGTCGGCCTGCTTGCCTGCCGTAAAACACTCGATGGCCCGCAGCCGATCGGCTTCGGCCAGCGCGAAGCGCCGCATGGCCTCGCGCGCCGCGTCGATCTCCTGCTCGGTGACGCGGCCGTCGCTCTTGGCGACGTGGCCCATGACCTGGAACGTGGCCTCGAAGAACGCGCGGCGCAGTTCGGCGGGGTCGGCCGTGCCTCGACCGGAGGCAGATCCACCCCGGTTGCGCCTGGCGGCGACGTCGAACTGGTGGCCCAGCACGAGTCCGACGATGGCGCCCAGCAGCCCGCGGCCGATGACGTAGCCCAGGATCGCGCCGAGGATCTTGCCGTACCAGCCTTCGAGCATGTGCGCGGGGACGTGCCCCTTCCCGGGAGTCGTTACAATGGGTGGTCGGTCAGGACGTTGCGTCGCTGTGGCCGACGATCAAGGCATATTAACAGCACCGGCGGCTCCACCATGTCCATGCCCACGCCTGGCTCGAATTCCTCCGCAAGCTCCGCAGCCGGCAGCTCGCCGCCGATGCACGAGTCGAACGTGCACGGTCTCAAGCGCATCCACCAGGGCAAGGTGCGTGACATCTACGCGATCCCGGGCGACGACCGGCACATGCTGATCGTCACCACCGACCGGCTGAGCGCGTTCGACGTGGTGCTGCCCGACCCGATTCCGGGCAAGGGCCGCGTGCTCACGAGCATTTCCAACTTCTGGTTCGCGCGCACGGGCCATATCGTGCCGAATCACCTCGCCGCGCCCGCGCGTGCGGACCTTGCGCAAGTGGTGCCGGACGCCGGCGATCGTGCCCGCCTCGCCGACCGCGCAATCGTCGTGCGCAAGCTGCGGGCGTTGCCGGTCGAGGCCGTCGTGCGTGGTTACCTGATCGGTTCCGGCTGGAAGGACTACCAGCACACCGGCGGGATCTGCGGCATCGAGCTGCCCGCCGGACTGCGCATGGCAGACCGGCTGCCGGAGCCGATCTTCACGCCGTCCACCAAGGCGCCGAAAGGCCACCACGACGAGAACGTGGGGTTCGACGAGATCGCCCGGGTGATCGGTGCCGATCGCGCGGCCCAGGTGCGCGACACGGCGATCGCGCTCTACAGGTTTGCGGCCGCGCATGCGCTCACGCGCGGCATCATCATTGCCGACACCAAGTTCGAATTCGGCGTCGACGAGGAGAACGGCGGGCGCCTGACGCTGATCGACGAAGCGCTCACGCCCGACTCGTCACGCTTCTGGCCGACGGACACGTATGCGCCGGGCACGAGCCCGCCTTCGTTCGACAAGCAGTTCGTGCGCGATTACCTCGAAACGCTCGACTGGAACAAGACCGCGCCGGGCCCGAAGCTCCCGGCGCACGTGATCCAGCGCACCAGCGAGAAGTACGAGGAAGCATTGCGACGACTCACGGCGTAGTCGCGCATTGCGCATTCGCCGCGCGACCGGCGCCAGGAGATTGCCGCCGGCTTCCGCCCTGCGCCTGTCCGGTCCTTTTCCGCGCGATGCTCGAAGCGCGCGAGACCATGAGCGCGGAAAAGGACCGGACAGGCGCAGGGCGGAAGCCCTGACAACCCTCTTACGCAACGATCAACCGCCCTTCGCCGCCCACGCCGCGATCACGCGGTGCAGCTCGCGCACGCCGTCAGTGAGCGCTGCCGGCCCCGGCTGCAGGATGATCGACGACTTCACTTCGTGCAGCTCGCGATCACGCACGGCCGGCACGGCCTGCCAGCCCGGACGCGCCGCAACGTTGCGTGCCGAGAACTTCTTGCCGCACCACGAACCGAAGATGATGTCCGGCGCGCGCCGCACGGCCTCCAGCGGGTCGGCGATGATGCGGTCCTTGCCGAGGCCGCAGGCTGCGAGTTCCGGAAAGATGTCGTCGCCCCCCGCGATGCCGACGAGTTCCGACACCCAGCGGATACCGGAGATCTGCGGCTCGTCCCATTCTTCGAAATAGACGCGCGGCCGGCGCGGAAAGGTGGCTGCCGTGGCGCGTATCGCGTCCAGCCCACCCTCCAGCTCGGCGGCCAGCGCCGACGCCTTCGCCTCGCACCCGATCATGCCGCCCAGCATGCGGATCACGCGCAGGATCTCTGCGACGCTGCGCTGGTTGAACACGTGCACCTCGACGCCGTGGCGGATGAGCTGCGAGGCGATGTCGGCCTGCAGGTCCGAAAAGCCGAGCACGAGGTCGGGTTCGAGCGCGAGGATCCTGTCGATCTTCGCGCTGATGAACGCGGAGACCTTCGGCTTCTCCTTGCGCGCACGCGGCGGGCGCACCGTGAAGCCGGAGATGCCGACGATGCGGTCCTGCTCGCCGAGGAGGTACAGTGTTTCGGTCGTCTCCTCGGTCAGGCAGACGATGCGGGTCGGGTAACGTGCTTCGACTCGGCGACTGATCGTCAACGGTAGGGCCTCGTGCTGCCGGATTGCGTGCTGGATTGGTCCGGGTCACGGGCATTGTGCCCGAGAACCGGTCTGAGCTTGCCTGCTGCGGCGAGCCATGCAACGCTTTCGCCGACCATCGCCACTGGACTCTTCTTGACCGACGCCCTCATCCCCTTCCGCACGCTGCAGCATCGCTTCGAGCACTGGCTGTTCGACTGGCCGGAGCAGACTGGCAGCCGCGCGGTCCAGCTGGTCGCGACCCCGCTGCGGTACGCCTACGCGCTGCTGCGCGACCTGTTCGGCGGCGACCTCGGCCTGCGCGCCATGGGTCTCGTGTACTCGTCGCTGTTCGCGCTGGTGCCGGTGGTCGCGGTCTCGTTCTCGGTGCTCAAGGCGTTCGGCTATCACCGCGAGCTCGAGCCGGTGCTGTTCGAATTCCTGCGGCCGCTCGGCGCGAAAGGCACCGAGCTCGCGGTCAGGATCATGCAGTTCGTCGAGAATGCCCAGACGACGATGCTGGGCACGGTCGGATTCGTGATCCTGATCTATACCGTGATCGTGATGATCCAGAAGATCGAGGGCGCGCTCAACTTCACCTGGCACGTCGAGCGGCCGCGCAGCCTCGCGAGGCGCGCCACCGAGTACATCGTCATCATGCTCGTCGGGCCGATCCTGATGGTCGCCGCAGTGGTGCTGCTCACGCGCATCGAGACCAGCGCCATGGTCGAACGGGTCTCGGGGCTGGCCGGCACGCAGGGGCTGCGCGGCCACTACGCGCCGTACGTGCTGATCATCGGCCTGTTCTGGTTCCTGTATATCTACATGCCGAACACGCGCGTGCGCTGGCAGTCGGCGTTCATCGGGGCGCTGTTCGGCGGCGCTGCGTGGGTCGGTGTCGGCGCGATCTTCACGCGCATCGCGGTGTACGCGACGCAGGCGGCGAACATCTATGCCGGCTTCGCGATCGTCCTGCTGTTCATGGTGTGGCTGCACCTGAGCTGGCTGATCATGCTGCTCGGCGGGCAGCTGAGCTTCTACGTGCAGCACCCCGAGCACCTGCGCACCGGCCACGGCGACATTCCGACGACCAGTGCGCTGCGCGAACGCATCGCGCTCGGCGCGATGTACCTGCTCGGCGAGCGCTTCCTCGCCGGGGGACCGCGCTGGAAGGTGTCGGACCTCGCCGACCACATGGACGTGCCGGCGTCGGTACTCGACGGCGAGTTGTCGCTGCTGGAGCACCGCGGCCTCGTGCTCACGGCCGAAGACGACACGGTTGCCCCTGGCCGCGACCTGGGCAGCATCACGCTCGCTGAAATCCTCGACGCGGTCCGGCATGAAACGCCCAATCCGCGCAGCCCCGAGCCCAGGCGGTTGCCCCCGGCCGACAATGCCGCCCGCCTGGCCGACGACGCGATGCGCGCCAGCCTGGCGCAGACGACGCTGCGGGACCTGCTGCGCAACCCGGAATCGGCCCGCGCCGGCGAAGTGGTGGGTTAGACTCGCCCTCCCTTCAGGAGGACACCCATGCAGATCTCGATGTACCGCGCTTCGGTCCCGGTCTTTGCCCGCGCCCTGCGCAACCTGGTCGCCATCCTGAAGAAGGCCGAGACGAACGCCGCGGAACGCAAGATCGACCCGGCCGTGCTGCTCAACTACCGGCTCGCGCCTGACATGTTCGCGCTCACGCGGCAGGTGCAGATCGCGACCGACATGGCCAAGGGCTGCGCGTCGCGCCTGGCCGGCGTCGAGATCCCGACTTACGAGGACCAGGAAGCGACGTTCGGCGAACTCGTCGCGCGCGTCGAGAAGTGCATCGCCTACCTCGAGAGCTTCAAGCCTGAGCAGATCGACGGCACCGAGGACAAGACCGTAGTGCTGAAGCGTCCGACGGGCGATGTGAGCTACCCGGGCCTGCAGTACCTGCTCGAGTACGTGACACCGAACGTGTACTTCCACTGCGCCGCGGCCTACGCGATCCTGCGCCATTGCGGCGTCGGCATCGGCAAGAAGGATTTCATCGGGCCGCTGTAACGCCCGCGTCCACTCACCTCTCCCGCAGCAGCGGGAGAGGACGCGTTAAGACGCTTCAGGGTCCTGGCGTCCGATCCGGAATGTCCTGTCGCGCTTGGAAAGGCAGACACGCGCGCGCCAGGACATGCCGGATCGGACGCCCGAAATCACGCGCCTGAGCGCCCTTTCCCGCAGAGCCGGGAAAGATCGCACGGCGCATGCAATTCCGCGCGTGCGGTCCGTCCCCGATAACGGACGATTGACGGGGAATTTCGACCCGACGCAGACTCTCGGAACGTCCGCTGCCAAGTCAGTAAGTTCCTAGGCCGTCCCGCCCCGGCGACGCTGCCTCAGCGCGGCATACAAGGGGCCGAACGACATGGCCAACAGCGAAACGCTCGCCATGATTCCAAAGCCCGCATGGGCAAAACAGAGAAGTATCGATACCGCGAAGCACGCCAAGAGTATTAGCACCGTCGATTGGGATCCTGGCTTGAAACGTATTCCAATGATGGCGGTCACAACGTAGCCGATACCTACTACGAACGGGGCCACGACCGCTTGCCACCATACAAACAAGGTGACGTCTTTTTGTAGGTATTCCGTCAGGGTAATACGCTGTAAATCCATGCTTACGAACTGGGTGTAGAGCGCCCCGAAGGCAATCGCCGCGCCAACAAACGCAAGAGCGAGGAACGTAATGACGGTCTTAGGCATACGACAACTAGACTGCATTAGGCGACGACAGACAAGGTCTGCTTCGGCCAAGCTCGGACGGCTGCTCCCGACCCTGAGCGGTCACTGGCCGCGCCGAAAAGCGGACGCTTAACGGTTGAGCTGAGCGGCGCGACCACCGCGGCTTTGGCTTGGCACTTTATCTTTCACGCGTCCGCTCTAGTGATTTGTTAGGCGTCGATGTCGGAGGACGGGTTCTGGAACTCGTGGTGGTAGTTCTCGATGCAACCACGGCAGATGATCGCATTCTTACCTTCGATCCAGCCCTCGACCTCAAACGCCCTTTTCCCACAGAACGAACAGCGCTGGCCGCCCATCTCAGCGTCGTAGTATCTAAGCGCTTCCTCTACCGTCGTGCTGACGTCTACCCACCGGGTTGAGACGCCTGGGTAGTTTCGTTCCGCATCTGCTTTGACTTCGTCTACTGAACCCGCTCCTGATGTGCCTAGCGGATTCCAGTCCTCATCGCAGTGAAAGAGCATTGGGCCGATGTCCTTGCCGAGGTTCGTGCAGATCGCGAGCCTCGGCACCTTCTCGAGAAGCTCGCCGCCAACGAATAGGGAACCCCACTTCCGGTACTGGATGTCGTCCACATACGCGTAGGAGAGTACGCGAGCATTGTGGAGAACGGGCGGCGGTGGCGATTGCTGCATCAGACGCCTAACGACCATTGGGCCGCGCGGTTATGCGGCGCGGCACTAAATAAAGTTGCACATTTGCGCAGCGAGGAATGCTTGGCACCAAACCCAATTCCTTTGCGGTTGAGCGTCTGCTTGTGGCGGATCTTACCGTGCCCGAAAGCGGACGTCGTAGGCGAAGAATCGACCCGAAGCGGCCCCTCAACAGTGCTCTAACCGCGATGCGATCCGTGGTCCTAACAGCTTTGACAGCCATAGAACCGGCCAGATGCTGAGCACCGTACCGAACACGGCAACGCTGATGGCTGCGTTCACCAGCGCGGCCACCGTGTTGTCTGCGGCTACAGTCGGGGCGAAGTGTAGCCAATACACAACGAATCCGAAGTGACCGACAAGCGCGCCGGTCCCCATGCACACGAGGTAACCGAGTATCAGGAAACCCAGGCGGTGATTCAGGGAGCGCCAACGAATCGCAGCGATCACGATCGTCAGGATCACCGGCCACAGGTACAAGGCAACGCTCGACAAACCCAAAGCCGTATGCGGATCAATAAGCGGTGAGGTCTGCGTCACTGGAATTTCTCCATCCGTGGACACCAACCCAATTTTCCGTCTCTGGCCGATCTTACCTTTCCCCAGAGCGGACCCTCTACGGGAACAACCGACCCGAAGCTGCCCTTCGTTCGACTCCGTCGGGCTACTCGTAACTAGACAATTCGGCGCGCAGAACTGCTTCCAGCGATGTCGGCTCGACGACGATGCCGCGCTCGCCGCCATCAACGACCGGA
>Ga0224505_10002049_pt1 | contig 12128 bp, 10 predicted proteins | sample SF_Jan12_sed_USG_FD_169102 | JGI IMG/M metagenome (GOLD analysis project Ga0224505, IMG submission 169102) | Sediment microbial communities from San Francisco Bay, California, United States - SF_Jan12_sed_USGS_4_1 | ecosystem: Environmental > Aquatic > Marine > Sediment | place: USA: California...
CACCTGGGTAATGGCGCCGAGGTTGCGACGCAGGAACGGACCGGCCACCGCGGGAATGCCCGCGCCGCCCGCGACCTGGTGCATGAGGAGGCGCGGGACGTCGGGGGCCTCTCGGAAGAAGGCAAAAAGGGCCCGCACGATGGCGCGGATGCGGTCGGGGCTGGAGCCGGGGGCGTGTGCCGCCTCCTCCATACGATCCGCCAGCTGGCCCAGAACGGATTCGATGACGGCGTCGTGCAGCGCCTGCTTGGTGCCGAAGTGATACGTGATGGCGCCGAGGTTCGCCTCGGCGGATCGCGTGATATCGCGGACTGAAGCCCCCCGGAAGCCGCGCAGCGCAAACAGGCGCTGCGCTTCCAGGAGGAGGCGGGTCCGCGTTTCTAGATTCATACGTTTGTATGATATCATGGCAGACGGCGATGTCAAGCGCCCGCCCCGAGCTGTATGCTCAGGTGAAATGTAAAGAATAAGTCGCCTATATGTCGCTATAATGCCGTCACATGCGAGATCCGCACCAACGTGACGCACGTGATCGCCAAACAACTACTGATACTTGACTTAGGCTGTAGAAACGTGGAGGCGGACGGGCTTGACGGCGACTACCTGACGGGTTTGAGCCAATTGAGCGGGTCCAACGGCAGGGGTTGGCCACCATTCCCCGGGACCTGCCTGATCTGGAACTCGAAGTGCGGACCCTCCTCGGTTCCCGCCCCACCAGACTGGCCAATCACGGTGCCGCCGGTCACGCGCTGGTCGGCGATCACCGAGACGGCCGACAGGTACAGATACAGGGTGTAGAACCCTCCGCCATGGTCGATCATGACCGTGGGTCCGTACGTGCTCATCGGACCGGCGACGACGATCTCCCCGCCGGCCACCGCGCGAACCTCGGTGCCGACCGGCACCTGGATCCCGAGTCCGTCGCGCCTGATGACCGTGCCGCGGGGGCCGGCGCTCCGGCCGAACCGGTAGACCACACCGCCGGCCGCGGGCCACTCCAACGTGCCGATGCTCGCGTCCGTGATCGTGGCTGGGAAGGTGGCCCTCCCAGCCGCCACCGCTTCCCGCCGCCGCCGCTCGAGGTTCGCGATGAGCGTGTTGATCTGGGTTTCGGTGCGCTCGAGCTCGGTCAGCCGGTCCGAGGCGCGCTCCGCGGCCCCCCTGGTCTGCTGCAGGTTGCGGGTGCGTTCCCGTTCGAGTGTCTGGAAGCGATTCAACTCACGCTCACGCTCGCTCCGGTTGCGCGTCACGAGGCCCTGGACCGTCGCCACCTGGCGGCGCTCTTCGGCAATCCGGTCCCGCAACACGGCCACCTCGGTGACCAACGCCTGGTCCTGCCGACTGATGAGGTGGAGGTACTTGTAGCGGCTCAGGAGGTCGCCGAACGACTCGGCCACGAGCAGTACCTGAAACACCCAGAGCGGGCCGCGCTTGTAGACCTCCACGATGCGCCGTTCGCGGACGGCCTGCTTCTCCGCCAGGGCGTCCTGGGCGATCAGGAGATCCAGGGTGATCGAATCGAGTTGGGTGCCAAGCGCGCCGATCTGGCGATCCAACTCGTTCACCAGCCGCGAGGTCGCGTTCTTCTGGCGGTCGAGATTCGTGATCTCGGTGGCGAGATTCCGTTCCCGTCCCCGGAGCTGGGACAGTTCCTGCTCCAGGTTGCTGCGCTCCCGGCGGATGGAATCCAGGCGCGCCTGGTTCTCCCGGATCTGCCGATCGAGCGGATTCTGCGCGCCGGCCGGGAGCGCAGAACCCACGAGCGCGACCAGCACGACGGCGCCGGCGCGCCGCATCCTCAGATCTCCCGCAGATGCCGCCCGACGCTGACGGCGCTCGCGAGGAGTCCCAGCAGCGTACCGGCGGCCACGAACCCGAGGGTCTCGGCGGGGGTGAAGAACCGTCCCTGGAGCACGAGGCGGTTGACCACCGCAAAGGCGGCGTAACTCAGTCCGATCGCCAGCACCCCCCCCAGGGCCCCCTTGAACGCTCCGTCCAGCAGGAATGGGAACCGCACGAAGCCGGACGTTGCCCCGACGAGCCGCATGATGGCGATCTCGCGGGTCCGTTGCAGCACGGTGAGCCGCACCGTGGTGCCGATGATGATCACCGACGCCGCGGCAAACGCCGCGCTGATGAGCAGGCTCACGGCCGCCGCGATGGAGCGCAGGCGATCGAGCTTGGCGATCCAGTCTCGTCCGAACCGCACGTCCTCGGCAAACCGGATTCCCCGCAAACGCTCGGCGACGTCCTCGACGTGGCGGGCATCCCGGAACCCCGGTCGCATCTGGACCTCGAGGGACGCCGGCAGCGGGTTCTGGGTGAGGTCGTCGAACACGTCCTGGAACTCGCGCAGCTCCTCGCGTGCCTTGCGCAGCGCCTCGTCCTCGGAGACGTAGCCGACGTCGGCAACCTCCGGGAAGGCGAGGATGTCTTCCATCGCGATGGTGGCCGCCTCGAGCGGCGTGCCGCGCCGCAGATAGACGACGACCTCCACGCGCTCCCCCACCTCGCTCAGCGCCGCCTGGACGTTGAGGCCCACCAACACCACGAGCCCCACCACGAACAACGCGAACGCGATGGTCGTGATGGAGAGGACCGAGAGCACCGGGGCCCGGCGAAAGGATCGCAATGCCTCGCGGACGGCCAGCCTCACGCCGGTGCCCCCGCCACATCCGCGTCGTCCACCCCGGAGTCGAACACGACGGCACCGGCCTCCAGCTCGATCGTGCGGTAGTTGGCCTCGCGTACCAGGTCGAGGTCATGGGTGGCCATGACCACCGCGGTGCCGTTGGCGTTGATCTCGCGGAGGAGCTGGAAGACTCCGCGGGTGGCGCGCTCGTCGAGGTTCCCGGTGGGTTCGTCGGCGAGGAGCACGAACGGATCGTTGACCAGCGCCCGGGCGATGGCCACACGCTGCTGCTCCCCGCCGGACAACTCGTGGGGGAACGCCCGGGCCTTGGCGGCGAGGCCGACCTGCGCCAGCACCCGAGCCACCTTGGGGCCCACCGTGTCCCGCCGGACCCCGGTGACTTCCAGGGCGAACGCGACGTTCTCCTCCGCCGTGCGGTCTTCGAGCAAGCGGAAGTCCTGGAAGACGATGCCGAGGCGACGACGCAGCTTGGGGATGTCACGCGGGCGGAAGGCATGGGTCGCCCGTCCCGCGACCCGGACCTCGCCCTCGGTGGGCAAGTCGCCGACGTACACCATGCGCAGCACCGTCGACTTGCCTGCGCCGGAGTGGCCCGTCAGAAACACGAACTCGCCCTTGGCGACGTGGAGCGACACGTCGCGCAGCGCGAAGACGCCCTTGGGATAGGCCTTGTACACCCGCGTGAGTGTGATCACCGCCTACGCCCGGGCTGGCTGTCGCAGGGCGCGGGTGAAGTCGGCGATCACGTCCTCCACGTCCTCGATCCCGAGGCTCACGCGCACGAACCCGTCCGGGATGCCCTGGGCGGCGCGCTGGGCCGGCGTGAGAGCCGCGTGGGACGTGAGCCGCGGTTCCGACACCAGGGTCTCGACGCCACCCAGACTCGGCGCATGCTTGGCGATCCGCAGGCGGCGCAGCATGCGCTCCGCCGCCTCGGCGCCGCCCCGCACCTCGAGCCCGACCATGCCGCCAAAGCCGTCGTATTGCGTGGCCGCGATCGCGTGGTCGGGGTGGGAGGGCAGGCCCGGGTAGTGCACCTGCGCAAAGGCCGACACGCCGGTCGCCCATTCGGCAAACGCCAGCCCATTGGCATTGTGCCGGGCCATGCGGATATCGAGCGTCTTCAGCCCGCGCTCCACCAGCCAGGCGGCATGCGGGTCGAGCGCCGGTCCCCACACCTGCATCAACTGCCGCACCTCTTCGATGACTTCGTCCGTCCCCACCACCGCTCCGGCGATCACGTCGCTGTGGCCGTTCAGGTACTTCGTCGCGGAGTGGATGACCACGTCGGCCCCATGCTCGAGCGGCCGGAGGTTCACGGGGGAGGCGAACGTGGAATCCACGATGAGCGCGATCCCTTCCGTGTGACACAACGAGGCGAGCGGCTCGAGATCGATCAGCCGCATCAGCGGGTTGGTCGGGGTTTCGATGAAGACCGCTCGCGTGTTGGGCCGGAGGCCACGTTTCCAACTTCGGGGATTGGTCGGGTCCGCAAACGCGACCTCGATCCCAAGCCGACCGAACTGGCTCGCGAACAGGCGACGGGTGCCGCCATAGATCCAGTCGCTCGATAGGAGATGATCACCCGGTGCCAGAATGGCCAGGTGCGCCATGGCGGTCGCGCCCATCCCGCTCCCCAGGAAGATGGCGGCCTCGCCGTCTTCCAAGGCCGCGAGCCGTTGTGCCAGACTGACCTGGTTGGGGTTGTTGCCGTAGCGCGTGTAGAGCACTTCCTCGGACGACCCGACCGCGTTGGTGAACGTGCTACTCTGGACGATCGGCGTGCTGACGGGCGCCTGGGGTGACGGCGTTTGGGGGGTGCCGTGCACGGCGCGGGTGGACAATCCGAGTCGACGACGGTTCATGCGCAGCGCACCGCCTGGTAGTGGCCGCCGCTCTCCCGCACGACGCGCCGGTCACAGAGGGTTTGGAGCGCGTCGCGGGCGACGTCCGGTGTGAGGGCCAGGTGCGCGGCGACTGCGTCCGGCGGAGCGGGTCCCGCGTCCGCGAGGAAGCCAAAGGCCCGGCGGGCCGGTTCGGGCAGGTAGCCCAGCACCTTGAGCCGCCCTGTGCGGTCTTCCGCGACGACGGCCAGCTGGTGGCGCTCGAGGACGGGGAGGAGTGCGTCTTCGTGGGCGGCATGCACGCCGGTCAGCGCGAAATAGTGCCCGAGGCCATGGGCCAGTAGCAACTTGCCGACGATCTCGTCGGCGCAGGACATGTCCATCAGCCGGACGGTGCCGAAGTCGATCACGGCCGTCTCGTCGTCGTCTGACAGCATGGCTTCGATCCCGGAGCGGACCGCTTCGCCCGTCCGACGCGTGACGAGATCGCCGTAGAGTGACGACACGGTGCGCGCGAGGACGTCCTTCAGGTCGATGTGCGTCATCCGTTCTCTACGTGCGCGGGCACGATCATGAGCACCTGCGTGCCCGGGAAGGGGGGCAACTGGTCCACCAGCGGAGCGTCTTCGTCCCAGGGTGGCACCATGGTCATCCGAGCCGTGCCGCTGCGCACGGCGAGCTTGCCTGTCCAGCGATTCAGGTAGCGCCGGATGCCCGCGAGGCCTTGTCCGCGTCCAGGGTCGCGGAACCGGCTGACGCCCTGGATCAGGGCCGCTTCAAGGGCCGCCGCGTCACTCCAGCGGTCGCCAAATCGTTTTGCCTGCGTGGCCTCGAGCGAGCGCCGGAACCCGACGCCGGCGTCGGCGACGGCGATCACCACCACACGCCGGCCGAGCCGCCGCCGCCACGTGTACGTCTGGACGGCCACCCATCCACCGGTGCCGGCATGCTCCACAATATTCTGACACGCCTCCGAAAGCGCCATCCCGAATCCCATCGTCGCGGTCGCTTCGAGGCCGAGCTCCTGGGTGAGGATGGCTGCGGCGCGGTCCTGTATGTGCCCGACGACGTCGTGGACGTCGTCCGCGCCGCGGACCGGCGTGATCTCGAGCAGCACGTCGGACTCGCCGCGCGCCGCGGCCCGGGGAGCCTTGCCGTGCAGCTCGAAGTACTGCTCGGCGTGGCGGACGAAGCCGGCCCGGGCCCAGTAGTGGACGACGTCGCGGTCCTGCGGCAGGGTGAGGAGGGGCCGCTCGCCACCGGTCTCCGCGATCGCCTGCCCAGCCGTCAGGAGCCCAACCAGACCATAGGGCGACGCCCATTGCGCGGCGTGGGCGTCGAACAACATGCGCCCGCCCCCGTCGGCGGCGTAGCTCCGAGCGAACTGGTCGAACGTCCGGTCGTCGAATTGCGTTGGGACTTCCACGACCCGGGTCATCGAGGGGCGATCGCTCCGCGGAGATGGTAGTGGAGGCGCGTCGCGCCCCGGTGCCGCAAGTTGCGGCCGGCCGCGTGGTTGGCCTGGCGCAGCGCATCGGTCATGGGCCGGCCGGCGAGGAGCCCGGCGACGAGTGTCGCACCGAAGACGTCGCCGCAGCCGGTCGGGTCGCCGTCCTTCACGTTGTCCTCCGCCGCGATCCGCGCCGTTTCGATCGGGCCGGTGCCAGCGCCGCCCTCACGTGGGTCGAACGTAAACGGTCGCTGCGTAAAGTACACCGCCCCCCGCGCTCCGAGGGTCACCACGAACAAGCGCACCCCCGCCGCCAGCGCGCGCAGCGGGATGCTCATGGGATCGCCACCCATGATCCCGAGCTCGTCCTCGTTCACCTGCACGGCGTCGAAACACGCGAACCAGGCGTCGAGGTCCGGCAGGGCCCGTGGCACGCGGTCGCCCTGGGGCGTGACGCCAAGGAACAGGGAATGGAGATCCGCGTAGATCGGCCCGGGAAACCCGCGGCGCAACTGCTGCGCGGTCTCGAGCGGCAGCTCGAAGCCGGAGATGAAGTTCACATACAACGCATCGAGATCGTCCACCAGCGGGCCGAGCTCGCTCCACGTCCAGGCCGGGACACCGCCGGTGAGCCGTTCCGTCCGCCGGAGCGCCGAGGAGTAATGCAGCGTGACCCGGTTGTTGGGCTGCGGGACCTCGATGAACCGGGCCGCCGCCGCGCGGCGGGTCAGGTCGCGGAGGAACGCGTTGGCCTGGGGAGCGAGATCCCGCCCCACACGAACGAGCGGGGCAATCTCCCACCGATCGTCGAGCGCCACCTCCAACCCGGCAAGCGCGTACGCGATGCCCCCCCATTCTTCCACTGGAGCCTCGACGGGACTGGGACGGTAGATCCGGTCCCAGACCATCGTCCCGATGACGCCGAGGCGGCTACGCACGGCCCCAGCGCTGGACCTTGAAGGACGCGACCGCCCCGTACACGCCGGCCGTACCCGGCAGGCCGCCCGGCACGATGCGGCAGGCTTGCACGGCGGGCTTGAACGCGCGCCGCGCCACTTCGATGCGTAGGGGGTCCAACAGCAGGTTCCCGGCCCTGGTGACCCCGCCGGTCACGATGATGACGTCGGGGTTCAGGATGTTGACGAGATTGGCCACGCCAGCGCCCAGGAAACGTGCGGTGTCGCGCACGATCTCGAGCGCCAACGCATCACCCGCGTGCGCCGCCTGGTAGACAATCCGGGCCGTCACCTGGTCCAGGCTCCCGCCCACTAGCGCCGGAATCGCGCTCGCGGTGCCGGCTTCGATCTCCTCGACGGCCCGCGCGGCAATCGCCGGACCCGACGCGTACGCTTCGAGGCACCCGTAGTTCCCGCACTTGCAGCGTCGCCCCGTGACGTCGATGGTCATGTGCCCGATCTCCGCGGCGACGTCCGAAGCGCCGTGGAAGATCTCGCCGTCGAGCACGATCCCGCCGCCGATCCCGGTGCCGATCGTCATCCCCACGACGACGTGGGCACCCTGGGCGGCGCCCCGCCACCACTCGCCGAGCGTGGCGCAGTTGGCGTCGTTGTCGAGCGTGGCCTCGAGCCCTGTCGCCGTGGCGACCAGATCACGGAGCGGCACGTCGCGCCAGCCCAGGTTGGGGGTGACGATCACCACGCCGCGGGCCGTGTCGAGTGGCCCCGGGGCGCCGATCCCGACGCCCGCGATCTCGACGTCGTCCCCGCACTCGCTGCGCGTCGCCTCGATCGAGCGGTGGATCATGGCGCCGATCAACGCGATCACCTTCTCCGGCCCGAGCGCGCCCGGGGTGGGCTCCTCGATCAGGCCGTACAGCGTGCTGCCGTCCTCGGTGAGCGTACCGACGACGATGGTCGTGCCGCCAAGGTCGACTCCGACGATCAAACGCACGTGACCTCCCGGTGCGCGAGTGCGTGGTGGACGGCGTCCAAGACCGTTGTGACCGCAAGCTCGCGGAGACAGCGATGGTGGCCCAGCGGGCAGCGGACGCCCCCGTGGGTCGAACAGGGCCGACACGCCAGATCGACCCCGAGTGCCAGATCGCGCGGGCCGCGCGGGCCAAACCCAGCGTCGGGATGGGTCGGGCCGAACAACGCGACCACGGGCGTCCCGACCGCCTGAGCAAAGTGCAACGGCGCGGAGTCGTTGACCACCGCAACAGCGGCGCGCGCCAGGATGGCGGCGGAGACGCGGATGGGGAGACCGGAGAGATCGGCGGGCGGGTGGGCGGACGGGCCGGCGGGTGGGTGCCGGCCTCCCGGCACCACGTCGGATCCGTCGGTGCGACCCAAGGCCGCCCCTCCATCTTGTGATGCTCCGACCACCACCACGGCCATCTCGGTGGTCAGGGCTGCGGCGAGCTCCCGGTAGAACGGCCAGCGCTTGGTCGGGCGGGCGGAACCTGGTGCGAGGGCAATGAACGCGTCGCGCACCCCGGCGGCCGCGAGTGCCGCGGCGGCCGCCGCGTGATCGGCGGCCGTCAGGTGAAGCGCAAGCAGCGCCGGCCCACCAGCGTCGGCAAGCGCGAGGAGACGTTCCGCCTCGTGCGCCGCGGGTCGGGCGCGCCGCTCCGTGCACCAACGGGCTGCCGGCGTATCGGCGAACCCGATGCGATGGGGGATACCGGCGAGGCGCGACAGCAATCCGGTGCGGAACGACCCCTGGGCGAGTATGGCCCGTAGGTAGTGGCGGGCGCGAAGCCGACGCGACTGGCGCCACACGCCGAGTGCCCCTCGCTCCGTGCCGCGCTTGTCGTACGTCAGGACGTCGCGCACCGCCGGATGCGTGCGCAGGAGCGGTGCCGCTTCGGGCGTGACGAGAACGTCCACGGGGCCGTCGCGCTCCGCGAGGGCCTGGAGCAGCGGCGTGGTCAGCACCACGTCACCGAGCCAGGCCGTCTGGAGGACCAGCGTGCGGGTCATTCGACCTGCAGGACCGCGAGAAAGGCCTCCTGCGGAATCTCCACCGTCCCGACTTGCTTCATCCGGCGCTTCCCCTCCCGCTGCTTCTCGAGGAGTTTGCGTTTCCGCGTGATGTCCCCGCCGTAGCACTTGGCGGTGACGTTCTTCCGCAGCGGGCGCACCGTCTCCCGCGAAATGACCTTGCTCCCAATGGCTGCCTGGATCACGACCTCGAAGAGCTGCCGCGGGATCAGCTCCTTTAGCTTCTCGGCGATCTTCCGGCCCCACTCGAACGCCTTGGCGCGGTGGATGATGACGCTGAACGCGTCCACCGGTTCGCCGTTGATCAACATGTCCAGCTTCACGAGATCGCTGCGGCGGTAACCGCTCAGCTCGTAGTCCATCGCCGCATAGCCGCGGCTGACGGTCTTCAGCTTGTCGTAGAAGTCGAGAATGATCTCGGCCAGGGGGAAATCGAACTCGAATTGCACCCGGGTCGGGTCGAGGTAGTGCATCCCGAGATACTCACCGCGCCGGTCCTGGCCCAGCTTCATGATTGCCCCGATGTAGTCGGCGGGGGCCGTCAGGCGCGCGCGGACGTACGGCTCCTCGACGTGATCGACCCCGGAACCGTGAGGCATGAGCGTGGGATTCTCGATCAGTGTTACCATCCCGTCCGCCTGATGGACGTGGTATTCCACGTTCGGCACGGTCGAGATCAGGTCGAGGTCGGACTCCCGTTGGAGCCGCTCGCGCACGATGTCCATGTGGAGCAGGCCGAGGAAGCCGCAGCGGAAGCCGAACCCCAGGGCGACGGACGATTCGGGCTCGTAGCTGAGCGAGCCATCGTTCAGCTTGAGCTTGGCGAGGCTATCCCGTAGCTCCTCGTACTGACTGGAGTCCGTGGGATAGAGCCCGGCGAACACCATGGGCTTGATCTCGCGGTAGCCCGGGAGAGGCGCCGCGGGGCGGGCGGCGTCGAGCACCGAGTCGCCGGCGCGCGTCTCCTCGACCCCGCGCACGTTCGCGACCACATAGCCCACCTCGCCGGCCTCCAGCACGTCGGTCGTCTTGCGCGCCAACTGCAGGTAGCCGACCTCGTCGACCTCGTACTCGTGCTCGGGGTGCGACGCGAACACGATGTGCATCCCCTTGCGGATCGAACCGTCCACCACCCGGATGCTGGGGACCGCGCCCCGGTACCGGTCGTAGTACGAGTCGAAGATGAGCGCCCGGAGCGGTGCGTCTGCCGTGCCCTTGGGTGGCGGCACGCGCCGGACGATCTCCTCCAACAGCGTGTCGACGCCCCGTCCCTCCTTGGCGGAGACGTGGAGCAGTTCGTCGGCGCGGATCCCGAGCAACTCCTGCAACTCCTCGGCGCGTCGCTCGGGCTCTGCAGCCGGGAGGTCGATCTTGTTCAAGACCGGGATGATCTCGAGCCCCGCATCGAGCGCCAGGAAGAGGTTGCTCAGCGTTTGTGCCTGGATGCCCTGGCTGGCGTCCACCACCAGCACCGCGCCCTCGCAGGCCGCCAGCGAGCGGGAGACCTCGTAGGTGAAGTCAACGTGGCCCGGCGTGTCGATCAGGTTGAGCTCGTAGTCATTGCCGTCCACCGCGCGGTAGGTCATCCGGACCGCGTTGAGCTTGATGGTGATGCCACGCTCGCGCTCGAGGTCCATGGTATCCAGAACCTGTTCGCGCATCTGGCGCTTCTGGAGCGTGCCGGTACCCTCGATCAACCGGTCGGCGAGGGTCGACTTGCCGTGGTCGATGTGGGCGACGATGCAGAAGTTGCGAATCCGGTCCTGACGCATGGGCGGGAATATAGTGGTGAGCGGGGGGAGACCGGTTTTGGGGAGGAGGGGGAGGAGGGGGAGGAGGGGCAGAGGGAGAAGACAGCGGGGAGAATCGGGGTTACTGGCGGGGCGGCGCCGGCTGGGGCATTCTTCGGCGCCACTTCTCGTCACCGCCGGAGACCGCCATGCTCACTCGTCGTGCCTTCCTCGAAGCCTCCACCCTTGCCGTTGCGGGGTCGGCGGTGCCGGGGGCCGCGTCTGCTGAGACACCGTCTACCACGCAGGGCCAGGAGGATCTCCCGCCATCCATCGCCGCGCTCAGGCCCATGCGGGACGGCGTCGAGCCGATCACGGCTGACGAGCGGCGTGGCCGGGTCGAGCGCGCGCGGGAGCTGATGACGGCGCAGGGGCTGGACGCCTTGATGCTGACGGGCGGGACCTCGCTGGTCTATGTCAGCAACGTGCGCTGGGGGTTGAGCGAGCGGCTCTTCGCGCTCGTCATCCCGGTACGTGGCACGCCGTTCGTCGTCTGCCCGGCGTTCGAAGAAGACCGAGCCCGCGAGCAGCTGGAGCGGGGGCCGCTAGGACCGGATGGGACCGATGTCCTGACGTGGCAGGAGCACGAAAGCCCGTATCAGCTCGTGGCGTCCGGTCTCACGGCGCGGGGCATTGCCGCTGGTGCGCTCGGCATGGAGGAGACCGTACGGTTCCTGTTCGCCGACGGCGTAGCGCAGGTTGCCCCGGCGCTCCGGATCGTGAGCGGGACGCCGGTCACGGCGGGCTGCCGCGGTCGCAAGGACGCGCACGAGATTGCGCTCATGCGGCACGCGTCCGCCGTGACCCTCAAGGCCTACGATGCGGCGTACCGGGCCGTCGAGGACGGGATGTCCCAGTCGCGCTTTGCCGAGTTGGTAGGCCTGGCCCACGACCGCCTCGGCTACAGCGGCGGCGCCGGGGTGCAGGTGGGGCAGTATGCCGCACTGCCGCACGGTTCGGTGGAGCGGCAGGAGTTGCGGGAGGGGACGGTGCTGCTGATGGATGGCGGCTGCGCGGTCGAAGGATACCGCTCGGACATCAGCCGGACGTTCGTGATCGGCACAGCGACTGCCCGGATGCGGCAGGTCTTCGAGGTGGTGCATCGTGCCCAGACGGCCGCGCTGCGGGCGGCGCGACCCGGCGTCGAGTGCCAGGCGGTCGATGCGGCGGCGCGGCAGGTCATCGATGACGCTGGCTTCGGACCCGACTACAAGTACTTCACCCACCGCGTGGGCCACGGGATCGGGATGGACGGCCACGAATGGCCGTACCTGGTCCGCGACAACACCGAACGTCTGGCCACCGGGATGGCGTTCAGCGACGAGCCCGGCATCTACCTGCCCGGCGAGTTCGGCGTGCGGCTCGAGGATGACATGGTCATCACGGACGACGGTGCGGAGCTGCTCACCCCGCAGAGCCCGTCGTTGG
>Ga0224505_10002051_pt1 | contig 12116 bp, 10 predicted proteins | sample SF_Jan12_sed_USG_FD_169102 | JGI IMG/M metagenome (GOLD analysis project Ga0224505, IMG submission 169102) | Sediment microbial communities from San Francisco Bay, California, United States - SF_Jan12_sed_USGS_4_1 | ecosystem: Environmental > Aquatic > Marine > Sediment | place: USA: California...
TTGGGGCCATGGTGGCTATCAGCCCCACCGCCGGGATCGTTGCGTTGGCAGTGCTGGCGGCTCTCTACACCTATGTGGGGCGCCGGGCGCAGCCGGAGCGCTGGGCTGATGCGAGCCACTCGCACTACTTCCAGCGGGCCAAGGACAACATCAGGTTGCTGGCCGGGGAGTCGTCGAGCGCGCGGAATTGGCGACCTCAGGTTCTGGCCTTCTCCGCGGACCCGGCCAGGCGCCAACGCCTCATGCGCTTCGCCTCGTGGCTGGAGGGCTCCAGTGGCCTGTCGGCCGTGGTTCAGATCGTGCAGGGTTCGGGTGCGGTGAAACGGCGGGAGCGGGACCAGGCCGAAGCGGAGCTGCGTCTGCAGGCTGCCGCGGAAGGGGTGGACGTCTCGCTCGTGGTTCTCGCTCCTGACGTGGGCGAGGCGCTCCCGATCGTGGTCCAGTCGTTCGGCGTTGGCCCCATGCGTGCCAATACCGTGCTGTTCGGATGGCCTGAGACGCCCGACGCCGATCGGCGGGCCGGGTATCTCTCAATGCTCCGCGACGTCATGCGGTTGGGGTTGAACATGGTGGCGATGTCGAGTGATGCTGTCCGGTGGGCCGCAATGCAGTCGACGCCGTCTCGCGACCGCCGGATCGACATCTGGTGGGACGACAGCGACTCCGGCCGGCTGGCGCTCCTGCTCGCCTACCTGTTCACCCGCACCGACGACTGGAGGCGAGCGCGGTTGCGGGTGTGTTCGGTGTCGCCGGAAGGGGATGCGGGAGGGGCGACTGAAGAAGCGCTTCGGGACATGCTCGAGGAGGCTCGAATCGTCGCTGACGTTGTCGTATGCCGGGCTTCGGATATCGAAAGGGAATTGTCTGGAGCCAGCCTGGTGGTGATCCCGGCGCGACTCAGGCGGGAAGAGACGCTGGCCCCGTCGGGTCGTGACCTCTTCGCAGTGTTCCCAGGCCTCCCATTGGCGGTGGCGGTGATGGCGGCCATACCCGTTGACCTCGCCGCCGGGCCGGAGTCTGCCGAGCACAGCGAGTTGCTGGCTGCGGAGGAACGCCTGGAGGCGGCGCGATCCCGTCTCCAGCGCTTGGAACGCCAACTGACGGAGGCCCACGACACGCTCTCCCGGATTCACGCCCGGGCCGGCCGCAACGGCGGTGTCCCGGCGGCCGAGTTCGATGAGGCCGAGGACCACCTGGCGCTCATGACTCGACGCACGTTGAAGGCCCGAGCCGTCGCCGAGCAGGCTCAGCGAGAACTCGAGCGACTGCTTGTCACCATGCAGGGCAGTTCGTAGACGGCGAGAACGGCGCGATCCACTCCCGGGGGAGAGCCGTGAGCGGCCTGCTCGGCGAGTGCGACCTCGCTCCGCAGCCGAGAACGAGGAGTCCGGGTCGGGCGAGCCAGGCGCCTTCGACTCCTTGGCCTGACGGCGTGCTCGACGATTGAATGGGTGGCAGGCGTGAGCGCGGGCTCCAGCGTTGCACACCGCCGCAAATGCGAGCGAGAGAGCGGCGCTCCCTGGTTGATGGCGCAGATGCGGCCCACGGTCGACGTTCCTCGAGGCGGGAAGGCGTTCACGCTCGGGCCTTCTCGAGGGCTTCTTCGATCGCCGCCCGTTCGTCCGGCGTCTTTGCCTGCCACCACTCTCTGATAGCCGACACGCCGTGGGAGTCGAGATCGCCCCGATAGCGCTCGAGTTGTGCCACCGGGAAATCGGTGGGGATGCCACGTAGATACTGGTCGAGAAAGTCGCCCACGAGCCCGTTGACGATGTCCAATGCTCGCCGGCCTTCGAGCGAACCCGTGAGAATGCCGTGGAGCGGCCCTCGGGTCATCAACTGATTGTCGGTGACCCCGGTGTGGTTGACGCCCGTCAGACGCACGCGGACGACATCGTCGCGGGTGCCGGCGGTCTCGAAGCGTTCGTAGAGAAAGTCGTTCCACCCGAATGGGGACCCGCCTACGGCACCGAGGACCTCCATCTCATCCGAGTACAGCATGAGAAGCGGAACGGGGATGTCGGCGTTGTAGCCGACGTGGTGGAAGTCGCTCCCGTCGAGGTTGACGGCGGCTGCCGCTCGTGGGTCCTGATAGGCGAGCGCCGCTGCCGTAGAGCCGCCGAAAGACATCCCGATGTGGCCGACGCGGGTGAGGTCGGCATGTTGAAGGATGTCGGCGATGCTGTCGGGGGCTTGGCCCTCAGCGAGGGCGTCTTCCACGAATAGAACGTCCTCGACCCACACCTCGGGGCTGGTGTCGTACACCCGATCGTCCACGAGGTCGGCGAAACGGATGTACCCGAGGAAGCCTTCGAATCGCTCGTCATAAGTGGTGCCGCCGACTCGCTTCGGGTCGGCCTCCATCACCAAGTCCATGACTTCTTCCGGGTAGTCGCTGCGGCCCTCCCGTCGCTCGACCGCGGCGGCTTCCGGCAGCCGGATGACGTCTCCGTCGGCGAAGACGATCGGGGCAGCATCGTAGGGGTGGGCGACGGAGAAGACGACGTATCCGTGACTGGCCAGGTACTCCATCAGCACCGAGTTCTGGGAGAGATGCCCCCCCAGTCCGTGCTCGAAGAATACGACCGGCAGGGTGCTGTCGGTGACCACCGGCGCGTCTCGATATGTGTGGGTGTCGATCCCTCTCAGGTGCGAGTGGAAGAAGGAGGGCATGCCCAGCTCGTCTGTGGCGATCGCCGGATAGGTGGTCTCGAGCTCGGAGGTCGTGGCGTAGGGCTCGGGCTCGTAGCCGTCGGTCGTGGCGGCGGGATACCAGACCCGCACGGCCAGCCTCCTGGGCTCGTCGGTTGCCGCGTAGAGGACGCCCGTTCTGGCATGGTCTGTCAGCTCGAAGTCACGGACCCCGACAGCATGGGGGCCGTCCGGGTCGGGCAGCGTGAAGACAGGAATCGAGTAGAGGAGCGCCGTGGCGAGCGCCGTCAGGAGTATGAACCCGACGCCTGTGGCGATGGGGACCCGAACTCGAGGACGAGCACCGCGAAGACGCCGGACCGTGAGGACGAGCAGGAACACGGCTGCAATGGCGGCGCCCAGGGCAGCCTGCCACCTTCCTTGGAGGACTCCGATGAGGCCCCCGACAAGCCCGACACCGGCTGCCGTCCACAGCACGAGGTCACGCCGGCCGAGGCTTCGCCACAACCAAGCGATCGAGAAGACGAGGAGCGAGGCGATGAGGAGGAAATCGGTTGCGAGCATGTTGCGGCCTTTCTCCGCGGCGTCGTACGTGGGGGTGGCCGGCGAACTGCGGAGTCGCCGGCCACCCCGACCATTCGATCAGCGGCGACGCTCACGTCCCCAGCGGAAGGTGACCAGCGCCACGAGGAACCCGACCACCACCCACGCCGCCAACACCGCGGCTCCGATGCCGAGCTCGTAGGAGCCGCCGGGTTCGACGACCCGCTCGAACTCGGCCGGGAGGAACACGGCGCGCATGCCCGATGCCAGCCAGCGCAGCGGGAATACCCCGGCGACTGTCCGCAACCACTCTGGGATGGAGTTGGACTCGATGAACACCCCGGAGATGAACATGAGGCCGAGGAATGGAAGGTTGAAGACGGCCGACGCCGACTTGGCGGAGCGCGGGATAGACGACATGGCGATTCCCATCACCGACGCTGCCACGACTCCGAGCCCGAACACCCACCCGAACGTGAGCCAGCGGGCCCCCTCGCTGGGAAGGGTGACGTCGAACAAGGCGACCCCCACTCCCAGCAGAACGACGGTCATGCCCACCGCCGTGGCGAAGGTCATGGTGATCTTTCCGATGAGATACGAGCTGGTGGGGAGCGGTGTCAGCGCCAACCGCCGAAGGGTCCCGTCGTGGCGTTCGATCGCCATCGAAGTGGCCAGATTGACGATCCCGGCGGACAACACCGAGGCGGCGATGATTCCCGGCGTGAACCATTGTCCGACGCCGACATCGGATCCTTCGAGTTCGCCGGCGAAGACGAGTCCGAACACGAGCAGGAACATGAGCGGCAGACCAAGCGTGAAGAAGACCATGTCCTTGGCCCTCATGAAGATCTTCATCTCCAGCGCGGCCTGGGTCAACCCGAGACGGATGGGGTGGGGGAGTGGGGGCACGGCCCTGTGCACTCGCGGGATGGTGGTCATAGCGATGTCTCCTCTCTCGTGTTCGTGAGCAGGTCGAGATAGACCTGTTCCAGGCCGTGCTTCTCGACGTTCAGATCTGTCAGGCTTCCACCGCGTTCGGTCGCCCAACCGACGAAGCGGGTCACCGTGTCAGTCGGATTGGTGGTGGTCACTTCGATCAGGTCGCCGTCGCGGGTGATCAGCCCGGGAACCCCTTCGGGCAGCGACGCGGTCGCCGCCGGGCCGCTCAGCCGGAAGGAGACCCGAGACTGCTGGGCCCCGGTCAACTGGCGGGGAGAGCCTTGGGCGATCACCTTCCCGGACACGAGTACCGCCACCTGATCTGCCAGCTTCTCGGCTTCCTCCATGTAGTGCGTGGTGAGGAGAATCGTTGTCCCCCCTTCAGAGAGGGTCTTCACGAACTCCCAGATGCGGATGCGAACCTCGGGGTCGAGACCGGTGGTCGGCTCGTCGAGGAAGACCAGCTCTGGATCGCCCACTAGTCCCAGTGCGATGTCGAGGCGGCGACGCTGTCCGCCTGACAGTTGGAAGACCTTGCGGTCACGTTGGGCGGTCAGATCCAGTGCATCGAGCAGCGGCTCGACCTCGAGTGGGTTTGGGTAGTAGGCGCCAAAGGCTTGGACGATCTCTCCCACTGTGAGCTCGTCGCTCTGGGTGCTCACCTGGAGCACCGCGCCAATCCGCGAGCGCCACCGGCGCTTTGCATCCTCCGGGTCGGATCCCAGCACGACGGCGTCTCCTGCATCGCGGCGCCGGAGTCCCTCGAGGATCTCGACGAGAGTTGTCTTGCCGGCGCCGTTGGGGCCGAGGACGGCGAATACTTCCCCGGATTCGACCTGGAGGTCGACGCCGGCGAGCGCCTGGACGTCTCCGTAGCGGCGCGCGATTCCCCGCGCTTCGATGGCCATGGACTGGGTCATGTCGACCCTCCTTCCGTTGTTGATCTGCGGCTGTGTTCTTCGGCAACGACCCGGGTTCCAGCGAGCCAGTCGTGAAAGGAGCGGTGGTATGGGTCGACTGCCATGGCGATGACCGACGCCAGCACGAGGGCCTGGGCGCCGATGGCGGCCACGATGAGCATCGAATTGGTGGAGTCGTCGAACAACCCGATGACCGCAGTGTGGGCGAGTTGCCAAGGTAGGAACTTCACGATCGAGCGGGTGAGCGACCGAGCGAGACTCAGACGCCTCCCCGAGCGATCCGTGACCTGCAATCCGAGGCGCCGCTTCCCAAACGTGGCCTTTCGTGACGACGCCTCCTGGAAGGCGAACGTCAGAACCACGGGGCCGACCAGGGTGACGAAGGCGAAGATGTCCGCGCTGGTGGGTGAAGCGAAGTCGTAGTCGAAGGCCCGTGCGACGACTCCGGCCGCGGCGGCGAACACTGCCCAGCCCGCTACGACCGCCAGGTCGAGGGCCGATGCCCGGAGTCTCGGCAAGGCTCTCGCAGGAGCGGCTGTTGTCGCAGCGCTGATGGGTTCGGCGTTCATGAGAAACCCACTTCGAAGACAGCATCGGGCTGTTTGGTCTCGACGACCGGTTCGGTGACGCGTGGCGCGTGGGCGAGGTTGCGCCAGCCGTAGCGCAGTAGGACGGCGATGCCGGCGACGGTGATGGCGGCGCCGTAGGCGGTGTAGAGCATGTCGCTGCCGGTGGGGGTGTTGATGGTGATGTCGAGGCTGGCGTGGAACAGGGCGAGGGCGAGGAGGTTGCCGCCGCTGCCGTTGTAGATCCAGGTCATGATCAGCGCCCCGGTGAGGAAGCTGAAGAAGAGCCCGACGAATCCGGCGAGGTCCATGGCCACGTAGCCGGGGACGAAGGTGAAGCTGGGAACGTGCCACAACGTCCAGATCAAGGCCACGATCAGGGTGGCCGGAAGGGCGTGCATGTGGGCCTGGAGGCGGGGGAGAAGCACACCGCGCCATCCGATCTCCTCCCCGAACCCGTAGAACACCAGGTTGGCGAGCCAGTACAGGCTGATCCCGAGGGTGGCGTATTCCTCGCTGGCACCGAAGCGGGAAAGGTTGGGCCAGACGCCGTCGGCGATCCGGGTGATCACCACCGCCACGAAGAACAGGACGACCGGTCCGAGCAAACCGATCGTGTTCCACCGCCAGTCACGAACGGCGGTGGACTGCCGGGCCAGCCGCCGAAGGCCGGCCCGGCCGGACCACCTCCACGTGACCAGGATCCCCGCCACCATGGGGCCGATCCCACCAATCAGATGGAAGTAGATAGAGGCCGGTCCTTCGATCCAGCCTTTCGCTTCGGCGATCTGAGGGAGCCAGATCACCCAGGAGAGACCCCAGGCGAGGGCGGTGAATGCGACCAGTGGACTGATCCAGCGGTTGGTCGTCATGGGGTGTTCCTCTCCGGTAGATAGGAGATGGTCTGGTTGGTGCTCATGCGAAGCCACCACACGGCGGTGACGGCTACGGCCAGAACGGTGGACAGCACACCGTTGTAGGTGTCGAACGTCCTGGAGATCTCGGGGGCGGCGACGTGGACGACGCTGTGGGAGAAGTGCCAGATGGCACACAGGAGCACGCTGCCGCCGGTGCTGTTGTAGAGCCAGGCCAGGAACATCCCGCCGATCACGATCACCACCGCCTGGCCGACCTGCTCACCGAGGGCGGCGTCAGCCATCCCTTCCCGGTACAAGTAGAAGGGCAGATGCCAAACCGCCCAGATCCCACCCAGCACGAGCGCCGCCACGATCGGGCGGAAACGGGCCTGGAGGCGGGGAAGGGCGGTACCACGCCATCCCATCTCCTCGCCGATCCCGTAGGCGATGGCCGGTACCAGGAGCGCCAGTATCCAGCCACGGCCGGAGAGACGGCCGGACTCGGAGAGGGCCGACCAGTCCGGCCACGCGCCATCGGCGAAGCGGGTGATCACCGCGGCAGGGACCAGGAACACGAGCGGGCTGAAGGCCGCCAGGTAGCACCAACCGGACACCCGCCACCGGGCGAACCCATCCCGGAGGTGGTCTGCGGCCGCGGGCGACCGGCGAGCGATCACGAGTGCGGCCGCCAGGGGGCCGAGGGCGCCCACGGCGTGCCATTCGGATCCGATCTCGGCAGTGATCCAACCCTGATGAGAGGCGGCGATCGGAGCTGTCGCCACGAACGTGATCCCGAACGCCAGCCACAAGTAGAGGCCGAGCCCCGACGCATTGGCCTCGGTCTTCTTGGGGCTGACCGTGGCCATGGTGCCGGTCACCGCGTCACCTCGGCGAGATCGGGGACGCCGCTGCCGGACACCGCTGCGGGCCGACCCAGCAACGCGGCGATCGTCAATCCTGCGGCGCTCTCCTCGATCAAGTGCCAGCCGATGTCGGCCGCGAGGACTTCACCTACCAGGATGTCCGTGGTGCCGAAGTAGTAGAAGCCGGCGGGGACGATGAACACCAGGCCGCTCATGATTCCGAGCCCCAGGCCACGCGCCCACCACGACCTCCCAAACGAAACGTACGGGTACGCGACCGTCATCAGCGTCGCCAGGGTGACGAACGACAACAGAATGAACACCATGGACGGGTTCTCTCTGGCGACGGCCCCCCACGAGCCGGTGTCCCGGTCGTAGAAGCCCTTCATCAGGACCGCATACCACAGCGAGTTCAGACCCAGCATCACGATTGCGGTGGTGAGGACCACGCCGAGTCGGCGGAGGGGTCCCGGTCCGCTGAGACGCCTACTGGATTCGACCATTCTGGGGTTCCTTTCGAGTATCCGTCACCACCGTATGTCGAGGCGATCCCGCAGTCATCAGGGCACTCACCGGATCCTGTTGGGCGTGCTCTCCCCTGGAGAACCCGTCTGTGCCATGTGCTCCGCTCCGTGCCCGCACGGGTCTCAAGTCCATTGGCCTTGCGCGAAGATGAGTGAATGCAAGCGACGAGTCGGATGCGCATCTGGCTGGCGCTGGCGGTCGTCGCCGGGATAGCGGCTGTGTCGGCGACGTTCTGGATCGGTCGGGGCCAGAAGAGCATCCCGGTCGCGGATCTCGCACGTCTCGAATCGGCGATCGACCCCTCCCTGTCCCCCGTTCATGCCGCCCTGGCGTGGAGCTTCGAGATCATCGGCGGTCGAACGACCCTGACCGACGCCGACCTCGACCGACGGCTCGTCGATGGCTACCGGGGCGGGGACACAGCCGAAGAGATCCAGGCGCTTTTCGACCACATGCTGGCGGAGGTGACCGGACCCGTGAGTCTCGTTCGCATCCACGAGATCGACCATGAGCGCGGCACGGCGGTGGGAATCGGTGCCAAGGGCGTCATGCTGCTCGTCGATGTCGCCGTTGACGAGCAAGGGCGGATCGGGCTCTGGCAGTTCTCCGAGCCGCCGTCCGGGCCCCGCATCCCACCGTGGCAGACGGGGCTCCTGGTCGCCGCCGGTTGGGCATTCGTCGGGGCCGGGCTGCTCGCTCGTCGATCAGGTCGGAGTGGCACGGTCAGCGGGCTCACGTTGGGATCCATCACGGTTCTTGCCCAGGTGTTGGCTCTCAGCGATGCGCCCAGTCTGTATCTGATTGGACGATTGGCCCCGGCCCTGGTTCTTCCTTGCGCGCTCTGGGTGCTCGTGGACACGTGCCCGGTGAAGGGCCGGCGGTGGATCCTCGCCACCGGTGCACTGGCCGCCGTCCAAGGCGCCGTCGCCGTGTGGCTGGTGGATCCGGTCCGGTTGGGTCACCCTCCCATCCCCGGGATCACCGATTCCCCCGATCAGTACCGGCAGCTGCTGACGGCGGCGGCCGGCACGACCGCGGCGACCATGGCTGTCCTCGCAGCGCTCGTGTGGCGGTCGAGGCGGGTGTGGCGGTCCCAGGGTGATCCGGCTCCGTGGGTGGTTCTCGCCGCTGCCGGCCTGTGGGCAGTGACGGCGGGTGCCGCCGCCTTGGACCTTGGCCTCGGCGACGCCGCCCTCAGCGGCGACGTCGTCCCGGGCGCCACCCTTGTGGTCCTCGCCCTCGTGCCGGTCGCTTCAGCGCTGACCAGCGTGCACGGGATGTGGGGTCGCGCCGAGCTTGCCGACCTCGTGGTCGAGATCGAGCGAGGTCACCTGGATCTGCAGTCTGCCGTGGCGAGGGCGCTCGGCGACGACTCGGTCTGCGTGCTTCGGTGGTCCGACGAAGCGGCCGCCCTCGTCGACGAGGGCGGCCGCCCCGCCGGCGCTGAGGTGGAGGAAGGCAGGCGCCGCACCCACCTCATGTCGTCGGGTCGGCTGGTGGGAGCACTCGAGCACGACGCCTTCATGTTGCGTCGTCCTGACCGTCTTCAGGCGGTCGCTGCCGTGACGGGAATGGCACTGCAAGTCGAACGTCTCAACGCCCAGGTCATGACCCAACTCGAGGAGGTACGAACCTCGCGCTCCCGGATCGTGTCCGCCGGGGACCTCGCCCGGAGGAGGGTCGAGCGCGATCTCCACGATGGGGCACAGCAACGTCTCGTCGCCCTCGGGTTGCTCCTCCAACGCGGCCGGCGCCTGGTCGATGGGCGCGTCTGCGACGAGGTGGGTGCGCTCCTCGATCGGGCCTCTGGAGAGGTGCGAGACGCGTTGACCGAGCTCCGAGAAGTATCGAGAGGCATGAATCCGACGCTCCTGAACGAGCGTGGACTGGCCGCCGCCATCGAAGGCCTTGCCGAACGCCTCCCGATCGCGATCGAGGTGGGCGTGGTCGCCGGTCGCGTATCACACGAGACCGAACTCACGTCCTATTACGTGGTGGCCGAAGCCCTCACGAATGTGATCAAGCACTCGGGAGCACCCGAGGCGAGCGTTACCGTAGAGCACCAAGCAGACGGCCATCTTCGCATCGTCGTCGAAGACCACGGATGCGGGGGAGCGGCCGCCAAATCCGGGTCCGGCTTGGAAGGTCTGTCCGACCGCGTTTCGGCGATAGGCGGCGAGCTTCGTGTCGTGAGCCCGATGGATCAGGGCACCACCGTGGAGGCGGTCCTCCCATGCGGGTGATCATTGCCGACGACTCAGCTCTGATTCGTGACGGGCTCAAGCACCTTCTCGACGGCGAAGGTATCGACGTCGTCGGCTCGTTCGGCGACGCGGACGGGTTGGTCGACTTCGTGTGCGAGGCGGCGCCGGATGTGCTCATCGTCGACATCCGCATGCCTCCGACCTTCACGACTGAGGGCCTGGAAGCGGCGTTGGAGGTGAGACGTCGGTGCCCCCGTATCGGTGTCCTGGTTCTGTCCCAGCACATCGAGACGGTCTACGCGGTGGATCTGCTCAGCGAGAACGCGGCCGGCGTCGGCTACCTGCTCAAGGACAGGGTGACCGTGATCGACGACTTCCTCGATTCCCTTCGTCGGGTGGCCGCCGGCGGAAGCGCCATCGATCCAGAGGTGGTGGCGCGGCTGCTCCGCCGGTCACGTCGGGCACGCCCTCTCGACCGTCTCACCGACCGCGAGAAGAGCGTCCTTGCACTGATGGCGGAGGGGCACTCCAACGCCGCGATCGGCGATCGGCTGTCGGTGAACCAGCGGACCGTGGAGACGCACGTCGGCAACATCCTGACCAAGCTCGACCTGCTCCCGGAACCGGCGATCGATCGCCGCGTCAGAGCGGTGATCCTCTGGTTGGAGACGGACGGGGAGGCCACGTGACGTTCGGAGCTGCAAACTTCACCAAGGGATGGTTCGTCCCGCTAGGAGGAAGCATGACCACGACGGCCGCCCAGCGGACCGTAGCCACCAGACTGCGATGGATCGACAACCTGAGGATCCTGCTCACGATCCTCGTGATCCTGCTGCATCTGTCCATTGCCTACGGCGCACCCGGTGACTGGTACTACAACGAGATCGGCCCGGTTTCCACCGCCTCGGAGGTGTTGCTCACGTTGTTTGTGGCGATCAACCAGGCGTTCTTCATGGGCTTGTTCTTCATGATCTCGAGCTACTTCATCCCGGCCTCCCTCGAGCGGAAAGGCGCCGGGCCGTACCTCCTGGATCGGCTACGCCGTCTGGGGATTCCGATCCTCTTCTACGCGCTGCTGGTTAATCCGCTCCTGGCTGCCTTCCTCCTCACCAGGGATGGCGGGGGGTACTGGGGAGTCCTGCGGGATCGCTACGTCGAGTTGATCGGGGTGGGACCCACCTGGTTTCTCGAAGCCTTGCTGTTGTTCACCGTGGCATTGCTGATGTGGCGGAGGTTCAGCCCGCCATCCGCTGCTGTCGGCGTCGCGTCGCCACCCGACGCCGCCATCGGCCTCGTCGCCGTCGGCCTGGCTGTGGCTACGTTTGTGGTCCGGATCTGGCTTCCGGTCGGATGGTGGCTGGAACCCATCCATTTCCAGATCGCTCACTTCCCCCAGTACGTGACACTGTTTGCCCTGGGTGTCGTGGCGCACCGCCGTGGCTGGTTCGAGGGGCTCAGCGAATCCCAGGGTCGTCTCTGGTTCCGGGTGGTGCTGGCACTCGTCGCGGCCTTTCCGCCGCTCTTCGCGGCAGGGGGAGGGTTGGAGGGTGATGTCGAGCCGTTCCTCGGCGGACTGCACTGGCAGCAGGCGGCCTTCGCGTTGTGGGAGCAGGGGATGTGCGTGGCGATCGTCGTGACACTGCTCGTCCAGTTTCGGAAGCGGTTCGTCGGACAAGGAACACTGGGCCGAACGATGTCGAGTGCCGCCTATGCAACGTACATTCTCCATGCGCCCGTCATCACGGTCCTGGCTGTCGGGCTCGACGGCATCGAGATCGAGTTGGGTATCAAGTTCCTCCTGGTGGCGCCTCTCGCGGTGTCGGCGTCCTTCCTGGTCGGATATCTCGCCAAGCGTTTGCCGATCGCACGCAACATCCTGTGAGGGATCTTCGTCGCGTGTCCTCCGGTCGGCGGGCCCGCACCGCTACGCGTTTGCTCCGAGGGCGGTCAATCGCCGACAGAGGGTCCCGAACCGGGCTCTCGTGCGAGGGCGCCGAGCCGCACAGACACAATCGACATCCACACGAGTGGCGGCCACATGCCGGCA
>Ga0224505_10002052_pt1 | contig 12115 bp, 11 predicted proteins | sample SF_Jan12_sed_USG_FD_169102 | JGI IMG/M metagenome (GOLD analysis project Ga0224505, IMG submission 169102) | Sediment microbial communities from San Francisco Bay, California, United States - SF_Jan12_sed_USGS_4_1 | ecosystem: Environmental > Aquatic > Marine > Sediment | place: USA: California...
TGAGGTACAGCCCGAACGTGGAGGCCAGCAGCGTCAGGTCGGTCACCGGCCAATCCGCCTTCGGCCCGTCCGAGCCGAACGCGCTGATCGACACGGTGACCAGGCGCGGGTTCACCCGAGCCAGGTCGTCGGGGCCGAGACCCCGAGCCGCCATCACCCCCGGCCCCGCCGACTCCAGCACGACGTCGGCGCGCACGGCCAACGCCAGCAACCGCGCCCGCCCCTCGGCGTCGTCGAGTTCGAGCACCACCGATCGCTTCCCGCGGTTGTACGCGAAATGGGTCAGCGAACGCTCCGGCCCTTCGAGATCGTCGACGAAGGGGCCGAGCCGCCGAGCCCGCGACCCCTCGGGAGGTTCGATCGCGATGACGTCGGCGCCGAGCGACGCCAGCAGGAACCCGGCCAGGTGGCCGCGCTCGTCGGTCAGATCCAGTACCCGGTACGGCTCCAGCACGGCGGCACCCCTCCCCTTCGAGCACCGCCCGACCCGGACCCCCTCGGGCGTCGGCGCTCGGCGCTCGGCGCAGCACGGTAGCCGGTCGGCGTGCGAGGCCGGGCCGGTTCGACGGCGGGTGCGCTCAGGTGTCCTCGATCGTGCCGACCAGTTCCTCGACCACATCCTCGATCGTGGCGATCCCCTTCGTGCGGCCCGCCTCGTCGAGGACGACGGCCAGGTGCCGCCCGGACCGCTGCATGAGTCGCAGCAGATCGGTGAGGCGCTCCGACGCCGGCACCGTGAGCACCTCCTGGACCCGCCCTGCGACGGTCGCATCGGGATCGGCCGACGAGGCGTCGGCGAGGTCACGCATGCGCACGAAGCCGGCGACCCGCTCGAGTCCGGCCTCGAACACGGGCAACCGTCGATGACCTGCGGCGATGGCCGTTCGCAACGCCGACGCCACCGACGTGTCCATCGAGACGGCCACCATGTCGCGACGCGGCACGCAGATCTGGCCGACATGGAGATCGCCGAAGATGAACGACCGCTCGATCAACTCGGCGTCAGATGGTTCGATGTGGCCAGCCGACGCGGCGACACCCGCAAGGTGCCGGAGTTCGGCCTCGCTCACGCCCGTGACGGCGTCGACACCCGATTCCCTGGTCTGCACGTCGGCGATCCACACGAGGACCCGGACCACGGGCCGCGCCAAGTCCCGTAGACAGCGGACCGCCGCCACCAGTCGGAGCGCGACGCCGAGCGGATGTCGAACGGCGAGCGTCTTGGGTATTGCTTCGCCGTAGATGAACAGCACCATCGTGACGGCCGCCGTCGCGATGGTCAGCCCGCTGCCGCCGAACCAGCGGCGGGCGAGCTCTCCGGCGATACCCGCTGCGGCCACCTGGGCGAGCAACACGACGAGCAGGACGGTGTTCATCACCCGGGGAAGATCGTCGAGCAGGAGAACCAGCCCGGCTGCCCGCCGATCGCCGAGGTCGGCCTCGACCGCCGCGGCCGAGCGGCGCACGTGCAGTAGCGAGGTCTCGGCCAGGGCCAGCCCGAAGAGGGCGATGACCAGCACGACGAGTGCGGCGACAAGCGTCACCTCATGTACGCTCATCGCCCCCAGTGAACCAGCACTGGACGCTGCGCTCCGGTTTCCGGAGCAACCGGGTCGAGCACCCCCGCCAGGCGAGATGCCCTGCCGTGCAGCCCACCTGTCACGTGCCAGGGGTGAGCCACGAGGCGATGCGACGGCGCGCGGCGCGTGACGAACTTGGCCAAGATCGACCCCTCATGCGGCGCTACCGGGCGAACCTGCCCGGCTGGAGCTGGACGGCTCGGCAGGTTCCGCTTTGCGCTCCTGCAGCCGAGTCAGGGCCAGACGAGCTTCCCGCCGCTCCTTGCGGATGGCGCGCTGCCTCCGGACGAAGACCGGGAACAGCAGGCCGATGACGACGCCGACCGCTGCCGCGGCCGACAGAGCGACCCACAACCGGGTGCTCCACGTCCACCAGAGCACATCGAACTGCACGCGGTCGCCGTTCTCCACGATGACGATCACAGCGAGCACGGCGAGCAGCACTCCAACGAGGATGCCCGCGTCGAAAGCCCGTTCCGGCCGCCGCCGCAATGTCCGGGAGAGCGCACCGACGTTCGGCGACGTCGATGACGTGGCCGCGCCAGCTCGCGCCGCGGGCGGCGTGCGCTTCGGGCGCGCTCCGCGTTCCTGCGGCGTGGGGCCCGAGGTTCGAAGGCTCTTCATGTCGACTCCTTCACGTGATCTCGGCTCGTTCGCGGGCGCCCGCCGAGCCACCATGCTCGTCTCCTCCGAGGCCGCCGCACAGAGGCGATGGGCAAGGTGCGCTGGTGCCGAACGGACCATCCGCTCGCCAGCCGAGGTCCGCCGCTCCGGAGGTGGTGGCTCGAACGACGACACCGACGGTTCGAGGATCGGCCCGGCGCGCTCGGCAGGTCGTCGGGCCGGATCCGACTCGAGGCTGGGTGAGACCGACCGCCCACATGACGCGCTCGCGTTGACCTAGCCTCGACGGATGGGAGCTGGACCCGTGGCGTTGGGAGTCGGCGATTCGGTCGTGGTCGATCGTGCGGGCGTGGACGCTGTCGTCACGGAGCTGCGCGCGGACGGACGGCGGGTCATCGGGCCCGTCGTGCGTGACGGGGCGGTTCGGCACGACGAGATCGAACGGATCGCGGATCTGCCGGTGGGGTGGGGCGAAGTCCAGGACGGTGGGACCTACCGGCTGCGGCGACGGGACGACGAGGCGTTGTTCGGATTCTCCGCGCCGTCCGAGTCGTGGAAGCGCTTCTTGTTCCCTCCTCGAACGCTGATGGTCCGCGCCCACAAGGAGCCGGACGGCTTCGCGGTCGAGTCGGGGGCGGCCCCGGTCGAGTCGGTGGCGTTCGTGGGCGTGCGATCGTGTGATCTCCACGGGATCGCGATCCAGGACCGGGTGTTCCTGGGCGGATCGGCCGCCGATACGGACTACGGCCGTCGACGGTCCGACGCGTTCATCGTCGCGGTCAGTTGCGGAAGCCCCGGTGGCACCTGCTTCTGCGCGTCGATGGGGACGGGTCCGAGGGCCGAGGTCGGGTTCGATCTCGGCCTTACGGAGTTGCTGAGCGCGCAGCGTCACGACTTCTTGGTCGAGATCGGAACCAGCGCCGGTGCCGAGGTGATGGCGCGCGTGCCGCACCGACCGGCGCAGCACGTCGACATCGCGGGCGCGCAGACGGTCGTTGCCCGGGCGACCGCGCAGATGGGCAGATCACTCGACCCGAGCGCGCCCCGTCGGGCCGGCGAGCAGGTCGATCACCCACGCTGGGACGAGGTCGCACAGCGTTGTCTGGCCTGCGGGAACTGCACGATGGTCTGCCCCACGTGCTTCTGTTCGACGACGGAGGACCACACGAGCCTCGACAGCGCCCAGGCGGAGCGATGGCGTCGATGGGAGTCGTGCTTCTCGCTCGACTTCTCCTACCTGCACGGCGGTCCGGTGCGTTCTTCGGTGAAGTCCCGCTATCGGCAGTGGCTGTTGCACAAGCTGGTGACGTGGGAGGACCAGTTCGGGACATCGGGCTGCGTCGGCTGTGGGCGTTGCATCACCTGGTGTCCCGTAGGCATCGATCTCACGGCCGAGATCGCCGCGTTGGCGCAGCGCTGGGAGGGAGGTTCCCATGAAGGCGATTCATGACCTGTTGGCCGAGCATCCGTTCTTCGCCGAGCTCGAACCGGCCGATCTCGACCTGCTCGCCGGCTGCGGCGCGAACGTGCACTTCCGTGCCGGTGAGCGGATCCTGGTCGAGGGCGAACCCGCGGACGTGTTCTACGTCTTGCGCTCCGGCCGGGTCTCGCTCGAGATCGGCGTCCCCGGACGGGCGCCGCTCGTGATCGACACCGTCGGCGCCGGCGAGATCCTCGGCGTGTCGTGGCTGGTCGCGCCCCACCGGTGGGCGTTCGACGCGATCGCGCTCGGCGAGACCAGCGCCGTGGCGCTGGACGCGGCCTGCCTGCGGGGGAAGTGCGACGCGGATCCACGCCTGGGCTACGCGCTGATGTCGCGCTTCGCTCGCCTGCTGCGCGATCGGCTCCAGTCCACCCGCTTCCAGCTCCTCGACGTGTACGGCTCGGATGTTGCCGGCTGAGGCCCCGCCGATGTTGCCGTCGAGGTATCGGGTGGTCGAACGCCGCCCCGAGTTGACGGACACGGTCACGTTGACCATCGAGCCGGTCGACGCCCCGGTCGCCGTCGGTCGTCCGGGTCAGTTCCACATGCTGTGGGCGTTCGGCATCGGAGAGGTTCCGATCTCGATCGCCGGCGTCCTCCGCGACGGCCGGGTCGAGCACACCATCCGATCGGTCGGCGCGGTCACCTCGGCGTTATGCGCGGCACCGGAGGGCACGATGCTCGGGGTGCGGGGGCCGTTCGGTACCGGCTTCGATCTCGAGGCGGCCCACGGTCGGGACCTGCTGGTGATCGCCGGGGGGATCGGGTTGGCGCCGCTGCGCCCGGTGATCCTCGAGAGCGGTCGCAACCGGGCACGGTTCGGTCGGGTGACGGTGCTGGTTGGGGCTCGGTCACCGGCGGGGTTGTTGTACACCGCCGAGTTCGACCGATGGCGCGCGGCCGGGGTCGAGGTATCGGCGATCGTGGACTCGGCGCCTTCAGGATGGACCGGGGAGGTCGGCGTGGTCACCAGGTTGATCCCCAGCGCGCTCGACGACCCGACGCGCACGGTCGCCGTGACGTGTGGACCGGAGGTGATGATGCGCTTCTCCGCCTACGAGCTCATCGACCACGGGGTACCCGGCGACGCCGTTCAGGTCTCGGTGGAGCGGAACATGCAGTGCGCCGTCGGCTTGTGCGGACGCTGCCAGCTCGGATCTCAGTTCGTGTGCCACGACGGCCCGGTCTTCCCGTGGCCGAGGATCGCCGAACTCCTCCGGATGCGTGAGCGATGAGCGCAGCTCGGGTGAGGCCGACCCTGGCCGTGTGGAAGTTCGCCAGTTGCGACGGCTGCCAGCTCACCCTGCTCAGCTGCGAGGACGAGCTCCTCCCGCTCGCCGACCACATCGAGATCGCCTACTTCCTCGAGGCGTCGAGCGCCACGGTCGCCGGGCCCTACGACCTGTCGCTGGTCGAGGGCTCGATCACGACCGACGCCGACCGCGCCCGCATCGCCGAGGTACGCCGCCAGTCCCGCCGCCTCGTCACGATCGGCGCCTGCGCCACCGCAGGCGGCATCCAGGCGCTCCGCAACTTCGCGGACGTGGGCGACTACCTCGACATCGTCTACGCGAGACCGGACTACATCGACACCTTGGCCTCCTCGACCGCGATCGGCGCGCACGTGCCGGTCGACTTCGAGCTGCGGGGCTGCCCGATAGATCGGCGCCAGCTGCTCGAGGTGATCGCCGCGTTCCTGTCGGGACGACGTCCGGGCGTCCCGAGCCACAGCGTGTGCGTCGACTGCAAGGCGGCGGGCACGCTCTGTGTCATGGTCGCGCAGGGCACGCCCTGTCTCGGGCCGGTCACCCACGCCGGCTGCGGCGCCCTCTGCCCGCGTTACGGCCGAGGCTGCTACGGGTGCTTCGGACCCGCGGACACCGCCAACACCGCGTCGCTCGTCGCCGCGCTGCAGACCATGGGTGTCCCCGATGCCGAGCTGGTCCGGCTCTTCCGCACGTTCAACGCCGATGCGGCGCCCTTTCGCGCCGTGTCGACGTCGTACGACGTCCCCGTCGACGCTCCGAGGAGACGCCAACCATGAGCCACCGTTCGCGACCGGAACGGCTGCTCGAGAACAACGCGCTGGCCCGCGTCGAAGGCGAGGGCGCGCTGCGCGTCGAGATCCGCAACGGTCAGGTCGCCGACGTGCAGCTGCGCATCTACGAACCCCCGAGGTTCTTCGAGGCGTTCCTGCGTGGCCGCAGCTACACCGAACCCCCCGACCTGACCGCACGGATCTGCGGCATCTGCCCGGTCGCCTATCAGATGAGCGCCTGCTCGGCGATCGAAGCGGCGTGCGGTATCACGGTCGACGGCCCGCTGCGAGATCTCCGACGGCTGATGTACTGCGGCGAGTGGATCGAGAGCCACACGCTGCACATCTACCTGCTGCACGCACCCGACTTCCTCGGCCACGATTCGGCGCTGACCTTCGCCGCCGCCGATCGAGCGGCGCTGGAACGGGGCCTGGCCCTCAAGAAGATCGGCAACGAAGCGATCGAGCTCATCGGCGGGCGAGCGGTTCACCCGATCAACGTCCGAGTCGGCGGCTTCTACCGGGTTCCGTCGCGCCGCGACCTCGCCCCGTTGCGTGATCGGCTGCTCCAGGCACGGGATCTGGCGCAGTCGACCGTGTCGTGGGTGGCCGGCTTCGACTTCCCGGACCACGAGGTCGACACCGAGCTGGTGGCACTGCAGCATCCCGACGAGTACGCGGTCATGAGCGGGCGCATCGTCTCGACGGGTGGCCTCGAGCTCGGCGTCGAGGACTTCGCCGACCACGTCGCCGAGCATCACGTCGCGCACTCCACGGCACTGCACGCCCGCCTGCTCGAACGGGGCCGCTACCTCGTCGGCCCCCTGGCCCGCTTCGCGTTGAACTTCGACCAGCTCCAGCCACTCGCCAGGTCCGCGGCCCGCGAGGTGGGGATCGGCCCCGACTGCCGGAACCCGTTCCGTAGCATCGTCATCCGCGCCATCGAGGTGCTCCATGCCTGCGACCTCGCCGTGGAGTTGATCGACCGCTACGAGCAGCCCGACCGAACGTTCGAGGTGGCGGAGCCCCGAGCGGCGATCGGTCACGGGGCGACGGAGGCGCCGAGAGGACTGCTGTACCACCGCTACGGGATCGACGACGACGGTCTCGTCACCGATGCGGTGATCGTGCCGCCGACCTCGCAGAACCAGCCCGCCATCGAGCACGATCTGTGGCACCTCGTCGAGGAGAACCTCGACCTCGACGACGAGCCCCTCCGCCGACGAGCCGAGGCGGCGATCCGCAACTACGACCCCTGCATCTCCTGCGCGACCCACTTCCTCGACCTGACCGTCGTCCGGTCGTGACGCTGCGGGTCGTCGTCATCGGCATCGGCAATCCCTACCGCAGCGATGACGGCGTTGCGATACGGGTCCTCGAACGGCTCCGCCGCGTCGGGCCGGCGGTCTGCTACGTCGAACACGACGGCGAGGCTTCCCGGCTCCTCGACGTGTGGGAGAACGCCGACCTGGCGATCGTCCTCGACGCCTGCCGTAGCGGCGCCCCGCCTGGGACGATCCACGATCTGGACCTGACCGAGGACGACGCGCCGGTCGGCCTGGGCGCGGTCAGTGGCCACGCGGTCGGGTTGGCCGAGGCCGTCCGACTGGCTCGTGCGCTCGATCGCCTCCCAGGCTGCCTCCGGGTCGTGGCCGTCGATGTCGATGACCTGCGGGCCGGGACCGAGTTGTCGCCGGCCGTCGCCGCGGCGGTGCCGGCGTTGGTGCAGGTCGCGCTCGCGGCGCTGTCGAGCGGGAGGGGAGCTCGACGACGCGACCCGCCGAGCTGATCGCCCGGTCGGCCGACCCGGCAGGGCTCAGCAGATCCGCGGGAGTTGATCCCCGGTGAGCATCAGGAGCGGCCTGGTGACACCGAGGCCCGTGCGCAGTCGAACTCCCGGTGGTCCCTCGTCGACGACACCGATGACGCCGGCGCGACGACCGGTCGGGTGCGCCGTCATGGCGCCGAGCACCGCGTCGGCCGCGTGTGGCGCGACGATGGCGACGCAGACGCCTTCGTTCGCGAGGTAGAGGGGATCGAGACCGAGCAGCTCGCACGCCGCTCGGACCGGGCCATCGATCGGCACGGCCGTTTGGTCGATGGTGATGCGCACGCCGGACGCGCCCGCGAGCTCGTTGAGCGTGGTTGCCAACCCCCCTCGGGTCGCGTCGCGCAAGCAGTGCACTGGCCCCGCCGCCAGCATCGCCTCCACGAGGGCGCTCAGCGGCGCGGAATCGCTCAGGACGTCGGAGTCGAACGCGATGCCGGCTCGGCGGGACATGACGGCGACACCGTGGGCGCCGACGGGTCCCGAGGCGATCACCACATCGCCGGGTTCGGCACGGTCGGCCGCGAGATCGCGACCGGAGGGGACGGCGCCGACGCCGGAGGTCACGATGAAGATCCCGTCGCCGCTGCCACGTTCGACGACCTTCGTGTCGCCTGTGACGATCCGCACCCCCGCTCGCCGGGCTGCTTCGGCCATCGACATCGTGATCATGTGCAGCTCGGCCATCGCCAGGCCCTCTTCGAGCACGAACGCCGACGAGAGGAACAACGGGCGGGCACCGACCATGGCGAGGTCGTTCACGGTGCCGTTGACAGCGAGGGCCCCGATGTCGGACCCGGGGAAGACGCGGGGGTGCACGACGAACGCGTCGGTGGTGAACGCGAGGCGGACGCCGTCCACCTCGACGATCGCCGCGTCGCCGAGCGCCGCGAGCTCGGGCGCGTCGAACGCTGGCACGAACAGCGAGTCGATGAGCTCATGGGTGAGACGGCCGCCGCTGCCATGGCCGAGCAGCACGCGTTCGCCGGGCGGCAAGGGCACCGGGCACGCCGCCGCGAAGGAGGGGTCGCCGTTCATCGGCTCTGGCCCTGGCGAGGGTCTCCGTCGGGGTGGCGACCGGCGAAGTAGTAGGCGGCGCACACCCCTTCGGAGGAAACCATCGGTGCGCCCAGAGGATGCTCGGGCGTGCACCCGGTGCCGAAGGCCGGGCATTGGCTCGGTCGTGCGTGTCCCTGCAGCACGAGTCCGGCGATGCAGCTGGCCGACTCGGTCGCCGTCACGGCGCGCAGTTCGGGGAACCGCTCGAGCGCGTCGAAACGCCGGTAGGCGGATCGGAGGCGGAGGCCGCTGTCCGGTAGCACGCCGATGCCCCGCCAGGGCCGGTCGCATGCTTCGAACACCTCGGCCAACACCTCCTGCGCGACCTCGTTTCCCATCCTCCTGGCGGAGCGCACGTACTGGTTCGTGACGTGGTGCCGACCGGCTTCGAGCTGGGCGACCACCATCACCAAGCCTTCGAGAAGGTCGACCGGTTCGAACCCGGTGACGACGATCGGCACACCGAAACGCTCGGCGATCGGTTCGTACTGGGTCCATCCCATCACCGTGCAGACGTGGCCGGGGGCCAGGAAGCCCTGCACGCGGTTGTCCGGTGAGGCGAGAATTGCGGTCATGGCCGGGGGGACGAGGACATGCGCGGCCAGCAACGAGAAGTTCTCGAGACCCAGCCGGGCCGCATGGCGCACGGCCATGGCCGTCGTCGGAGCGGTGGTCTCGAAGCCGACGGCGAGGAACACGACCGCTCGTCGGGGGTCGGCGGCGGCGAGCTCGACCGCGTCGAGTGGCGAGTAGACGACCCGCACATCGGCTCCGGCGGCCCGAGCGCGGAGCAGATCGTCCTCGGACCCGGGAACCCTCAGCATGTCGCCGAACGAGCACACGGTCACGTCGTCACGCCTGGCGAGCTCGAGGGCCTGGTCGACGACCTCGAGGGGGGTCACGCAGACCGGGCAGCCGGGACCGTGCACGAGCTCGAGCGGTGTCGGAAGGAGCTGGTCGATGCCCTCCCGCAGCAACGTGTGCGTCTGACCGCCGCACACCTCCATCACCGTCCACGGGCGGGTCACCATCGCGTGCAGTCGGGAGAGCAGCAGGGCGGCGCAATCGGGATCCCGGTAGTCATCGACGTGGCTCATCACTGAGCCTCCCCTTCCGACTGGGCAGTGGCTTGCGCCAGCAGCGCGAGCGTCTCCGCGGCGGCCGCTTCGTCGAGGACGGCGATCGCGAAGCCGGCGTGGACGATCACGTAGCTGCCGATGCCCGCGTCGGGCGTGTAGTCGAGGCAGATCGACTTCCGCGCTCCGCCGAAGTCGACATCGCCCATGCGCAGCCCCGCCCGCCGGTCGATGGACCGCACTTTGCCGGGTACCGCGAGGCACATCGTCAGCCTCCTTGGTGCTACGAGCGAGACGCGTGGGCGACGAGCGTCTGGCCGAGGCACAGGCCCCCATCGCCCGGAGGGAGAGCCCGGGGGAGATGGACGGCGAACCCGTCCCAGGTGAGCCTACGGGCCGCGGCGGTGCTCAACAGATCGTTGGCGAACACGCCGCCGCCCAGGCACACGGTGGTGAGACCGTGCCCATCGCGGATCAGCCGACATCCGTCGACGATGATCGCCGCCATCGCGTGGTGGAAGCGCCCGGCGACCTCGGCCACCGGCCGCCCGTCGATCAGGAGATCGATGACGTGGGCGACGAGCGGTCGGGTGTCGACCTCGAAGCGGTCTCCGTCCTGGACCAGCGAGTAGCGCAGCGGGCCGGTGGCATGGGCGTCAGCGGCCTGCTCGAGCTGCATCGCCGGCTGGCCTTCGTAGGTGGCCTCGGTGCAGACGCCCGCCAGGGCGGCGATCGAGTCGAAGAGGCGGCCCGCCGAGCTCGTTCGCGGCGCGGCGACACCTCGGCGCGCCTGGGCCAGGACCGCCTCGCCGGCCCGCGCCGGGATGGCCTCGCCCAGCAGCGCCTGAGCGGCAGCGAGTCGCCCGGCCGCGTCCGCATGGGCCAGCGCCATACGCCAAGGATGACGAACCGCGGCGTCGCCGCCCGGCTGAGCCACCGGGCGCAGGCACCCGACCCGGAGAGCCTGCGCCCAATCGGCAACGAAGAACTCGCCGCCCCAGCCGGTCCCGTCCCATCCGAGCCCGAAGCCGTCGAACGCCACGCCGATCACCGGACCCCGCAGGTCGTGCTCCGCCATCACGGACACGACATGGGCGTGATGGTGCTGCACCGGCACGCGTTCCAAGCCGAGGGCCTCGGCGAAACGGGTCGAGGCCAAATCGGGGTGCAGATCGTGCGCAACGAGCTCCGGGTGGATGCCGAAGAGCCTTCGATTGCGATCCAGAGCATCGAAGAACGCGGTGAGGGTGTCGTCGCTGTCGAGATCGCCGATGTGTTGGGACACGTGGGCGCGATCACCCGACGCGAGGCAGAACGTCGCTTGCAGCTCGGCGCCGACCGCCAACGTCGGCCCCACGCGGACGGGGAGGCGCAGCGGGTCCGGCGCGAAGCCCCGCGCCCGACGCAGCAGCGCCGGTGCACCGAAGCGCATCGCCGCCACCGAGTCGTCGTAGCGGGCGACGATCCGACGGTCGTGGGTCAAGAACGCGTCCGCGACACCCGAGAGGCGCTCGCGGGCGTCGACGTCATCGACACAGATCGCCTCATCGCTCCGATTCCCGCTCGTCACCACCAGCGGGCGACCGACCGCCGCGAGGAGCAGATGATGCAGCGGCGTCGAGGGGAGCATGACCCCTTGGCGACGATGACCGGGTGCCACCGAGCGGGCGACGACCCCCCGGTCGCGGACCAGGGTGATGGGAGATCGCCACGAGGCGAGCAGCTCCTCCTCGCCTCGGCCGAGCTCGAACAGCGCGCGAGCCTGGCCGAGGTCGGCGACCATGACCGCCAGCGGCTTGTCCGGCCGACGTTTGCGCCGCCGGAGACGGGCGACGGCGCCCTCGTCGAGCGCGTCGCAGGCGAGCTGATACCCGCCCAGACCCTTGATGGCGACGACGAGCCCGGCGTCGAGGAGGAGGGCAGCGCCCGAGATCGGTTCGCCGTCATGTACCCCACCAGCGGAGTCCTGAAGCTCGAGGCGCGGCCCGCACTCGTGGCATGCGATCGGCTCCGCGTGGTAGCGGCGGTTCGCGGGATCGGCGTACTCGTCCGCGCACCGCCGGCACATGGAGAACTCGGCCATGCTCGTGCGGGGGCGGTCGTAGGGGAGATCGTCGATGATCGTGAAGCGCGGTCCGCAGTCGGCGCAGTTGAGGAAGGGATACCGGTAGCGACGATCCGCGGGATCGAACAGTTCCGCCACACAGCTCGGGCAAGTCGCCGCATCCGCGGCCACGGTCCGTTCGGCGTCCGCTGCGTCAGCCTGCGACGCGACGATGGAGAACCCGCCCCAGCTTCGAGCGGTCGCGACGGAGGTCGTCGTGCCGTCGACCTGGGCCAGGCGCGGCGCATCGCTCACCACCCTGCGCTGGAACTGGTCGATGGCGTCGTGCCGGCCCTGGACCAGGATCTCGACGGCCCCGCCCA
>Ga0224505_10002054_pt1 | contig 12105 bp, 8 predicted proteins | sample SF_Jan12_sed_USG_FD_169102 | JGI IMG/M metagenome (GOLD analysis project Ga0224505, IMG submission 169102) | Sediment microbial communities from San Francisco Bay, California, United States - SF_Jan12_sed_USGS_4_1 | ecosystem: Environmental > Aquatic > Marine > Sediment | place: USA: California...
GCATCCGTGACGTTTCAGAATTATTTTCGGATGTACAATAAATTGGCGGGCATGACCGGGACTGCGGACACCGAAGCTTCGGAATTCGCGAAGATTTATAACCTCGAAGTGAATGTGGTGCCAACCAATCGCTCCATGATTCGGATCGATAACCCTGATGTGGTCTACCGGACGGAAAAAGAAAAGTTCGAGGCCATTGCCGACGAAATCAAAGAGTATCATGAGAAAGGTCAACCTACTCTGATCGGGACGATTTCCATCGAAAAATCAGAACGTCTTTCGACGTTACTGAAGCATCGTGGTGTAAAACATCATGTCTTGAATGCCAAGTTTCACGAAAAAGAAGCCGAAATTATTGCGCAGGCCGGGCAAAAGGGTGCGGTGACCATTGCCACCAACATGGCCGGCCGCGGAACCGATATTTTATTAGGGGGTAATGCTGAAGCCCTCTTCAAACAACAGTTCATTTACCGGGGGGAAGATCTCACCGAAGAGGAGCAGGCCAAAGCCTACAACACCATTAAAGTCGCCTGCGAGGAGAATAAGAAGGAAGTCTTGGCCGCCGGCGGGTTGCATATTGTCGGGACCGAACGTCATGAGAGCCGCCGGATCGATAATCAGTTGAGAGGCCGGGCCGGGCGACAGGGAGATCCCGGCTCATCCCGGTTTTTCCTGTCATTGGAAGATGACTTGCTTCGTATTTTTGCGTCCGAACGGGTCTCAAACCTCATGCTCAAGCTTGGCATGGAAGAAGGGGTGCCCATTGAGCACCGCATGGTTAGCAAGTCCATTGAGAACGCGCAAAAGAAAGTCGAAGCCCATAATTTCGAAATTCGCAAACATCTTCTCGAATATGACGATGTGATGAATAAGCAGCGCGAGGTCATTTATAAACATCGACAAAATGTCTTAAAAGCGACGGATGTCACTGAAGATGTTCTCGGCATGATCGAGGAAGTGGGAGAGGGGTTGGTGGAGACGTATTGCCCGGAGGAGCAGTATGCCGAGGAATGGAATTTTACGGGATTAGCCGAATCGGTTCAGGGGCAATTCGGTGTGGATGTCATTCGGCCTGATGAGATCAAAGACATGGGGCGAGAGGCTCTCAAGGAAGAAATTAAAGAAAAATTGAAGCAGGCCTATCAGAACAAAGTGCAGGGATTGATCCAGGAGCATGGTGCCAGTGAGGATTTAGTGCATTATGTGGAGCGCACGATTCTGCTGCAAATGATTGACCATCATTGGAAAGATCACTTGTGGGGAATGGATCAGTTAAAGGACGGAATCGGTTTACGCGGGTATGGGCAAAAGGATCCCCTCGCAGAATATAAACGTGAAGGCTACGACATGTTTGCGGGGATGATGGAGCGCATCAAAAATGATACGTTGGAGCGGCTCTTTAAATTTCAATTGGTTCGAGGGGAACGTCCGGAGCCTGAGCGGGAAGCGCCTCGCCCGGCCCAATTAAATTTGAACCGCGGGGGTGAGTCTGCTTCCACTCCTCAACAACGAACCGTTCAGCGTAGTCAGGAAAAGGTTGGGCGAAATGATCCCTGCCCCTGCGGGAGTGGGAAAAAATACAAGAAATGTCATGGTGTGTAACGTCGAGAATTCTTCTGAAAGGCCTTCCTATTCTCTACTCCTTCACACCGGTCACATCGCAGTCTCTCTTCCTTCCTGTTTGTAACCGACCCTTCGTTCCTCTCGAATGAGAGATGTGTCTTCATAACATCTTGAATCTATTGTTTTTTCTTGTTTAAAAAAGCACGGATTTGCTTGACTTGAATGGAGGAAGGCCGTTATCGTAGCCGATTCCTCATAGGTATATTGAAGGAGTGACTATAGTCCATTCGTGCCATCCGATCCTCCCCAAATAGAGGGTAATCCCGACCTCATCCAGAAAATTGTGTCGGAAATTTCCCAAAAAGGGCCTATGAGTTTTGCGCGTTTTATGGAATTGGCGCTCTACGATGTCCCATATGGATATTACATGACCCAAGCCGTCGAAGCTGAACATCCAACCACTGACCGAATCGGATGGAGCGGAGATTTTTTTACCGCCCCAGAACTGTCTCCAATCCTGGCGAAAACATTGGTGCGTCAGGTGTTGGATATCGATGTTCAGTTAGGCCATCCTGCTCCGTTTACCTTTATGGAGATCGGTGGAGGGAACGGAACGTTTGCCGTTGATTTTCTGCAAGAATGCCGGGCGATTGCTCCTGATTTCTTTAATCGGCTTTTCTACCGCATAGTAGAGCGCAGTCCGTATCTTCAATCGCGTCAGGCAGCCAGGCTGAGAGAGAAAGTGGGGAACTGGGTGGAAGAGCATTTGACGTGGAGGTCCTCATTAGAGGAGGTCGCTTCTGATTCCTTGATCGGTGCGGTATTTTCCAACGAATTGGTCGATGCGCTACCCGTCCATCGAATCCGATGCGAAAACATGCAACTTTGTGAAGTGGTTGTGGCCTACGAAGGAGGACATTTTGTTGAGTGCCTGGCTCATTGTTCTTCTCCTAAGCTGCTCAAATATGTTGATACCTATAAGGTGTCCCTGAGCGAAGGACAAACCTCAGAGCTTCATATCGAAGCTGAGGCTTGGATGAAGAATGTGGCTCGCATTCTCCATCAAGGTGTCGTCATGACCATTGATTACGGTCATACCGGAAAGGATTATTATCGTTCCGATCGAAAAGACGGGACTTTATTGTGTTATTACCGGCATAAAATTTCTACTAACCCGTATGTCCGGGTTGGAGAGCAGGATATCACCGCTCACGTCAATTTTTCGGCTTTGGCCGGCAGTGGAACGGCAAGCGGGTTGGATGTGATCGGGTTGACAACCTTGGCTAATTGGCTGATCGGGTTGGGAGTGGAAGAATTGGTGAGAGACCAGGATCAGGAGTCGGAGGATGTCAGGGCTTTAGCGTATTTATTGCGTCCGCAGGGGATGGGCAAAACCTTTAAAGTGCTTGTTCAGCGAAAAGGGATGAAGCCTTTTAATTTTCAAGGTCTGCGCTATCCGGCTTTTTTTGATGATGTAGTGTCTTAAGACAGAGATTGAGAAAAAGATATTGAACGGAGCTTCTTCAGCATGGCTCAATTTGGAATGAGGGTGATTAATGGGTAGCGAACCGGTTCCTTTTAATTATCTTCCCATCATCATATTCATGGTGCTTGGGGCTTTGTTTGGAATCGGGTCCCTGGTTGTGGGATGGATTGTCCGTCCCAGCCGGCCCTATCGGGAGAAATTGCTTCCCTATGAAAGTGGCAGCCCCTTGTTTATGGACGCCAGGGTGCAGTTCCCGATGCGGTACTACATTATTGCCATGCTATTTGTCATTTTTGATATTGAGGTGGTCTTTTTATTTCCTTGGGCTGTGGTGTTTAAGAAACTCGGTCTTCTTGGTCTCGTTGAAATGGGAGTATTTCTGGCCATTCTTATCGTGGGTTTCTGGTATGCCTGGAAAAAAGGGGCCTTGGATTGGGATTGAGGAAAATAGGTCTTTAGTCCTAGAAAAAGGCTAAGTTTACCCAGTACAATGGTCCCCCTTATCTCAATGAGGAAAATCACTCGGATGGGACATAGAGATGAGGCCTAAACAGAAAAAATATATCTGGACGTTATTATCATGAGCATGCTTGAACGACAACTTGAACCTAACATTATTACGACCAATCTGGACTATTTCATTGCATGGTGCCGAAAATCAGCTCTTTGGCCCATGACCTTCGGGTTAGCCTGCTGTGCGATTGAAATGATTGCCTCTGTGTCCTCCAAGTATGACATTGATCGTTTTGGGGCTGGCGTGTTTCGGGCGTCACCGCGCCAGTCCGATTTGATGATTGTGGCTGGCACGGTCTGTCGGAAAATGGCGCCGGTTATCCGTCGAATTTATGATCAGATGGCGGAGCCTAGGTATGTGATTTCCATGGGGTCCTGCGCAACATCCGGGAACCATTACAATAGTTACAGTGTGGTGCAGGGTGTAGATCAAATCGTCCCTGTGGATGTTTACGTGGCTGGGTGCCCCCCGAGGCCGGAAGCGCTCATGGATGCTCTCATTAAACTCCAAGAGAAAATTCAGAAAGAAAAATATTTCGTGAAATAACGCTGGAAGTTGTTCAGACGGTTATCCGATTGCGACGATTCAGCAACAGATCAGATTTATGCATTCTTTCCTTGAATCCCTGGTCAACCGATTTCCTCAGGCTGTGCTGACGGCACAGCAGGATCCCGTGCGTTTGGACTTGTGGGCACAAGTGAAAGCGGAAAGTTGGCGGGACATTGCGCAATTTCTCCATGATGAGCCCTCGATAGCATTGGATCATATTACCGATATCTGTTCGGCTGATTATCCTGATGACCTGCAGCGGTTCGAAGTCATTTACCATTTTTTATCCCTTCCGCATGGGACCCGCCTTCGGATTAAAGCCCGAGTGACAGAAGATTGTCCGGAAATCGCGTCGATTAGTGATATCTGGCAAGGGGCTAACTTTCTCGAACGTGAAGTGTATGACTTGATGGGCATCCGCTTTAGCGGGCATCCCGACCTTCGTCGGATTTTGATGCCTGAAGATTATGATGAAGGGCATCCGCTACGAAAAGATTTCCCTGCTGAAGGGAAAGGGTGGCGGAGCCGATTTGATTTTCTTCCCAGGTTGGATGAACCGGTTGGGGAATGGTCGGAATCCGAGGTGCCTGATGATCAACGGCATCAATTCATGGCCGATGATCGTCCAGGTGATGCAAAGCGCACGACTGAACTTCTGCTGAATATGGGTCCACAACATCCAAGTACGCATGGTGTGCTGCGGGTCGTTCTGGAGTTGGATGGTGAACGGGTCACCAAAGCGATTCCGGACTTAGGGTATTTGCACCGGGGCGTCGAAAAGCTGGCTGAAGGCCTGACGTACATGCAGATGGTGCCGCATACGGATCGCTTGGACTATGTCTGTGCCATGACCAATAACTACGCCTATGTCCGGGCAGTGGAAAAACTCATAAGCATGACCGTTCCCGAGCGGGCGGAATATGTGCGGACCATCGTTGCGGAAATGCAGCGGATTGTCGGCCACTTATTTTGGTTAGGAACGCAAGCGTTGGATATTGGTGCGATGACCGTCTTTTTTTGGACCTTCCGTGAACGGGAGGTCTTGTTAGATCTATTTGAGAAGTTGTGTGGCGCCCGTCTGACGTTGAATTACTATCGGATTGGGGGCGTCGATGCCGATCTCACGCCGGAAATCATTTCGGTCCTGCGGGAATTTTTGAAAACGTTTCCTGAACACATTCGGGAATACGACACGTTATTGCAACAGAACAGGATTTGGGTAGCCCGGACAAAAGGAGTGGCACTGCTCTCCGCAGAGGATGCCATTAATTTCGGCTGCACGGGGCCGGTTCTGCGTGGGTCGGGAGTCTCGTACGATATTCGAAAACTGGAGCCGTATGGGGTGTATGATCGGGTTGAGTGGGAAGTCCCTCTGGGAAAAGATGGGGACACCTATGACCGGTATTGGGTCAGGATGGAAGAAATGTGGCAAAGCGCTCGCATCATTCAGCAATGCCTGGATCAATTACCTGACGGGCCGATTATGGCTGTCGATGCTCAAGCGATTCCCCCTCCTAAACCTGAGGTGATGCGGGACATGCAAAGTCTGATTCATCATTTCATTATCTTTACTCAAGGATTTAAGCCGCCTAAAGGCGAAACGTATTGTGCGACGGAGGTGCCCAAAGGCGAATTGGGATTCTTTATTATTAGTGACGGGAGTTCTCGTCCTTACCGCCTAAAAATCCGATCTCCGTCTTTTGTCCACATGGGCGCGTTTGATCATATGGCTCGTGGATATTTGATTTCGGATATCGTGACTATTTTCGGGACCTACGACATTGTCATGGGAGAGTGTGATCGATAATACGGGGTGAGCTCTGAAAGCGTAAGGGAAAAACTGAGAAATTGGTAAGGTACGCATTGCGCCTCACCTCTCATATAACAAAGAATGATTTATGCTTTTGGATAGGTTCAAAGACGAGGTTAATGACATCATGTCCCGGTATCCGGTTAAGCGATCGGCTTTGTTGCCGTTGTTGAATCTGGCTCAGAGGGAAGAGGGATTTGTGAGTGAACCGGCCATGCGAGAAATTGCGAAGATTCTGGATTTGACCCCGCCGCAAGTGTTTGAGACTGTCACGTTTTATACCATGTTCAATCTCAAGCCGATCGGGAGGTTTCACCTTCAAGTCTGCAAATCGCTCATGTGCGCCTTAGTCGGATCTGATAATGTGGTGGGCTGGATCCAGAAAAAATTGGGGATTGGCCCTGGTCAAACGACGTCTGATAAAACGTTTACGCTCAGTGTGGTGGAATGTCTCGGGTCTTGCGGGACGGGTCCGATGATGCAAGTGAACGATGACTATTATGAACAATTATCCGAAGAAAAAGTCGGAAGGGTCCTGGACGATTTAAAGCGGGACGGGACCTGTTCATTAAAAACAGGCCCCTTCATGTATCCTCAGCCGCTCGGCAAATGACGGGCTGATTGGCGTGAAGCTTGGGCGGCTGTGCAATAGATTGGTTGTCAAAAAAAGGCAATATCACGAGCTAGTATTTTTATGGCTAAATACGAAAAAATTTTATTGAACAATATGGAGCAGCCTGGATACACCGGCTCATTGGCGGATTATGAACGAGCCGGTGGCTACCAGGCCCTTCGAACAGTGCTCAAGGATATGCAGCCCGATCAGGTGATTGAAGTGGTCAAAAAGTCAGGGCTTCGGGGACGCGGGGGAGCCGGATTCCCCACAGGGGTGAAATGGGGGTTTATCCCCAAAGATCATCCTGGGCCTAAATATCTGTGCTGCAATGCGGATGAAAGCGAACCGGGAACGTTTAAGGACCGGCAACTTATGGAACGGGATCCCCATCAAATGTTAGAAGGGATGGCCATTACCTGTTTCGCCATTGGTGCGCAAACGGCCTACATTTATATTAGAGGGGAATTTCGCCTGGGCGCGAAGATTCTGGAGCGGGCCATTCAGGAAGCTAAAACAGCCGGGTATCTGGGTGACAATGTTCTTGGGAGCGGGTTGACCATCAACATTTTTGTTCACCAGGGGGCCGGAGCCTATATCTGTGGTGAAGAAACGGCGCTTCTTGAATCGTTAGAAGGTAAACGGGGCTTGCCTCGCTTTAAGCCGCCGTTCCCGGCGACGCATGGGTTGTATCAAAAACCCACCGTGGTCAATAACGTCGAGACCATGGCTAATATCCCTCACATTATCAATAGAGGGGGAGAGTGGTTTGCCTCGATAGGCTCTCCGCCAAAAAGTTGTGGAACCCGAGTGTTTTGCCTGAGCGGGCATGTGAAGCGGCCGGGTAATTATGAGGTTCCCATGGGGATCACTTTCCGGGAGTTGATTTATGAGCTGGGTGGAGGCATGCGTGGGGATAAGCCTCTCAAGGCCTTTATCCCCGGAGGAGCGTCGGCTCCATTTCTGACGCCTGAACATTTAGATGTGAAAATGGATTTTGAATCGGTGGCCCTGGCTGGATCGATGTTGGGATCCGGCGGAGTCACCGTGATGGAAGATGGCACCAGTATGGTGTGGGCTGCTCTGCGGTTGATGGAATTCTTCTATCATGAATCCTGCGGGAAATGTACACCCTGTCGGGAAGGGAGTTCCTGGCTTGTTCAGACGCTTCAACGGATCTGGGGGAAGCGTGGACGTCCTGAAGATATTGGTGTTCTTGAAGAGCTGTGCGGGAACATTGCGGGCCGGACGGTTTGTGCGTTTGGTGAAGCGGAAGTGGCTCCCATTTTGAGCACCCTCCGTCATTGGCGTGGGGAATATGATGCCCTCATACGGGAAGCCCAAGAGACGATGCCTCGCAGCAAGGAAATTCCAGTTCTGACGCATTGAGTGTAATCGAGATGGCGACAACCCCAAAGACCACAACAGACATGATTACGCTGACCATCGATGGGAAGTCGGCAACGGTTCCCAAAGGGACTCTGGTCATTGAAGCTGCGCGGCAGGTGGGCGTGATGGTGCCCCACTTTTGCTATCACCCGAAGTTATCGCCAGACGCGAATTGCCGGATGTGTCTAGTGGAAATTGAAAAAATGCCGCGGTTGCAAACCTCCTGTAGTACACAAGTAGCGGAAGGCATGGTGGTGAAATCGGCTTCTTCCTCAGTGGCGCAAGAGGCCCGCAAATCGGTGCTGGACTTTATTCTGGCCAATCATCCATTGGATTGTCCTGTCTGTGATCAAGGCGGGCGGTGCGATTTACAGGACTTTTCGCATGAATACACGGCGACGACCAGCCGGTTTAAGGAACTCAAACGTGTCTTTCAGAAAGAGTACTTCAGTCCGCTAATTGAAACGCAGATGAACCGCTGTGTCCAATGTCTGCGGTGCGTGCGGTATTGTGACCAGGTCATGGATGTCAAAGCCCTGGCGCCGGTGGGACGCGGCACGTTGACGGAAATCAAAGCCTTCGGTACCCATGAATTGGATTGCGAGTTTTGTGGCGGGTGTGTCCAGATTTGTCCGGTGGGAGCCATTACCAGTCGACTCTCCATGTACGAATTTCGTCCCTGGATGTTGAAGCGGACTGATTCGATATGCGGGTATTGCGGGGATGGATGCCAAATTACCTTTCAAACCAAGAACAATAACTTAATTGAAGTGAATTCCACTCACGGAGCCGGCCGCAACAACGGGGATCTCTGTGCCCGAGGGTACTTTGGATACCATGTGAGCGTGCATCCTGATCGATTGACTTCGCCCCTCATCCGTGAGGGTGATAATTTTCAGCCGGTGCAATGGGAAGAGGCCTTGGAGTTAGTGGCGCGGCGTTTGTCTGAGATCAAAGCCACGCATGGCCCGGACGCCGTTGGTGGGTTGATTACCGGACGGTGCACGAATGAGGATGTCTATGTCTTTCAGAAATTCATGCGGGGGGTGATCGGGACCAATCATATCGACAGTAGTGTACGGTATGGACATCTGAACGGCGTGCGGGCATTACAGCGGGTTCAAGGCACGCATCAATGGACGGTGAGCTTTGAGGATATTCTTGCGGCCGATGTCTTGCTGCTTGTGGGTACCAATGTGACCGAAACCAACCCCATCACGGGATTGAAAGTTAAAGAGGCCGTCAAGCGGCGTGGGGCTCAATTGATTACGATTGAAACGCTGGAACCCGCCATTGGCGCCATGAGCAATATCGTGAATCTCTCGCGGCATCATTTTGGAGTAAATCCTGACGCTTATGCTGCAGCCATTCTGGGCATCCTGAAAGGGGTTCTTGACCAGCAAGCCATTGATCCTGAACTCAGCACGAAGGCTCACGGATATTTCAACGATATTTCTGCGCAGCTGGAGACGATTTCATGGCCGGTGATTGAAGGAGTGACAGGAAGCGCGGCTTCAGCTTACAAAGAGGCGGCGGAGTCTTTTGCCAAGGGTCAGAAAGTCGTCATTCTGGTTGGTCCTGGCGTTCTCCGAATATCCGGTGGCTTTGGGATGATGATGAATCTTTTGGATCTCTTGATACTCACTGGAAAACTCACCAAACCAGGATGCGGTCTCGCGCCGTTGGCTGAAGAAAATAACGATCAAGGCACGTTTGAAATGGGTGGGGTTGGAGATGTGCTACCGGGTGGGAAGCCTGTCGGGGATCGTGAAGCCCGAAAAGCTTTATCGCAAGCGTGGGGACGACCGGTTCCTGATTCACCCGGGGCGTCACTTCCTCAGATGATAGAGGAGGCTCAAAAGGGAAAACTGAAAGCCCTGTTTATTGTTGGAGAAAATCCTCGTGGGTCATTGCCTCCATCCTCAGGAATCCAACAGGCCTTGGAGAATCTGGAATTTCTGGTCTGTCAGGAACTATTTCTGACGGAAACCGCGAAGAACGCGCATGTGATCCTCCCTGCCTGTTCGTATGCTGAAAAAGACGGCACGTTTACCAATACCGAAGGGCATCTCCAGCCGGTGAGGCGGGCGATCGAGCCGGTGGGGGAAAGCCGTCCGGACTGGGAAGTCTTTTCGGCGCTCTCGGTGTTGATGGGTGATGCCATGGAGTATGGTGAGGTGAAAGAAATCGGCAAGGAAATCCATAACCTTCTTCCCGGTACTCGAACCCTTGGGCCTGGCCCCTTGCCTTCGAAGCCTGATCCTTCCGCCATCGCACGCTATGTCAGTTCAGAGTATAAAAGAGATCTGGCCGCGCGGTATCAGGTGCCTTCTTGTGCCTCATCTAACTCTAAAGGGGTGACTCTCACGATTTCGCAATCCCTGTTTCATTCCGGAAAATTTTCCCTCAAAGCGAAGGGATTGATGCAAGTCGAGAGTGAAGGAAAGCTCTATCTCCATCCTGAAGAGGCCGCCCGTCGCGGATTGGGAGATGGTGATCGGGTGAAAGTCATGAATAGTTTGGGAGAAATGAGCACCACGGTGAGCTTCCGGGAGCGCATTCCTCAAGGAGTGGGGGTGTTTCCGGAACATTTTGATCAAGAGATTCGACGGCTATTACCGTACGCGGTTGATCAGGAGACACAGGTTCCCTATTGCAGGCTGACTGAAGTTCGAATAGAAAAAGTGACAGCCTCATAACGTCGAGACCAGGTTCTCGGTTTGATCCTTTTAATCATAGGAGTGGTTCCGTCATGGACACGGGAATTCGATTAGCACTGACCTTAAGCCAAATTGGCGTGGTCATGGGCATTGTGCTGCTCACGGTCGCGTTGCTGACGTTGTTGGAGCGGAAGGTGTTGGGATGGATGCAAGACCGGATGGGACCGATGGAGGTTGGACCCTATGGAGTGTTGCAACCAGTGGCGGACGGGTTAAAGCTGTTTTTTAAAGAAGACATCATTCCGGCCGGTGCCAATAAATTCATGTTTAGTATGGCCCCGGTATTGTCATTAGTTCCGGCACTGATCGGATTTGCGGTCATTCCGTTTGGGCCCGATTGGACCATCGAAGTCGGTGGAGTGGCCTTTAAACCGTTTGTGATCACCGATATCAATATCGGCATTCTCTATATCCTGGCCTTTGCCTCGATCGGGGCGTATGGCGTCATTTTGGGGGGGTGGTCATCTAACAGTAAGTATTCCCTCTTGGGCGGGCTGAGGTCTGCCGCCCAGTTGATTAGCTATGAGTTGAATGTGGGGCTCTCCCTTGTCGGAGTCTTGCTCCTTTCCGGATCATTGAGTCTGGTGACCATTACCAACGCGCAAGAAGGTGGGTTTTGGAACTGGTACTTTTTCGCGTTTCCCTTCCCTCAGGCCGTGGCCTTCGTTGTGTTTATTATTTCCTCGGTGGCGGAAACGAACCGGACCCCATTTGATTTGCCTGAAGCGGAAAGTGAACTGGTGGCAGGGTTCTTTACGGAATACAGCGGAATGCGGTTTGCCTTTTTCTTTCTGGCGGAATACGCCAATATGATTTTGGTGTCTTGCGTGGCAACCGTCTTGTTCTTCGGCGGCTGGCATGCCCCCTTTGCTTTTCTGCAGGGGCCTGAGTCTCTTCATTGGTTGACCGGAATGATCTGGTTTACGATCAAAGTCTACGGGTTTCTGTTTTTGTTCTTTTGGTTGCGGGCGACGTTGCCCCGGTTACGGTATGACCAGCTCATGCGGTTTGGGTGGAAAGTCCTGCTTCCTATCGCGCTCGGCAATATTGTGTTGACGTCAATTTTCGCCTATATCTTTTCTGGCAATTAAGAAAGTTGGGTTGCATGAAGCTCAAAGAATGGGTCAAAACCCTCATTTTTTACGAGATTATGCTCGGGATGAAAGCGACATTATCCCATCTCCTGCATTATAAACCCATCACACTACAGTACCCGCACGAGAAAAAATCGTTGCCGTCTAACTATCGGGGGATGTTGGCATTGCTGCGTTACGATGATGGGACGGAAAAGTGCGTGGGGTGCGATTTATGTGAAGCTGCCTGCCCTTCACGTGTCATCCGTGTCGTGAGTGCCGAGGTGCCGGGGGAACCCACGAAGCGCTATTCCAAGGAATATTACATGGACATGACCCGGTGTTTGTTTTGCGGGTTGTGTGTGAAAGCGTGTCCCGTTGATGCGTT
>Ga0224505_10002056_pt1 | contig 12100 bp, 8 predicted proteins | sample SF_Jan12_sed_USG_FD_169102 | JGI IMG/M metagenome (GOLD analysis project Ga0224505, IMG submission 169102) | Sediment microbial communities from San Francisco Bay, California, United States - SF_Jan12_sed_USGS_4_1 | ecosystem: Environmental > Aquatic > Marine > Sediment | place: USA: California...
CGTGCCCGACATGGCGAAGCCGACCGCCGCCAGGTCGGCGGTGGCCTGGGTGGCCAGCCCGGTGACGTCGCTGCCGTTGAGGACCGTGACGTTGACCTGGCTGGGCGCGATGGCGACGCGGCTGCCACCGGTCGACTTCACGAGGGGCTGGTCGTCCTGCAAGGACTCGAACACCAGACGGGCCTTGCGCTTGTCCCAGATGACCACCGACCCGACGCCGTCGGCATACCCGTTCGGGTCGGACAGCGGCACGGTCAGGAACCGGAGGTCGCGAGGCTTCATCCCCGCCAGGTCCCCGGCGAGGTCGAGCATGAAGTCCCGCGACAGAGCGTCGTCGACGGTGATGGAGGACAGGGCGGCGTCCAGGAAGCCGTTGAGCTTGGCGGGCTGGAGGAGGACCCCCAGGCTGGTGGCCTGCCGGAACATCGAGCCGAGGAACTGCTGCTGTCGTTCCATCCGGCCGATGTCCGCGGTGGCGTCGATGTACCGGGCGCGGACATAGGACAGCCCGGTCTCGCCGTCCACGTGCGAGCGTCCCTCGGGGAGGGTGAGTCCGCTGCGCCGGTCGTCCACGGCGTTCGGCAGGCAGACGTCGACGCCGCCGAGCGCGTCGACCATGTTGACCACGCCGGAGAAGCCGACCTCGACGTAGTTGTTGATCTCCAGCCCGGTCAGGTCGGTGACCGTCCGGATCAGCAGCGGCGCGCCCCCGAGTGCGTACGCGGCGTTCAGCTTGTTGCGCTGCGCCGGCCGCTTGTCGCCGTTGTCGTCGGTGTACGAGGGGATCGTGACGTAGGAGTCGCGCGGCAGGCTGACCACGGTGACGGTCTTCCGGTCCCCGGCGACGTGGACCAGCATCATCGTGTCGGAGCGCCGGCCGATGTCCGACCCGACGCCCCCGACAGACAGCGCCTTCTGCTGGGCCGGAGTGAGGCCTTCCCGGCTGTCGGACCCGACGACCAGGACGTTGACCGGTCCTTCGGTCGCTCCGGCGAGCAGGGAGCCGATGCCGAAGATCCGCTTGATCTTGCCGTCGTAGTACGCCAGCAGACCCCAGCCCGCGACGCTGGTGACCAGCACCACCACGGCGAGCCCACTCGCCAGCCACCCCAGGGTGCGACCGGCGCGTCCGGGCCCGACGGGCGCCGGGGCGGGGTGGCGGGGCGAGAGCTCCGGGGGAAGCGCGGTGCTCATGGGTGGGGGTCCTCCTGGGGGCAAGGCGGGCGGGCGGCCGCACGGGCGGCCGACCACCGTGGGACGGGCACCCGGCCGGTCCGGTTCCGCCCAGGGTACGAGCGTGACGTGCCCCACAGCCGGACCGGCGCGCCGGACCGACTGTCACCGGCCCGACGCCTAGGGCTCTTCGTCGTCGTCCTCGTCGTGGCGTCGACGCCGGTCGGCGTCGTCGTCGTCCTCCTCCTCGTCCTTGGCGTGGCGGCTGCGGTGCTCGTCCCGCAGCTCCCGGTAGCGGCTGAGGGCCTCCTCCAGGCCACCGTCGAAGTCGACCCGGCCCTCGTCGAGCACCACCCCCCGCGTGCACAGCTGGGGCAGCAGCTTGGCGCTGTTCGACGTCACGACCAGCGTCCGGCCGGAGGCGGGGACCTGGGCCAGCAGCGCGAGCGACGCCTCGCGCAGGTCGCTGCCTCCGACGACGAGCTCGTCGTCGGACAAGAAGATGTCCGGTCGGGTGTGCAGGGCCGTGGCGTAGCCCAGCTTCTTGGTCTCTGCCGGGCCGAGGTCCCGCAGCCTGGCGTCGGCCCGGCCGGCCATGCCGACGAAGCCCAGGATCGCGTCGGCCTGTTCCCGCGCACGGTCGCGGGACTCGCCGAGCAGGATCGAGCTGGCCACGACGTTCTGTCGCAGTGTCCAGTCCCCGGTGAAGCCGGCTCCGCTTCCGATGAGGCCACTGACCCTCCCGCGGACCAGCACCCGGCCGCGGTCGGCGCGCAGGACGCCGGTGACCAGGTGCAGCAGCGTGCTGCGCCCGGCCCCGGGGAGCCCGAGCAGGGCGGTTCCCTCACCGGCGTGGAAGGACAAGGTGACCGCGCGCAGGGCGACGGTGTCCTTGCTGTGGTCGGTCTGGCGACGCAGCCGAGGTCGGCCGTCGGCGGGGATCTTCGGGTGAGGGAAGACCTTGCGGACCTTGGTGAGCCGCACCGTCTCGGTCTCGGCGGCGCTCACGGCGTCCACTCGGTTCGCAGGAGCAGGTTGTGCTGGTGCTTGCGCATCACGAGGACACCGAGCAGGAAGGTCGCAAGAGCGACGGCGATCGACATCAGGACCGGGACGAGCGGTAGCGACAGCACCCCGCCGGGGGCCAGCGGGTCGTCGGGGAACTCGCCTGGGGCGCCGGTGGGGGCGAGCGGCACCGTCGGCTCCCAGAAGGCGGCGCGCATGCCGGTCATCGCGACCGTCACCGGGTTCGACAGGTACAGGTAGCTGATCCAGCTGTGCTCGCCGAAGCGCTCGGCGATCAGGTTCCAGGGGTAGATCGTCGGGCTGGCCCACGACGCCACCAAGATCACGCTCTCGACCGCGTACCGGGTGTCGCGCACGTACATGTTGGCCACGCTGGTGATCATCACCAGCCCGCTGACGAAGACGACCAGCAGGACCATCCCGGCGATCGCCTCGGGGAAGCCCGCCACGTGCCGAGGCCGCCACCCGGTGATGAGTCCGGCGGCGACCAGGATGATCATCGCCGGTCGGAGCCGACGAACGTTGGCCAGCACCATCGACAGCGGGATGTACTCGCGGGCGACGTTCACCCGTCGCATGAGCGACGTCTGGCGGGCGAGTGACTTGGTGCCGCTCGTCAGGGACGAGGTGAAGAACTGCAGCACCACCACGCCGCTGAAGATGTACACCGGGAAGTTCTCGACCCGACGGCTGAGGCCGAGCAGCACCCCGATGACCAGGAAGTACACCAGGAACCGGGTGAGCGGCTTGGAGTAGGCCCACAGGCCGCCGAGCAGCGTGCCCCGGTACTTGTCCCGGCCCTCGGCGCGCACGAACTGCCAGAGCAGGCGGGGGTTGCGCAGCACCGCGAGGACACCCCCGGTGCGCCACGGCTCCCGCCAGGGCTCCAGCTCGTCGTCGGGCGGGGTGCGGACGGGATCAGTCGCCGTCAAGGCGGCTCCACGTCGGGCTCCAGGCGTCGGGCGCCGTGAGCGACGGGGACGCGGCGCGGTACTCCTCGGCAAGGTCCTCCCACCGCAGCGCGAGCTGGCGGTGGATCTGGGTGCTGCGCCTCATCAGGTCGGAGAACCGCGCCGGGTCGCGCTTGTACCAGGAGGACCCGGCCCCGTCGGCGGTCGACACCAGGGCCGAGTCGAACTGCGACAGCAGCCACCAGCGCACGTCCATGGCCGGCACGTGCGCCTCGGGGTTGCTGGTGCTGCTGTCGCGGATGGGTCGGAACTGGCGCACGACTCCGGCCGCGGCCGCGACGTAGCGCCCGACCGCGCCACCCGGCTCGGTCGGGTCCTTGCCGCGCTTCGGCGGCTTGACCTGCCGGACGGGGGGGAAGGCGAGCGGGTCCTGCTGGATGGCGGCGTCGGTCTTGTCCGAGCGGTACTGGCGGATCTCGGAGAGCTTGGTGGGCAGGGTCCGGTGGAGGTGGTCGGGACCGGACAGGATGTCCTGCAGCGCCCACAGCCGCAGCTCGGCGGTCGTGTACTGCATGGACAGCGCGTGCTTGACCTGGGCCGCCATGGACTCGATGAGCAGGCGCCCGCCCCGGTCGTACGGGGAGTGCAGCAGCGCGGCCAGCGTGCGGTTGCGCGCGTGGTGGTAGGCCTGCCAGTCGATGGCGTCGTCCTTGTCCGCCCAGCTGACGTGCCAGACCGCCGCGCCGGGCATCGAGACCGTGGGGATACCTGCCTCCCGCGCCCGCAGCGAGTACTCGGCGTCGTCCCACTTGATGAAGATCGGCAGTGCCAACCCGATCGACCGCACCACCTCGGTGGGGATCAGGCACATCCACCAGCCGTTGTAGTCGACGTCGATGCGGCGGTGCAGCCATCTGGTGGCGCGCAGCGGCCGTTCCGCGAAGTCGTGTCCGTGCACGGTGTGCGGAGCCGGCCCCCAGAAGAACCGGTACCGGTTCACCCGCTCACCGAAGGCGTGCAGCGTGGACTTCACGTGCATGTTCAGCATGTGGCCGCCGACGATGGTGGGCGTGCGGCACAGGTCGGCGAACGTGACGGCGCGCAGGATTCCCTCCGGCTCCACGAGGGCGTCGTCGTCCAGCAGCAGCACGTAGCGGCTGGACCGGCCGTACGCCGTCTCGTACATCGAGCGGGAGAACCCCCCGGACCCACCGAGGTTCGGCTGGTGGATCACCTGGAGCTGGCCACCGAGCGCCGCGGCCACCTCCGGGAAGCCGGGGTCCTCCTCGACCGTCTTGTTGCCCTGGTCGACGACGAAGACCGTGTCGATGAGCGCCAGGGTCTGCGGTTCGGACCCGAGAGAGCGCAGCAGCGCCACGCAGTCAGCCGGTCGGTTGAACGTGGTGATCCCGATCGAGATCCGACCCGGGTCCGCGGACGCCACCTGGGCGGACCACCGGGCGCCTTCCACCTGGACGTCGTCCATCCCGGCCACCACGTCGAACCAGTACCAGCCGCCGTCGCCGAACTGGTCCAGCGGAAGTCGGAACTGGGTCGGCTGACCGGGCTCGACGTGCAGCTTCGCGACGCGGTTCTGGTCACCCCGCGCGTTCGACCGGTAGACGAGCACGTCCGCGTCGCCCTCGACGTCGACCGACAGCGTGACCTGCGTCACCGAGGTCCAACGCCGCCAGTAGCTGGCCGGGAAGGCATTGAAGTAGGTCGCGAACGACGCGCGCGTCCCGGCCGGGATCCGCAGGCTGTGGCGTCCGAGGACGAGGTCCGGGTGGATGGTCTGGTCCATGACCACGGGCGGGGGGGTGTCGTCCTCGTCCTCCTGCTCCGGCGCGGGTCGCACCATGCCGCTCTCGACGTACAGCGGAAGCGTGTCGAAGTCGGCATCCGCCGGCAGGACGAGCCGCTGCAGCACGACCGTGACGGGCTCGTCGGTCTGGCTCGGCGCCGGTTGGTCGGTCGTGGTGTCGGTCACTCGGTGACTCCTCCGCTGACGAGGGGTGCGCCCTCGGTGAAGTGCGGTCTCAGGACGTTGTCGAAGCGTGACAAGGCCGAGCCGATCGCCATGTGCATGTCCAGGTACTTGTAGGTGCCCAGCCGCCCGCCGAACAGGACGCCGGGCTCCCGGTCGGCGAGGTCGCGGTAGGCAAGCAGCATGGCGCGGTCCTCAGGCGTGTTGATGGGGTAGTACGGCTCGTCGTCGTTCTCCGCGAAGCGGGAGTACTCGCGCATGATCACGGTCTTGTCGGCCGGGTAGTCGCGCTCCGGGTGGAAGTGCCGGAACTCGTGGATGCGGGTGAACGGCACGTCCTCGTCGGCGTAGTTCATGACGGGGGTCCCCTGGTAGTCACCGACGTCGGTGAGGACCTCGCGCTCGAAGTCGAGTGTCCGCCATCCCAGCCGACCCTGGGAGTAGTCGAAGTACCGGTCGACGGGGCCGGTGTAGACGACTGGCACCTGGCCGACGAGCTCGGTCCGGTGGTCGAAGAAGTCGGTGTTCAGCCGGATCTCGATCTTCGGGTGGTCGGCCATCCGCTCCAGCCAGGCGGTGTACCCGTCCACGGGCAGGCCCTCGTGGGTGTCGTTGAAGTAGCGGTTGTCGAAGTTGTAGCGGACGGGGAGCCGGCTGATGATCTCCGGCGGCAGCTCCTTCGGGTCGGTCTGCCACTGCTTCATCGTGTAGCCGCGGATGAACGCCTCGTACAGCGGGCGGCCGATCAGCGAGATCCCCTTCTCCTCCAAGTTGGCCGCCGAGTCCGAGTCGTACTCCCGGGCCTGCTCGGCGACCAGCGCCCGCGCCTCGGTGGGACTGAGTGCCCGCCCGAAGTAGGTGCAGATCGTGGCGAGGTTGATGGGCATCGGGTAGATGCGGTCCTCGAAGTTGGTGAACACCCGGTGCTGGTACCCGGTGAAGGCGGTGAACCGGTTCACGTACTCCCACACCCGCTCGTTCGAGGTGTGGAAGAGGTGGGCGCCGTAGGTGTGGACCTCGATGCCGGTCTCGGGGTCCGCCTCGCTGTACGCGTTGCCGCCCATGTGGTGCCGGCGGTCGAGCACGAGCACGGACAGCCCGAGCTCCCTGGCCGCCCGTTCGGCGATGGTGAGCCCGAAGAAGCCCGAACCCACGACGACGAGGTCTGCCACGTGATCTCCGATGATTGGCGACGCGATTGCCGGGCCAGCGTACCGGGGTGCTACCGGTCGCCCTTACCGGCGATGAGCCGCCGGTAGGCGGGGCGTCGCAGGGCCGCCGGGACCAGGCGGTACCCGCCCCGCACCGCCAGGTTGCGGACGTACTGTGCCCGGCTCACGAAGCCGACCCGTCGAAGCCGACCCTGGAGCACGAGCTCGCTGCGCAGGAGGGGGTACCCGCCGCGCCGGTGGTAGGCGCCGGTCCCGACGCGGTACTTGACCAGGGGCTCGGCCAGGTTCGCCACACGGGCGCCGCGGTGGATCATGCGGGCGAACAGCCAGTAGTCCTCCAGCAGCGGCAGGTCCTGGTAGCCGCCGGCGGCCAGCACCGACGCGCGACGGTAGACGACCGTGGGGTGGTTGAACGGCTGGTGGAATCTCGCCCACGACCGGATCTCGCTCTCCGTCGTCGGCGGCGTGCGCAGTCCGACGACCACGTCCTCGTCGTCGTCGAACTCGATCAACGCAGTCCCCACGATGTCGGCCCCTGACTCGATCAGGGGAAGCTGCCGGGCGAACCGCTCGGGCAGGCTGATGTCGTCGGCGTCCATGCGTGCGATGACCTCGTTGCGGCAGGCACGCATGCCGGCGTCGAGCGCCCGCCCGAGGCCAACGTTCGCCGGCAGGTCGATCCGGTTCACCGGCACCGGAGAGTCGGCGACGAGCTCGTCGATGGCGTCGGCGAGCGCCTCGGCGACCGGGCCGTCCCGGACAAGCACGACCTCGTCCGGCGTCCGCGTCTGCTCCTGGACCGCGCTGGTGAACGCCCGCCGCAGGTGGTCGGGGTTGTCCCGGTGGTACACCGGCAGCAGCAGGGAGAACGGCGTCATCGAGCAGGCCCGCCGGGGTCGGCGTCGCTGGGCAGCTCGACGCCGACGTCGAGCAGCACCTCGCGCGACGGGCGTGGCCGTCGGCGAACCCCGTCCACCAGACCGCTCCGGAGCCCCCGGGCCAGCACACCGCGGTCCTCGGAGGCGACGAAGGTGCGCACCCAGCGGCGCACCGTCGACCCCGAGTACAGGACCTTCTCCCGCGGGGACAGGCCGTCGCTGCGCAGGAAGGTCCACACCTTGTTTCGGACCTCCAGGTAGAAGCGCTCCCCGGGATCGGCGTCGGTGGCGCCGAAGGTGCGGGTGCGGTGCTCGACGACGCTCGCCGGGCAGTACAGCGCGGGACGGCTGCGGGCCAGGCGGGTGGTGAACTCGAAGTCGTCGTTCCACAAGAAGAAGTCCGCCTGGGGCAGCCCTGCCTCCCGTACCGCAGCGGCGTCGACCAGCACGGAGACGAAGGAGGCCGAGCGCACCGGGACGCAGCCGACCTGGGCGGCGGCGGCACACTCCTGGGTCGAGGCGCCGGGCCGTTGGCGGGGAGTGTTCATCGGGTGGTCGCGGCCGTCGGTCCACACCACTCGGCTCGCGACCAGCGCGGGGTCCGGGCCGGGGTAGTCCGCCCGCGCCTGGAGCATGGCGGCCAGTGCCCCAGAGGCCGGCACGGTGTCGTCGTCCATCAGCCAGACCAGGTCGGCACCAGCGGCCAGGGCGTGCGCCAGGCCCACCGTGAAGCCACCGGCGCCGCCGGTGTTCGTGGCCAGGACGTGCAGGTCGACTCCGGAGAACCGGCTGCGCACCATCTCTGCGGTGCCGTCGGTCGAGGCGTTGTCGATGACGTGGATCCGGTCGACCGGCCGGGTCTGCGACGTGATGCCGGTCAGCGCCTGGGTGAGCAGGTCGCGTCGGTTGTAGGCGACGACGACGGCGTGCACCGTGGGCAACCCGGCGACGGCGGTCACTTGCAGATGTTCTCGTCAGCGGTCCGCACCCCGTCACTGGGGTCGCGCGGTGTCTTGACGACCACGGGCGTGACGCCGGGCCAGTCCTTGCCGACGACCACCTCGACCACCGAGCCGAGCCCGGGGACCAGGACCCGTGTCGCGCCGCCGAGCGAGGCGGTGACCGTCCGGGCCGCGGCGGTGCCGTAGGCGGGGTCGTACCGCACGACCGTCGAGACGAAGTTGGTGCTCTCGGCGGTGTCCACGCCGACCACCGAGAAGCCCTGGGCGGAGAACTCCGCGGCGGCTGCGGTGGCTTCGCCGCTCACGCGGGTGCCGTTCAGGACCCGAAGCTGGACGTCGGCCGGCGCGACTTGGATCGGCTTGCCGTCGATCACGTTCGGCTCGGGCTTCGGCGGCGGGTAGCCGGCGTCGGATCGGATGGCCTCCCAGAGCGCATCGGTCCGGCTGGTGTCCCAGACCACGGTGTTGGGGTCGTCCGGGTTCACCAGCCACGGGGTGGTGACGAAGGTGATGTCCTTCGGCGGGATGCCGCGCACCTGCTCGGCCAGCTTGCGCAGCTCGTTCAGGCTCGCCAGGTCGGGGTCGGTGGCCACGGACTTCGTCGCGGCGTCGAGGAACCGGACGAGCTTGATGGGGTTCAGCAGCGTCCCGGCGCTGCGCGCCTTCTCGACGACCGAGCTCATGAACGCCTGCTGGCGGTCGATCCGGCTGATGTCGCTGCCGTTGCCGAGCGTGTACCGCGCGCGGACGAACGCCAGGGCCTGGTCCCCGCGCACCGTCGAGATCCCGGCCGGCAGGTCCAGTCCGCTCTTCACGTCGAAGGCCGGCTCGCTCAGGCAGACGTCCACCCCGCCGAGGGCGTCGACCATGCCCTCGAAGCCGCGGAAGTCGACCACCACGAAGTGGTCGACGAACACGTCCGTCAGGTGCTCGACCGTCTTGATCGTGCAGCCCGGCCCCCCGATCGAGAACGCCGCGTTGAACCGCTCGGTGTGGGCCGGGTAGGTCCCGGTGTCGGTCTTGCAGTCGGGGATCTCCACCACGGTGTCCCGGGGGATGCTGACGACGAGCGCCGTCTGGCGGTCGGCCGGCAGGTGGATCAGGAGGGTCGTGTCCGAGCGCGCGCCGGACAGCACCGCCGCCGACCCGAATCCTCGGCCTTGGCCGACGCGGGTGTCGGATCCCATCACCAGGATGTTGAGGGGCTCGGTGGCGGTCTGCGACGGCTGGACCTTGGTGGGTCGGTCCGATCCCACGATGTCCGGCTGGAACGCGTCGATCACGCCGATGTTGCCGTCCAGCTTGCGGTAGATCAGGAAGCCGGCGATCCCGCCCCCGACCAGCAGCACCGCCATGACCACGCTGACCACCAGTGCCGTGCGTCGCAGCAGCGGGTGCCGCGAGGTGGTCTTGCGACGGCGTCCCCGCGACGGCGTGGGGGCCTCGGGCGGCATGTGGCTCCTCGATGCTCGGGCGGAACGGCTCAGGATACGGACGGACGCGCGAGCACCCGAATCGGCGACCCGGACGACGTGTCCGGGAGCACGGTCCCAGCGGCCGGTCCGGGCTCGACGACGACCGCCGTCACCTGCTCGGCGGTCCAGCGTTCGACGTCGAGCTCGGCCGCGGCGTTCCGCACCCAGACCACCGAGGCGTCAGCGGCCCAGGCGGCTGCCAGGTCGGGCGCCACCGGGTCGCTCGCAGGCCAGCCGTCACAGACCAGGAGCCGGTCCCCGGGTCCGAGCTGCCAGGCCGCCGCCAGGCTGCGTCCGGCGTCCCCGGCGGCCGTCGACGGGTCCGGCCCGAAGGGGAACGTGTCCGGCTGGGCGCGCACCTGGACGGTGAAGTCGTGCACCAGTGGCGGCAACGGGTCGACGAAGGGTCCACCCATCGGTCGCAGCGACACCGCGACCACCTCTCCTGCGCCGGAGGGGCCGGGCAGCCCGTCGGGTCCGACGACTGCCACGTCCGGCCCGCTCCCGAGGGTCTGCCGGGCCGCGACCGGCGTCAGCCGGGCCCCGACGGCGTCGGCCGCCAGCCAGCACACCGCCGCCGTCCAGTGGCGCGGCAGGTCGACGGCCAGCCGGTCGCCCGGCCCCAGCCCGAGCTCACCCGACATCAGGTGGGCGGTCTTGGCGACCCAGTTGAGCAGCGTGGCCCCGGACAGCTCGACCCGCTCGCCGGAGGCGTCGTCGTACCAGGTCAGGCGGGGCCGGGCCGGATCGCGCTGGGCCGCCCGGCGCAGAAGACCGAGGGCGCTGGGCACGCGGTCAGCCTAGGTCGGCGTGGGGCAACTGGCGACTCGCCGGAAATGCCCGATTCGACTGGTTTGGGTTTCAGCCCCGGACACCGATGACCGATGCTTACCGGGTCGGCTCCCGTCCCCGCGCGAAAGGTGTCCCGGTGCGTCTGCGCCTTCCCCTCGGTGCGCTGTTGGCCACTGTGCTCGTGGTCCCCACCACGGTCGTCCTGCCCACCCTGACCGTGGGTCGGGACGCCCCCCGGCCGGTGCCCCCGGCGCTGCAGACCCTGGTGCTGTCGGGCGTCGACGCGGCCGCGCTGCGGACCGAGCCGGTGCCGGCGGCGCTGGCCGACCACCTGGCCCGGGCGCGCGGGCTGTCGCCGGCCACCGCCACCCGCCGAGCGGACGCTGTCGCACCCGCCGTGCTCACCGCGCGCACCGGCACCGACCAGTTCTCGCTGCTCGGTGTGACCTGGCTGCCCGGATCGGCACCGGCCGACCTGGTCACCTCGGTCCGCACGCGCACCGGCGGTGCCTGGACCGGCTGGCAGGAGCTGGAGCAGCTGGCCGACACCGCGAGCGGGGACGAGCTGGCCGCATCGACGCGGCGGGGGACCGCGCCGCACTGGGTCGGTGACTCCGACGGCGTGCAGGTGCGGGTCGATGTCGTGGCGGGCCGGCTGCCGGAGGGGCTGCGCATCGACCTGGTCGACCCGGGCACCTCGCCGGCCGACGACGACATCGACGCCGCGCCGCCGGCGAGCTCGGCGGCCGCGGCCGCCGACCGACCCGACATCATCACCCGTGCCGAGTGGGGCGCCGACGAGTCGCTGCGGGACCAGAACCTGGCCATGAGTCGCACCATCAAGGCCTCGTTCGTGCACCACACTGCGGGGTCGAACGCGTACACCCGGGCGGAGGCGCCGGCCGTGGTCCGTGGGCTCCTCGCCTACTCCACCGGCAGCATCGGCTACGCGGACATCCCGTACAACTTCCTGGTCGACAAGTTCGGCCGCATCTACGAAGGGCGGGCGGGCAGCATCACCGGTGCGGTGCGGCAGGGCGCCACCGGAGGCTTCAACCCCGACACGATGTCCGTGGTCGCGATGGGGAACTTCGTGAGCAAGGCCGCCCCGGACGTGATGGTGGACGGGATCGCGCGCATCCTCGCCTTCCGGCTGTCCGCCTACCACCGCAACCCGATGGGGACCAAGGTGCTCGTTGCCGAGGACGGTTCCTCGAGGTACTCCGCCGGCGACAAGGCCACGTTCAACGTCATCTCCGGCCATCGCGACGCCGGCTACACCGCATGCCCGGGAACGCGGCTGTACAAACGCCTGCCGGAGATCCGAAGCACGGTGAAGCGGCTGATGGGGGCCAACTTCGTGGAGCCGACGCTGTCCACGCACCGGGTCGCCTACGGGGACCCGACCGTCGTCACCGCGCGCTCGCGGTCGTTGACCGCCATGGACTGGCGACTGACCGTGAGCCGGGTCTGCCAGAACACGGTTGTCCAGACCCGCACCGGAACCGTCGCTCCGGGGTCGCCGCTCAAGGCACAGTGGCGGGGCCGCGACGAGCAGGGCAGACCGGTCCCGGCCGGCCGGTACCTGATCACGCTGTCCGGCGGGAGCTCGTCGTCCAAGGCCGTCACCTGGAAGTCCGCCGTCCAGGTCCAGGTGGGGTCGCCCGCGCCGCCGGCCACGTCCTCGCTGCTGGCGGCCGCCCCCACCGGCCGCTACGTCGCGG
>Ga0224505_10002057_pt1 | contig 12097 bp, 14 predicted proteins | sample SF_Jan12_sed_USG_FD_169102 | JGI IMG/M metagenome (GOLD analysis project Ga0224505, IMG submission 169102) | Sediment microbial communities from San Francisco Bay, California, United States - SF_Jan12_sed_USGS_4_1 | ecosystem: Environmental > Aquatic > Marine > Sediment | place: USA: California...
GGCCGCAGGCGCCGTCGCGGGCGGCGGCACCTCGGTGGGCATCCTTCCCGGCGATGATCGCTCGGGTGCGAGCCCCCACCTCACCGTTGCGGTGACCACCGGATTCGGCGAGGGACGCAACGTGCTGGTGGCGCGAAGCGCCGACGCCGTGATCGCCGTCGGTGGCGAGTTCGGCACCCTGAGCGAGGTCGCGCTCGCCTTGAAGATGGGCAAGCGCGTCGTCGGCCTCGGTACATGGGATCTGCGACGCGACGACATGGAAGCCGATCCGCTCGTGCAGGCGGACACGGCCGAGGCCGCCGTGCGAGCGGCATTGGAGCGCTGATCCGTCGGACCCACCCACTCGGGGTGGCGTCCTAGGTGTTCTGCAGTATCGCTCTTCGCCCCGAGGGGGCGTAGCCTTCGCCTCCGACCTGCAGTGGCCAGCCGATGCGCTCGCCCACCCCGTCGCGGCCGCCTACACGCGCGTCGTGGGTTCGAGCGCCGGAGGGCCGCGGGGCTCGACGGCGGCGGGACTCTACCCCCCCGCGATCGAGCGGAGGGGGCTTGCGCTCACCACCGCACGACGCGTCGTCGGGCTCCTTCCCGTCCCGGTCGTGGGTCGTCGGGGGGACCACCCACGACCGGGAACCACGTCGCCGCAGGGTTCAGATCGTGACCGGCTCGGCCTCCATCCAGAGTTCGTCGTACCCGTTCCCCTCACGCTCGATGCTGTCGAGCCGTTGCATGAGGGCCCCCGTCTCAGGGTCGGCCATCCATTCCCGCAACTCCCGCTCGTAGGTCGCGAGGTCGGGGTAGTCGAACTCGAAGCACAGCTCGTTGAAGGTGCCGAACGTCCGGGTCAAGAGGGTTCCCTGGGTCCATCCACGCTCGGCACAGAGCTTGTTGATGTCGTCGGTCAGCGCCACCAGCGAGTTCCACGCGTCGACGCCACTCACGGTCAAGTACTGCCGATTCCTGTACACCTTGCCTCCCTCTCGATGCGCGCCAGCGGGCATGCGATGGGCGGGTCCGTCGGAAGGAGGGCCGCGGGGCTCGGCTGCGCGATGCTGCAGATCGCACCTCCCGAACGATCAGGTGGGTGCGGGCGAGACCCGTATCATGCGCCGGGTCGTGTCGGCGCGCAACCTGCGGCGATCAGGCGCCAGCGCGACCTCGGCCGATGACCGTGCCGGCGAGGCGGAGGGCGGTCGTGCGCTCGTTCGGCTTCAGCCCGATGACGAGCATGGCGGCCGCGTAGGCTCCCGTCCCCAGCGCTGCCGACAGCAGCAGGTTGACGAGCCACTTCGCCTCGGGCAGCACGGCGTGTGCGAGCACCATCACGGCGGCGCCGATCAGGGTCGGCACCACCAATCGCAGGTAGGACCGGTCGAACGGCCAAATATCGAGGAACCGGCGTACGAGGAACAGCCGGGCGATCGCGCTGAACGTGAGCGTCGTCGCCTGGGCGATCGCGGCGCCGCGGATGCCGAGCACGTCGGGTCGCGCGAGGGCGAGCGCGATGCCTACGTCGATCGCGAAGGCGCCGACGTAGACGAGCAGATCCCACCCGGTGCGTCCGGCCATGATCAGGATGAACCCGACCGTGCCCACCATGACCGGCACGACCATGCCGATGATCAGGATGCGCAGTGCCGCTTCCCCTTCGACGAAGTCGCCGCCGAAGATGCGCAGGACCGAGCCCGGCATGATCGCGAGCACGAGCAGCACCGGGATCGTCGCGGCGAGCGTCCACCTCGTCACCTGCTTGTAGAGGTCGTCGAGCTTGCCCCCCTCGCCGCGATGGTGCAGGTCGGCCACGAACGGGCTGAAGGTGAGCGAGACGCTCGTGAGGAACAAGAACAACGCCTGTCCCGCGCGCAGCACCGCGCTGTAGACACCCACGTGCGACTCGGCCGCGGCGCCCTGCCCGCTCGAGAGCAGCGACAGCACGAAGAGGTCGGTCCAGAAGATGAGCTGGGAGAAGAGGGTGCCGGGGGCGCGGAGAGCGCCGAAGCGCAGCAGGGCCCCGGTGCGCTCCTCGGGGATACCGGTGCCCGTGATCTCGTGAGGGAAGCGGCGCTGCTCCTTCTGCCAGCCGTAGGCGGCGATCGCGAGCGCCAGCGCCCACGACGCGCCGAAGGCCCAGCTCGCAGCCCCGGCGGTCGCCGACCAGATCGCCCAGAACCCGACGGTGAAGACGATCCAGCCGATCGGCTGGGCGGTCCACTGCGAGTAGAGCGTGTAGCGCATGATCTTCAGGCCGCGGGTCGCACCCATCGAGGTGAAGGCGAGCGCGGCGAACGGCACGGTCACGGCCGCGGCTCGGAAGGCGGGCACGGCCGCCTCGTTGCCGCTGAAGAACGTGTCCGCGAGCCAGGGTGAGAGCAGCCATGCGAGCGCGGCGAACGGGACCGAGACGGCTGCGGCGATCCCCATCGCGCGCCGCACGAGCGCGCGGCCACGGGCTGCCTCGCCTCGGCCGACGAGGATCGCCACCAGTCGCACGTTCGCGACGTCCATGCCGAATCGCGTGGCCGCGGCGGCGATGAACGCGAACTGCGTGGTGAGCGTGACCACGCCGTAGGCCCGGTCGCCGAGACGCTGGGTCATGATCACCTGAGCCGCGAACGTGGCGGCCGCCCCGATCGCGAGCCCGAGCACGTTCTGCCCGGTGTTGCCGAGGATCACCCGCTGGTCGGAGCCCTTGGGGCCGACCGGGGTCGGCTCAGCTGCCTCGGTGACCTCGACCGCTTCTTCGACGTCCTCCGGATCCATGACCGGCCAAGTATCCCCGACGCGGCCTTCGCTGACCGTCACGCTCGCGACGCGGGCCCTTCCCGCACGGAAACGGGGCGCCTGCCACCACCTCGTTCGGGGCAGGCACCCCGCCTCTCCACTCTACGGTGACGCGGTGGGCGGTCCCGCCGGTCAGAAGGTCGCGGAGCCCCGGCAGGTCTCGCCCGTGCCGACGTTGCGGGCCACGGCCCGGAACACGTCGCGACCGGCGGTGTTCGGGGTCACGATCCGCACCTCGAACGACCCGCTGGGAGCTGTGGTCCGACGCGTGCCGCGGAAGATCGTGCTGCCGTTCTTCACGATGCGGACCCGCCAGGTCTGGCCGACGCGGTTCGAATCGACCTCGTACTCGACCTCGATCTTTCCGTTCTCGGGCGAAAGCTTCAGCTTCCAGTCGCTCGCAGCGCTGCACGAGCCGCGCCGGATCACATCACCGTCTTTGGCCGCCGCGGGCACGGCTCCGGCCAACGACAAGGCGAGCGCTGCGGCGAGTCCGACCCTCATGATCTTGCCGGTCATCTGCATCCCTCCTCGGGCTCGCGGCCGGGGTTCCGGCCGTCTGCGTCGAGGTTCGTCGCCGATCGGTCGGGGTCGCAACGGGACGACCGTCCCGGGACCGCCTCAGTACCTAAGCGAGGCGTCGCAGCTCGTGCCGGTCTCCGTGTTCACGCCGCTGGCCGCGATGCGATCGGAACCGGCTCGGTTGCGTGTGCGCCTGGACACGTGAACCTCACCGGAACTGGTCGAGCGCTTCGTGCCCGAATAGATGCGGGTGCCGTTGTCCGAGAGGAAGAGCTGCCACGGCTGGCCCGCCTTCACGTCGTCGATCGCGAACCGCACGCGCAGGTACCCTCCGTCGACGCGGCGCACCCGCAGGGTCCAATCGCCAGGGCCCCCCGAGCACGAGCCACGCCGGCGCGCACCGTCCCCGGCCAACGCGGGGGCCGCGAGCAGGAGCATCGCGGCCAGCGCCAGCGCGACCGGTCGGCGGAACGTTCGGGCCATGACGACATCGTGGGGCCGTGCCCCCCGTGGTCACAACGAGACTTCGGTCCCGGGACCCGACTCGGCGCTCGGGCCTACGGGGGATCGCGCAGGGCGCCGGTGCGCTCGGCCCACAGGGCGGCTTGGGTTCGATCGGCGACGCCGATCCGCTGGAACAGGTTCGTGAGGTGCCCCTTCACGGTCTTCTCGCTGATGCCCATACGCCGCGCGATCTGCTTGTTCGCGAATCCGTCGACGACGAGACCCAGTACCTCGCGTTCTCGCCCCGTCAGTTGCACCTCGGCGGGACGATCGCGACGATCGGCGAGCAGCGCGGCTGCGGCTCTCGGGGTGAGGGGGGCTTCCCCGCGTGATGCTGCCTGCAGCGCCGCGTGCAGTTCCTCGGGCTCGGCGTCCTTGAGCAGGTACCCGAGCGCGCCGGCGTCGAGGGCCCCCACGATGCGATCGCGCTCGGAGAAGGATGTGAAGACCACCACCGCGGTGTCGGGTGCGAGCTCGTGCAGGCGCCGAGTGACCTCGATGCCGTCGAGGTCGGGCATCGACAGGTCGAGGAGCAGCACGTCGGGGCGCAGCTCCACGCACAGCGCGACCGCCTCCTCCCCGCCGGAGCCGGACCCGAGTAGCTCGACGTCGTCGAAGGTCTCCAGCAGCTGCTGGAGACCCACCCGTACGACGCGGTGATCGTCGGCGATCACGACCCGGATCACGAGGCCGGCACCTCCACGCGCACGACGGTCCCGGCGTGCTCGCCTGGCTCGACCGTGATGCTGCCGCCGCCGTCGGCGACGAGATCCTCGAGGATCTCCAAGCCCATGTGACCCTGCTCCTTGGCTCGCTCGACGCGGACCGGATCAATGCCACGCCCGTCGTCGGCGACCTCCAGCACGGCGACCGCACCCTCCGCGCGAACGGACACGCGCACATGGCGAGCACCGGCATGCTCCTCGACGTTGCGCACCGTTTCCTGGCAGGCACGATAGAGCAGGGCATCGACCTCGAGTCCGAACGTCGTGGTCGGCTCGATGTCGACGTCGGCCTCGATGCCCTGGCCCGAGAGCCGGGCGACCAGGTCCGAGAGCGAGGCTGACAGCCCGACCTGCTGCAGGTTCGGCGGGTACACGCCCACGATCGCCGAGCGCAGGGTGCGCACGCTGCCCCGCACCGCAGAGGCGGAATCCCGCAGAACCGCCCCGGCTCGCGCATCGTCGACCTGCTCGGCAGAGGCCGACAGGCGCATCGAGACGCCGGCCAATTCCTGCACGGGGCCGTCGTGCAGATCGCCCGCGATGCGGCGGCGTTCACGGTCGGAGCTCTCGATCGCGCGCTGCATCAGACGCTCCCGTTCCCGCTGGGCGGCGCGAACCCGACGGGCGAGGATCCACGCGATCGGCACCATCAGCAGCGAGAGCGCGATCAACGTCACCACGAGTACCGGCACGAAGGTGCTCGCCAGCTCTCGGCGGCGGCCGGCGATGCTCGACGCCCGCTGGTAGGTCTCGAACAGCAACGGCGTACCGCCGGGGGTCTCGAGGCGCGTGTAGACCTCGAGCAGCTCGCCGAACGGTCGCTCGAACCGGTTCTCGGGCGCGCTCACGTCGGAGACCTCGGAGACGACGCCGCCCGTGTCGAGGACCTCGAGATCCTCCCGGTCGAGGTCGTAGCGAGAACCGATCAACCGGCTCTCGTCCGAATAGACGATGCGGCCCTCACCCGTCCAGATCTTCACCCGCACGATCGGATCGACGAGCACCGCGTCGACGACGATGCGAGCCATGGCGCCGCTCGCGATCGCATCGCCCGAGAGCAACTCGTCGCTCAGCCGTCGCTCGACGAGCCGGGCCGAAACCGTCGTGAGCTGGCGAGCTTCGGCCAGGGCCTGGTCGGTCGCAACCTGACGCACCACCGCCACCCCCGTGCCTGCCACGAGCGCGAGGGCCAGCAACGCCAGCAGAGCGAACACGGCGAGCGGCCGTGCGAGGGAATCCGTCCGAGACGCCATCACGCTCGGATGCTACGCCGGACCATCGCCACCCCCGACGGGACTTCAGTCCCGAGACCTTCGAGGGCCGTTCGGCCGAAGACGCGTGATGCGGCCATGCGGTACCGTCGGAGGTGAACCGAGGGGGAGTATCCCTTGAGACGTCGCCGTCAGCTCGGCCTCACCCGCCCGGTGGCGTCGGTCCTGGATCCACGCGTCCGGTGACCGGAGAGACCTTCGGTCCCAACGCCGTCGCGCATGCGCCGGCCGGACCGAAGAGGAGATCGAAGCGTGGACGTCGGCATCTGGGCCTGGATCGGGTTCCTCGGCCTCATCTTGTTCCTGCTCGCGCTGGACCTGTTCGTCTTCCACAAGCAAGCGCACGAGGTCTCGTTCCGCGAAGCGACGATGTTCAGCATCTTCTGGATCTCGCTCGGCCTCGCGTTCGGCGTCGGCGTGTACTTCTGGCTCGGCGCGCAGGCGGGCGGCGAGTACCTGGCGGGGTACCTGATCGAGAAGAGCCTGTCGGTCGACAACATCTTCGTCTTCGCCTTGATCTTCACGTACTTCGGGGTGCCCGGGAAGTACCAGCATCGCGTGCTGTTCTGGGGGATCCTCGGCGCGCTCGTGTTCCGCGCGTTGTTCATCGCAGGCGGCGCCGCGCTGCTGGAGCGGTTCCACTTCACGATCTACGTGTTCGGCGCGTTCCTGGTGCTCACGGGCATCCGTATGGCGCTGCACCGCGACGAGGAGATCCACCCCGAGCGGAACCCGGTGCTGAAGCTGTTCAGGAGGGTCGTGCCGATGACCGCCGAGTACCACGGGCAGCACTTCACGGTCATCGACGCCGCCAAGCGGGTCGCCACGCCCCTGATGGCCGTGCTCGTGCTGATCGAGACGAGCGACATCCTGTTCGCGGTCGACTCGATCCCCGCGATCTTCGCGGTGACCGACGACCCCTTCATCGTGTTCACGTCGAACGCGTTCGCCATCCTGGGTCTGCGCGCGCTCTACTTCATGCTCGCGGGCATGATCCACCGATTCGTCTACCTGAAGATCGGCCTCGCGATCGTGCTCGTGTACGTGGGCGTCAAGATGCTCGTGAGCACCGTCTACAAGATCCCGATCTGGGCGTCGCTGGCGTTCATCGCGGTCGCGATCACCATCTCGATCGTGGCGTCGCTGCGGTCGACGAAGGGCGCTGCAGCCACGATCGATGGAAACCTCGAAACGGAGACCGGCGACGAAGAGGAAGAGGTGACCACCCGATGAAGGTGCTGTTCGCCACCGACGGGGCCGAGCCGTCGGAGCGCGCTCGCGAGCTTCTCGCGAGGCTCGCCGACCGAGCGCGAACGCAGGTCGTGGCGCTGTCCGTGAACGGCTTCGAGTCGGCGATGCGCTCGGCGCGCCACGCCGGACACTTCTCGCCCGAACAAGGCCACGCGGTAGCGAAGCTCGCGGTCGACGAGGCCGTCGAGGCATTGACGGCGGCCGGCTTCGAGCAGGTGGACGGTCGCGTCGAAGACGGCGACGAGGCCAGCGAGATCGTGCACGCGGTCGACCACGACGGCTTCGAGCTCGTCGTCGTGGGCAGCGGCAAGGAGCGCTGGCTCGACACCTTCGTGCTCGGAAGCGTGAGCAGCTCGATCGTGCATGCCTCCCCCTGCCCGATCCTCGTCGTGCACCACGCGCCGGAACCGGGCCGCGCGGTCGGCGTGGTCGTCGGCGCCGATGGCTCCGAGGGAGCGAACCATTCCCTCGCCGCCTTCATCGGCCTCGCCGACCCGGCGCGATGCGAGGTCACCGTGGTCGCCGTGGCGGTCCCGATCGCGTTGCCGAGCGGCTGGCCCGCCGGCGCGGCGACCCGCTCGGTCGGTGTCAACGACGCCGAGATGGCGCTCGCGCGGCGGCATGCCACGGAAGCGACCGACACGCTCGCCGAGGCGGGCTTCAGCGTGGAGCAGGAGGTCGTGGCCGGCGGCGCGGCGGGCGTGCTGCTCGATCAGACCGAGCAGCGTGAGGCCGATCTCGTCGTCGTGGGAGCGCGCGGACTCGGACGGTTCCGAGCCAAGGTGCTCGGTTCGGTGAGCGATCGCGTGATCCGGCACGCACCGGCGACCCTGGTCGGGCGGTAGCGACTCGGAGCTGAGACGAGGGGGTGGACTTGCGCGTGCCTATCGGTAAGTGATAACTTACCGATGTGATGGCGGCGAGAGCGTACGCGGACGATGCCTTCGAGGCGCTGGGCGACCCCACTCGCCGACAGATCTTCCGTTTGCTCGGCCGCGGTGAGCGGTCGGTCGGCGAGATCGCGGTTCAGCTGCCGGTGAGCCGTCCGGCCGTCTCCCAGCACCTCCGCATCTTGAAGGAGGCGGAGCTCGTGAGCGACCGTCCCGACGGCGTGCGCCGCCTCTACTCGGTGCGCCGCACGGGACTCGAGGCGCTGAGGACCGACCTCGAGCACATGTGGGACAGCGCGTTGGCCGAGTACGCGATGGCCGCGGAGACCGGCGCAGGCGACGAAAGGAGCGATCGATGATCGAGCCGATCAGAAGGAGCATCACCGTGCCCCGACGACGTGACGAGGCGTTCCGGCTCTTCACGTCCGGCATGGGCACGTGGTGGCCGCTCGAGACCCATGGACGCGCCGACGAGTTCGACGGGGCGAAGACCGAGCGATTCGAGTTCGAAGAGCGTGAGGGCGGGCGGATCTACGAGGTGCTGACCAACGGCGTCGAGGCGGACTGGGGAGTCGTCACGGCGTGGGACCCGCCCGACCGCGTCGTGATCGACTGGAGCCCGAGCCCCGAAGACCGTCCGTACACAGAGGTGGAAGTGACGTTCACACAACTCGCTGAACACACGACCCGGGTCGACCTGACGCACCGAGACTGGGAGCGCCTGGGCGAGCAGGCGGGCGCGATCGCTCGTCAGCAGTACGAGCCTGGCTGGACGTATGTCTTCGATGAGCGCTACGGGCAGGCCGCAGCGCGGTAGCGCTTCAGCGTTCGGATCGCCCCAGGTTCGCGCGTTCGGTCCGTGCGGCGAAGCTCGGCGTCTGCTCGACGCGCTTGGCCCGGGTCGCGTCCCGCTTCGCCCCGTCGACCCACGCGAGGATCTGCTTCCGCACCCCTGGCGGGAACCCGTCCCAGTGCGCAACCTGGATGCCGGTCGAAGGCCGAGAGCAGATCGTCGGGGACCTCGAGCGGTCACGTCGGCTCCGGCTCACACCGCGCGACGGTAGAGGCGCACCGCGATCGTGCCGAACACCGCGATCAGGCCGATGCTCCACGCGATCGAGGCGAGAACGTCGGCCGCCGCCGGGCCGCCAAGGGTGAGCGCGCGAACAGCCGACGCGGTGACCGACACGGGCTGGTGCGCTGCGAATCCCTGCAGCCACGTCGGCATCGTCTCCACCGGCACGAACGCCGACGACGCGAACACCAGCGGCGCGAGCACGGGGAACGACGCCGCCTGCGCCGTCTCGGGGTCACCGACCGCGAGCCCGACCGTGGCGAAGATCCACGACATCGAGAACCCGAACAGGAGCACCAGCCCCGCCCCGGCAAGCAGCCCCAGCACGTCGGTATGGATGCGCCAGCCGACCAGGAAGCCGACCGTCATCATCAAGGCGACCACGAAGACGTTGCGCACCGTGTCGGCGAGCGTTCGGCCCGACAACACGGCCGACCGCGCCATCGGCAGCGCGTGGAAGCGTTCCATCAGCCCGCTCTTCACGTCGGTGGCGAGCCCGATCGCGGTGGCGATGGCCCCGAACACCACGGTCTGCAGGAAGATGCCCGGCATCAGGTAGTCGACGTAGGGGACGCTGGGCGGCAGGCTCGCCTGGATCGCCCCGCCGAACACGTACCGGAACATCACGACGAAGATGACCGGCTGGATCGTCGAGAACACCAACAGCTGAGGCACCCGGCGGTAGGCGATCAGGTTCCGCTGCACGATCGCGACCGTGTCGCGTGCGACACCCATCGGGATGTGCCGGTCGAGCGCCACCTGCGTGCGCGTTGCGACGGTCTCGGCACTCATCGGGCCTCCCCTTCATCGATCTCGTCGCTCACGGCCTTGTGGCCGGTGAGCGCCATGAAGACGTCGTCGAGGCTCGGCTCGCGCACCGACAAGGTGTCGGGCTCGACCCCGTCGCCGTCGAACCGGCGCAGCACGTCGACCAGCACGTGCGCCCCCCGGTTCGACGAGACGCGAACCGTGCGGTGCTCGTGCTCGACCGAGCCGAGCCCGTCGCCTTCGAGCAGCGCGAGCGCGCGCCCGGCGAGCGCCTCGTCGGCGAAATCCATCTCGACCACGGTGTCGCCCAGGTCGGCCTTGAGTCGCTCGGGCGTGTCGTTCGCGATCACGAGGCCCCCGTCGATCACCGCGACGCGCTCGGCGAGCTGGTCGGCTTCCTCGAGGTACTGGGTCGTGAGCAACACCGTGGTGCCTTCGTCGACGAGCTCGCGGATCATGTCCCAGAGCTCGTTGCGGCTCGTCAGGTCGAGTCCGGTCGTGGGCTCGTCGAGGAACAGCACGGGCGGCTTGGGCACGAGTGAGGCCGCGATGTCGAGCCGGCGTCGCATGCCGCCCGAATACGTGCGCAGGGGGCGGTCCGCCGCGTCGGAGAGCGAGAACCGCTCGAGCAGCTCCGCGGCCCGCGGCGCGATGGCGGCACGCGGAAGCTGCCCGAGCACGCCGACCATGCGCAGGTTCTCGCGACCGGTGAGGTTCGGGTCGACCGCCGCGTACTGACCGGCGAGGCCGATGCGCCGGCGCACCGCCGCCGGCTCGCGCACCACGTCGCGGCCCAGCACCTCGGCCCGGCCGCCGTCGGGAGCGAGGATCGTCGCGAGCACCCGCACGGCGGTCGTCTTGCCGGCGCCGTTGGGACCGAGCAGGCCGAAGATCGTGCCTTCCTCGACCTGCAGGTCGATGCCGTCGAGGGCCGCGAGATCGCCGAAGCGCTTCGAGAGTGCCTCGACCAGGATCGCCGGCTCGCTCATGTCGTCGCCTCCTTCGATGCCGCATAGCTCGTCGCGCCCTGCAGGTGCAGCGACACGTATGGCTCGTCGCCGACCACCCAGCTGTCGTGCCCGCCGGGGATCGCGAAGAGGTCGCCTGGTTCCATGGCGAACTCGTGGCCGTCGGCCATGCGCACCGCCGCGCGGCCCGAGACCACCATGCCCACGTGCTCCACGTCGCACAGGGTGGCACCGGTGGCGGCGCCGACGTGCTCGGACCACTTCCAGCCGGGATCGTAGCTCGCGCGACCGATCGTCACCCCACCGAGCGTCACCAGGTCGAACGACCCGAACGGGAACTCCCGCCGCTCGCTGGGGCGGTCGAAGCGTTCGATCGCGAGTTCCATGGTCGATCCTTCCCTTACGGCGTCGGGGAACCGGCGCGCTCCTGCACCGCGTTGAGCATCGAGGTTACGAGCGCCAGGACGCCGAGTACCATCGCAAGTACCGGGCGATCCGTCGACCACAGCGCCAGGGCCGCGGTGCCGAAGATCACGAGCTCGACCGCGACGCGAGCGGCCAACGGCACCGGCCGGCGAGCTTTCGGAGCCACGAACATCCACCAGACCATTGCCACGATCAGCGGGGCGGCGACCGCGAGCGCGAGCGCCGCCACGCCTTCACCGACGTGGGCTCCCCACACGGCGAGCGCGGCGTACATGCCGAGCTCACACCCGAACCGCACCGCGAGCGTCATCACGCGCACGAGCGACACGCCGTGCCTCTCAGCCGGCCGCAAGCGCCTCGAGCGTCTCGCGCGCCTGCCGCAGGTGGAACCGGTCGTGCCCAGCGATCATGCGGAACGACAGATCGAAGCTTTCGGGCCCTCGTTCGTCGTGCACGCCGACACGGGCTCGTTCCCGCTCGGTGCTGCGGCGCCACAGGGCCAGGTTCGTGCGTCGCAGGGCGGCGAGCGCCGCGAGGAGATCCGCAGAGGGCTCGGCGTCGGGGTCGGCGTGCAGCCGCTGGACCCACAGGTCCTGGTCGTAGCCGAGCAACGGTGGCTCGTCGTGAGCCAAGATCCACCGGTAGCGGGCGCTCATCACGATCTCGGCGTCGACGGCGTGGGCGAGGCACCCGAAGACCGACCACTCCCCCTCTGCCGGGGCGAGGTGCACCTTCGCGCCGGCGACATCGATCATCGTGTGCCACTCGCGCGGGGTCGCCGTCTGCACCGCGGCCGGGTCGTCGTCGCCGAGCAGTTCGAGCAGATGGCGCTGGTAGCCTTGCGGATCGGCGATCGGGTCGGGGGACGTGTGCGGGAACTCGTCGTTCGGCGTCATGGCTCCCAACGCTACCGGCCGCC
>Ga0224505_10002059_pt1 | contig 12094 bp, 7 predicted proteins | sample SF_Jan12_sed_USG_FD_169102 | JGI IMG/M metagenome (GOLD analysis project Ga0224505, IMG submission 169102) | Sediment microbial communities from San Francisco Bay, California, United States - SF_Jan12_sed_USGS_4_1 | ecosystem: Environmental > Aquatic > Marine > Sediment | place: USA: California...
TCGGTGTTCACGCTCCGGTAGCTGCCCGCCCGGGCTGTGGCGCAGGCCGACCAGGCCACGATGCTCGGCCAACGTGGCGTCGGTGTGGTGGGTCCGAGCCTCGACGACGAGGCTCGTTGACAGCCACAGGTCGGGGTGTAGGGTCGCAGCCGCGCACGAGAACGCCACAGAAACTGAGGTTCTTCCCATGACCGATCCCCGACGGTTTCGGCTCCTCCGCCTGGTTGCGGCGGCCGCGGCAGCGGCGACACTGATGCTGGGGCTGGCCCCGGCCGCCTCGTCCGACGACGGCACCGACGAACCGGCGACGTCCTCGCGGGCGGCGGCCGCCGATGGTATCGACGGCCGGGCCGTCATCCCGGGGTTCTACCCGGTCGGATCCCGGCCCTTCGTCAACTCGCCGCTCGGGCTCGAGCTCGATCCCGGTACCGGGCACCTGTGGGCATCCGAGAACTCGCAGGTCCTCATCTACGACCACGCCGGCAACGTGGTGGATTCGTTCGGCAGCGCCGGCTCGGGCGACGGCCAGTTCAACGGCGCCAACGGCATCGCCATCTCCGATGGCGAGGCCTTCATCGCTGATTACGTCAACGACCGGGTGCAGGTGTTCGACACCGACGGCAATCACCTGCGCAACATCAGCGGTGGCGGCCTCGACAACCCCTGCGCGGTCGAGGTGATCGGCGATCGGGTCTTCATCAGCGGGGAGGTCACGGACGACGTACGGATCTTCACCAAGAACGGTTCGTTCATCGACACGTTCAACGGCTCGGACTCGGGTACGGCCATCAATCCGGGTTGCAACACCGACTTCCTCACGACTTCGGGTGGTGAGCTCTTCCTCGGTGACTGGTTCAACAACCGTGTGCCGGTGTTCGACACCGACGGGAACTGGCTGCGCACCATCGCCACCGGCGGCAACCCGGCGGCCATCGACGCCGACGCGATGGGCAACCTGTTCATCGCCGACTTCGCGGGCGACGAGGTGAGCATCTGGACCACAGCCGGGGCCTTCGTCGGTGCCTTCGACACGTCCGGTAGTGCGCTGGGCGAGCTCAACAACCCGCAGGCCATCGTGGCCGACCCGTCGGGAAGCACGTTCTGGGTGGGTGAGCAGACCAACAACCGGTTCCAGATCTTCACCAGCCTCGACTGCAACGGCGAGATGCTCACGCAGGTGGGGACGTCGTACAGCGACACCTTCGAGGGCACGTCGGGCGGCGACACGGTGAACCTCGGAAAGGGATTCGACTCCTACGGAGGGCGCGGCGGCAACGACACCATCTGCGGCGGCAGCGGTCAGGACGACCTGTCCGGTGGTGTGGGCGACGACCTCATCCTCGGCGGCAACGGCAACGACACCATGTCGGGTAATGGCGGCGCCGACTACCTCGACGGCAAGCAGGGCTTCGACCTCATCCTGGGTGGCGGCGGCGACGACTTCCTTACCGGCAGCAACGGGTTCGACGACCTGAAGGGCGGCGGCGGCGACGACCTGCTGCGCGGCGCCACCGGCAACGACACGGTCAACGGCAACGCCGGCCGTGACGAGGTCAATGGTGGTCAGGGCAGGGACGACGCCCGGGGCGGCGGCGGCGACGACACGGTGGCCGGCCAGAACGGTGACGACAAGCTGAGCGGCGGCACCGGCACCGACGACTGCAAGGGTGGCAACGGGATCGACACCGCCAACACGTGCGAGTTCGTCAGCGGCGTGCCCTGAGACATGTCGCGCCGACACGGTCACCGTGCCGTGTCGGCGCGGTGCGGCCCCGATCGGATCTGACGAGCGGCGGCCCGCACGACGAGAAGTCGGGTCATCAGTGGGTGACCAGGCGTCCATCAAGACGGTCGTTGAGCCGCATCCCCCTCGTCGCTGACGGGAGGACCGGTCGGTGCGCGGTCGTCCCCGAGCCGGACATCGCCCGGAACGCCTCGGCCGACCCGGACCAGGGCAGCTCGTCGTCCTGCTCCATCGTCAGGGTGCCTCGCTGCGAGTGCATCGAGAACCGACGGTGCGACCACGAATCACCTCGACCCCTCAGCGAGGCGAATCCAGAGCCATATGGCGTGCAGCCATCTGCGCTTCGCAGATCTGGGCGGAATGCCTCGGCGTCGAGGGCGATCGATGTCGATTCGGACGGTCAGCAGATCGACGGCGGGCTGCGGGTGCCCTGCTGACCGTCGCTCGCCGAGGGCCGGTCCTGGCGCGCTCGTTCCTGGTCCGACGAGCGAGGCGCCACTCGACGCGGTCCTTGCTGACTCGAGTGCGCCCGCGGCGTCGCGAACCGCTCCGCCCCGACGCGATGGTGTCCGATGGCGCCTCTCGGCCTGCTCAGCTCGGTGGGGCGAACTCCAGCACCTGTTGGTAGGTGGGGCGGTTGGTGGACCGGAAGTCGGTGTCGATCAGGCCCGGGACGAAGTCCGAGCGCAGGCCCTCGCGCCGCCACGTCGTGGGGTCGTCACCCAGTTCGCCGGCGAGCTCGCCCGCTCGAACGTCGATGGCGGCCCACAGCGAGGCGGCGCACTCGTCGAGGTCACCGAGGCCGCAGTACTGCAGGTTGAAGGCCCCCTCCACGCTCTGCCCGAGCAGCGTGCGCAAGTCCTTGTCGAGCATGCTGGCCTCCTCGATGCCCCGCAGCTCGATGTCGTCGGCCCGCACCGATTCGAACACCGGGTCGAGCGCGGCTTCGAGGATCGGACCGAACAGCTCGCCCATGAGCAGGGCACCGGGTTCGTCCCAGTCGCCGTCCTCGTCGGCGTCGAGCAGGGGAGCGTCGTCGGCCACCCAGGTGTCGAGGATCTCCACTGTCTGCGCGGCGAGCTCCGACGGCGCCTCACCGGCGGCCAGGACCTCGCTCACGACCGGCCACACCGGGGCCAGCGTGTCCTCGGTGGCGGCCCGGTTCATCACCGATACGACGTCGGCCAGAGTGGCCTGCTCGGGCCACTGGTCGAAGTTCTCGACCCGGTGCCACGAGCCGTACTGGTTGCCGTCGCCGTGCATCCAACCGGGCGCCGACTGGTTGTTCCAGTTCAACAGGCGACCGGAGGGGTGCCCGTCGGCGTGGGGATGCTCGTCCTGGGACAGGAAGTCCTGCCACTCGTACTCGCCCGTGCCCAATGTGGGGAGGCGGCGGTCGAGGCCCTCGGCCCGCACCGGGAGGTACCCCGAGGCGAAGTAGCCGATGTCCTCACGGTTGGCGTAACCCCAGTTGAACGTGAACCCGAACTGGTTGGCGACCTCCCAGAAGTCCTCCACCGTGGCCGCGTCGCCCTCGGTCATGTCCTTGAGGGCGCCCAGGTTGAGACCGTCTCGTCCGAACGTCGAGCGTTGCCGGGTGAGGGCGACCGGTGCGCCCTCGGAGGTGGCTGTTCCGATCACGTTACCGTGCACCGACACCGGGTAGGTGATGGGCACACCGCCCAGCGTGCCCGCGTCGAAGGACTCGAACGGGGTGCACGCACCGTCGTGGAGGTAGGAGCCGGACTCTCGGGTGGGCGGTGATCCGTCGGGCTCACACAGCACTTCGACGAACACGTCGCGCACGTCCTGGTTGGCCGAGGTCAGGCTCCACGCGTAGTCCTGGGTGCGCCCGATGAGGAGGTACATGGCCAGGCCGGGAACGGCAGCCCCCTGGGCCTCGATGCCCGGGCCGCTCAGGTGCATCTGCATGACGATCTCGGGGTAGTAGTAGCCGAGCTGGGGACCCATCACGGCCAGCGTGGTGCCGTTGACCGACTCGTCGGGGTTGACGGTCAGCCAGTTGGACGCCTGCCGGGCGGGCGGGTCGCCGGCCGCCTCGTAGGCGAAGCTGACCCCCACCACGGGAGCCGACCCCTCGGTCGGTTCGCGGGGATCGAGGGAGATGATCGACCCATCGTCGATGACGGCGGAGCCGACCACGTCGCCGCCGGTGAAGGTGCCGTAGTCGAAGGTCTCTTCGATCGTCGTCGGCGCCTCGGGGTCGTCGGTCTGCATCAGGTCGTCCCAGGCCAGCCGACCCTGCTCGTCGCCGAGACGGCTCTGCAGGGCGGAGAGGAACTCGGCGTTGGCCGCCTCCGAGCCGCCACCGGCGCCGAAGATCGATCCGATGAAGGCCGTGGTGGCGATCACGTCGTTGACCGTCGCCGGTTCCTTCCCGGGGTCGTTGGCTTCCCAGTAGGCGTTGACCCCGTCGGCGTAGGCCTGGGCATCGCTGATGATCTCCTCGCCCTCCTCGGCGTAGGTGTCGAGGATCAGCTGGATCTGGTCGGTCACCATCTGCTCGACCGCGGCGCTGGGTACATAGGAGGTCGCGCTGGTGACCAGGGAGAAGGCGTCGATTCCGGGGATGTCGGCCACCGCGGCGCGGGCAGGACCGCGCCCGAAGTCGAGGAGGATGCTCCGGTCACGGCCGGTCACCCAGCCGGCGCCGAACGCCACGTCCTCTCGGGTCTCACCCGTGATGTGGGGGATCCCGTACTCGTCGTAGAGAATCTCCAGACCCTCACGGCCGGTCTCCTCCACGCTGGTCTCGCCCACCGGTTCGAAGTTCTGGGGCAGGAAGTACTGATCGATATCGGCGTCGGTGACATCGCCTCGCAAGGGCGTGAGGCCGTCGTACAGCGGCAACTGGTCGAGCGAATCGTCGTTGGTGGGGATGCCGCCGTAGTTGCCGGGCGGGAGGATGTAGTGAGCCCGGTCTTCGGTGATGGTCTGACCCGGGGTTCCCGATGCGGTTGTCTGGGTGGCCGCTGCGGTCGAGCTGGTCGATGATTCCGGCTCGGGTGCCGAGTCGCCACTGCCGTCGCCGTCGCTGGAGCAGGCGGCGGCGATCACGGCGAAGACGAGCGCCAGCGCCAGCAGGTACCGGCCCCTACGGGCAGGATGTTCGGTCACGTCGCGGTCCTTCCACAATGACTTCGGTCTGTCGAGCCTACGCAGCACGCAGCATCGCGACCGAACCCGGGTTGCACCGGACCCGAGGCGCGAGCCGAGCCCGTGGGCTCCACACCTCGTCGGGTGAGCTGTCGGCGTCGCCGTCGATGCGGTGTGGACCATTTCCCTGGTCGGTGCCACCGTGTGCCGTTGGGTTCACGCGCGTTCAGCGGGCGGCCGCAGCAGCAACCGGCTCGCCTGGCCGTGCGGACCGCGCCGGTCCTCGATCGACCTCGGTGCGGCCGGATCCTTCGATCCGGGCGAGACCACGAAGACCGTGGAGCTGGCGGTCACCGGCGACCGGCGCAGGGAGCCACCGGAGCTGGTGGTCATCCTCATCTCCGACCCATCCAACGCGACCGTCGGCGGCATCCGCGGGCTGGGTATCGGGCTGATCGTCGCGGTCGCGACTCACCGCTGGTGTGCCCTCGGCGAAGGGCCCCGAGCGCACGGAGGGCTCCACGAGCCAGTCCTGCTGGGGTCGACACCACCGCGGGCGGTCCAGGCGATGACGCGTGCGTGGCGCAGGCGCGAACGACGTCCTGAATGGGAATGACGGAGTCCATGTGCTCAATGGTGATGGCGCCGTCGACACGCTCAACGGCGATGCCGCGCTCGAGGCCACTACGGTCCGGCCATGGACATCTCGTACTGGGCTTCGTCGGCCCGATCGTGGACCGACATCGTCGACGGCTGCCGCTGGGCCGAGACCCAAGGTTGGCACGGCGTGTGGGTCCCCGACCATTTCATGCCCGACGTGGGCGACGCGGCGTCATCGGACGCCGAGCTGGGGCCGGTGCACGAGGCGTGGACCCTGCAGGCCGCCATCGCCGCGTCGGTGCCGAGAGTGCGGGTCGGCGCCATGGTGGCGGGCACGACCTATCGCCATCCCGCCGTGGTGGCGAAGATGGCGGCCACCATCGACCACATATCCGGTGGGCGTTTCGTACTCGGACTCGGCGCGGGTTGGCAGCTGAACGAACACCGCCACTACGGCCTCGACCTGGGATCGCCGGCCGAGCGATCGGACCGGCTGGAGGAGGCGTGCCACGTCATCTCCGGCCTGCTGCACGAGGACCGCACCTCCTTCGACGGCGAGTACTACCGTCTCGACGACGCACCGTGTGAACCGAAACCGGTTCAGGAGCGGCTGCCCCTTCTGGTCGCCGGGCGGGGTGAGCGGCGGACCCTGCGCACCGTCGCCCGGTTCGCCGACGAGTGGAACGCCTGGGCACTGGCCGACGAGGTGCCGGGGGCCAAAGCGGTGCTGAGACGATGGTGCGACGAGATCGATCGCGACGTCGACGACATCCGCATCACCGTGGCCGCCTTCGTCCACATCTGCGACACCGACGACGAGGCTGGTCCGATGCGCGACGCCCTCGCTCACCGCGGCGGCCTGGTCGGCACGGTCGACCAGTTGCGCCGAGCCGTTGCCGACTACGCCAGCGCTGGTGTGTCCGAGCTGGTCATCCCCGACTTCCTGGTGGATCCCGACCGGCGCGACGAGTTGCTCGGCCGCTTCCAAGTCGAGGTCATGGACGCCTGAACACCGACCCCGCCGCCCAGGAGCCGGGCCGGTGCACTCGAGGCCGAGCTTGTTCGGTCTGGACGGGTGGCATCGACACCGACGACGGAAATCCGCAGCGTCCGGGCGAGTGCTCGGTGGTGGGGTTCCCTGGACCCTTCGATGTCAGACCATGTCGGTAGGTTTGGTGGCAACGGTCGCCGGTGCCGTCACCCCGGTCCTCAGTCGAAGTTCACCCCCAGGTAGGAGGTGTGTCGTGTTCGAGGGCTGGATCGGTGATCTCGAGGCGATGCCGGTGGCGGCCGACCGGTCGGGTCTGTGTGACCAGCTCGGTGGCCTTGCTCGTTTGCGGGCTGGGGTCGATGCGTGTGAGGCGCGTCTGTTGGCGGCGGTCGATGAGCTCGACGACGATGGCGCGCCGGCGGCCGCGGTGGCCCGTTCGGTGGGCCGGTGCTCCCAGCGCGAGGCCGATCGGCGAGCTCGGCGGGCCGAGACGTTGCAGAGCCTGCCCTCGGCCGCCGATGCGTTGGCGCAGGGGACGCTGTCGGTCGAGCACGTCGACACGCTGGGTCGGGTCGTGGAGGAGACATCGGTCGAGGCGGTCCTGGCTTCTGATCTGGTCGATCGGGCCCGTCGGTGCCCGGCCGATCTCCATGCCCGCGAAGCGCGGCAGTGGAGCCGGCGCCATCAGCGTCAAGGCGACATCGAGGCGCGGCATCGGCGCCGGCGCGCTGCCCGGCGCCTGTCGATCTTCGAGAACGACCAGGGCATGACGGTGCTCCACGGCGAGTTCGATCCCGTGACCGGCCGCCAGATCTCCCAAGCCATCGGTGCCGAGGCTGATCGGTTGTTTCGTCTCGACGGTGGTCGGGGAAGGGCCGACCAGGTGCGGACCTCCCCCCAACGTCGCGCCGATGCCCTCACCGAACTGCTGGTGGGCGACCGTCGCGCTGGCCTCGCCCGGCCCCGGCCGCCGGTCGGCAATCAGATGCTGGTGCTGATCCACGCGACCAACGGCGAGATCACCGACGGACACCTCGTCGACGGCACACCGCTGCCGGCCCATACCATCGAACACCTGGCCTGTGGATCCGATCTCGTCGCCCTGGTGTTGTCTTCGCAGGGAGACCCGTTGTGGCTGGGCCGCCGGACCCGCCTGGCCACCGACGGCCAATGGCGGGCCCTGATCGCACGCGACAGCGGCTGTGGCATCTGCGGAGCCGAGCCGTCGATGTGCGAAGCCCACCACATCGTGGCCTGGCAACCACCAGGCCGCGGCCCCACCGACATCGACAACCTGTTGCTCTTGTGCCGCCACCATCACCACCTCGTCCACGACGACCACTGGAAGCTGGTCCGCACCGCCGACGGCACCTGGACCCTCCAGCCCCCCTAGCCGACCACCGCCGCCCACCGCTCGGGGCACCATCGTGGCGGCCCACGCATCATGCCGGCTCGAGCTCGGGCCCGAGTCAAGCATCGAACCCCTTGGCCTGTTCACCGCGAGTGACGTTCACAGCGACCGGTTCACCGCGAGCGAGGTGCAGGCGTGCGGTCGCACGGCGCGACGCCACCGATCGGGACAACCCGGGCCCGGACAACTTGGGCCGGGTGCTGGTTCGCGACGAGGACGATTCTCGTTGCCGCGCACGCTGAGCGCGGCGCGCCGGTGTGAGCCGGCTTCACCGTGGCCGTCTTCATCGTGTCGATCGCCGCTCCAGTGGCAACCTCCCCTTCAGTATCACCGACATGGTGTCGAAGGATGTGGAACGAGTTGTCCATCGGTAGCGGTGACCTCTCATGGGTTCCCGTCCACAGCCGATGGATTCTGAGTCTCTCCCTGGGGTGTTTCCATGAACTTCCGTACGCGGTTGCTGACCATCGCTTCGCTGGCGTTGCCCACTCTCCTGACGGCGATGGCCGTGCTCGCGGTGAGCACGGCCGGCTCGCGACCGGCCGAGGCCGGCACGGCGACGGCGACCGTCGATGTCCGGGTGAGTGCGGGCAACGACGATGCCGAGGAGAGCTCATCGGGGCGGATGTCGAGGAGTAGCAGTGACCTCGAGCTGGTGGACGACCGGGGGGCCCAGCTGGTCGGCATGCGGTTCGCGGAGCTCGACGTACCGCCCGGCGCCGTCGTCACCGCGGCCCACATCCAGTTCACCGTCGACGAGAAGGACGACGATGTGGCCGAGTTGCTGCTGTGGGGACAGGCGGCCGACGACCCGGCCGGCTTCGGCCGGTCCAGTGCCGACGTCTCTTCTCGGCCGCGAGTCGCGGCTGCGGTGTACTGGAAGCCAACTCCGTGGGTCGACCCCGGCGACGCCGGGGCGGCGCAGCGGACGCCTGACCTGACGTCGATCGTCCAGAAGATCGTCGATCGGCCCGGCTGGGAGGCCGGCAACGCGGTCGTGATGATCGTCACCGGTCGGGGTACCCGCACGGCGGAGTCGTACAACGGTGACGCCGACGCGGCGCCGCTGCTGCACGTCGAGTACGAGACGACCGCGACCGGAAACCTGTCGCCGGTGGTGTCGATCGACCAGCCGACGAACGACGCCACCGTGGTGGACGGCGATCCGGTCACCTTCGTCGGCACCGCCATCGACCCCGAAGACGGCGATCTGACCAGCTCCGTGGTGTGGACGTCGAACCTCGACGGCCACGTCGGCACCGGCGGGAGCGTGACGGCCGATCTCAGCGTCGGCACCCACACCGTCACCGCCGCCGTCTCCGACACGGTCGGCGCCCGCGGCGAGGCCACGGTCGGGGTCACGGTCACCGCCCCCGTCCCCGACCCCGATCCTCTGCCCGATCCCTCGGATCCGACCCGCTTCATCCTGCAGTGTGGCCCGGTCAGCCACAGCGGCCAGTTCGATCCGATCGTGTTCCCCGGTCAGGCTCCGGCCGGGCATCAGCACGAGTTCTACGGAAGTACGCTCACCGATCCCAACAGCACCCCCGAGTCCCTGATCGGAACACCCACCGAGTGCGGTGACTCCGCCGACTCATCGGCGTACTGGCATCCCACCGTGTATTTCGACGGCGTTCGGGCCCCGGCCCCGCACCTGGCGGCCTACTACACGCAGCGGAGCCTGAAAAAGCCGCTCGACGGCATCCAGGCGTGGCCTGCCGGACTCAGGATCATCGCCGGCAACGGCGCCGCCCAGGGCCCCCAGGACACCAGCATCGTGTACTGGGGCTGCGACGGCACCGACATGAGCAAGCTCGACTACGTCCCGACCTGTTCGCCCACGTCCAAGGGATTGGAGGCCCACATCCGGTTCCCCGACTGCTGGGACGGCGTCAACCTCGACGCACCCGACCACAAGAGCCACATGGCGTACTCCGAGAGGATCGACGGCGTCTACGTCTGCGACGCCGCCCATCCCGTGTCGCTTCCCTACCTGGTGCTGAAGCTGCGTTGGGACGACCAGTACCCGGTCGGAGATACCGTGACCCTCGCGAGCGGATCGATCAACACGCTCCACGCCGATTTCATGAACGGCTGGGATCAAGACCGCCTCGACTTCCTGTTCGATCACTGCATCAGGACCGGCGTCGACTGCGACATCGTGACCACGAACGACCCACCGACGCCCACCACGGGCAACTCGCTGACCCGCCAGGTGAGCACCAGCGACGACGACGCCGAGGAGGAGGTCTCTTCGGGCAGCGTTTCGACCGGCAGCAGTGACCTCGAGTTGGGCCACGAGGGCTCGGCGCAGGAGGTCGGCCTGCGATTCACCGGTCTCGACATACCGGCCGGCGCGACCATCGTCGATGCCCACCTCCAGTTCACCGTCGACGAGACGGGATCCGCCCCCGCCGTGCTCGAGATCCGAGGGCAGGCCGTCGACAACGCCTCGGCGTTCGTGGCCGCCGATCAGAACATCTCGAACCGAGAGACCACGGTGGCCGCAGTGTCGTGGGAACCCGAGCCGTGGACGATCGTCGGCGCCAGCGGCGCCCAGCAGCGGACACCGAATCTGGCCACCGTCGTCCAGGAGCTGGTGGGCCGTTTCGGCTGGAGGAGCGGGAACTCGATGGTCTTCATCGTGACGGGCGATGGCCAACGCGTCGCCGAGTCCCACGACGGCAAGGCCACCGCTGCGCCGGTGTTGCACATCGAGTGGAGCGCGCCGCAGGGGTGATGCTCGCGGTCTGCGCTCAGGCGGCGGACGCGGCCCGCGGCCGGTCGCTCCGAGGAGTCGAGGAGAATTGAACTCCTGACCCATTCGCTACGAGTGAAGTCGCACGGAGCGCTGCGCTACGGGCTGGAATCACACTGATGGATGGGGCCGTCGACGAGCGCTGTGCGCAGAGTTGTCCGCTGTCGTCGAACCGGTCGCCCTCGTCACCGATCCGGATGGTCGCCGCATCCCAGCTCATCCAGCCGCAAATGGAGGGAGGGTCGGCGCTCGCGAATCCCAACTTCGCTGCAGCGCACGGCACCGGTACGGTCCATGCCAATGACTGACACACGGCAGCCGGCGGCGTCGGGCGGCCACCCGATCGTCGGTCGACCGAGCGTGTCACTGCGCATCTGTATGCTCGTGAAATGACGAGTCGCAAGGTGTGGACCGCCGCCGAGCTGGAGCAGATGACACCCGCCGACCGGCACGCGCTGTTCGAGGCCAGCATTGTCTGGGATCTCGACGAAGCTCCACCAGAACTCGGACCCCTGATCGAACGCGCTCGCGCTCGCACCCTCGAACACATCGAGCGGACTGAACAACCCCAGAAGTGACCGCGGAGCGGCGCGAAGTCAGGGCGACGTCCCACGTGTTCGAGGACCTCGATCGACAGCTTGGTTTGGATCGAGGCCCCCATGGCGAGCCTTCGAGAACCGACTTCCAGACCTTCGAGCTCCTCGAGATCAGTGACACCTTCGCGAATCGGTTCGACGAACTGCCTCAACTCATCCCTGGGCGACCCGACTACCGCGTCCTGATCGCAACCGGCAAGCTCGTAAGGGCGTACACCGTCATCGCACCGCTCGCGCCCGACGGCGCCGTCGAGCTCGTCGCCCTCGACATCGATGCCAGCGCCTGGTAGCCGGGCATCAGATCGTTCAACCCAGTCCCTCTTTGATCGCCGACCCGCTCGATGTCGCGATCACTGCACAGGATGACCACACAAGACACGAGACAGCTGAGCCCGAGAGGAGAATTGAACTCCTGAACGGTTCATTACGAGTGAGGTCGTACTGAGCGCTGTGCTACCGCGCGGAAGACCCCTGAAACTGGGGGAGCGGAGCGAGCGCTGTGCGCAGAGTCATTCGCTGTCGTTGGACCGGTCACCTGATGGCGCTGGGAGACCACCCCTGTGCACCGACTGGCTGATGCTCGCCACCTCACCGAGACCGCCGTCGCCGATCTTGTCGAGGCGTGGCGACCGCTTGGCTCGCCGGCAGAATCAGTGCGACGACGGCGAAGGAGGCGGCTCCCATCGCGTTCTGTGGCGAATCTCACCGAGGGTCGAGTGTCGACCACGCACTGTGGGCAACAACCGGGCCCATTGATCCGGTCAGCACTATGGCGTGAGCAGGGCTGGGCACTTCCTCGACCCATCATCGTCTGAAGATCCCCATTGGTGGTTCGGATCACCTCGAGCCGCTTCGGGTGACTGATGCCGCCGATTCG
>Ga0224505_10002061_pt1 | contig 12091 bp, 11 predicted proteins | sample SF_Jan12_sed_USG_FD_169102 | JGI IMG/M metagenome (GOLD analysis project Ga0224505, IMG submission 169102) | Sediment microbial communities from San Francisco Bay, California, United States - SF_Jan12_sed_USGS_4_1 | ecosystem: Environmental > Aquatic > Marine > Sediment | place: USA: California...
ATATGCCCGTCAGTTTCCGGTCAAGATATTAGCGGGCATTATTCTGCTGGTGTCAGCCAAGATGGCGAAGTATATGACCGATAACGTCCCGGGCGTCTTCGTGCCCCAGAACTTGATTGATGAACTGGCGGCTGCCCCAAAAGGCGAGGCAATCAATAAGGGCATCGAAATCGCCGGCAGAATGATTGCCACCATAAAAAAAGAATCTATGTGCCATGGAATCCATGTCATGGCTATAGGCAAGGAGGAAGTAGTCCCGGACATTTTGAAAGCAGCGGGACTTGTCGCCTAGTAGCGTATGTAGCTAGTGAGAAAGGTAGTGCCCGCCTGCCTCCTTTCCTCTAACGTCGTATCTCCATCATTATGAAATCTCACGCTTGATTCACTTAGATGTCGTACACCTATCTTCAAGGCAAATAGCCTATCTCACCGCTTCCTGTACTCGTCAATCGTGGGTATTGGCTGTCTTCAAACCAATAATCTGAAGTGGAGACAAAGATAGATTGAGGGGAGTGATGATTTTGGTGTATAGTAGCTGCGGCGCTAGGAATTGCACTCGTAGATACCCCAGAAAATCCAACATCTCTCAATGCTAGCGTTGGACAACGTTCATCATGCCCGGAGAAAAGGATAGTAACCTCAAGCAGGTGAAGCCCACAACCAACACCGTACAGCATGAGGTTAGAACAACTGGCATTCTTGCTTTAGGTATCCTTCTGTTGTGCTTCGCTGTTGGTGCATTATCGTTCTTAACGATTCCGACGGTGGCGGATAGGCTCTCGCAGCACGAAGAAGAGGGCCTCGGCATATTAATGTACCCGAACAATATGGTGCGTGAGGTTGCGGAGCCAGTTGGAAGTATTGGCGAGGAAGAGGTGCAGCTAGCTCTGCAAATGGAGAACACGATGCAGAGGGTGGCTGGGGAAGCATTGTCAGCGCCTCAAGTTGGCGTTTTCAAGAGGATGGTAGTAGTCAGATTGAACAGGGCTGCGTCTGATACCGGGGGTCTAGTAATGATTAACCCTTCTATTATTGAGCAGGACGGAAGCTCAACGCAGATCGAAGGGTGTCTTAGCGTTTCTAATAGTCTTAAGATAGAAGTGTCTCGCAGCGAGCGGATTCTGGTAAGGTTTCTGACCTCGGAAGGTGAGGAGGTGACTCTGCAAGAGACGGGTGCTAACGCCAGGATTATACAGCACGCAATCGATCACCTTGACGGGATACTAATCGTGGATTACGCTGGAGAACCCAAGATTACTCAGACCGTACTTCTGGCTATCGCGGTGTATTTTCTAATTACGTTTGTCGCGGTTGTTCTCTATATTCTGAATAGAAGGAAAAGAATGCGGGCTTGAACGATATGGACCGTGGTATAGCTTCTGAACGGACGCTGCCGCCTCTTCAGGCATCAGCAAGAGGGGTATACAGATATGGTTCACAGATCAACAGCCATGATCTGGTGAAGATTCTGGCTATCTTGACCATGATTATAGACAACGTCGGCTTGTTCCTCATGTATGACAATATTTGGATGCGAGTAATTGGGCGCATGGCACCACTGCTCTTTTTCTATTTGGCAGGCTACTCAGGCTCCTACAAGTTCAAGTATCAAATACTTGCTCTCGGCATAGCCCTCTCCTTGATAAAGTTCTTTGTCAGTGATGATCCAGGCCTTATAGAGAGAATCTTCCCTCTTAATATCCTTATCAATTTCGTCTTGATAAAGGCGGTACTGAATCGGTTCGATCCCGCCAAGATGCGTTCCGGTTCCCTTATCCTGCTACTCGCCGTCCTTGTCTTGGCAAGCGAAGAAGCAAGCACGTATATTCAATATGGAAGCTTCGGATTGAGCATTGCCATTGGCGCGAGGCTAATCAACACGCGCCATCCATTCGGCAAGCCTTGGCTTGTCATCTCCACCGCAGCTTATCTTTTGCTCCAGCTCGATTCGTTTCTGTTCGTATGGCCCGGCATGCCGACGCAAGTAATCCTGACCGTTATTCTTGCACTTGCTTTGATTTTTGCCCTCAGCCTTCTTTTGTTCTTTAAGTATCAACTGCGCACCTTCACAGTAAAGTGTAACTGGTTGAGAACCATCGGTATTTATGTCTCACGCTACTCGCTTCAAATTTACTTCTTCCATTTGGCTGCCTTTCAAATCATACAGAGCATCTTCATAACGTAAGGCGGCAACGATATAGATCATTATCCGATACTAGAACCAGAAGTGTTGAGTGCGACGCCAGTTGGCCTACCGTGGATATCGCCAAGCCCCTAGGAAGGAGACATCGCTAATTTGCCCAGTGGAGACATCACCTTAGCCCCATCTAGCTCTTGGAAAAGGCAGAGATAGCTTGGCAGCTTTGTTTCAGATGGTATCGGAATCCTATCAGGACTGCGAAATCCGCTGTCGAACGATCGAATGAAGCTAGTTGCCTGCCCCTCCCACTTTGCAGCAAAACGCGCATGACCTAGCGAGGAGATGATTAAAAGACCAGTGGCCCGATCCTAGCCATCGGGCCATTAGCTAACCTCAGACGTACCTACTCAGAAATCCTTGTTCTTCTATTTTATCTTGATATTGGAAAGTAACAACAAGATACCCAGAACGCATAGAGGTACAAATACAATTGCTGCATAACATACTGTAAACGCAATATCAACCGTAGCCCACACTTTATCCTTCCATGTGTCTATTTCAGACGGAATCAGCAGGCCAAAAGGCACCAGAAATATCCCAACCGAAGTCACAATTGCCTTTTTCATACAAAAGATCCAAATCCACCATGCGGGTCCCGCCGATGTCTAGCAGCCCCAGTGGTTCCACCAGAAGACTTCATGATGCCTCACCTTCGTTGTCTAAATGTCACACTTTGCCATATACAACCACTGCTATTGTCTGAACCCCACGTAGCCGGTAGGAATGCTAACGACCGCTTGCCTTCTTTCCGAGAGAGATCCTAGCAAATATCAACCGGAGAGGTCAATGCGCTACTAGCGACCTGCCGAGCGCAACGATATCAAGATAATAATTCGATGTTCTCCGTAGCGAGGTGACAAAGCAAACCCGTATTCAATACGACAGTCAGCCACATAATGGTGCTGCCGCAGTCGCATAAGCTCCAACTGTATTAGGCAGAAGGCTGCCAGCTCAGGAATGGATATGTACCATCGTCAACGATGTTCCAGACATAAGCAGGATCGCGCTCGCCGGGACCAGCAACTGCGACGATGTTCCAAGTGGCTGCTGAGAAAGTGTTGACATCCCTCATTTCGGCAGTGGTGTTACCTGTTCCGCCAGCTGAAGTATCTTGTCCGCTGGTCTCAATATCCCAAAAAGAGTTGCTTACAGTACCCTCATAATTCCGTCCCGCCAAACCGCCAACATTCTCATAACCGGCCACACTACCTGTAGAATGACAATTACTGACGCTGCCCCTATTATGTCCCACCAGACCACCAACAAGCGAATCTCCAGCTACATTTGCGCTGGAATAGGAGTTGCTTATAATTCCATCGTGATTCCAACCCACCAGACCGCCAACATACTGTTGGCCAGTCACGGTACCGCTAGCATAGCACCTACCTAGAGTGGCATGATTCTGTCCTATCAGACCACCAACTTCGAAGTCGCCATACACGCTAGCAGCCGAATAGGTGTTGCTCACAATGCCACCGCACTCTCCTGCTAGGCCGCCAACATGTGTATCGCCAGCCACGTTACCGGTGGAATAGCAGTTACTGAGACTGCCATCATGCATATGTCCCACCAGGCCACCAACATACATGTCACCAGTCACATCAGCGTCAACCAACCCGACACCCACGATGAACGCTCCTGTTCCAGCAAAACTGAAAAGTCCCACATAATCTTCGCCCTCGCGATCGATAAACAGGTCCCGTATCTCAAACCCCTGACCGTCAAAACTGCCAACAAATGCGTTGGGCCAAATCCCAATTGGCAACCAACCCCTTCCTCCATTAGCAGTCGAACTAGCCAGCTCCGTATAACCGGCAGTAGTCGAATCGAGGTCGTTCATCAGAATGAATTTCCCGTTCAAGTCATCTCTGATGTCATCCAAATCATACCAGTCCCGTATTTGCACACCAGTAGTAGGCTCACCACACCCTACCATCCCTACGATTAAGCCTACCGTAGCCAGAAAGATGCCTACCCCTAACACGTAACGGTATCTCCTCGAACCAAATGTTGTTCTCATATCTCACCTCCAGATTTTTGTTCCACGGTATACGTACTTCTCCATCATGACTCTGCTGAATCATCCGAACCCCATGTAGCCAGTAGAGAAGCCAAGGACCGCTTGCCTCGTTCTTGAAACATCATTATACCTCAGCTTCACCACTGGCTCAATTCCCATTCGGCAAAACTAAACCGAATACTAGACTACCGTCTCGCGGTGCTATCTGCAGGACATTCCACCCACTACTTCACCTGCGTTCACATCAATCAAAACCTCCCACCAATGTCCTGGATTAGACCCCTGTTCGAACCTAACCACCCAGCACAATTCAGGCTCCGCCACATCAGGTATCTCCAATCCATTTGCTGAGTGCCAGTAAAACAAATACCCCGCAGGCACCTCGTCTATGACCCCAATAGAAAGAACTTTCCCCGTCTGTAGACCTACCCCTTCAAAGAATTCTCTGCCAATTTCTATGGCTTGCTCTTGTTCCGGAGACCATTTTGGTGTGGCGAATATTCCCGCTAACAAGAATATTACAATGCCCAGCAAAACCCACCTATTCATCGGTTGCCACACCGTATTCTATTACTTGCCCTAATGTTATTCATTCATCGATTATATAATCTCAAACTATAATGCAACACTAACAATCTAGTTGCATCGCAATCTTGCCTTTTGCGTCCGAGTAGAACCGGGGTGAGTGGATTTGGACCACCGCCCACCTGAACCCCATTTATGGGGTGAATATCCCAATGAGTCCCTTCACGTTCAAACCAGCAATTTTTGTCAGATGCTCGAAACTCGATTTGTTCGTGAAATACCAACTGGTAACAAACAGTCTCACCGAGTCTGTTAGCAAATTGTTAGCAGAATTCTAGCTTCGGTTTATACGTGAGCCAATGGCGACAAGGGACAAACGGTAATACCATAGCAACAAAAACGACGAAGGCCGATAACGGCAGAAGTCACTCACGCAACGCTGACTCCAGAATCCGAAATAGTGATTATGTTGGAGAGGGCAATGAGGTTATTTAGCCAGACCCCGTAGGCAAATCTGCTCATTGCGGTGAAGTTTGAGAGTAGCTCAGTCATCAGAAGTCACTCTCATAGAGAAATGCTGTTCCTCTTCCGCTTCAAACCATGTATGATAGTACACAACTTGAGCATCGCGCTTGTTGTGGTTCTGTTCCTGGCGTTAGCTGCCGAATTCACTAATGGTGTCACTGATGCGGCAAATGCCATTGCTACGGTCATTTCCACCCGTGTCCTATCTCCGACCCGTGCGGTTATTATGGCCGGCACCTTGAACTTGGTTGGTGTATTGGTGACTGGCACAGCAGTAGCGACTACTATCGGCACCGGTATAGTCAAGCCTGAGGTCATCGGACTACACACCATTGCAGCAGCACTTCTAACCATCATCATCTGGAGTTGGGTAGCTTGGCGATTTGGTATTCCCACAAGCGAAACCCATGAAATGGTGGCAGGGTTGGCAGGAGCCGGTCTAGCTACGGCTGGAACATCAGTTTTGCTTTGGGATGGGTGGCGAAAAGTTCTTCTTGGTCTGGGAATATCCACAGTTGCTGGTTTTGCACTGGGTTTCATAGTTATGCTGTCAATCTACTGGCTGTTCCGCCGAGCTACTTACTCAAAGGTTAGGTCAGCCTTTGGTCGTCTCCAAATAGTCTCCGCAGCTTTCATGGCATTCAGTCATGGCAGTAACGATGGACAGAAGTTTATGGGTATTTTCACAATGGCACTCTATATCGGGGGAATATTACCCAGTTTCTTTGTGCCATGGTGGGTAGTTATTCTGTGCGGGGCAGTCATGGCAATAGGCACCGCTACAGGCGGGTGGCGTATCATCAAAACGATGGGTTTTGGTATCACCAGGCTTGACCCAGTGCAAGGATTTGCGGCGGAGACTTCAGCTAGTATTGCCATTTTGGTGGCTTCATCGTTTGGCATACCATTAAGCACCACTCATTCCATTAGTGCGACTATAATGGGCGTTGGCTCAACCAGACGCTTGTCTGCAGTCAAATGGGGCACAACTAGGTCAATATTCATGACTTGGATTATCACCTTTCCAGTTTGCTTTGTCATTGGCTATGTTCTTACGCTCATAACGAAACCAATTATGACGTAGTCGAATTGGAGAGTCTAGAGATAGGGCAAACGTTATGAATCCCCACCGCTACCTGCATCCAGTATCATGATGGCAGGCATCAAATCCCAACCATATTGGAACGCTGTTCGAAATCGCCAACGTTTGACGACGCCCCGCATCTTTACAGACAGGAGGGGGAAAATATTTCCTGCGCCGTCTATGCCCTTGAAATCGCCTCTAAGGTGCCTCTGGCACGATTGTGGCAACCGTCTAGACACTCCCTTGGAATGCATCCGATTGAGTATCTCGACTTAGGCCTTGAACAAAGCTCAAATCGAACACTGCACGGAGATTAGACAGGAATGAGAATACCATAGCAGTAAAATCGTCAACAACCGATAATGGCAGAGAACGCTGAGATAACGCCGACTGCAAAATTCGGTTGCCGGCGGGTTCTAAAATGAGAGGAAAGAGGAGATCGTGTGACCTCCTCTTTCTGTTCATCCGGACAATATGTGGGATCTCTAGGGCTAGGGTAATGGCCTTTGTGTCAATCACCCACTATACGCGGACTATGTCTGGCTTTACTACCTTTCTTCCTGATCGTTATAGACTTTTAGTCTGCCTAAACGCCGTTCGGCTGTCCATGTGGTCCAGGTTCACCCCATAGATTAGGGATACAATCACCATAGGGCTCATCACAGGGACACTCCTCATAGTGGTTCTGTGCAGCTTCAGCGCTATCACCTGCTGCTAGAAGGCCGCCTGTAACGAAGACCAACAAGAGGGCAGCCAACACCAGGGCCAATCCTAACATCCCAAGAATTCTTCTCAAAGTGATCCTCCTTAATTTGATTTATTGGCCATTACCTTTGACATCTATAACGAAGAAAGAGTGGAATTGTTACACTCGTCTGAAGTCCGCTTCATAGCGTTATCGCCTGGAGAGTTCAATGTAGAGCGGCGCCTATTCATTCACTCTCCAGTAATTAGGTTGTATCCCCAAGGAACCCGACATAGAATCTGTCACAAGAGAGCAGGACAAAAATAGAGGCAGCACATCAAGGATAGAAAATACCATAGCAATAAAAACGACAAAGGTGCATAACAGCAAAAATCGCACAGATAACGCTGACTCCAAAATTCGAAATAGTGATTATGTCAGGGAGAGCCACGAGAATATCTAACTAGACCTGATATGAAATCAGCCTAGTTGCGTGAAGTTTGAGGATTACTTAGCCAACTGAAGCTGGGCTCTCTTGGAGAAATGCGGCTATCTACAGAATATGAAGACGAAGGGAGTCCCCGAAGAGACTCCCCTGCCGAACGCCACGATGATCCACAACTATGAAGACCACTATGTCTTCTTGATTATCCAAACCTCGTCGGCCCCCCCCATCGGGGCTCCGCCGAACAGGTTGCCTGTCAGGTACAGAAACACTACATCCCCATCGTTGACAGCGCCCAGCTCTTCTACAATCTCTTGTGTTTCGAATTTAAGAGTGAGGTCTAGGTATCCGTCGGGTCCCGAACACCCAGGTCCAGCCACATCTTCCAGCGCCCAGCCTAACGGGGCGACACCTTCAAGTTCAACAGTTGCCGGGTCAACCACAGTTACATCCCAGAGCTCGCCTCCGAGGATAGCCACTGGCAGAACACCTTTACTGTTTACGTTGAGAGGGTTGGAGCAGGACATAGGCTTGATGTCGACATCCGCTAGAACCACTGAGAGGGCCACACCGGCAGGTATGAGAACTGCGACCACCAATCCCAGGGCTACTGTTAACTTCAGTAATCTCATCATTCCTGTATTCCTCCTTTATTGATTGCTTGTCTGTGCTTTAACCTACCGTTGCCAGACCATTCGGTAGGGATGACACCCGTCGACCTCAGGCCTAGGGATTATCCCACTTATTGGATAAACGCTAACACTTCCTTTCAAAACAGAAAACCGACCCGTTTCCAGGTCGGTTTCACCATTTGCTCCCTGCCACCCAAGTGACCAAGTACAGGTGACAGCTCACAGCCTCCCGTAGCAATCTCATTATACATACTGGGCAGTAACAACTGTCAAGATAACATATCTTCACTTTTCCTGAACTAACTTGCACGTCCCCGTTGGGGTTACTCTGTCCTCTATTTCAAGTGGCTAGCGTCAATCTTAGAACAAACACTCCAGAGGAACTTGCTGTGCCCTGTGTATGCCAATTCACGATGCCCTCTCTCGTTGATTGTCAAAACCCTGTTTTGTTCGTGTAGTCCCATTATGTCCCAGCGCGTCCCAAACATTTTGACGCCAAAGTAACGCCAATTTTTCAGGTATGATTCGAAGCTGACGGAGCAGATAGCAGTAATACCATAGCAATAAAAACGACAAAGGCCGATAGCGGCAAAAGTCGCTCACGCGACGGCGACTCCAAAATCGGAAATAGTGATTATGTCACCGCCCGTCAAGACACGGGCTGCCAACTCAGGAAGGGGTAAGTCACGTTATTGACGATATTCCAGATATACGAAAGGTTACGCAAGCTCGGATTGGTGACCGCGACTATGTTCCACAATGCGCCTGAGAACGTAGTAATAGCCTTCATTTCCGTCGTGTTCTTCCCTGTTCCCCCAGCCGACGCATTTTGTCCGCTCGTTTCGGTGTCCCAGAAGGAGCTGGTGACAGTGCCCCAATTGTCTCCCATCAGGCCGCCAACATAGGAGATGCCAGTCACATTGCCGCTCGAGTAGGAGTCGGTCACGTTGCCCCAATTGTCTCCAACCAGACCGCCAACCGAGTAATTACCACCCACGCTGCTGGTGGAATAAGAGGTGGTAATAGTCCAGTTATTACATCCCACTAGGCCGCCAACATCATCATTGCCAGTCACACTGCCGGTGGAGTGGGAGCCGTCCACAGTGCCGCCACCGTGTCCCACCAGGCCACCGACAGCCTCATCACCAATCACGCTGCCTGCGGAATACGAGTCGGTCACATTGCCCCAATTGTCTCCCACCAGACCGCCAACCGAGTAATTACCACCCACGCTGCCCGTGGCATGGCACATATCCACAGTGCCCGTGCTATTTCCGACCAGACCGCCAACATGCATACCACCAGCCACGCTGGCACTGGAATAGGAATCGAGCACTTGGCCTCCATAATTATCTCCCACCAGACCACCAACATCCGACTCGCCAGTAACGTTACCGCTGGAATAGGAGTTGCTTACAGAGCCACCGTTATTGTATCCCACCAGACCGCCAACATCGTTCAGGCCGGTCACATCGATGTTCACTACTCCGACATTCCGGACGACTCCTCCTACAGAAACAGAACCAAAAAGCCCGAGATTACTTTGGGCGGGTCGGTCAATAAACAGGTCACGTATCTTGTGTCCCTGACCATCGAAAGTCCCGTTAAATGTGACACTCCAATTTCCAATCGGTTGCCAGCCTTTTGCACCGTTGGCTGTCGGGCTTGCCAGCTGCTCATAACCGGGAGTGGTGGAGCTAAGGTCATTCATGAGAGTGTACGTGCCAGTCAGGTTGTTCCTGATGGCATCCAAATCATACCAAGTACGTATTAGTTGGCCGTAGACAAAGTTGGCGGTGATAAAATAATGTCCATACATGCTGATGGTTGTCGTGGCAGCATTGACATTGGCAACAGTGCTCACATGGCCGCTCCAGTGGGTGAAGCTATACCCCGCGTCAGGCTCAGCCATCAACAGGACCACGCCCCCCTCCGGATAGACAAAAGTTCCAATGCCAGGATAGGCCACTGTGCCGCCTAGGGTATCTGAGATACTAAGAGTGTACTCGGCAGCAGGTAGACAACCTCCTATTCCAGCAATCAAGGTCACCATAATCAACAAGATGCTAATTCTCGCCAAATACTGGTGTCTTCTCGAATTAAATAATGCCTTCATACTCCGCCTCCTCTGAAAGAGTTCTTCCTATTGGCTTCTTGATAATTCCATTATATCCCAACCAGCTCCGATATGGAATGTGTCACAACAGAGCCGGCATATCGAAGATATAGCAGCCCGCCCACAGCGATGAAATCAGCAGATAGGGTAAAACGAGATAGTGGCTCAGGTAACGCTAACCCCAAAATCCGGAACGGTGATCGCGTCACCGTGACGTTATCTCTTCCTAACTACGAAACAAGAAAGAGTCCATAGCTGCGCTTCTCTTTTTAATCCCCCTCTTTATCCCTTTTTATTTGGTTTAAGAGTAGCTCTAAGAAGGATTAGGAGCAAGATTAAGAGGTTTTTATTTCTTTTGTTTAAAGCTGCAAAACCTTCTTCTTAAAGCTAAAATGAGTAGGGAAATTGTGCAGGCACAGCGCTAAGGGGAAGCCCCATCGGATACCAACGGGACTCCACTTGGCATCCGACCTTGGCTCACGGGTTTGACACTTAATACGCCGTAGGTACTTCGGATGTCAAAATACCGGGCAGCACCTATCCCTCTTTCACAGCCGTTACGAAAACAGCCCCATGAGCTTCCGTTGTAATGTCTGAATCTACCAACGTGCCGCTGCCAACAGAGCCTCTCCAAATCTTGACCTCGAGCGTCTCATTCCCGTCACTCAGCTTCTGGAACATTCCCCCCACCGATACCGCATCAGTGACTACGTAGTTCTTTGAAACATTTCCTGATACATCGTAGGAATCCGTACTGAAAGCCACGTATGTCTCTGAATCATAAGCTGCTGTCACTACCACGTACCTAGCGGTAAAATTCAACCCTTCCGTGCCACCGACCTCGATCGTGTAAGTCGCCCGCAACCCCGCGAGCGCCTCCTCGATCTCTGCCTGAATCATGCTCTGAACATCAACATTGCAGCTTATCGGCACCAAGACCAGAGCTAAAATTGAGATGATTAGTAAGAATCTTTTCATAACGTCCTCCTTAAGCCAATATTAACTGACTGCGATTGTTTCTCTTGTGATTATTGTAAGCCTTTTGCCTGGCGCTGTCAACACTCCACTTCACGTTCCAACCAGTTGACAATCTGTCCAGATTAGAGATCGACGAAATGTAAGGGTAGCTTGAGTCCTTTTTGCACCATGAACAATGGTTAGAACGAATCCCTCACCCGATCCAAAGGGCGTAGCCCTTCTTGATATTCAGATAGCACAAAAGTTTGACGATTCTATATAGCCAAGAAATCAGTCCGTTGGCAATCAGTTGGCAAGATCCCGAAATCAAGAGTCGGGGTGAGTGGATTTGAACCACCGACCACCTGAACCCCATATAGCTAGTAGAAAAGGCGGCGACCGCTTGCCTCCTTTTTCAAATCTTATCCTATCACCTTGTCTTGGCAAGAACAAGGGCTAATCACCATCAGAAGCATCATTACTATCCACCGAATCCGAAATTACTTGCCACTCTTTTTTCGTGCGCAGAACAAGTATTGCTGAGATGACTGCCGGAACAAGCATGACCCAAATCGGCCAGCGCATATAAATGTACTGCTCCCATGGCCACCCCCATGAAAACGGAGACAAAGCCGAAAAGTAAACAATATTGAAAACCACGGAGAATACTGCAAACGAGGTGGAAGCCAAGCATATTCTCCAGTGTTTTCTCATAAGGCAGAAAATTCCACCAGTAATAAGAAACCCGGCAGCAACAGCTAAGCCTAGCAGGAATAGGAAACTAGGCACACGTATAACCATCATAAGGGGGCTATGGTAATACCAGTCAAGTATAGTAAGAACATGAATCAGCTCGCATGCAAACAACACACCTAAGGTTATCAATATGATACCTGCTGCTT
>Ga0224505_10002062_pt1 | contig 12088 bp, 8 predicted proteins | sample SF_Jan12_sed_USG_FD_169102 | JGI IMG/M metagenome (GOLD analysis project Ga0224505, IMG submission 169102) | Sediment microbial communities from San Francisco Bay, California, United States - SF_Jan12_sed_USGS_4_1 | ecosystem: Environmental > Aquatic > Marine > Sediment | place: USA: California...
CACCAGCAGGCCGTGGCGTGGGCAAATCGTTTTGGCGCCGCCCTCACCAAGCGGAGCAGTTGGCGTCGGGGCAGCACAGCGGGGCATTGGCGTTGTGCCGACCATCGTCAGGGCCCGCTGCCGGGTGGTCGTACCGGCGGCGTTGCACAGTGGCCGCACCTGGCAGGGATGCAGGGCGTGCCGGCGTGTCGGGGGTGCAAATCAATCCACCAGCGGTCGATCGACTCAGAGTGATTTGGCAATGGTCGCATTTGTCCACAGAGCGCACTTTATCTACGACCCCCTGGCCCACAACCTGCTCGACAAGGTGAGGGCCAACGACTACGGTGCCTACATCGAGCCCGTCGCGGTCGACGCCTGGCTGGCGGCGCCCGAGGCAGTGCTGGCCGGGGCGGGGCATGTGGTGATTGCAGCGCCGCTGGAGCGCATCAGGCAGTTGCTGCTGCAGTCCTCGCGCGAGGGCTTCTCCGTGGGCATCGTGCCGATCGCTGGTCAGCAGCGCATGGCGCGGGCGCTGGGCCTGCCCGACGGCGTCGATGCCGCCATCGAGTTTGCCCTGCGCCAGGACAGCTATGTCATGGACTTGGTGTTGTGCAACGGCCAGGTCATCCTGTATCGGGCGACCTTCGGCTGGCTGCCGCTGCTCGATGAGCCCGAGGAGGTCGGCCCGCTGCGCGCCGTGCTCAGAACCCTGCGGAAACTGCAGCGGATACGCCTGTTTCCACTGAAGATCACCACGGCCGGCCACCCCGCGATCAGGACGGCGGCCAGTGGCGGCATGCTGGTGACGCACCACCGCGGTACGCTCGGGTCGAATCTGCTCAAGGGTTCGAAATCGCGGCGGGACGGTGCGGTGGGACTGATTCTCACGGCGCCCATCTCGGTGCTCGACTACCTGGTTTTTCTGGGCCAGATCGGTCTGCCGCTGCGCAGGGGCAGACAGTTGCCCAGAACCATCGGTTTCATCAAGAGCGCGCGCCTGCGCGTCGAGTCTGAGCAGGCGTTCGATGTCTTCATCGATGGCGCCCGCGCCACCCGCACCCCGGTGGTCTGCGAGACGCTCAAAGATGCCGCCAGAGTCAATATCGGCCCGGAGCTGCGCGATGCCGCGAGCAGTGCCGAGTGCGTCAAGGACACCATCAAGACGGGCAACCTGCCCAACGAGGCGGAGCTGTTGAAGGCGCCCTCCAGCAGGCTGCCGTTCTTCTCGTATGCGTCGGAGGATCGCTTTCGCGAACTGTTCGTCTCGCTGCGCCAGGATGCCCAGACCAGCGGCAACTATATCGCCCTCATGGTGCTCAGCACCATGCTGGCGACCGTGGGGCTGTACCTCGACAGCGCCGCAGTGATCATCGGCGCCATGCTGCTGGCGCCGCTGATGGCGCCGCTGGTGTCCGTCTCCATGGGCATTCTCAGGGCGGATGACAAGCTGTTCACCAGTGCGCTCAAGACCATCGCCGTCGGCGTCGTCATCGCGCTGGCGGCGGCGGCCCTGACCACGCGCGGCTTCAGCGCCAAGCCGGTGACGCACGAGATGCTGGGCCGGCTCAACCCCACGCTGCTGGACCTGGCGGTTGCGGTCTTTTCCGGCATCGCCGCGGCGTATGCGAAATCCCACAAGGAGATCGCCCAGAACCTGGCGGGCGTGGCGATCGCGGTGGCGCTGGTGCCCCCCCTGGCGGTGGCCGGCATCGGCCTCGGTCGCGGCGATATGCTGTTTTTTGTGAAGGCGTTTCTGCTGTTCCTGACCAATATGGTCGGCATCACCCTGGCGGCCATGTTCACCTTCAGGGTGATCGGTTTCTCCCCGGTCGTGCGCAACAAGCGGGGTATGGGGGTCATGCTGGTCATGCTGGCGCTGATATCGGTGCCGCTCTATGCCGCCTACACGCGCGTCGTGGATCAGATTCTGTTCGAGCAGTCGGCCGGACACGTGCGCTATCTGGTCAACGGCAAATACGTGATCGTGCGCGAAGCCAAGATCGTATCCTCGCGAGGGGGCCTGCTGGAGGTGGATGCGGTGCTGCTGGTGCGGGAGCCGCTCACGCGGGAGGACTTGCAGCGGCTGAAGGAAAAGGTTCAACTCTTCAGTGTGCGGCCGTTGGTGGTGCGGGCGACGATTGACTACGGACTGTGATGCCCTATGACCTGCAAAATTCTGCTAAGCGCACTGCTGATCGCCGCCCTGCTGGTCGGTTGCGGCAGGGAGGATGGGCCAGCGCCCAGTGGTCGCACGGTGCTGGTCGGTGTCATCGCCCCGGACTACGGCGAGGCGAGCTTCAAAGGCAGGCGGGGAGCCTTTGGCATGAAGCAGCCGTTGCGGCGGCAAGGCCTGCTCGACGACGGCGCGCGCGTAGTCCTGCGCGTCCAGAGCGTCCGTGACGAGGCCGATGCCGGGGTTGCAGCCCTCGAGCAGCTCGCCCAGGAGCCGGAGTTGATGGCTGTGGTCAGCTTTCTCAACAGCGACGCCATGCTGGCGGTCGCCCCGGTCGCGGAGCGGCTGGGGGTACCGGTTCTGCTGGCGTCGGCGACCAATCACGAGCTCATCCAGGGGCGCGCCTATGTCAGCCAGCTGATCTTTGATGACCGCCTCCAGGCTGAGGTCAGCGCGCTCTACATAAGGGATGAGCTGCTCTTCGACCGGGTGGCGGTGTTCGCCGATCCCGACAACAGCTATTCGCGCTTTCTCTCCGCCGAATTTACCCGCAAGTTCACCGATGTCGGCGGCACGGTGCTGGCCACGGTGGAGCAGGGCCCGCGCGGCATCGACTATGCCACCGAGCTCGAGAGCTTGCGCAGCCAGGGGTCGCAGTTACTGTATATCACCCTGGGCGCCAACGCGGTCGAGGCCATCGTCAAAGAGCTCAAGGCGATGGCGTGGCAACCTCAGATCCTGGTGCGCGAGGGCGTATTGGCGCAGCTGTTGGCGCGTGGCCCCAGGCCTCGCAGCCAGTTTGACGGTATCCTCGGCACCGACGTCTACATGGATGATCTGCCCGTTACCCCGGCCGGCAGGAACTATCGGTCGTTGGAGCGCGAGGTGGGTGAGTCCCTCGATACCTATTCGGTGCTGGGTTATGAGAGCATGCTGGTATTGGCAGCAGCCATGAACCGCTGCGCCGGGCAGGCCCTCGATCGCCGCTGTGTCGCCGCCAGCGTGCGCAATACCCGCGATCTGCAGGGCGTGGTCGGGCCGATCGCCATCGATGACAACGGGCACGCGTTGCGGCCCGTGGTGGTGAATACGATCCAAAAGGGTCGCCTGGTGTACCTGGTGCGGGTGAATTGAAGCCGAGGCATTGCGCGGCACTGCGCGCTGTGGCCGTGAACGAACGAGTGAACGCGTGAAAGAATACGACCAATACGATGCCCTGGGCCTGGCCGAGCTGGTGGCGAGCGGGCAGGTCAGCGCCTCGGAACTGCTCGAGGAGGCCATCGTCCGGGCCGACCGCTACAACCCTGCCCTGAACGCGATCGTCCACCGCTTCGACGCCAGGGCGCGGGCGCTCGCCAAGATCGCGCTCGGCGGTGGGGCCTTCGCCGGCGTACCCTTTCTGCTCAAGGATCTGGGTGACGAGTTCGCCAATGAGCCGATGGCCATGGGCAGCCGGGGTATCCGCTACGTGCCCGAGCGGCACAGCGAGCTGGTCAGGCGTTACCTGGCCGCCGGGGTCATGCCCTTTGGCAAGACCAGCACGCCGGAACTGGGCCTGATCATCACCACGGAGCCCAAATCCCACGAACCCACCCATAACCCCTGGCGGCTGGGTGTCAGCTCCGGCGGCTCCAGCGGCGGCTCTGCCGCGGCGGTGGCCGCGCGCATCGTGCCGATCGCCTCGGGCAGCGATGGTGGCGGTTCCATCCGCTTTCCCGCCGCCTGCTGCGGCGTCTTCGGCCTCAAGCCCTCGCGCGGCCGCAATCCGGTGGGCCCCAGGCAGGGTGAGGGCTGGGGCGGCGCCGTCGCCTCTCACATCCTGTCGCTGTCGGTGAGGGACAGCGCGGCCATGCTGGACGCCACAGCGGGTCCCGGCCCCGGCGCGCCGTTCGTGATCGCAGCGCCGCCCGGCCCCTTTCTGGAGGCGGCGGGTCGCGACCCGGGCCGGCTACGCATCGGCTACTCGAGCCGTCCGATGATTCCCGCCGCGATCGACCCGCAGGTTGTCGCCGGGCTGGAGCGCACGGTGGCGCTGTTGCGCAGCCTGGGTCACGAGGTTGAGGAGAGCGACCCGGCGATCGACCAGGACCAGCTCTGGCGCGACTTTACGGCGGTGGTGATGGCACATACTGCGGCCCTGGTCGAGCAGGTCAACAGCCTGGGTGAAGATGTATCCCGGCAGCTGGAGCCGGCGACGGTGAGCATGGCGCGGATGGGCAGCGCGCTCAGTGCGGTGGAATTTCTGCGTGCCCAGGAGGGATGGCACCGCATCCGCCTCGCCCTCGGCGACTATCTGCGGCGCTACGACCTGCTGCTGACGCCCACCCTGATCGGCCCGCCCAGCGCGCACGGCGTGTTGCCGCCCTCGCCGCAGGAGGAGGCCATGCTGAACGTCACCAATCATCTACCGGTGGCGCGCCTGCTGTATCGCAGTGGGCAGCTCGCCAGAACCATGCTGCCGGTGCTGAGCCAGATGGCCTTCACCGCGGTGGGCAACATCACCGGTCTGCCCGCCATGTCGGTGCCCCTGCAGTGGAGCGAGGACGGACTGCCGATGGGGATGCAGTTCATGGGTCGCATGGGCGACGAATACACGCTGTTTCAGGCGGCCGGGCAACTGGAGCGCGCCCAGCCCTGGTTCCAGCGCCGGCCGCCGCTGATACGGGCAGAGGCGTCTTGAATCTGCCGGGCAGGGAGATACTGCGCACTCACGACGACGAGGGCGTCATCCGGGTGCTGGACGACGGCAGTCGCCGCTACCTGGCGTTCTGTGAGCAATACGAGCAGAGCTGCGTAGCGAAGGCGGACCCCGCCCTGGCCCAGCACGATTTCGTGCGGGCCATGCTGCTGGTACTGCTGTTCTGCGAGCCCCGCAAGGCGCTGCTGTTCGGCCTGGGGGGTGGCGCCCTGTCGAGCGCCCTGCATCATCATGTGCCGGGGCTGCAGCAGCGCGTCATCGAGCTGCGGCCCGCGGTGATCGAGGTGGCCTATCGCTATTTTCAGCTCCCGCGCAGCAAGCGCCTCGAAGTGCTCGCCATGGATGTGGCCGAGTATCTGGCCCAGGCCGACGCGGCGTCCACGGACCTGCTGTGCAGCGACCTGTATGGCGCCGATGGCCTGGACATGCTGCAGCTGGAGCCCTGGTTTGTGGAGCGCTGCCACGAGCTGCTGCGGCCGGACGGCTGGCTGGTGCTCAATTTCTGGCGGGAGCACCAGTCCGCGCGCGATACCCTGGCGATCGTGCATCGGCTTTTTCCCGACGTCCGGGCCAGTACCACGGCGTCCGGCAACTGGGTGGTGCTGGCCGGCAAGCGCGTCGGCGCCCCCGCCGCAGGGGAGCTCAAGGTGCGCGCGCAGGCCTGGTCACAGCGGCTGGGCTTTTCGCTGCTCCCCTATCTGGCGCGACTGCGTCCCCTGGGGCCGGCGCCCGGCGAGCGCCCCTGACGCCTGAATGGCGTGACAGGCACGTTGCCGCGGGCCTATGATAGGCGTTCTAAGTCCTGCCTCGGGACAATAAAATAGGAGCGATACCATGAAAACACGTCTGCTGTCCTTCACCTTTCTGCTGTCGGCATTGTTGGCGATGCCCGCCTGGTCCGCCGACCGCAAGGTCGAGGACTACTCCAAGACCATAGACGCGTTCAAACAGTCGGCGACGGTGGCTCCCTACTTCGCCAGCGCCTACGGCTATGCGGTATTTCCCACCATCGGCAAGGGCGGATTCGGCATCGGCGGCGCTCACGGCAAGGGTCAGGTCTACCGTGGCGGCAAGGTGACCGGCTTTACCTCGGTGACGGATCTTTCGATCGGCTTGCAGGCCGGCGGCCAGGCCTACAGCCAGGTGGTGTTCTTTGAGAACCAGGCGGCCTACGACAAGTTCACCAGCGGCAAATTCGAATTTTCAGCCGGTGCCGGGGCCATAGCGATCCAGGCCACAGCCGACGCCAGCGTGGGCACCGAGGGCGTGGGCGCAGGCGCTGCCGCCAAGGGCGAGACCGGCAAGCAGACCAACAAGCAGTACTATGACGGCATGCTGGTATTTACCTCCGCCAAGGGCGGCCTGATGTACGAGGCCACCATCGCGGGTCAGAAATACAGCTTCGACCCTCTCAAGTAACCCGCCATGCAGTGGCGGGCGGCAGCTGCGATGGCAGTCCGCCCGTGGCGGTTTTGGCAGGCTGCCGCCGGGCAGTCTGTGATCAGGCTGGCGCCTGTGGTCTGTACCGGGGCGCCGACACCGCACGAGGCTGACGGGGTGCCCGCACGTGACCCGCGCCGAACAGGCCGGTGCGGTTTCGGTTTTCGGAGCGGTTGCCGGAGTGGTTTCCAGAGCAGTTGAGGTCGGCCGGTTGACGACTCCGGCCGGGGTGCGGGGGCGGCCCGGGCGGCCCGCCCCGGCCAGCGGCTATTGGACGGCACGCTCCTGTCCGGCCCAGTACTGGGCCTTCAGTACCTTCTTGTCAGGTTTGCCAATGGCGGTCAGCGGAATGCCCTGGGCAAAATCCACCGACTTCGGCGCCTGCACCGAGCCCTTGGCCTGCTTCACGAGGGCCACCAGCGCTTCCTTCAGGTCATCCGAGCCATCGACCCCTGGCTTGAGCACGATGACGGCTTTGACCGCTTCGCCCCAGCGCTCGTCGGGCACCCCGATGACGGCCACTTGTGCGACCGCGGCGTGGGCGGACAATACGTCCTCCACCTCGCGGGGGAACACGTTGAAGCCGCCGGTGACGATCATGTCCTTCTTGCGGTCGACGATGTACAGGAAGCCGTCGTCGTCGAAGCGGCCGATGTCGCCGGTGTGCATCCAGCCGCCGGCAAAGGCCTCGGCGGTCTGCTCGGGCATGTCCTTGTAGCCCTTCATCACCAGCGGCGCGCGCACGCAGATCTCGCCGGCTTCGCCGTGCGCCACCGGCTGGTTGTCATCGTCCAGCAGGGCCAGGTGAACCCAGGCGCTGGGGCGGCCGCAGGATCCCAGGCGCTCGGGCTTGCCGAGGTCGTGGTCCTCCTTGCGCATATTGGACAGCACCATGGGTGCCTCGGACTGGCCGAAGAACTGATAGAAGACCGGGCCCCACAGCTCGAGGCCCTGCCGCAGGCGCGCGGGGCTCATCGGCGAGGCACCGTAGAAGATGGTCTCCATGCTGGAGAGGTCGGCCGTCTTTGCCCGCGGATGATCCAGCAGAAAGTACAGCATGACGGGCACGAGCATGGTGGCGGTGATGCGATGTTTTTCGATCATGTCGAAGAATTCATCCGGGCTGAAGCCCTGCATCACGTAGAATGCGCCGCCCTTCTGCAGCACCGGCACGAAGAAGGCGGCCGCGGCATGGGACAGCGGGGTGGTGATGAGCATGCGCAGCTGCTCCGGAAACTGCCACTCGCACATCTGCACCATCGACATATAGGCCGACGAGCGGTAGGTGCTCAGCACGCCCTTGGGCTTGCCGGTGGTGCCGCCGGTATAGGTGATCGAGGAGACGTCCTCGGGGCGCACGTCGGGCGCGACCAGCGGCTTCGGCTCGAAACCGGCAGCCAGCGCCAGGTAGTCTTCGCCGATCGCGGAGGGGCCGAAAGACAGCAGCGTGAGGCCGGGCCGGCGCTCCAGCAGCTCTTTGGCGCGCGGCTCGAAGATGGTGGGGTCGTACACCAGGGCGTCGATCTCCGCGTGCTCCAGGACGTAGGCGTGGTCATCGAGCGAGCCCAGCGGGTGCAGGGGGCAGCCGATGCAGCCGGCCAGCTGCATGGCGGCGATATTGGACAGCACCTCGGGGCGGTTGCCCGAGATCACGGCGATGCGCTTGCCCTTGACCATGCCCGTGGCCTGCAGCGCCTGCACCAGCTGACTGGTGCTGTTTCTGACGTCCGCGTAGGTGGCGATACTGCTGCCCAGAAACAGGCAGGGTTCGTCATCGTAGCGGTTGAGCCCGTCGATCAGCAGGTGCGGCATCAACGTCGGGTCGTGGATGGTGTCTTCAGACATTGGCTTTCCTTTGGTCTTGTGCAGAATAAATCCCGGCTTGCTCCCCATTGGCTGTGCGGGGTGATCCAACTGCAGCGCGGGCTACGGACACTTCTCTGGCCGGCGTGCTTCCATGACGATTGCAGCGGCACGGGGATTCTACCGTCGTGGCGATAGGGGGATCAATAGCGGCTCCTGCCCGGGTCTCGCGGATGTCGGCGGCCCGCCGGGGGGCACGGACATCGATTGCAGCCGCGTGCGACAAGGCCGGGCGTTTTAGGCTACACTGCCCCGCAATGCGGGGATCGCGACCGGGGTGCTGCCATGAGGGAACATTATCTGACCGATGACCAGAAGGTCAGCTACGGGATCGGGCGGCAGCTCGGAGAGCAGATTGTCGACAAGGTCTTCGAGGGCCTCGACGTCGGTGCGCTGACGGCGGGTGTTGCCGACGCGCTCTGCGACGAGCCCATGCCCATTGCCGAGTCAGCCATGCGGGCGGCGTTTGCAGCCGTGGCCCAGCGCATGGAGGTCGAACAGGCCCTGCAGGCGCGCGTTCAGGCCGCCGAGGGCGAGGCCTTTCTGGAGGAGAATGCCCGGCGCGAGGAGGTGGAGCTCACGCCTTCCGGCCTGCAGTACGAGGTCCTCAGCGCGGGGTCGGGTGCCTCTCCCGAGGCGACCGGCTCGGTACTGGTGCACTACCGCGGCACACTCATCGACGGCACGGTGTTCGACAGCTCGTACGAGCGCGGTGAGCCGCTGGCAATCGCGGTGTCCGGCGCCATCGCCGGTTGGGTTGAGGCGCTGCAGATGATGGCGGAGGGCGCGCGCTGGCGCCTGTATGTGCCGCCCCATCTGGCCTATGGCGAGCAGGGCGGCGGCACGGCCATCGGACCCTGCGAGACCTTGATCTTTGACGTCGAGCTGCTCGACATCCTCTCTTGAGCCGTTGCCGGCATCGCCGGCGCGGCGCTTGGCACCCTGAGGGCGGCCTGTGGGCCGCGTCTTTCTAGCGATATCAATGGAGATTATTGAAAAGACATGTGGTTCAAGAATATTTACGTGTATCGCCTCACCCGTCCCTTTGAAATCTCGCCCGAACAGCTGGGTGAGCACCTGGAGGCGCTGTGCTTCGCGCCGTGCACCAACCAGCAGGTCGTCAGCTCCGGCTGGGTGCCACCGCTGGGGCCGACCAGCGAAGCGTACACGCACGCTGCCAATGGCCGCATCATGCTGTGTCTGCGCCGCCAGGAGAAAGTGCTGCCCGCGGCGGTGGTCAACGAGGCGGTCGACGAACACATCGGCGCCATCGAGGCGGCTGAGCATCGCAAGGTCAGCCGCAAGGAGCGGGACAAGGTCAAGGACGAAGTGATCTTCACGCTGATGCCGCGCGCCTTTGCGCGGTCCAGCCTGCACTATGCCTACATCGACGCCGGCGCGGGCCTGGTGGTGGTGAACGCGTCCTCGACCAAGCGCGCCGAGGAATTGCTCGACGAACTGCGCGAGGCCATCGGCAGCCTGCCGGTGATCCCCTTGCGGCCCAAGGGCAATCCGGGCCAGATGATGACGTCCTGGCTGCTGGCCGGCACGCCGCCGCAGGGCTTCGGCTTCGGGCACGAGTGCGAGCTGCGCGACCCCAGCGAGGAGGGTGGTATCGTGCGCTGCAAGTATCAGGACCTGCTCTCCGAGGAGATCAACAATCACCTCAAGGCCGGCATGACGGCGACCAAGCTCGGCCTCAGCTGGCTCGGCGGTATCGATTGCATGATCGACGATCAGCTGGGTATCAAGCGGCTGAAATTTGACGATCTCATCGAGGAGCGGACCGACGACCTGGACGCTGAGGGCGCGGCCGCGCAGTTCGACGCCGATTTTGTGCTGATGACCGAAGAGCTGTCGGGCTTTTTCCGCGACCTGCTTCAGGCCTTCGGTGGCGAGGACCTGCCAGAGGGGATGCCCGCGGTGGGCGCGGCTGCGCCGGTCGAGGCGAACGCGGCCGCCGAGCAAGTCGAGTCCGAGGCGCCGGCAGTGGCATCGGAACCGGCATCGGAGCTGGAACCGGAACCTCTGGCTCCGGCCGAAGGGGCCTGAGGGCGGGCCGCGCTGGCCGGTGGCGGCCAGCGATAAAAAAAGCCGGCATCTGCCGGCTTGAATAAGAGGGAACTGGGGGCGTCTTGCCCCCGGGCTCATCCTTGGGGCCCCGGTGCTTGCTATCCTTGAGCACGTCCCTTGCTCGAATTTCACTGTAACCAAACCGGGGCTGTTGGGGAATCCGCCACGCGGATTACTACTTTAGTAGTAGTTGGCGTCGTGCCGGGCACTGCGCGCCGTCCTCACGCTGGGCGGCTGCGGCATGCAGCGCTCGCGCTGCTCACGGTTGCCGGGAGTCCTTGTCGAGCAGGGCGCGCGCCTCGCCGAACAGGTGGTCGGACTCGGTTGGCGTCAGCCTGAAGCCATCCTGCTTGAGCGCGCGCACCAGCGCGTACAGGGCTTTCTCCTCCAGCATCCCCGTCAGCCCCATGAGCTCATGCATGTGCGCTTCGAAGGCCTGGCCGTCACCGGCCCGCTGCGCCAGGCGACTTTCCTCCAGCAGCCGCGCGATTTCCTTGCGGAACTGCTCGTGGCGCAGCGCGTCCCACGATGGCGGTGCCAGCGCCGGTGCCGGTGCCGACCGGCCGGCTCTGCCGCAACGGCTGGCGAGGACGTTGACCAGTTCGGCATCATCGACCGGCTTTATCAGAATGGTGTCCACGTGCGCCCAGCTGAGCAATTGGCGTTCGAGGGGGCTGATGGCCGCCGTCAGGCAGACGATGGGCAGCGTGGCGTCGATGCGGCGAATGCGGCGCGCCGCGGTAATGCCGTCCATGCCAGGCATCTGCACGTCCAGCAGCACCAGATCGTAGTGATCGCGTTGGCAGGCCTGCACGGCCTCCATGCCCTCCTGCGCGGTATCGACGGCGGCGCCGGCATCCACCAGTATCCTGTGGATCAGCGCGCGTATCAGCCCGTTGTCCTCGGCCACCAGGATGGTCAGCCCCTGCAGCGGGGGGGTGCTGGCCGTTGCGGCCTGGCGCGGCACGTCCTGCGCGTGTGCCAGCAGGTCATCGCACTTGATGAGCAGGGTTTGGCGGCTCAGAGGCCGCAGGGCGAAGCCCGCTGGGGGGCCATCGATGGCGGCCTTTTTCAGCTGGCGGGGGAGATCGGGAATGGCGGAGATCAGCAGCAGCGGCCCCTGGTAGCTCTGGCGGATGTCGCGCAACAACCCCAGCAGGGCCGCGCGTTCGGCCTCTGCCGCCGTGAGGCTGATCACCAGCAGGTCGATGTCCTGGCGGGCGCGCACCGCTGTCAGCAGTTTATCCAGCTCACCGCCGATGGACACATTGCGGGTCCAGCGGGAGAGCAGGTTGCGCAGCGCGCGGCGGGACCAGTCGTGGCCATCGTAGGCCAGCACCCGGGCGGTGTTGGCGGGCAGACTGGCCGCCGCTGGCAGGCCGCCGGCGGCAGGGCAGCGCAGCTGGAACGTGAATTCCGCGGTGGTGCCGTGGGGTACATTGCCGGCGAGCGCGATGCTGCCGCCCATCTTGGCCAGCAGTGATCGACAGATCGCCAGGCCCAGCCCGCTGCCGCCATACCTGCGATTGATCGAAGAATCGCCCTGCACAAAGGGATCGAACAGGCGTTCGCGATCCTCGGCGGGGATGCCGGGGCCGGAATCCCTGATCTGGCAGCGCAGGGTGGCGCAATCTTCGCTGATGCCGTCCAAGCCGAGCTGCACGACGACTTCGCCCTCGACCGTGAATTTGATGGCGTTGCTCAGCAGATTGTTGATGACCTGCTGCAGCCGTTGCGGATCGCCGACCACGTGCCGGGGGACATCGCTATCGATGAGCAGCACCAGCTCCAGCTGCTTGGCAATCGCCTCGTGGCCGTGCATGCCCACGACGTCCTCGAGGCAGCTCTCCAGATCGAAG
>Ga0224505_10002065_pt1 | contig 12076 bp, 14 predicted proteins | sample SF_Jan12_sed_USG_FD_169102 | JGI IMG/M metagenome (GOLD analysis project Ga0224505, IMG submission 169102) | Sediment microbial communities from San Francisco Bay, California, United States - SF_Jan12_sed_USGS_4_1 | ecosystem: Environmental > Aquatic > Marine > Sediment | place: USA: California...
GAGCGCCTGCACTTTCTCCTGCGCCGCAACGAGATAGAGGGTGGAGATCTTGACCGACATCGCCACGTGCTGCTCCCTTCCGATCAGGTTCCAGTAGAACTGCCGTCCGACCTTCCACGGCGGCTCGAATCCTGAATAATCTTCCAGCGCCTGGCGATAGAGAAGAAAACTGCCCGCGACTGTTGCCTCCCACTCAGCCCGTTGAAGAACGCTCGCTCCCTGTTCCTCCAGATGAGCCAGAAAGTCATTCTTCATGCCTGAGATGATCTGCTGCGCGGTTGTCGTCCCCGTGGATCGCTCGATCGCCATAACAGCACCGAACATCAGTCCCACGATGATATCTCCACGGTACTGGCTGTGCAGCGTCTCCTGCTGAAGGTCCAGGCTGTCCAGGAGTGAAACAAAGGAGAGATCACCATTCCTTTCCATCTCGGATCGGAGAAGTTCATAGACCATGGAACCGATCGTTTCGGGGTGAAGGTGCTTCCTGAACAGTTTCATTGCTCCAGACAGAGTTTCCCGGCAAAATGGAACCGGGGATGCCCCCGTTCGTTGATTGATTTAGAGCTCAAAAATCGATATTTTTTCTCTGGTTTACAAACTCTTTCATCACTTTTTTCGGTCCATCATGATCTCCTGCCCGGTCTGCGGAACCGGTAACCGGGAACTGGCCGTGACATGCGCTTCATGTCACGGTTTTCTTCAGTCGAAGACAGATGCGCTCGACCTCTTTTCGACTGTCTGGAACGTCATTGAAGGACCGGCCCGGGCGTTTCGTACCGTCGCACTCGCCACCCATAAGAATTTTGTTCTCTTTCTCGCTTCGCTGTTCGGCATGTCATGGCTCTTCACGGCGTTGTGGGTGACAGACTCCGGCGACCGGATACGCAGTCTGTTCGTGCTGATTCTCCTCGGGTTGATCGGCGGACCGCCGTCAGGGATCATACTTCTCATGACGGTAAGTGGGATCATTCTCTGGCTCGGGAGGAGACTTGGTGGAGAGGCGACGTTCCGGAATACGTTTGCCGTGATGGCATATGCAACTGTTCCTCTTTGTCTTTCGCTCCTGTTCGTTTTACCGGTCGAACTGGGAGTTTTCGGACATTCTCTGTTCGGAACGATGCCCCCGGCATCCGCTCTGAAGCCGATGATCTACACGATACTGGTCGGTATTCAGGGCGCGACCGTTCTCTGGTTCATCGCGTTGTCTGTCATAGCGGCGAGCGTTGTCCACGATCTCAGGCCCTGGAAAGGTGCCCTGCTGGCCGGGGCCGCCCTCATCCTGCTGATCGGGACTACGTTTCTTCCCGCGTTGATCTGATGCGGATTGACAGGTCGGCATTCGAGGAGATGGCGCGGGAGGCGTTTGAAAGTCTGCCGGACGTACTGATGCAGAAACTTGAAAACGTCGTTGTTGTCGTCGAGGAGCGTCCTTCACCGGAGACGTCACGCCGCTTCGGGAGGGGGGGTGGAATATTGCTCGGGTTGTATGAGGGTGTTCCCCTGACCTTCCGCGGCGCACATTACGGAAGTTATCCGGTCGCTCCTGACAAGATCTCGCTGTTCCGCCAGAACATCCTGCGGACCGTGAGGAGCGAGGAGGAAGTTCCCGAAAAGATCAGGGACGTCCTGATTCATGAAATCGCGCATCATTTCGGAATGGATGAAGACGAAATCCGTGATGCGGGCTACTAATCACAGAAGGTATCAATTCTATGCCACGTGCATTATTTTCAGTTTCATATACGGTTCGCCCTGAAAAACGCGAAGAGTATCTTGACTATGTTCGTCGCCTGAGAGGATTACTCAGGACCGATGACCGTCACTATGATGTCTTCGAGGTAAAGGGGAAGAAGAACCAGTTTTCGGAGATCCTCCTCACTCCTTCCGTGGAAGAGCTTGACACGTTCGAGGATTCAATGGATGACGCCGCACGGGGACTCCTGGGGAAGATTGAGGATTGTATGGAGAAGGGAACAACCCGTTACAGCACAATGCTGGAGCTGGAATAGCGGCATGGTCTCGCAACACAGCACCAGGACCACTGTGGATCCGATTGCCCAGTTGATGCAGGAGCACGATAATGCTCTGGTCCATCTCTCCGCTCTCAACAAGGCCACGGAAGCGCTCGCCTCGGGAGGTTTTTCGGAGGCCGAATTTGCAAAGGTTTCCACGGCGCTGGAGTTTATCGAGGAGGAAGTAAGCATCCACAACAAGAGCGAGGAGGATGCACTCTTTCCCGTGCTCGAACGGTATGTCGAGGGCCCGACCGCCCTGATGAGAGAGGAACACCGGCAGATGAAGAAACAGTTTGCCCTGTTCCGGAAGGCGGTCCACCGGGTAGAGAAGAGACCGGGTGACCAGGGTGCCGCGGAGGGTTTACTCAGTATTTCCAGGGTCATGGTGCAGATGTTCGTGAACCATATTCACAAGGAGAATCATATCCTGTTCCCTCTGGTCCAGAAATTTCTTACCAAAGACGCCCTCCGGGAAGTGGCGCGGCGGATGCTTCAGGAATGACGAACCTCACCTACGAGAATCTCCGGCAGCTGATTGACGCCGTGTTCAAGCCGGGAGCGGATGAAAGAAACATTTCACTCTTCACCGATGTTCCTTCCGTCCCGGAATCTGACAATCCCGGATGGCGGGACCGGAGGGCCATCATTGCGGAATGGTATGAATTGCTGAAGACGCATGGAGCGGACCTCCCGTTCCAGGCGATTCGCTTCTACGAGTATCCGGATGTTGGCAGCAACAACAATGATCTTCCGGAAGAGGTCTCTCATGTCGACGATTCAGGGAGCGATGAGAGCCTCTCCCTTGTTTCAGTCCTGGAGGGATCCTCGGTTGTCATCGCCATGACTGAATATTCAGCGACTGCTCCACTGAAGGTTCTCGGACGGCAGATCGGTTTCAGAGGAGCAACGATGCCGGGGTTCTCCCGCCGTATGATTCCCGCGCTCGGCCTCGATTATGAGAAGGTGAACGAGCGTGTCGTCAAGGTGAAACGACTGATGGACCAGTCAGACTCGATTACCGTCAGGTTTGATGCGGAGGGTGAGGAATTCAGGGTACGATTCGATACGAGATACAGAAACGGCCACGCCAGCGGTGGGTTGATGCGGGAACCGGGGATCGTGGGGAACCTCCCTTCCGGCGAAGCCTACATCGTACCTTATGAGGGAGAAAAGGAGGGAGAGAAGAGTGGCACGAAGGGGATTCTCCCGGTCCGTTTCGGAGACGAGATTGTCCTGTACGACATTTCCGAGAACCGTGCCCGCTCCATTCTCTCAAAAGGGGCAAAATCAGCCGCAGAAGCTTCATTGATCGCGGCCGAGCCCGCATACGGCAACATCGCAGAGGTGGGGATCGGCGTACTCGGTCAGTGGGGTGTCGAGGCTGTCGGAAGTACACTGCTGGATGAGAAACTCGGCCTCCATGTCGCATTCGGAAGAAGTGAGCATTTCGGAGGTATAACCGGCCCTTCCTCGTTCAGGGACCCGCGCAAAGTTGTTCATATTGACCGGGTGTATGTGCCGTCGGTCCAGCCGGGGATTACCCCGCTGGAAGTGACCTTCTGGTCGGAAGGGAAGGGGACCCTTGTAATGGAAAACGGCGCCCTGGTTGCTTGATGGAACTTTACCAACGAAGGATCTATCGGTTGAAAATAAAGAAGTTAACTCAAATCAGCGAACAACAGTTCGATGTCATCTGGGACGACGGGCACCGGGGTCCGGTCGACCTGAGAGTCCTGAGAGATTTCTGTCCATGTGCGGGCTGTAAGGGAGAAACTGTTCTTCTGAAGACATATGTACCGCCGCCGGCTGACAAGCAGACACCGGGGCGGTATAAACTCCTCTCGGTTGAGAAAGTCGGCGGTTACGCGATGAAGTTTGAATGGGGAGATGGTCATTCACTGGGGCTTTACACATGGGAACATCTGCGCTCGCTGTGCGGCTGTGGATGTCAGAGTTCCGAAAAAGGAGTATGACAATGAACGAATACGCACAAGGAACATGCCGGGTTCTGCTTCTGGCCGCTGCAGTAGTATTCACATCCTGTTCGGAGCCACAGGATCCGTTTGCGGACTACAAGCTCTATGGAGGGGATGTTGAACCCGGTCCTTCCATCACGGTTACGAACCTGGTGGAAGCAGCCTCAGAGCTTGAAGGAAAAAGCATCATTGTGGAGGGAATAGCAGGGTCAGTGTGTCAAAACAGGGGATGCTGGATGTACGTGACGGACGGTGACGCCACGGTCAGGATCACATTCAAGGACTATGCATTCTTCGTTCCGATCGGATCCGAAGGAAAAAAGGTCAGGGTGGAAGGAATAGTACAGCGGAAAATAGTTTCAAAGGAAACGCTCCAACACTGGGAGGAGGAAGAAGATGGAGGGGATCCCTCAAAAATAACCGATGATCAGACAGTGATTATGTTTGAAGCCTCCGGGGTTCTCATCCAGGGTGGGGAAGTCCTCTCGCCGGAGCAGATGGAATTGATGGAACAGGGATAGTCAATTGGATTTGGTCATTGTGGCCTGCAGTCTGACTTCCGATCCTTCCCTGGAAACCACTACCTCTACTTCATCGCCGATCCTCAGATTTCCAAGGATCGCCATGTAATCATAGATATTCAGAATTTCTTTTCCTGCCATTCCAACGATCACATCCCCTCCGGTGAGGCCAGCCAACTCAGCAGGGCCCCCCGGCCGTACGCCACCGATCTTCATCCCGGTCCCTTCGAACGCGTAATCAGGAACAACGCCGAGCGTAACCCGGAATGTGGTCCTTCCGGACTCCCCGCCCGGACCGGTTGAACCGGATGCGACCCGCGTGAAACCAGGCTTCTCCGGGTTCTGGAGGATTTCATCAGCGATCCCGCGAATCATGCTCAGAATATCCGTTTCCCCCTCGTAGTTGATCTTCTCCCAGTCATCTGATGGTTTGTGGTAGTCATCATGTGTGCCGGTAAAGAAGAAAAGAACAGGAATCTCCTTCCCGTAGAATTGCGTATGGTCGCTGGGGCCGACCCCGTCAGCCACGCTCGTGACCTTGAAGATACCCCTGTTTTTCTCCGTTATAAGTGATTCCCAGGCAGGGGAACTGCCTGTTCCGTAAATCGTCAACACGGAATCCTCGAGTCGCCCGATCATATCCATGTTGATCATCGCCACCGTTCGTTCCAGCGGGATCGGTGGATTTTCCACATAGTAGGCGGATCCAAGCGTACCAAGCTCTTCCGCCGAGAAAGCAACACAGACAATCCCCCTGTTGGGCTTTCCTCCCGATTTGGCGTAGAATTCGGCAAGTTCGAGCAGGCCTGCTGTCCCTGAAGCATTGTCATCCGCTCCGTTGTGGATTGCATCCGCATGAGGGTCAAGGGATCCGGACCCGGGACCACCGAAGCCGAGATGATCCATATGCGCACCGATCACCAGGACCTCAGCCTCATCCTGATTCTCGTCTCCCTGCAGGTAACCAACGATGTTTGCTGTTGTTGACCGAAGGATCTTCACGTCAGTTCCAATGGTAGCTGTAACGCCGGTGAGTGCCATGCCAACAGGGCGACCGGAACTGTCGATTGAATCCTGCAAACCGGCAGTGGTCCGGCCCGAGTGAATGAGGAGCTGGTCGAAGGCGCCATGCCGCATGGAAATGACAGGAATACCGGATCCCGCCGAGCTTTGATCAAACCCGAGCGGGACGAGCTCATCATCCGGGTCGTCTTTCGGCCCGGTAATGATGATCAGTGCCGCCGCGCCCATCTCCCTGGCAATACGTGCCTTGCTCCGGAAGGTGGCGTGGCGGCCAAAATCGGAATGCGGGTTGTCACCTTCGGGAGAATATCGGAGGGCGACAACCACCTTTCCTTCTACATCGAGGTCTGCATAATCATCATATCCCTGATCAGGAGCTGATATCCCGTAACCGGCAAACACCACCTCGCCCGTGGTCTGGCCGCTGGTCGAAAAACCGAATGGCCGGAAATCGACATCCGGGAGAAGACCGATCCGTCTCTCGCCATCCATGAATGCAAGTTCGTTTTCCGGGCCGAGCTCGACGCCGGAGGTAAAGGAAAACTCCTGAAAATACGTACCATCGTCTCCGAGCGGCGTGAGTCCCAGCCGGTCAAACATATCCGCAATGTATCGAGCCGCTTCCCGGTTCCCGTCGGTTCCTGAGCGCCGGCCTTCCAGCCGGTCAGAAGCCAGGAAACGAATATGGGTCTGGAGATCGGTCGCCGAGATTTCCGGTGCTGTCTCCTGTGTCCACAGAGCGAACGGGGAGAGAAGGATGGTAAGGATGAGTGCTGTCGGTACTCTCATGTCGCTACTCGTCTCCTGTTTTGAGGATCTGAATGACCTCGACGATTTCACCCGCCTGACATATGCCGGCGACCCCTTTCATCGGGCGGACCAGGAGTGAAACCGTGAGGCCGTCACGCCAGAGGACCGAAAGATCTTCTCCGGCAGGTTCATACTGCGTCCCGTCTTCCAAGACAAGGAGCCAGCAGCCTGTTTCAATGTTCACAAACCGGATGGTACCCTGAACAACGAAGGAACCCCCCGGATACGTTGTCGCTTCCTTCCCACCCGTACATGAGCAGAACATGATTCCAAGGATGAGGAAGAGGAGCCTCACTTCCATTCTGCCAGGAAGAGGTTCGTCTCTCCGCGCACCGATCCATTCCTGTTTGAGGCAAAGACAAGAAAGCGGCCATCGCGTGTAAACATCGGAAAGCCGTCGAAGCTTTCATTGGTCGTTACCCGCTCGAGGCCCGACCCGTCACGATTGATCATGTAAAGGTCGAAGTTTCTTCCGCGCGGATCGTCCATATTGGATGCAAAGATGATCCGTTCGTTGTCAGGATGGAAGAACGGAGCAAAATTGGCCGCTCCGTTGTTCGTAATCCGGTTCTTGTGCGATCCATCCGACTTCATGACGAACAGCTCCATCCGCGTCGGTCTGACGAGATTCTGTTGAAGCAACGCGGAATATCGGGCAGCCTCTTCTTCATTGTCGTAATGCCAGGCACGATAAACGATCGATTCACCATCCCACGAGTAGAAGGCTCCTCCGTCGTAGCCGATCTCGTTCGTCAGTTGCACAATATCTGATCCGTCGATTTTCATGGAATAGAGATCCAGATCACCTCGCATGGTGGAGGTGAAGAGGATCCGATCCCCCTCAGGGGAAACAGTTGCTTCCGCATCATATCCGGGTGAACTGAACAGGGTTCGAAGATTCGTACCATCCCTGTTCGCGACGAACAGGTCGAATCCCGGATAAACGGCCCAGACATATCCCTGGGAATAATCGGGTGTGGGAGGGCAGTCGGGGTTTTCTTTATGGGTTGAAGAAAAGATGATTTCTGTATCCCCCGGGAGGAAATATCCGCACGTTGTCCTGCCGCGCCCGGTGCTGACCATCCTCGTCTCAAGGGTCTCAAGATCCAGAAGGAATTCCTGATCGCATCCAAGTGAATCCCGGGTCGACTGCAGAATAAGCGTTGTCTCGTCAAACGAGAAATACCCTTCAGCGTTCTGACCGCCGAACGTCAGCTGACGGATCGAGGCGAAATGATTCTCGCCGTCAACGACGAGATCCTGTGCCTTCAGGTACGGAGAGAACCAGATGAGAGCGACAAAAAGGAAAACCGGGGACAGGTTCTTACTTCGGGAGTTGTCTGATTGCTTCATAGAGTCGGGAATAAGATTCTTCGTTTGATGATCCGAAATTGAGGTCGATATACGTGATGAGTCCATTGCTGGCGATCAGAAAAACTGTACGTCGTGTGTACCCGGTGGATTCATTGAAGCTTTGATACAACCGAGAGACATCTCGCCTGTGATCGCTCAACAGAGGGAATGGCAGATTGAGATGCCGGGCCCACTCCCGGTGTGAATGGGGGTAGTCTCCGCTTATCCCGTAGACATCGACCCCAAGGGTCGCTATCTCTGCAAAATTGTCCCGAAACGAACACATCTCCCGTGTACAGCCCGAGCTCCAGTCAGCAGGGTAGAATGCGAGCAGGAGCGGTCCTTTGCTGTTTGCCTCCTTCAGCGAAAACGGGGCCCCGGCAATGGAGTCCTTCGTTGCCATGATGAGTTCGAACTGCGGCGCCGGGTCGCCGACTCTCAATGAGCCGGTCTGCGGGATGGTTGTTGCTGTCGCCATGAGGAGAAGCAGGGATAATGAAATTGTGTTCATCATATGTCGTAGAAAGGTATGAGAGTGCAGGGGGAAAAGCAACAGTTCGGTGTAAGATTGGGTCGTTTGACGCCGTGGCTGTTCGGGAGGTCCTCACCATGCAATGCAACCGGTTTGCTTCTGGTATCAGGTGTGGATATATTTCCTGCAGGAGTATTTGCTATGAACTTCAAGAATCAGACAGCAATCATATCCGGTGCAACAGGGGCACTCGGGTCTGTCCTTGCCAGGCATTTCGCCTCTCTCGGTGCGAGGGTTGCCGTTCCGGTTTCCTCCCAGACTTCCCTTCAGAAGATTGCCGCTCTCGGAATCCCTGAGGAGCAACTGTTCGCGGCTCCCGCCGATCTGACCCTGGAAGGGCCGACGGAGACCTTCGTCGAACAAGCGGTGCAGAAATTTGGCAGCATTAATATTCTGGTGAATGCTGCAGGAGGGTATGCCGGAGGAAAGGAAGTAGCCAGCACAGGGCTTTCGGACCTGGAGGGGATGCTTTCGATTAACCTGAAAACCGTTTACAACCTCACCAGACTTGTGCTCCCGCGAATGAAGGCGGCAGGGTACGGTCGTATCGTCTCCATCGCATCAATGCCGGCGGTGACTCCATCAGCAGGATCCGGTCCGTATGCGATCGCAAAACGGGGCGTCATCACGCTGACAGAAACGATTGCCCAGGAGGTGAAAGGGAACGGGGTCACCGCGAATGCAATCGCAATCAGTATTCTTGACACCGATGCCAATCGGACGGCGATGCCTTCGGCTGACCATTCAAAGTGGGTGTCGACCGGAGAAGTCGCATTGCTGGTTGCAATGGTTTGTTCCAGAGAACTTCCCTCGATGTCCGGCAATACGATCAGGGTCTATGGTAATGTTTGATTATTCGCCGGAAAAGCCCTACATTTTCCATGAGTTGAATGAGAAAAACCCTTTCCGGAAAGGGAGTTGACGAAAGGTTTTATGGATGCACGCAAGTTGCTGAAGCAGGCCCGGAAGCGCCTGCTTTTTTTGTTGTTCTGACTGGAGAGTAATGATGTCTCTGAAGGAAACGATTATCAAGGATCTCACTTCCGCAATGAAACAGGGGGAAAGGATCAGGCTCGCAACGCTCAGAACGGTGAAGGCGGCACTGATGGAGAAAGAGATCTCGATGCGCGGAACGGGGAAAGATCTTACGGAAGCGGACGAGCTTGCTGTTATGATGGGACTTGCCAAGAAGCGGAAGGAATCAATCGAGCTGTTCCTGAAAGGGAACCGTCCTGAGCTGGCTGAGATCGAAGGCCAGGAACTGAAGATCATCGAGTCGTATCTCCCGGCCATGATGTCAGAGGTTGAGATCGGTGAAGTGGTGAAACGGGTCATCCTGGAAACGGGAGCCGCAGGGTCTGCCGACTTCGGCCGTGTGATGCCGGCAGTCATGAAGGAGGTAAAAGGAAAAGCTGATGGAAGAGTGGTTCAGACGGTTGTCCGACAGCTACTGGAGGGCGTTGACTGAGTGATTGGACGGGAGGCAATCGGCAGCCTTGAATTTGAGAAGGTTCTGGGCCAGGTCCTCCGGTATGTAGTAACAGAAGGGGGACGGACAAGCATCCAGGACCTCCCCATTCAGACCGATATCGCGCTGATCAGGTCCGAGCAGTCACTCGTCAGCGAAGCGAAGGCTCTCATCGAATCGGAAGGGGATATTCCTCTCGAGAGCATGATTGATGTATCTTCGATCGTTCGGCGGGCGGGGGTTGGCGGGACGACGCTGACTCCAAAGGAACTGCTGGCAATTACCACGGTGCTCCGATCCGCAAGGAATGTTCGTTCTTTCGTTTCAAAGAACCGAACGGAATCGGTTGTTCTGTGGCAACTCGCAGAAACCCTGTATACGGATAAGATCCTCGAGTTCAATATTGAACGGGCGATCGAGCCTTCCGGCGATATCCGATCCGATGCATCGAAGGAGCTCCGCCGGATCAGGCGGACGATTGTTGAGGCGTATGAAGCACTGAGGAAAAGGCTGCATCGCATCCTCAGGGAAGTGTCAGATCATGGACTGGTGCAGGAGGATATCATTACGACCCGTGAAGGTCGGATGGTGATCCCGCTCAAGAGTGAGCACCAGGGACGACTTCCCGGATTCATTCACAGTGCATCCTCCAGTGGTGCCACTGTGTTTATTGAGCCGACCGAAACGCTGGAACTGAACAATGAAATTACGGACCTTCAGTTCCGGGAGAAGCGAGAGATCGAGAAGATTCTTGCCGAGTTGACGGGGCAGGTTCGGGAAGTACATCAGGATATTCTGAGAGCCGCGGAGGTACTCGCCCGGATCGATTCGATCCAGGCGAGAGCAAGATACTCCGTCGCAAGTATCTCGGTCGAACCACTCCTTACAGAGGACGGCCCTGTTTCCATTCGCGCCGGGAGACACCCGCTTCTTCTTCTGTCGCATGGCTTTGATGGCACCGTCCCGGTAGATCTTGAACTAGGAAGCAGATTCAACACCCTTGTGATCAGTGGTCCCAACGCAGGGGGGAAGAGTGTCGCCATGAAGTGTGCCGGCCTGTTTGCTGTGATGGCACAGGCCGGAATGCATGTCCCTGCAGGTCCTGATACACAGCTAAGGGTGTTTGACAGGATTTTCGTGGATATCGGGGATATGCAGTCAATCGAGAACGATCTCAGCACATTCAGCTCTCATCTCGCGATCCTGAAGACGATTCTTGAACACGCCGGCGACCGGACGCTCGTTTTGCTCGATGAGATAGGGACAGGGACAGATCCCACAGAGGGGGGCGCCATCGGGGCGGCAGTGCTGGAGGAACTCACGGAACGCGGGACTCTGACCATCGCCACAACCCATCACGGGTCGCTGAAGGTGTTCGCTCACGACACCGAGGGAGTGGAAAACGGGGCGATGGAGTTCGATCAGAAAACACTCCGGCCGACATACAGGTTCAAAACCGGTGTCCCGGGGAGCAGTTATGCGCTCGAAATGGCTGAAAGGTTGTCGATCGAACCGGGTATCCTGAAACGAGCCCGCGAACTGCAGGGGGATTCAAAGTCAGGCATTGAAACCCTGCTGGCGGAGCTCGAAGCGTCCAGACAGAAACAGCGGCACGACATTGCGGAATTGAAGAAGAAGCAGGATGATCTCGCCGCGATGGTGCGCGAGTATGAGACCAAGAAAGCCGGCCTCTCATCCGAAGTACGGAAAACACGGCTCAAGGCCGAACAGGATGCAAAGGAACTGGTGGAGAAAGCGAATGCGCTCATCGAGCGGACCGTCCGCGAGATAAGAGAGAGTCAGGCGGACCGGACAGTTACCCGGGGTCTCCGCAAGGAAGTCGAAGAACTGCGACAGGATCTCGGGACAGAACAGGAGGATCCGGGTACCGGGCACCATGTTGAAGCGATTAGGCCGGGTACGACTGTAGTCCTCCGACGGGGGAGTGAGCCCGGAACAGTTGACACAATCGATGATGCCAGAAGGACGGCATATGTCCTCTTCGGAACTGTGCGGATGAAGGTTCCTCTGCGGGAGCTCGTGTCCGCACCGAACGTCCCGGGGGAAGCGGTAAAGCGCCATGCTCCTCCTCCCGCATTCAGCTCGGGTGACGTTCCGAAGGAAGCGGATGTGCGGGGGCTGAACGGTGACGAGGCGGTTGATGCGGTGGACCGGCTGCTCGACTCAGCGATCCTCGCCGGTCTTCACCGTGTCGATGTTATTCATGGTAAGGGAACCGGTGTTCTCCGGAAGAGAATCTCCGAGTTCCTCACTGGTGACAAACGGGTTAAGTCATTTCGCCTCGGTGAATGGAACGAAGGAGGAGGAGGGGCGACCATCGTGGAGCTTTCTGACGAATGAAACACCGACCGATC
>Ga0224505_10002066_pt1 | contig 12069 bp, 11 predicted proteins | sample SF_Jan12_sed_USG_FD_169102 | JGI IMG/M metagenome (GOLD analysis project Ga0224505, IMG submission 169102) | Sediment microbial communities from San Francisco Bay, California, United States - SF_Jan12_sed_USGS_4_1 | ecosystem: Environmental > Aquatic > Marine > Sediment | place: USA: California...
GCCGAACTTCGTGGCCAGCACGACGCGGTCGCGGCGCCCTTCGAGGATCTCGCCGAGCAGCCGCTCGCTGCCGCCGCGCCCACCGTAGATGTCGGCCGTATCGAAGAACGTGACGCCGCAGTCCAGGGCGGCGTCGACGACCGCACGCGTCGCCCCGAGGTCGAGGCGACCGCCGAAGTTGTTGCAGCCGAGCCCGACGCGCGAGACGTGGAGCGGGCCGAGCGGGCTCGTCGCCACCGGCTCCGTCACGGCACCGGAGCCTCGGCTCGCAGGGGCGCCGTCACCCGCGTGCCGGCGGCGACGCCGGTGGCGACGAGCCCGACCGTGCCCGCTGTTGCAAAGGCGAGCGCGGTGCCGCCCACGTCGACGAGCCAGCCGGAGAGCAGGCTCCCGACCGGCGCCAGCCCGGCGAACGCGAACAGGTAGAGCGCGATCAGCCGACCGCGGAGCTCCCCCGGGGCGGCGAGCTGGACAATCGCGTTCGCGCTTGCCGTGAAGAGCGTGAACGCGAAGCCGATGCCGAACAGCACGCCGCCCGCGAGCGCCACCTGGTGTACCGGAGCGAGGATGAGCATCCCGACCGCGAACCCACCCGCGCCGCCCAGGAAGGCGCGCCAGCTCGCCCGCCCGAGCACGGCGGTCGCGAGCGCCCCACTGACCGCTCCAGCGCCGAACGCGCCGGAGAGCAGCCCGAGCGTGCCGGGCCCGGCGCGCAGCGTGTCCGCAGCGAGCAGGGGGATCACGATGTGGAAGTTGAAGCCGATCACGCTCGTGACGACGACCACGCCGAGCGCCGTGCGCAGGTCGGGCGTGCGGAGCGCGTACGCGACGCTCTCGCGGATGCCGGCGCCGAAGGCCGTGTGCCTCTGCTCCACGTGCAGCAGGTCGCCGCGCCGCATGAGCGCGAGCGCGGCCAGGACGGCGAGGAAGCTGACCGCGTTGACCACGAAGCAGGCGCCGACCCCGAGCGCCGCGATCGTGACGCCGGCGAGCGCCGGGCCGACGACGCGTGCGGCGTTGAAGAGGCCGGAGTTGAGCGCGACGGCGTTCGCGAGCGAGGCCGGGCCGACCATGCGGTAGACGAGGGCCTGGCGCGCGGGCGCATCGAACACGAGCGCGACGCCACCGAGCGCTGCGAGGACGTACACGAGCGGCAGGGACGAGGTCCCCGAGAGCACCACGCCCGCCAGCGCCGCCGAAACGGCCATCGCCGCGGCCTGCGTCACTGCCACGAGCTTCCACGCGTCGACGCGGTCGACCACGGCACCGGCGACGAGCGCGAGCAGCGTGAAGGGGAGGAAGCGGCAGAACGCCATCCCGGCCACGGCCAGGGGATCCCCCCCGGAGAGCGTGATCGCCAGCCAGGCGAGCGCGACGTTCTGCATCCACGTGCCGGCAAGCGAGACGATCTGCCCGACGAAGAACAGCCGGTAGTTGCGGCGGCGCAGGCTCCGGAGCACACGGCGGCGCGCGACCCGCGCCGAGCGTCTCACGCGGCCCCGTCGAGGAGCTTCGCGAGCGACGGCAGGGCCAGCTCCACGGACTGCAGCTCCTCCTCGTCGAGCCGCGCGAGCCGGGTCGAGAGCCAGCCGGTCCGCCGCGCCCGCAGCCGGCGGAGCAGCGCGTGCCCCTCCTCGGTGAGCCCGAGCCCGACGCGCCGGCGGTTCTCGGGCGAGCGACGTCGTTCCACGAGCCCGAGCCGCTCGAGCCGGTCGACGTGCCCGGTGGCTGCGGGCGCGCTGATGCGCTCCTCTTCGGCGAGCTCGCCGATGCTGAGCCCGTCCCGCTCCCGGATCACCCAGAGCAGCGTCGCCTGGCGCGTGGTGATCTCGAGCCCGGACGTCTCGCGCCGGAGCTCGCGCGCGAGGCGCAGCAGCACCGGGCGCAGCTCGCCGGCGACCACGGCAGGAGAAAGCGTAACGTCGTTCATTTTCAACGACAGTAAGAGTAACGACGAGCGCGAGGCGCTCGCGCGGGGATCAGGCGTCGGGCGGGCGCCGCTCGGGGAAGCGCGGCAGGCCGTCGTCGGGGATCGGCTCCCACGGTGCCGCGTAGTCGACGAACTGCCGGTAGCTGGGGCGCACGCCGGGGTCGCCGTCGATCGTGCCCAGGCGGACGCTCAGCACGTCGTGGTCGTCGGGCTTGCGCGCGAAGAGCGCGGAGCCGCACGCCGAGCAGAACAGCTTCGAGAACCCGACCGGCGGGTCGTAGGAGCCGATCAGCTCCTCGCCGGCCACCACCCGCAGCGACCCGGGCGCGACGAAGGCCTGGGCCGAGCCCGATGTGCCGGTGCGACGCTGGCACCGGGTGCAGTGGCAGTAGCCGGCGACGCCGAGCGGCTCCGAGATCTCGAAGCGCACCCCGCCGCAGAGGCACCCGCCGCTGAGCAAGGACGACATGGGCTGGACTCTACGCTGGGCGCGGCCCGCTCGGCGGGGAGATCTGACAGCATCGATGCCGTGAGCGAGCGGTTCGAGGGCCTGGGCGCGGGCGACCGGCCGCTGACGCCCGAGCAGTGCGCGGAGCGTGCGCGCGCCGCCGCAGCGCTCGTCGACCTCGCCGCCCTCGACAGCTCCGGTGCCGGCGGCGCGACCCTGCTCTGGCGCACGGAGCACTCGGAGGCCTGGCTGAACACGTGGTGGCAGCCCCGCGACACCGGGTACCACGACCACGGGGGCTCCTGCGTCGGTGTGCACGTGCTCGCCGGGCGGGCGACGAACGAGCCGCTCGTGATCGGCGGCGGCCGGCGCGTGACCACGCACGAGGCCGGCTCGTCGTTCTCGTTCCCCGGAAGCGGGATCCACCGCATGGATCACGACCCGGGTGCCGTCACCGTCCACGTGTACTCGCCGCCGATCCCGGAGATCGGTCACTACGACGTCGTCGGCGGGGAGCTGCGCCGGACCGCCGGCCCGCCGGACGAGCCCTCGGCACCGAGCGCCGGGCTGCTCGCCTCGCTCGGCGCGGACGGCTGACGGGCCGTGACGAGCGAGCGCCGGCCGGGCTCCCACCCGGCCCTGCTCACCCGAGCAGACGGGCCCCGAGCGCCAGGAACGCCTCCTCCACGCCGGATCCCGTCTTCGCGCTCGTCCTGCGCACGTCGGCACCCGCGCCGGCGAGGATCGCTCCGTCGCCCACCGCCCACGCGTCCGGCAGGTCGGTCTTGTTGAGCAGCACGAGGTGGGGGAGCGACCCGAGCTGCGCCTCCGTGGCGTCCCGCAGCTCCCGTGCAGCCTCGAGCGTCGTCGCGCGTGTCCCGTCGACGACGAGCAGGTAGCCAGCTGCCCCACGGAAGTACGCGAGCGAGAGAGGAGTGAGCTCGTCCGCCCCCTCGAGGTCCCAGAGCACGAGTCCCAGCTCGCGGCCGTCGACGGCGACGACCTTCTTGTCGACCTTGACGCCGATCGTGCTGTGGTAGCGCTCGGAGAAGACGCTCTCCACGAAGCGTCGCACGAGGCTCGTCTTCCCGACCCCGGGCGCACCGACCATGCACACCTTCTTCTCCAGCACGGGCGGTCGCGGCTCAGGCGCCGCCGCCGGGCGACCGATCACCGACCTCCACCAGGAGACAGTCCTCCAGGGACGCCCCTGTATCCGCGAACGCGGAGGCGTCTCCGTCGAAGGCCTGCAGCGCCTCGCGGTGGGTCAGGTGCACTCGTTCGAGCTGCTCCTCGAGCGTCGTCCGGACGATCGGCAGCGGCGTGCCGCGGATCACCGCCGCGATCACGGCCTCTGGCCCTCGCGCGATCCAGACGACGAGCTCGCCGACCTCGAACTCGTCCAGTGTCTCCCGCTCGCCGGCGCCGAACGAGTCGCGCACGAAGTCCTGGATCGCGGTCAGCATGCCCGCCACCAGGCTCGGGTCCTCAGTCGGCACGTCCGGGGCGGCGACGTGCTGGAGCACGAGCCCGGTGTCGGCGTGGATCAGGAACACCTGCTCGACCCGGTAGAGGAGGGTGTGTGCGAGGACGACCTCGGCGAACGAGCGACCGCTCCGCCACGCCTCCCAGCGCCAGCGGATCGCCCTGATCGAGAAGGCGCGGGACAGGATGCGGTTGAGGCTCTGCACCAGGTCGCGCAGCGCGTGCGCCACGGCCTTGCGGATCGCCGGCCCGAGCACCGGGTAGAGCGCGTCGGCGACGAGGGCCGGGTCCTCCTGGATGGCGAGCCGCAGCGTCCTGGCGAAGATGGGTTGGAGTGCCCGTTGCAGCTCGTCGTCCTCGCGCGCGCGCAGCACGATCGCCTCGGCGAGCACCCCGCTGACGTCTCGCGCGTGGATCCTGGGGTCGTCGAGCCGGAGGCGGAGGGCGTCGACCTCGGCTTGCTCGGGGGTGACGAGCAGCCTCCTCAGGAGCGCGAGATCCTCGTCGGCGGCCCCACGGTGCGTCGTGGGTGGTGGCGAGGTTGGCGTCGTCTCGGTCACGGTCGTGGCGCAGTGCCCGCGGAGGCTACGACCCGGCCTCGGGCGGAGTGTGCTCGCCCGTCAGCCTCGCGGCGGCGTCGACGAGGATGGCCGCCACCGTCGTCCTCTCGGCCATCCGAGAGCGGAGGTCGGCGGTCTCGTGCGCGACCGTCGCGGCGAGAGCGTCCCTCGTCTGCGCCAGTTCGTCGCGGAGCGCCTTGGACTGCTCCAGGAGCTTCCCGCGAAGCTCGCTCAGGCTCTCCGTGAGCGCGACGTTCAGCTTCTCGACGTGCTTCCCGAGCGCGTCGTCGATCTGCGCCGTCTTCCGTTCGAGGTTGCCGCCGACCGTCGACAGCTCCCCGGCGACGCCTTTCACCGCGGCGGCACGCTCCCGGCGCTCTGCCTTGAGATCGGCGGTCAAGGCCTGGAGCTCCTTCCTCACGTAGCCCTCGAGCGTGTCGAGGCGGCTCGTCGTCGACGACCGGAGGTCGGCCGCCTCCTGTGTCAGCCGCTGCTCCAGCGCTGCGAACCGTCGCTCGTAGCCCTCCATCTGGACTCCGAAGAGGATCTCGCGGATCTGATCGATGTTGCCGGCCGCCGCGGCGTCCCCGGGGTGATCCTCGTCCCCGGCCTCCGTCGCTCCTGCTCGACCTGCGTTGCGCTTGGTATCGGCGGTGCTCATGGTTGAAACGGCACCCCCCCTCCTGTCCTGCTGTTGGGTGATGAACTCGCGTACAGTCAACCAGACTGCGGAACGAGCCGTTCCGCTGCGGTGGCCCTGCTGACGACGTGGATCCCGCGCTCCTCGACGCCATTCCCCTTGCCGCATACGTGGCGCTCGACGACGAGCGGCGCTCCCTCCGCTACGTGAGCGCCGGGATCGAGGCGCTCGTCGGCGTCCCGGCGTCGGAGCTCGCCGCCGTCGAGGCGTGCCTCGATGCACTCGTCCACCCCGAGGACCGCGCACGAGTCCGCTCCGAGGTCGCCGGCGTGTGCAATCCGGGAGACGCGCTTCGCAGCGAGTATCGCCTCCTCGGGCGCGACGGCCGAACGGTGTGGGTGCGCGATCAGGCCGTGGTGGGCGTGGACGATCGCGGCTCGCGCGTGCTCCGAGGCGTGCTGCTCGACGTCACCGACGAGCACCTGACGCAGCGGCAGCTCGACGGCAGCGACGCCCGTCTCCGCCTCCTCACCGGGCAGCTTCCCGCCGTCGTCTGGACGTCGGATGCGCGGCTCGCGCTCACCTCGCTCGCGGGCCGCGGGCTCGCGGTCGTGGCCGCAGACGCGGCCGGCTTCCCGGGCCCCGCCGTCGTGCCGGAGCTCGAGCGGGCGCTGGCCGGCGAGTCCGTCTCGTTCCCGCTGAGCTTCGGCGGCCGGCAGTTCGAGGCCACCGCGCAAGCGCTTCTGGACGACAGGGGCGCGCCGGTCGGCGTGATCGGCGTCGCGCTCGACGTCACGGAGCGCCGCGCAGCCGAGGCCGCTCTGGTGGAGCGGGAAGCCCAGCTGCGCGAGGCGCAGCGCCTGGAGGCGCTCGGCCGTCTCGCGGGCGGGGTCGCGCACGACTTCAACAACCTGCTGACGACGATCTCCGGCAACGCCAAGCTGATGCTCGAGGAGATCCCGGCTGGCGACCCTCTGCGCGAGGAGGCCGAGAGCATCGTGCGCACGTCCTCGCGTGCGGAGGCGCTGGTCGACCAGCTGTTCGCGTTCGCCCGGAGCGGGGAGCTCGCCGTCGAGGAGGTCGACGTGAACAGCGTCGTGCACGATCTCGAGCCGCTCCTGCACCAGCTCGTCCCGACGGGCACGACGCTCGTCGTCTCGCCCGACCCGACGATCGGCCCGGCCCTGGTCGACCCCGCACGTCTCGAGCAGGTCATCGTCAACCTCGTGGTCAACGCCCGCGACGCGATGCCGGACGGTGGGACGTTGCGCCTGGGGACGAGCGCAACCGTCGACTCGGTCGCGTCGCCCGGCGAGCCTGGGTGCCGAGAGGTCGTGGTCACGGTGAGCGACACGGGGATCGGCATGGATCCCGAGACGCGGGCGCGGATCTTCGAGCCGTTCTTCACCACGAAGGAGCCTGGGCGGGGAACGGGCCTCGGGCTGGCCACCGTCCATCGCATCGTGGAGCAGAGCGGAGGGAGGATCGTGGTCGAGAGCCAGCTCGGGCTGGGCACCACCTTCCGGGTCGTCCTCCCGGGCTCGCCGGCCGACCGCCCTGGGGCATCGTCCTGAGGGGTCGCTGCTAGAGGCTTGATGCGAAATTCCTGCGCGGTCGTGGCTGCCCCCTCAGGCACGGCGCCAGGCCGTCTCCGCGCCCTTGCCCAGGCGTCCAGCCTGCGCTGCGGACGCGGAGCCACCCTGGCTCGGCCTGAGACGGCCCCACGGAGCGCCCATTTCGCATCAAGCCTCTAGCGGCTCGCCGGCGGCACACGCTCGGCCGGTCGCACGAGGCCGGCGCGATATGCGTGCGCGACCGCCTGCGCCTGGCTGTGCACGCCGAGCTTGGCGAGGATGCGCTGGAGGTGCGTGGCCACCGTCTTCGGGCTGATCACCAGCTCGCGCGCGATCTCGGCCGGCGCGCGGCCGGCCGCCAGCAGCTCCAGGATCTCGACCTCCCTCGGCGTGAGGAGCCCCGTCGTCGATGTCGACTCGGCGGTGACCTCCTGCCGGCCGCGAGAGACGAGCCGCCGGACGCGCGCTCGCAGGTCGTCCGGGTCGAAGGGCTTCACGAGGTAGTCGTCCGCGCCGAGCAGGAGACCAGCCGACCGGTCGAGGCCATCGGTCTTCTCCGCGGAGGCGAGGATGATCGGGAGCCCGTCGCCGAACCGCTCACGGAGCTCGCGGCAGAGCTCGTAGCCGCTCACGTCGGGGAGTCGCACGTCGAGCAGGACGAGGACGGGGTGGTGGGCCGCGACGGCCGCGAACGCCTCGCCGCCGTCCGCGGCCTCGACCGTCCGCACGCCGATGCGACCGAGGATCTTCGAGACGAGAACGCGGATCTCGGCGTCGTCGTCGACGACGAGCACCGGCCCGCCGAGGTCCGGGCCGGCAGCGCCGCTGTCGTGTGCCGCAGTCATCGGTTGTGATCGGCGGCGACGGTCGTCGGTGCCGCGTCGCTCCCATCGTGGCAGGCGATCCACCACGCGGTCAACAGGCGTACGCCGGATGCCCCTACGGTCACCACCGTAGTCCGAGGATCAGGCGACCGCCCGAGCACGCATCGGGCGAAGGCCGCTTTCGGCTGCCGGACGCTCCCCGTACCTTCGGCCTGTGCCCCGTGGGACGGGGCGGCAATCGGGTGCTCTGCGGTTCGAGGTGGGAGAAGGAGGGGTTTCGGCGGCATGCTGTTCGCGCTTTCGCTCGCCCTTGTGGCGGGTCTCAGCACGTGGCTGATCGGGGAGAACGTCCGCCATCGGCGGCGGCTCGGCCACGTCCCGCACCGCCTCCACGTCAACGGGATCCGAGGGAAGTCGACGGTCACGCGCATCCTCGCCGGGATGTTCCGGGAGGCCGGCTTGGAGACGATCGCCAAGACGACGGGCACCGCCGCGATGGTGATCGACGGCGAGGGAGTGGATCACGCGATCGTCCGTGCCGGGGCGCCGACCATCCTCGAGCAGATCGGCGTCCTCCGACGGTGGACGCGGCCCGACACCGAGGCTCTCGTCGTCGAGTGCATGGCGATCAACCCGCTCTACCAGCGGGTCTCCGAGCAGCGCATCGTCCGCTCCACCATCGGGGTGATCACGAACATCCGCGAGGACCACCAGGACGTGATGGGGGAGACGCTGCCGGAGATCGCCGCCGCACTGGCCGAGACGTGCCCCACCGGCGGCGTCCTCGTCACCGCCGAGCAGAAGCCGGAGCTCGTCGAGGTCCTGGTGCAGGCGGCGGGCTCGCGGGGGAGCCGCGTCGTCGTGGCGAGCCCCGACGACGTCTCCGACGACGAGCTCGCCGCGTTCGACTACATCGCGTTCAAGGAGAACGTGGCCATCGGCTTCGAGGTCGCGAAGCTGGTCGGCATCCCACGAGACGTCGCGCTCGCCGGAATGGCTCGCGCGAAGCCCGACCCCGGCGTCCTCGGCGTACGCGAGCTTCGCATCGCCGGCAAGCAGGTCGCCTGGGCGAACCTCTTCGCCGTGAACGATCGCGAGAGCATGATCGCGGCTCTCGAGCGCCTCGCCGACCGTCGCGGGCCGGACACGACGGTGGTCGGCATCCTCAACAACCGCGCAGACCGGGAGCGACGAGCCCTTCAGTTCGCAGATGTCGCGGCGCGTGACCTCGACTTCGACTACCTCGTCACCTTCGGCGCCTACGAAGAGGCGGTGACGCGGCGCCTGGTCGACAACGGGTTCGACCGGACGTGCATCCGGAACCTCGGGGAGAGCAGGGCCCCGTCGATCGACACCATCGTCACGGAGTGCATCGCGAGCATGCCCGGCGAGCGGGTGCTGCTCGTCGGGTTCGTGAACATCCACACGCATCAGGCCGAGTTGCTGATGGACTACCTCGAGGGCGTGGAGCGCGATCGTTCCGTGGCCCTCGAGCCGGAGGCCCGGCCTGTCCCCGTGCCGGCGCGAGGTGCCGGCGCGGCGTCCGTGCGACCGAGGCCGGTCATCGCCGCCGTGGAAGCGCCGGCGCTCTCGCCGGTGCGACCCGCGCTGCAGCCGCAGCCCGCAGCCGCACCGGTTCTCGTTCCCGCGGGCTGACGGAGAGGGCCCCCCGACGTGCACGGCTACCCGATCGGCATCGACCTCGTGCGCTTCGCGTTCGTCCTCGGGATCGTCGCCTCGATCGTGATCTACGACCGCTTCGGCCTGACGCCGGGCAGCCTGGTCGCGGCCGGCTACATCGGCATCTTCGTCGGTGAGCCGGGCAGCCTGGCGATGACGTGTGCGATCGCCCTCGTCGCCCACTGGGTGACGACACGCGTGCTGCCGCGCTTCATCGTCGTCTACGGCGGCACCCGGTTCACGATCCTGCTCGTGATCTCGGTCGGGCTGCAATCGCTCGCGCTGCTCGTGAGCCGGGTCCTGCCGGCCGTCTCCTACGGCCACCAGTCGGTCCCGCTGCTGGCAGGCATCGGCTTCGTGGTCCCCGCGCTGCTCGCGCACGACATGAGGCGCCAGGGGGTGCGCAGGACGGTCGCCGCGGCCGCCGGCGCGGGGCTCGTCGTCGCCGCCGTCGTGTGGACGATCGTGCTCGTGCTCCCGGGCGCGCGAGAGGCGCAGACGGCGCTCGATCCCAGCCTCGCGTTCGACCCACGGCTCGTTCCCGTGGCGGTGTTCTTCAGCGTCCTGGGCGCGAGGTCGCTCCAGGATCGGTACCGCCTGCGCTCTGGCGGTCTCGTGAGCGTCGCGTACCTCGCATTGATCGTGACGCACCCGCTGGGCGTCCTCTGCCTGCTCGCCGCAGCGCTCGCGACGTTCCTCGTGGTTCGCTTCGCGATCATGCCGTTCGGGATCGTCTTCGGGCGGCGGAAGTTCGCGCTCATGCTCAGCGTCGGCGCGCTCTGGGGCTGGCTGATCGTGCTCGTGCTCCCCGACTTCGCACCGAGCTTCCGTTGGGTGCCGCTCGTCGCCCTGGTCGTGCCCGGCCTGCTCGGCAACGACTTCGAGCGAGCAGGCATCTCACGCACGCTGATAGGAGCCGCCCTCAACACGTCGTTCGTCCTCCCCGCGACTCTTCTCGTCTGGCGCCTGCTCGCCGACCGCGGCCCTCTGAGCACCCCCATCCTCGTGGGCTGGGTCGTGGTGGCCAGCGTCGTGGTCGTCAAGCCCCGGCTCGGGTCGCTGGGTGTGAGCGCGGCCGCCTGGTGGCGGCGGCGCTGGTCGGTTGTCCCGGCGGCCGGCCCCGCTCGGCCGGCGCTCGCCGGCTCACCGGTGCTCTCGTCCACCGTGGCCACCGCGCTGATGCCTCACGAGTGGGCAGTGCCGGTTCGTGGAGCTCGTGGGGGTGAGACCGGATCCACGGCGGCCGGTGCCACGAGCAATCGGAGCCCGTTCACGAAGCCGTCAACGACGACGACTCCGGCCGCTTCGGGCGACCTCCACGGCGTGAGCCCCGGTGCAAGAGTCAGCAGCGGGGCGGACCGGAGCCTCGCGCGCGGAGCGGCCCGCCTCCTCGCCCCAAGACGCCGGGCGCCGCGCCGATCCGACAGCCTCCAGCTCGCGCTCGATGGCCTGAACGGCCAGCTCGATGCCCTCGAGTCACTCATGTCCACGTTCCTCGCCGATCCGCGCCTCGCCGGCTCGCAGGCAGCGCCCGCCCTCCCCGTCAGGATCGTGGGGAGCGCTTCGCACTCGGTGCGCGGCAGGGCGGCGCTCGCGCCTGCCGGAGGCCCGCGGTGACGGGCGCTGAGAGCAAGACCCCACGGTCGTCGCCGTTCGACTCCTGGTGGCTGCCAGCCCTGTTCGGGATCGTGTCAGCGGTGTTCGCAGTCGCGAGCATCGCCGGTTCAGGGCACGGGGCCGCGTCGGCCGCGGTCACGATCGAGATCCGGGGCGAGAACGGGGCCCCGGTGCTCGGTGCAGTGCTGGTTGCCGGCGGGGAGTCGAGACTTGCCGACGCGGCAGGGATCATCCGCGTCGCCGGCCTGCGCGGGCTCCTCGCCGGAGTGGTCGGTGCCCCCGGCTTCCTCGACGAGCCGCTCGTCCTCGACGCGGCGTCACACGGGTCGACGGTGCGCGTCCGGCTGTGGGAGGCCCGCGGCGGCAGCCGGATCAGCTACAACGCGGCCGGGGACGTCATGCTCGGGCGTCGGTACCTCCGGCCTCGCGACGACACCGACCCGCTGATCACTGCAGACCGGGTCGGGGAGGACGCGAGGGCGGTCGTGGGCGCCGTCGCACCGCTGTTCGCCGCGGCCACGGTGAGCAGCGTCAACCTGGAGACGGTGGTGGGAGCCGACCGTCCTTCGGCTCGCTATCCGGGCAAGCGGTTCGTGATCGTCACGCCGCCGGCCGCCCTGGCGGCGCTCGAGGACCTCGGGGTCGATATCGCGCTCGGGGCCAACAACCACGTTCGCGATCAGCTGGACGGCGGCGTCGAGCGGACGCGCACGGCGGTCGAGGGAGCCGGCATCGTCTACGCGGGAGCGGGCCGGACGCGCGCGGCAGCTGCGGCGCCGGCACGGGTGCGCGCAGGGACGTCGGCGTTCACCGTCCTCGCCTTCTCGACCGTTGACGGCGTGCCCGTCAACGACGCGTATCTCGGAGGGGCGACGGCAGGCTCGCCGGCGTGGCTCGGGAAGAGCCGCACCTGGGGATACCGCGAGCGTGGTGCGGAGGTCGTCTCCTCTGCGCCACGGTCGATCGGGCGGGTGTGGCGCGTGTTCCGCGCGGTCGAGGCCCGCGACCCCGCTCTGGCGGCGCGGATGTGGCCGTCGCTGTGGTCGGTCTACCCGGAACTTCAGGACTGGAACGCGGAACGGGGGCACGGCGGCGCCAACCCCTGGGACGAGATCGCCTCGCCCGCCGCGATCCGGCGCGCCGCGGCGCAAGGCGGCCCGGTCGTCGTGCAGTTCCAGAGCGGGTTCCAGTACACGCCTTGGAAAGCCGGCAACATCGCCCGGCTCGCGCGCGCGGCGATCGACGCGGGCGCGGACATCGTGATCGCCCATCACCCGCACGTCCTCCAGGGGTTCGAGTGGTACCGCGGGC
>Ga0224505_10002067_pt1 | contig 12064 bp, 10 predicted proteins | sample SF_Jan12_sed_USG_FD_169102 | JGI IMG/M metagenome (GOLD analysis project Ga0224505, IMG submission 169102) | Sediment microbial communities from San Francisco Bay, California, United States - SF_Jan12_sed_USGS_4_1 | ecosystem: Environmental > Aquatic > Marine > Sediment | place: USA: California...
TACGATCTTTCATCCGCTTTAGCGGATAGAAAGTCGGAATCCCCTTGTGGGGCAACGCCCGGCTTGGCGAGCAACGCAGGGCACCCCGAAGGGGCGGTGGAACGGGGTCGCCTTCTTTGGTACACCTTTCTTGGCGAAGCAAGAAAGGTGTACAGCCGCCGGGCTGCCCCCGGCAATCAATCACCCGCGCGTAGCGCAACAACTACCCCTTCAAACCCCGCGCCAGATCCCCCTGAATATCCGAAACCGCCTCCAGCCCCACCGCCACCCTCAGCAACCCATCACCTATCCCCGCTGCCGCCCGCTGCTCCGGCGTGATCCTGCCGTGGGTGGTGGTGGCTGGATGCGTGATGGTGGTCTTGGTGTCGCCCAGATTGGCCGTGATGCTGCAGACCTGGGTGGCGTCGATGACGGCAAAGGCGGCTTCGCGGCCGCCACGCACGACGAAGGACACGACCGCCCCGCCCTGCCCGGACTGCTGCCGCATCGCCAGCGCGTGCTGCGGGTGTGACGGCAGTGCCGGGTGGTAGACGCGCTCGACCTGCGGCTGCGCCTCCAGCCAGTGCGCCAGGGTCAGCGCGCGCGCGCTTTGCGCCTGCAGGCGGATCGACAAGGTCTCCAGTCCCTTCAGCACGACCCAGGCGTTGAAGGGCGACAGGCTCATGCCGGCGCTGCGCATCACGGGCACGAACTGACCGTCGATGAGCGCCTGCGGGCCGCACACGGCCCCGGCGACGACGCGTCCCTGGCCGTCCAGGTACTTGGTGCCCGAATGGATGACGAGGTCCGCGCCGAAGTCCGCCGGGCGCTGCAGTGCAGGCGAACAGAAGCAGTTGTCCACCGCCAGCAGTGCGCCCGCACGATGCGCGATCTCGGCCAGTGCCGCGATGTCGCAGACTTCCGTCAGCGGGTTGCTCGGTGTTTCGGCGAACAGCAGCTTCGTGCTCGGCCGCAGCGCGTCGCGCCAGGCGGTCGTATCCGTCTGCGAGACAAAGCTGGTCTGGACACCGAACTTGGCGAACTCGCCGCCGAGCAGCCGGATGGTGGAGCCGAACACGCTGTGCGAGCAGACCACGTGGTCACCCGCCTTCAGCAGCGCCATCACCGTCATCATGATGGCCGCCATGCCGCTGGCGGCGCCGATGCAGGCCTCGGTGCGCTCCATCGCGGCCAGCCGGCGCTCCATCATCATCACCGTCGGGTTGCCGAAGCGGCTGTAGACAAAGGCCTCTTCCTCGTTTGCGAAGCGGCGCGCGGCGGTGGCAGCGTCCGGATGCACGAACGAGCTCGTCAGGAACAGCGCCTCGCTGTTCTCGCCCCAGGGCGAAGCCGGCAGCCCCTCGCGCACCGCCAGCGTGTCGGGCCGCAGGTCGGCTGGCAGACGCCGGCGTGGGATGCCCGCTGGCGTGCCATCGTGCGGCGCGCGCCCCTCCTCGCCCTTCGGGTGGCCCGGCAGGCTCATGGCCGCTCCGCCGCACTCTGCAGGGCCAGGCGTGACCGCACCGGCGCGTCCTCCTCTTCGGGCTGGGCGAGTCGCTGGGCCTGCATGGCCTCGAAGTCGGCCACGCTGACGTCGCCGGTGACGTACTGGCCGTCGAAGCAAGAGGCCTCGAACCCGTCGAGCTGGGGGTTCAGCGCCATGACGATGCGCTTCATCGCGTCGACGTCCTGGTAGATCAGGGCATCGGCTCCGATGTACTGCCGCACTTCCTCGATCGTGCGGCCGTGCGCCACCAGTTCCTCGCGCGTGGGCATGTCGATGCCGTAGACGTTGGGGAACCGCACCGGCGGCGCGGCCGATGCCATGTAGACCTTGTTGGCACCGGCCTCGCGCGCCATCTGCACGATCTCCTTGCTGGTGGTGCCCCGCACGATGGAGTCATCCACCAGCAGCACGTTGCGGCCACGGAACTCCACGCCGATCGCGTTGAGCTTCTGGCGCACGCTCTTCTTGCGCACCGTCTGGCCGGGCATGATGAAGGTGCGCCCGACGTAGCGGTTCTTCACGAAGCCTTCGCGGTAGGGCCGGCCGATCTTCTGCGCCAGCTGCATCGCGCTCGGGCGGCTGGACTCGGGGATCGGGATGACGACGTCGATCGCCGACGGCGGTATCGTCGAGATCACGCGCTGCGCCAGCGTCGCACCCAGGTTCAGCCGCGCCTGGTAGACGGAGATGCCGTCCAGCACCGAGTCGGGCCGGGCCAGGTAGACGTACTCGAACATGCACGGGTAATGCTGGGTCGACGCCGCGCACTGGCGTGCGTACATGCGCCCGTCCATGTCGATGAACACCGCTTCGCCGGGCGCCACGTCGCGCGCCACCGTGTGGCCGGTGCCCTCGATGGCCACCGTCTCGCTGGCCACCATCACCTCCTGCTGCCCGTCGGCGCCCAGCCCCACGCTGACGCACAGCGGCCGGATGCCAAACGGGTCACGGAAGGCCAGCAGGCCGTGGCCGGCGATCAGCGCGATCACGGCATAGGAGCCCTTGATGCGTGCGTGCACCGACGACACGGCGCGGAAGATCTCGTCGGCCGTCAGCGGCAGGTCGCGCGCGGCCAGTTCAAGCTCGTGCGCCAGCACGTTGATCAGGACCTCGGTGTCGCTGTCGGTGTTGATGTGGCGGCGATCGACGTCGAAGAGCTGCTGCCTGAGCGCCGCGGCGTTCGTCAGGTTCCCGTTGTGCACCAGCACGATGCCGAACGGCGCATTGACATAGAAGGGCTGCGCCTCCTCCTCGTTGTAGGCGTTGCCCGCCGTCGGGTAGCGCACCTGCCCCAGGCCCACGGTGCCGGGCAGGGCCCGCATGTTGCGGGTGCGGAACACGTCGCGCACCATGCCGCGTGCCTTGTGCATGAAGCACCTGGTGCCCTGCATCGTGACGATGCCTGCGGCGTCCTGCCCGCGGTGCTGCAGCAGCAGCAGCGCGTCGTAGATCAGCTGGTTGACAGGTTCCTTGGAGATGACGCCGACGATGCCGCACATGATGTTCAGTTCCTGTTCCCAGCGGGCAGCCATGGCCCCACTTCTGCTGGCAATAGCGGAAGGATGACGTGCATGCCTGACAGCAGCCAGGCGACGCCCACCGAGGCCTGCCAGTAGCCCGATTGTGCGGCCGGGCTGACCTGCACGACGGTGACCAGCACCAGCAGCAGCACGGCACCGCGCAGGAGCCCGAAGGCGCCGCCGCCGACGCGGTCGATCAGGGTCAGCGGCGTGGCGTGCACCAGCATGCGGATCAGCCGCGCCAGCAGCGTCCACGCGATCAGCACCCCGACGAACACCAGCCCCATGGCCACCATGTGGCGCGCCAGCGAATCGGGCTGCCCGATCGGCAGCCAGGGCGCCAGCTCGAAGGCAAACCACTGGGCGGCGAAGTAGGCTGCCACCCAGCCGGCCAGCGACATCACCTCGTAGGCCAGCCCGCGCACCAGCCCGACGATCACCGAAAACACCACGACGGCCAGCATGCAGACGTCGACGGCCCCGATGTTCACGGGGTCAGCACCGCGGCCGGCAGACCGGCCTTCTTGAGCCGGGCGGCGGTGGCCTCGGCCTCGTCGCGGTCGGCAAAGGGACCCACCCGCACGCGCGTGCGTTCGCCGGCCTGCACGGTGACGACCTGCGTGTAGGTCTTCAGCCCCAGCCGCTCGACCTTGGCCCGCACGTCGAGCACGGTGCGCGACTCGGCGAACGCCCCCACCTGTACGACGTAGCGTGCCGGCGCAGGTGCGGCAGCCGGGGCCGACGCGGCACGACCGTCGAGCAAGGCCTTGGCGCGCGCACCGTCATCGCGCGCCGCGGCAGGCGGCGCGCTGCGCGCCGGCGCGGAAGCCGCTGGCTCGTTCGCCACGGGAGCCGATGCGGCAGCAGCCGGCGCGGCCTCGGTCGCGCCAGCCGGTGGCGGCACGGCGGGGACCGCCGCGACGACGCCGGACGCCGACGGCATCACCAGCGGCGGGGCACCTTCCTTGGCGGGAATCTCGATCGGCAGGTCGACCGGTATCGGCCGCGGCTCGGTCTCGAACAGCAGCGGAAAGGCCACGATGCCGACACCGAGCAGGACCACGGCACCGATCAGACGGCGGCGGGCTCGGGCGCGGGCCGCATCGACGGACCCGGCGGCGGCGGCGCGCTCGACCGGGGCGGTAGACGCCTTGCGGCGAAGGAACGACGGCAGAGCCATGCGAAGGAGCAGGTGTGAAGCCGACCGGGCCGGCGTGCGCCGGCAGAAAGGGGAGGTTCAAACAGCCCCGTGGGGAGCCCCGAGCCGGGGCCATCCAGCCTGCAGCACCCCGCCCACGGTATAGAAGGAACCGAAGACGAGGATTCTATCAACCGGGTCGGCTGCGGCGACGGCTGCCGCCAGCGCGGCACTCGGGGAGTCGTGCGTGTGCGTCGTCACCTCGCGACCCGGGGTGGGCGGACGCGGCAAGGCCGCCAGGGCGCGTGCCGAGGCCGCACGCGGCGTGGGCAGATCGCAGAAGTGCCAGCTGTCGACCAGCGGCGTCAGCCGAGTGATGATGGCCTGCAGGTCCTTGTCCTGCATGGCGCCGAACACCGCATGCGTGCGCGGGTAGAAGCCCATCGCATCCAGGTTCTGCGCCAGCGCGGCCACCGAGTGCGGGTTGTGCGCCACGTCCAGCACCAGCGTCGGCTGACCCGGCACGATCTGGAATCGGCCGGGCAGCGACACCAGCGCCAGCCCGTTGCGAACCGCCTGTGCGGTGATCGGCAGCCGGTCTCGCAGCGCCTCCAGCGCCGCGATCGCCCCCGACGCGTTCAACAGCTGGTTGGCGCCACGCAGTGCCGGGTAGGCCAGGCCGTGGTAACGGCGCCCTCGGCCCGACCAGCGCCACTGCTGGCGGTCGCCGTCGTGGTTGAAGTCGCGGCCTAGCCGCCACAGGTCGGCCCCGATGCGCTCGGCATGGTCGAGCACGGTCCGGGGCGGCACCGGGTCGCTGACGATGGCCGGTTTGCCGGGTCGCATCACATGGGCCTTTTCCAGGCCGATGTGCTCGCGATCGGGCCCAAGGTACTCGACGTGGTCGATGTCGATGCTGGTGATGACGGTGCAGTCGGCGTCGATCGCATTGACGGCGTCGAGCCGGCCGCCCAGGCCCACTTCGAGGATCACCAGATCGAGCCGGGCCTGGCTCAACAGCCGCATGATGGCGAGCGTGGTGAATTCGAAGTAGGTCAGCGTGAGACCCTCGCGCGCCTGCTCGACGGCGACGAAGTGCGGCACCAGCGCCTCGGCGGAAACGATTTCCCCCAGCACGCGGCAGCGTTCCTCGAAGTGCACCAGGTGAGGCTTGCTGTACAGCCCGACGCGGTAGCCGGCCTGCAAGGCGATGCTCTCGAGCATCGCGCAGGTCGACCCCTTGCCATTGGTGCCGGCCACCGAGATGACGGGCGCGTCGAAGCGGATCGCCAGCCGCTGGCGGACGCGCAGCACGCGATCGAGCGACATGTCGATCGACTTCGGGTGCAGGCGCTCGCAATGGGCAAGCCAGCCCGCCAGCGTACGCGGCGCCGTCATCGGTACGGTCGAAGGCGTCTCAGGCGACAGCGTCGGCGGTCTGTCGCTGCAGCATCGCGAGCAGACCGGCAATGGTCGGTCGCAGCTGGCGCCGGTCGACGATCATGTCCAGCGCACCCTTGTCGATCAGGAACTCGGCCCGCTGGAAACCCTCCGGCAGCTTCTCGCGCACGGTGTTCTCGATCACGCGCGGTCCGGCGAAGCCGATCAGCGCCTTCGGCTCCGCGATCACGACGTCACCCATGAAGGCGAAGCTGGCCGACACGCCCCCCATCGTGGGGTCGGTCAGACAACTGACGTAGGGCAGCTTTGCCTTTGCCAGCCGCGTCAGCGCCGCATTGGTCTTGGCCATCTGCAGCAGGCTCAGCAGGCCCTCCTGCATGCGCGCGCCGCCGGTGGCGGCAAAGCTGACGAAGGGCACCTTCTGCTCGACCGCGGTCTCGACGCCGCGCACGAAGCGCTCGCCCACCACCGAACCCATCGAACCGCCCATGAAGTCGAACTCGAAGCAGGCCACCACCAGCGGCACGCTCATGACGGCGCCGCCCATGACGACCAGGGCGTCGGTCTCCCCGGTGGCTTCCAGCGCCGCCTTCAGGCGTTCGGGGTACTTCTTGCTGTCGCGGAACTTCAGCGCGTCGACCGGAAGGACCTCCTGGCCGATCTCGTAGCGTCCCTCGGCATCCAGGAAGGCATCGAGCCGGGCCCTGGCGCCAATGCGGTGGTGGTGGCTGCACTTGGGGCAGACATTGGCGTTGCCGTCCAGGTCGGACTTGTAGAGCACGGTCTCGCAGGCCGGGCACTTGACCCACAGGCCTTCCGGCACCGACCGGCGCCCGGTCGGGTCGGTCTGCTGCATCTTGGGCGGCAACAGCTTTTCGAGCCAGCTCATGCACTCACTCCTCGTTCTTCGCGTCCAGGGCCTGGCGAATCTCCGCCATGAACCCCTGCGCCGCCGCGGCCACCCCGTCGCGCGCGGTGGCCTCCAGGATCTGAACCAGGCGCGAACCGATCACCACCGCGTCGGCCGCCTTGGCGACGGCGCGCGCCGTCGCCGCGTCGCGGATGCCGAAACCCACGCCGACCGGCAGCGGCACGTGGGCCCGGATGCGAGGCAGCATCGCGGCCACCGCTGCCGTGTCCAGGTGGCCGGCGCCGGTCACCCCCTTCAGAGACACATAGTACACATAGCCGCTGGCCACCCGGCCGACTTGCGCCATGCGCTCGTCGGTCGACGTGGGCGCGAGCAGGAAGATCGGATCCATGGCTGCGGCCTTCAGCGCATCGGCAAAGGCCACGCTCTCCTCCGGCGGGTAGTCGACCACCAGCACGCCGTCGACGCCGGCCTCGCGCGCGGCGCGCACGAAGCCACCCTCGCCTTCGCGCTGGTCGAAGCGCTCGACCGGGTTGGCGTAGCCCATCAGCACGACCGGCGTGTGGCTGTCGTCCTGGCGAAACCGGCGCACCATGTCCAGAACCTGCGGCATCCCGATGCCGCGCGCCAGCGCACGTTCGCTCGCCTTCTGGATCACCGGGCCGTCGGCCATGGGGTCGGAGAACGGCACGCCGAGTTCAATGACATCGGCGCCACCGGCCGCCAGCGCGTGCATGATCTCCGGTGTCGCGTCGGCAAACGGGTCGCCCGCGGTCACGTACGGGATGAGCGCCGTGCGGCCCTGCGCGGCCAGCGCGTCCATCGTCGCCTTGATGCGGCTCATGCCCGCTGCCCCTTGACGGACTGCCCGCGGCACGAGGGCCGGCAGAAGAACTCGGCACCGGACAGGTCGGCCACGGTGCCGATGTCCTTGTCGCCGCGGCCCGACAGGTTGACCAGGATGTGCTGGTCCGGGCGCATGGTGGCCGCCAGCTTCATCGCATGCGACACCGCGTGGCTGGATTCCAGGGCGGCGATGATGCCCTCGGTGCGGCACAGGTGATGAAAGGCCTTGAGCGCCTCGTCGTCGGTCACGCCCACGTACTCGGCGCGGCCGATGTCCTTCAGGTACGCGTGCTCCGGCCCGACGCCCGGGTAGTCGAGTCCGGCGGAGACCGAATGCGTCTCGGTGATCTGGCCGTTGGCGTCCTGCAGCAGGTAGGTCCGGTTGCCGTGCAGCACGCCAGGCGTGCCCGCCGACAGGGACGCCGCATGCTTGCCGCTGTCCAGGCCCTGCCCGGCCGCCTCCACCCCGATCAGCCGTGTGCCCTCGTGCGGGATGTAGGGGTAGAAGATGCCCATCGCGTTGCTGCCGCCGCCGACGCAGGCGATCACGGCGTCCGGCTGCCGGCCCGCGCCGATCAGCTCGGGCATCTGCCATAGGCATTCCTCGCCGATCACGCTCTGGAAGTCGCGCACCAGCGTCGGGTAGGGGTGCGGGCCGGCCACGGTGCCGATGATGTAGAAGGTGTCCTCGACGTTCGTGACCCAGTCGCGCAGGGCTTCGTTGAGGGCGTCCTTCAAGGTCTTGCTGCCCGACTCGACCGGCACCACCTTGGCGCCCAGCAGATGCATCCGGTAGACGTTCGGGCTCTGGCGCTTGACGTCCTCGCTACCCATGTAGACCACGCAATCCATGCCGTAACGGGCGCACACGGTGGCGGTGGCGACGCCGTGCTGGCCGGCGCCAGTCTCTGCAATCACGCGCTGCTTGCCCATGCGGCGCGCCAGCAGCGCCTGACCGATGGTGTTGTTGATCTTGTGCGCGCCGGTGTGGTTGAGGTCCTCGCGCTTGAGGTAGATCTGTGCGCCGCCGATGTCACGGCTGGTGCGCGCGGCATGGTAGATCGGGCTCGGGCGGCCGACAAAGTGCTTGAGTTCGCGGCGGAACTCGGCCTTGAATTCCTCGTCGTCGCGGTAGCGGTCGTAGTTTGCCGTCAGTTCGTCGAGCGCATGGATCAGGGTCTCGGCAACGAAGGTGCCACCGTAATAGGTTCCGTGGACAGGTCCAAAATGCCCGCGGGCATCGGGTTGCTGGTAGTTCAACATGTGGGGTTCCGGGTTCAGCGGTCGGCCAGCGCGGCGTCGGCATCCCGCACCGCCTGGCAAAACCGGCGTATCTGCGCAGCGTCCTTGACGCCCTTCGCGCTCTCCACGCCGGAGCTCACGTCAACGGCCCAGGGCCGGACGCGAGTGATGCCATCGGTCACATTGGCAGGACTCAACCCACCAGACAAAACGACCGGAACGGGCACGCCTTGGGGAATGACGGACCAATCGAAGACCTTTCCGCCGCCCCCGTAGCCGTCGACATGCGCGTCGAGCAGCAGGCCCTGGGCCCGGGGGAATCGGCGCCCGAAGTCTAGCAAATCGACCCCCGCCGCCATGCGCGCGGCGCGCAGGTAGGGGCGACCCGCCGCGTCGCAGTCCGCCGCCGTCTCGTCGCCGTGGAACTGCAACGTCGCGTGCGGCACCGCACGCAGGCCAGCGGCGATCTCGGCCGCCGTGGCGTTGACAAAGAGCAGCACCGGCGTCACGAAGGGCGGCAGGCGGCGCACCAGCTCGGCCGCGCGGGCCGGCGTCACGGAACGCGGGCTGGGCGCGTACAGCACCAGACCCACCGCGTCGGCGCCGGCCGCCACGGCGGCATCCACGTCCGCCTCGCGCGTGAGGCCGCAGATCTTGATGCGCGTGCGCTGCGCCAACGTAGGGTTCAAGCCAGCCAGTCCATCGCCGGCGTGTGGACCGGCAGTCCGAAGCCGGCATCGTAGTACGGGCCACAGAAGTACAGGCCGTCGGGCGCAAACGTCGGCGCCGCCGCGCTGCGGTCGCGCGACGCCAGCACCTCGCCCACCCATCCGGGCGCTGCGCGGCCATTGCCCACCGCCAGCAGGCAACCCATGATGTTGCGCACCATGTGGTGCAGAAAGGCGGAGGCGTCGAAGTCGAAGCACCAGTACGCGCCGTGGCGCCGAATGTCGATGCGGCGCAGCGTCTTGACCGGCGACTTGGCCTGGCAGGCGGCGGCACGGAAGGCGCTGAAGTCGTGCTCCCCGATCAGCAGCGCCGCGGCGGCCTGCATCGGCACGAGGTCCAGGGTCTGGACCGTCCAGCCCACGAGCCCGGTCTCCAGCGCCGGCCGCACGGCCGACTGCAGCAGCACGTACCGGTAGCGGCGGCCGCGCGCGCTGTGGCGAGTGTGGAAGTCCGGCGGCACAAATCGGCACCACTGGATGGCGATGTCGGCCGGCAGGTAGCGGTTGCTGCCGCGCACCCAGGAGAAGGCCTCGCGTTCGACCGGCGCGTCGAAGTGCACCACCTGGTTGAATGCGTGCACGCCGGCGTCGGTGCGGCCGGCACAGGTGGTGCGTATCGGCGAGCACGCAAATTGCGCCAGCGCGGCCTCAAGGCGGTCCTGCACGGTGGCACCGCCCGGCTGGGACTGCCAGCCCTGGTAGGCGCCGCCGCGGTAGCTCAGACCCAGCGCGACACGTGGCGCTGGGCCGGCAGGCCCGTCAGGCAAGGCGGTCGAGCATGCCCTGGGCCTTGGTCTTCAGGGTGCCGTCGGCTTTGGCGATGACCTCTTCGAGCAGGTCGCGCGCGCCTTCCATGTCACCGATCTGACGGAACTCTTCGGCCAGTTCCAGCTTGCGCGCCAAGGGGTCATCGCCTGGCGCGCCAAAGTCGGACAGGGGGGCGCCGTCGTCGGACGGCTTGGACGCCTGGAAGTCGGGGATGTGCTCGCCCGGCGTGTCGCTGCGCGTGCGCTGCAATTCCTCCGTCGGCTCGCCGAGGTCAAAGTCCAGCCCGCCGAAGTCGGAGATCGGCGGCGGCGCCAGCGGGGCCGGCGCTTCCGCCGCCGGCGCCGGCATCGTCACCGTCGGCTCCTCGACGACCGGCAGCTCCAGGTCCAGGTCGCCGGGCGACGTGGCAGGCGGCGTGAGATCGAATTCCAGCGCATCCACTTCCGAAGGGTCGGTGTCGGCGGTCAGCGGCCGCGTCATCTCGGTATCCGAGGTGACTTCCTTCTCCATCGGCCGCGTCGTCGCGTCGATGTCGATGTCCAGATCCAGGTCCAGATCGCTCGACAGGTCGGCCAATTGCGGCGGCAGCGATGATGCCGGCTTCTGGGTGTGTGGCATCGTCGTGGCACCCAGCGGCTCGACCATCTCACCGCCCTGCATCATCACCGCGCTGGGCTGCCCGCCCGGCTGGTACAGCGGATTCTCCGGGTCGATCGAGCGGCCCATCTCCTGGGCGCTGGCCCACTCCTCGCCCTCGCCCTTGATCATCGAGTACAGCTGGGTGGCCAGCAACTCGAAGCCCTTCGTGTCACGCCGCTTGGCATAGACCTCGAGCAGCTTGACCCGGATCGCCTGGCGTTCCGGTGTGGCGCGCATGGCCTCCTTCAGGATCTCCTCGGCCTGCAGGTCGCGGCCATAGGCGAGGTACACGTCGGCCTCGGCCACCGGGTCGACGTCGCCGATGGCGTCCAGTTGGCTCAGCGAGTAACTCATCGACGACGAGTTGGCGCCGCTGCTGGACGATTCATGGGTGTCGATGCGCTGGCCGCCACTGGCGCCGAAGAAGGAGTCAGGCTGCAGCCGGCTTTCCAGGAAAGACGTCTCGCCGGCCTGCTTGCGCATGCGGCCGCGCAGGCGATACAGGCCCAGGCCGGCCAGCAGGGCGACCAGCAACCCGGCAAAGGGCAGCACCAGCGGGTTCTCGAGCAGGCCGTCCAGCATGCCCGGTTCTTCGGCGGCCAGAGGCGCGGGCGCCGGGACCGGCGGCGCAGCGGGTACCGCCGTCGGCGCCGGGGCTGGCGCCGGGGCTGGGGCCGGGGCCGGGGCCGCGGCGACGGTGGGGGCGGGTGTCGCGGCGGCCGTGGCCGCTGCAGCGGCCGCAGCCGACGCTGCCGCCGCTTCCTGCAAGCGCTTGAGTTCCTCGACATTGCGCGCCAGCTCGGCAACACGCGACCCCGCGTCGCGGGATTCGGCCTGGCGGGAGACCGAGGCCTCGGCGGCGGACGCCGGACCGCTGCCCCGCGCCAGCGTCAGCTTGTCGGGCGCGGGGGCGGCCCCGGCCTTGCGGTCGTCGACCTCGGCCTGCACCTGGCCGGTCGCCTGGCGCGACGGCGCGGCCGCCTGATCGACCGCTCCGGCATTGCCGGCCAGCCGCTGGCGGTAGGCATTGAAGTCCTGCGCCTGGGCCACGATGATGCGGCGCGCCTCGCTGCCACTGACCTGCTCGGCCGCAGAGGCACCTGGCACGTCGAGCACCACGCCGGCTTTCAGGCGGTTCATGTTCTCGCCCATGAACGCGTCGGGATTGGCGCGGAACAGCGCAACGAGCATCTGGTCCAGCGACACGCCGGCCGGCCGCACGCGCTCGGCGATGCCGCCCAGCGTGTCGCCCGAGACGACGCGAACCTGGTCGGTCGGCGATGCCTGGCTCGCCGCGCCCGGCGCGGCCCTGGGGGCTGGCGCAGGCGTCATCGCGACGGCGGCGGGCGCGGGCGCGGGCGCGGGCGGCGCAGCCTTCGGCGCGGGTGCGGGTGCGGGCCGCGGTGCGGGGCTCATCACCGGCGC
>Ga0224505_10002068_pt1 | contig 12061 bp, 10 predicted proteins | sample SF_Jan12_sed_USG_FD_169102 | JGI IMG/M metagenome (GOLD analysis project Ga0224505, IMG submission 169102) | Sediment microbial communities from San Francisco Bay, California, United States - SF_Jan12_sed_USGS_4_1 | ecosystem: Environmental > Aquatic > Marine > Sediment | place: USA: California...
CGCGGTTGTGGACGGCGGCCATCCGCAGCACGCCCTGCCACTGGCGGTCACCCGACGGTTCATTGCCGAGCACCAGTGCAAAAGTATCGTCCCAGTTGCCCAGGTTGCCGCCGGGAGACGGGTCGCTGTCCCCGGTGTCGATGCCGTTCACATACACGTGCCGCCCCCCGACCGGGTCATAGGTCATGACCACATGCTGGAGCGTGGCCTGCGCGTCTTCGTCGGCATCCGAGGTCTGCAGCAGTGGCGAGCCGTTGGCGTCGGAGACATCGCTGCGGTTGTAGAAGTCGTAGCTGTACAGCGTCTGGCCCATCGTGAAGTTGCGCAGCGTGGAACTGGCGGAGTAGGTGACGATCCGCGCCTCTTCCTGATTCACGTTGGCCGGCGCCGCCCAGGCTTCGATGGTGTACTGGCCGGTGGCCGTGATCAGGTCGTGCAGCTTGCGGCTGGCACTCGTCGAGCCCTGGGCCCGGCCGCTGTTGATGTTGATGCCCCAGCCACCGACCCAGCCGATGTCGCCCGACAGCGTCAGGTTGATCGCCGGTTGCACGCCGCTGGTGTCGAAGGCCGTCGAGCCGCTGCCCTCCTTGAACTCCCATATTGCGATCTGGCCCGCCTCGTAGCGGCTGCCGCCGCTGGCGACGATGCCGTCGTACATCTGCAGCGCCTTGCTGATGACGAGCGACTGGTCTACCGCCGTGACCGGGATCTGCTGTGCATAGGCGCGGATCGCGTCCTCCATCTCGGTGGAGTTCGCTGCGCAGTTGTCCCAGCAGTTATGGAACTCTTCGCGCAGGCGCAGGACGAGCCGCGAGGCCTCCGGGCTGTCGAGGTTGATCTTGGTCTTGACCGCTGCATACGCCGTGTTCAGGTCTTCATCGGCGAAGAAGGGCGACTGCCGCATGACCGAGGTCGAGCTGTGGCATCCGGCGCAATACTCCGTGAGCAGCGGATACACCGTCGCGGCGAAACCGTCCGGTTCGGCCGGAAAGTTGCGGCTTTGCCCCACGTCCTTGTCCGGGGGCGCGACGAGTTGGATCGTCTTGGTGCCACCGCTGGCGGTGCCGCCAATCCAGTTCTCGACCCAGGTCTGGAGCGTTGTCGCGCAGGCCTGGATGGCCGCCTGGTTGGTGCCGAGCCAGCAGTTATGGCCGCTCGCCATTTTCTGCACGAACGTGGAGGCGCCAGGATCCGTGCGATTCACCAGTTGATCCGCTTCGGCCCAGGCCAGATTCACGTCGTCGTCGCGCGCGAACAGTGGCGACTGGGTGGCGCCGTGACATGTCGAGCAGCCGGCGACGCCGCCGTTCCGGACGTTGGTCCAGAACGCGTTCATGAAGTTCTGGATGTCCGCCGTTTGCGGCGCGGGCCCACTGTAGGAGACCGGCGGCGGCAGGTTGACGGGCGGCAGGCGCTCGGTGCCGGCGCCGCCGCCGCAGCCAGCCAGCACGGCGGCAGCAACGGCCGCGGTGAGCAGCCGGACCCGGGTCAAGACGTTATTCGATGCGTTCACCTTACGGACTCTCCCGCTCAATCGCCCATGCAGTACGCAGCGGATTCGGCGAATACCTGCTTGAGGCGGTAGCCGCCGGACCGGAACGAACCGACCATCGAGTCAATCTGTGTGCGGTCCGCGCCATCCACCGGCGAGCGCAGGCAGACGTTGCGAAAGACCTTTTCCACCTGGCATTGCGCGAATGCAGTGCTGTTGGCCAGCTCCTGGCCCATGGACTTCGCGCCGGAGCCGCTGCCGGCGAGCTGCGTGTCCCAGCCGAGCAGGGCGTTCTGGCCCGCCCGCCAGTAGTTGCTCCACTGGTCGTCCGGCGTGCGATAGCCGTGCGCGAACGTCGTGTCGTTGTTGAAGTATTTCGCCTGCACCACGCCGGGCGTGTACTGGATGCGGCCCTGCGTGGGGTCGAAGTCGTAGTACGCAAAGGCCTGCGCCAGCGGGTCCATGCCGCTGTGGCAGCCAATGCAGTTGTTCAGGAAGATGCGGCTGTCGCCGCCGGGGCTGCGGGACACGTCCTGGCGTATGCGGTCGGGGACGCGACTGGTGTCGAGCACCTGGTCCATGTCGCGGCACAGGTGATTCAGCATCGTGAAGCGGAACATCGCCCGGTTCGTGCCGGCGATGAAGAAGGCCTCGGCCGCGGCGCGGGTGGTTATCACGCCCGCGGTTGCCGAATCCGGCAGGCCACTCGCCAGCGTCTGGGTCGTCGCGCTCAGGCGGGCCTTGAGGTCGGCGTTCTGGTCCTCGAGAGCCTGGTAGTTGTCGTTGTTGGTGGGTGAGTAGGCGGGAACGCCGGCGCCTGTGCCGACATAGACCAGGTTCGCGGACAGCAGCGTGTTGAACGGCACGTCGTCCCGCACCATGCCGATGACCGTCGCGGTGTAGTCGTTCAGGGGGACAAAGACGCTCTGGTCCCGGTTGGTCCAGGGCGCGGCGAAGTTCTTCAGCGTCACGCTGTAGAAGTTGCTGTCGTCCATCGCGGTATTGGCTGCGCCAACGGCGTTGCCGCCGGCCACGTCCGCCTGCATGTCCGCCAGCACGGTTTCGGACGGCGGCACGCCGGCGAGGCGCTCGTGAATGCGCCGGGCCTGTTCGCGGGCACCGGCGCCGGCAACCGCACTGGCAAGCAGCGTGACGGTCGCGAGCATCGCGGCAAGCGCCACGGAATGACCCGTGCGACTGAAACCGCGCGCGCGCGGCGCCGGGGAAGCGACGGCAATTCGCCGTCCTTTCAGCAAGGTAATCACGTTTTGCCCATCCCAAGATTCCGGCGCCTTGCGCGCCGGTGACCATTTAGCGATCAGGGGCCCCTGAGGTTCTGTGACTGCGGTAACAGTTCATTGAAAACGAGATGTATTAGGTTAGATGGCAGTCAAATTGACGCGCCTGATCGGGTCTTATGCATCACGGCCTCTTGGGCGGCCGCGATGGGGATGATGATGGTTGCAATGACGCGGAACAGTCCGCCGGGTTCGCACGTGCGCGCGATAATCCGGCCGGCCACGGTCCTGCTGGCCACCATGCTGGCAGCCTGCGGCGGTGGTGGCGTGGGTGGTGGCCAGGATCCGGATCCGGTCGTGCTCGATGTGGCCATTGCCTACGTCAAGCGTCCGGTCCCGGTAGATGACCAGGGCGCCATGCAGCCGTCGGATGTGCGCGAGCTGCGCACCTTCAACACCGGCGCCGACCTGTTCGTGCGCGAACGGGCGGCGGCGACAGCCGCCGAGATCAATGTCACCGATCGCATCACCCAGGGCAGCGGCCTCTATGACGTGCGTGATCTGGAAATGTCCTGGGACGGCACGAAGGTCCTGTTTGCGATGCGCGGTCCCTTTGAACAGGGCGCCCCTGAGGAAGATCAGCCCACGTGGAACATCTGGGAGTACACGCTGGCAACCGATGTGCTCCGTCGCGTCATCAGCCAGGACCTTAACGCCGAGACCGGCCACGATGTAGCGCCGCACTATTTGCCCGATGGCCGCATCATCTTTTCGTCCACCCGCCAGCGCCAGTCGAAAGCGGTTCTGCTCGATGAGGGCATTCTGCTCGAGCAGGCCAAGCCCCAGTTCGACGCGCAGGACGAAGACCGCAATGAACCGGCGTTCGTTCTGCACGTGATGAACGAGGACGGCAGCGACATCCACCAGGTGTCGTTCAACCAGAGTCACGACCTCGATCCCACGGTGCTTGCCAGCGGCAAGGTGGTGTTCAGCCGCTGGGATAACGCTGCCGGCAACAGCGAATTCAATCTCTACCGCATGAACCCGGACGGCACGGCACTTGAGCTGTACTACGGCGCCCAGAGCCACGCCACCGGCACGAACGGTGCCACGATCCAGTTCGTGCAGCCCCGGGAAATGCCCGATGGCCGGATCCTGACCATCGTCCGGCCTGTCCGGACCGATGAGAACGGCGGTGATCTGGTGGCGATCGACGCGGCCAACTTCGTCGAGAACCTGCAGCCGACGGCGCCGAATGCCGGGCTGCTTGCCGGGCCTGCGCAGGCACGTGCCGTGGTGAACGACGTGCGCACCGACGATGCGATCTCGCCCGGCGGCGAATTCACGTCCGCGTACCCGTTATTCGACGGCACGAACCGCCTGTTCGTCAGCTGGAGTCCCTGCCGCCTGCTCGACGCAACGTTACGCATCGTCCCCTGCACGACGGCCGCCCTGGCGGATCCCACTGCCGTGGCCGCGCCGCCGCTGTACGGGATCTGGATCTATGACCTCGTGGCCAACACGCAGGCGCCGGTATTTGCGCCGACCGAGGGCGTCGTCATCAGTGATATCGTCGCGGCACAGCCGCGCGGCACACCGCTGGTGATCTATGACCAGGAATCGACGGGGCTCCTGGATCCGGACCTGGTCGCGGAGGGCGTCGGGCTGATCGATATTCGCAGCGTCTACGACCTTGATGGCGCCACGAACGTCGATATTGCCGCCCTGGCAGATCCTGCGGTGACCCTGGCGGACCAGCGTCCGGCCCGCTTCCTGCGGCTGGAAAAGGCGGTTTCCCTGCCGGACCGTGATGTCCGGGACTTCGACAACAGTGCGTTTGGCGTCAGCCAGCAGCAGGGCATGCGGGAAATACTCGGTTATGTGCCGGTCGAACCGGACGGTTCGGTGGTGGCCAAGGTGCCGGCCAATGTCGCGATCGCGCTGTCGGTGCTCGACCGGGATGGCCGGCGCATTACGGCACGGCACCAGAACTGGCTGCAGGTTCGCCCGGGCGAGGTGCTGACCTGCAACGGTTGCCACGCGCCGCAGAGCGGCGTGTCGCACGGGCGCCAGGACGCTTTCGTCAGCGCGTGGGGTGGCGCCACGCTGGACGGCCAGCCTTTCCCGAACACCGAGAGTGCCTTCTTCGCGGACTTTGGTGAAACCATGGCCCAGGTGAAGGAGCGCATCAGTTGCGCGACGGACTGCGCGCTGATTACGCCGCGCGTGGACGTGACCTACGAAGATATCTGGACAGATCCCGTGGCCGCCGGACGCGCGAAGGACGCCTCGTTTGGCTATCTCTATGCTGACCTGACGACGCCGGTGCCGACACCCGGCGACTGCGTGCTCGCCTGGGTGCCGCGCTGCCGGATCACTATCAACTACGAGACGCACATTCACCCGTTGTGGGCCACGCCGCGCGTGACAGCGCTGGCCGACGACACCTGCACCACCTGCCACGCGCCGACCGACGCGCTGGGAGCGCCCCAGGTTCCGGCCGGGCAGCTGGACCTGACGGACGGGCCGTCCGACATCAACGCCGATCACTTCAAGGCCTATCGGGAGCTGCTCTCGGGCGACAACGAGCAGGAGCTTGTGGATGGTGTCCTGCAGGACCGGCTGATCGAGATTGGCCTGGACCCGGTCACCGGCACTCCGGTCCTGGTGCCAGTGCCAGTGAGTGCTCCGATGTCGACAGCCGGCGCGCTGAATTCACCCAACTTCTTCAATCGCTTTGCGCCGACGGGATCGCACGCGGGCCGGCTCACCCCGGCCGAGCTGCGACTGTTGTCCGAATGGGTGGACATCGGCGCCCAGTACTACAACGACCCGTTCCAGGCCCCGCTCAACTAGACCGCTCCTGGACCCGGCATGCGCCAGCTAATTCTTATTGCAGTCCTCGTTTTCGTGTCGCCAGTCACACCCGCTTATGGCAAGTCCGGCCACTATGAGGCTGTCGTCACGGAGCCTTTTCTGGAGCTGCACACGGGTCCCGGGCGAGGTTTTCCGGTGTTTCACGTGGTGGACCGCGGCGACCGGATAGAGATCCTGAAACGCCGGACGGACTGGTTCCAGGTGCGCACGGCCAGGGGCGTGGAGGGCTGGGTACGGCTGGAGGAGATGGCAGCGACGCTGGACACGGCCGGGAGGCCGACGGCGATCGACGACCCGACGGAGGAGGACTTCATGGGTCGCCGGTGGGAAGTCGGCCTGGCTGTTGGCGACCTGGATGGGGCGAGCGTGATTTCACTGAACGGCGGCTACCGCTGGACCCGCAACCTCTCCACGGAGATGCAGGTGGGTGACATCAGCGGGAGTTTCTCTGATGGCTGGCTGACGACGGTGACGATAGTGCATCAGCCATTTCCGGAGTGGCGACTGTCGCCCTACGCGGCACTGGGCACCGGAATGATTCACATCGAGCCGAAGGCGACCCTGGTATCGACGGAAGACCGCACGGACCAGGTCGGGCAGGTCGGCGTGGGTGTTCGCACGTACCTGTCCAGGCGCTTCATGTTTCGCGCCGAGTACAACAGCTACCTGGTGTTTACGAGTCGGGACGACAACGAGGAACTGGACGAATGGAAAGCAGGCTTCGCGTTTTTCTTCTGATCAGCCTGTCGGCCGTGATGGCGGGCTGCAGCCTGTTTGGCCGGGACGAGCCGCCTATGACGGAGCCGGGTGCCTCGAAGCCGGTGATCTCGCCCGAGGTCGAGCGGCGTGACGTGCGCAAACCAAAGATAGACGCCGAGGACTTCAAGGTTGGTGCCTTTGCCGGGCTGATCAGTGTCGAGGACTTTGGTTCCGAGACGATCTACGGCGCGCGGGCCAGTTACCTGGTTACCGAGGACCTGTTTGTCGAGGGTACCTACGCCAGGACCGGGTCCCTGGGACTGACCAGCGCCGAGGTGCTGGCGGGATTCGATTTGCTCGGCGATAACCGGGAGTACGAGTATTACGACTTTTCACTCGGCTATAACCTGCTGCCCGGTGAAACCTTCATTGGCCGCAACTGGGCCTTCAACTCCTCGCTGTACGTCATTGGCGGCGCCGGCCAGACCAGCCTTGGCCTGGATGATTATTTCACGTTGACCTTTGGTGCGGGCTATCAGGTTTTACCGACCGACTGGCTGGCCCTCGATTTCGGTGTGCGTGATCACCTCTTCGAAATCGAATTCACCACCGGTCAGAAGAAGAACACGCACAACATCGAACTGACGCTGGGCTTCAGCGTGTTTTTCTGAGGTGATGATGAACGGAAACAGGCACAAACTCATCGGGTCTCTGCTGCTTGCGGCGATATTGTCGGCTGCTCCGGTACTCGCCGGCGATGCCACGGGTCCGGCGGCGGAGTTCACGCTGCCAGCGCGAACGGGCGAGACCGTTGCTCTCAGCAGCCTGAAGGGCCGGGTGGTGCTGATCAACTTCTGGGCTACGTGGTGCGGGCCGTGCCGCAAGGAAATGCCGCTGCTGGAGCAGATCCAGAAGAAATACGCCCCGCTGGGATTCACCCTGCTCGGCGTCAACGTCGAGGAAGACACGGCGATGATGGACACCTTCCTGAAGGACGTGCCGGTGACCTTCCCGATCCTGCTCGACCCGGCCAATGGCGTCAGCAAGCTCTACGACGTGTCGGCCATGCCGAGCACGGTGATCGTCGACCGCAAGGGCAACATCCGCTACATCCACCAGGGCTACCAGCCGGGTGATGAAAGCAAGTACCAGGACATCATCCGCCAGCTGATCCGGGAGCGGGCATGAGGAGTCTCGCGCTGGTGGTGATTTCAGTCGTGCTGCTGGCGGGCTGCGGTCGCCTTGAGCCCTGGGTGAAGCCGTACGAGCGGGACCGCCTCGCCGATCCGATCATGAGCTTCGACCGGAACCCGGTGTCGGGTTCCTACATCGATCACGTGCATGAAGCGCGTGAGGGCGCACGGGGCGCATCCGGCAGTGCAGGCGGTGGTTGCGGGTGTAACTGAGATGAGATCGCTGCTGATATTGCTGGTCGTCTCGCCCGTCGCGCTTGCGGGGGTGCTGCCTGAGGACCGTGCGGACGCCATGTACCACTATTACGACGGTGGTGGTATCGAGATCGACGGCCCGTCGCTGCTGGCGCGCAAGGCGGTGGGCGAGAAAGTTTCCGTCTCGGCGAGCTACTACGTGGACTCCATCAGCAGCGCGTCCATTGACGTGGTGACCATCGGCGCCAGCCCCAATGGCTACAGCGAGGAGCGCACCCAGTGGGGCGTCGGCGTTGATTACCTCCGTGGCGACACGACGATGAGCGTCGGTTTCAGCACCAGCGACGAAAATGACTACGAGGCCGACACGCTCAGTTTCGGCATCAGCCAGGAAATTTTCGGCGGGCTTACCACCGTGACGCTTGGCTACGGCAGCGGCGCTGACGACGTGAGCCGGCGCGGCGATGCCCAGTTCGCAGGGGAGATCGACCGCAACTCCTACCGGTTTGGCATCACCCAGGTGCTGACCCGCAACCTTATCCTGGGGTTCTCCTACGAAGTGGTTGCCGACGAGGGTTACCTGAATAATCCATATCGCCAGGTGCGCTACGTCGACGTGAACGATCCCCGCGGCTATGCCACGCAGTTCGAGGTCTACCCGGAAACGCGCGCGAGCAACGCGGCTGCAATCCGGGCCAGGTACCACCTGCCTTATCGCGCGGCGCTTTCCGGCGAGTACCGTTTCTACACCGACGACTGGGGAATCGACGCGCACACGATCGAGCTCGGGTACGTGCACCCCTACGGCGCCAGGTGGCTCTTCGACTTCAGGTACCGCTTCTACACCCAGACCGCGGCGGACTTCTACAGCGACCTGTTCCCGTACGCGGATGCCCAGAACTTCCTCGCCCGCGACAAGGAGCTCAGCACGCTCCAGAGTCATGGGCCGCACTTCGGCGTCACCTATACCATTCTTGAGCGCCAGGGCGACTCGCCGCTGAAGAGCACGGCAAACCTGTTCATCGACAACTATTTCTTCAGCTACGACGACTTTCGCGATCTGCGGGGCAGCAGCAGTAGCAGCGTCGGTAGTGAACCGCTGTACGACTTCGACGCCTTCGTCCTCCAGGTCTTCTTTTCCCTCTGGTTCTGACGCCGCCCGCGGCGTTACCATCCGGAGCTTCCCGGTCCGGACCGCCGATCATGCAAGTTTCCCTGTCATGCGCGTTGCTCCTGGTACTCGTGATGCTGCCCGCGCGTGCGGAGTGGTACACCGATACCCAGCAGAAGATGGGCACGCGGATCGAGATCCAGATCTGGGCCGACAGCGAGGCTGAAGCGCTGCCGCTGATTGCTGCCGGAATGGCCGAGTTCGATCGCATCGAGTCGTGGATGAGTACCTTCCGCGAGGACTCGGAAATCTCCCGTGTGAACCGGCTGGCGGCGCACGAGGCGGTCGCGACGTCCGCGGAACTCTTCGGGATCGTGCAGCGCTCGCTCGAGCTGTCCGTGCTGTCGGGCGGCGCGTTCGACATCACCTTCGACAGCGTGGGGCAGCTCTATGATTTTCGCGCCGGCGTGCGTCCCGACCGCGCTGCAATCGAGGAGCAGCTGCCGTCGATCAACTACCGCCACGTGATCCTCGACCCGGTCAAGTCGACGATCCGGTTCAGCGAGGAGGGCACCCGGATCAACCTGGGCGGCATCGGCAAGGGCTACGCCTGCGACAAGGTGGCCGACCTGCTGCGCGCGGCCGGTGTGAAGTCAGGACGGGTGAACGCGGGTGGCGATACTCGACTGATCGGCGACCGGCAGGGCAGGCCCTGGGTGATGGGCATCCGCGATCCCGACGCCGGGGACCGGTGGGTAACGCGCCTCGCGCTCGACGACGAGGCTATCTCCACGGCCGGTGATTACGAGCGGTTCTTCGAGGAGGACGGCGTGCGCTATCACCACATCATCAATCCGAAAACCGGCGATTCGGCCCGCGGGGTTCGCAGCGTTACGGTGATCGGCCCCGACGCCACGATGACTGACGGCCTGGACAACGCCGTGTTCATCCTGGGTCCGGAGCGCGGTCTCGCGCTGATTGATGCCACGCCGGGTTATGCGGCCGTCGTGGTGGACGCGGCGCACAACGTGCGCTTTTCAAAGGCGTTGCAGGCGCAGTAGTTTTTACATAAGCGCAATGCAATTTTACTCAGGTCCGGCAGGACGTGAGCAGCGTCGCAGGATTCGCGGCCGTAAATTGTCAACATTCCTCTGCCGACAAAGGCAAACCCGCTGAAAGGCGGGGACGCAAAGCCACCGGTCTGACGGCGAGCCGCCACGTGCGGGGTTCGTCCATGACAGCGGGGCTGCCGGGCAGGAACGCGGTCTTAAGACCGCGTTTGCGCGCGTCCCCCCGAAGCTGGCGAGTTGTCCTTGTTCATGAACGCCGAACACGGGAAAAAACGGGATGCGCAAGCTGCTGGCCCTGGGCCTGATCCTCACGGCAACGTCGCTGCCGAACCTGGCCGCCACGGCGAGCAATGCCGTTGCCGGCCAGCCGGCCCCTGATTTCACCCTCAAGAGCACCAGCGGTGAGAACCTCCGCCTGTCCGAGTGGCGCGGTGAGGTCGTGCTGCTGAGTTTCTGGGCGGCATGGTGCGGACGCTGCACTGATCAGCTCGAACAGCTCGACAAACTCCAGCAGCAGTATCAGGCAAAGGGCGTCCGGGTCGTTACCGTCAATATCGACCGGGACAGCCAGCCGGCCCGCGATGCGGCCAGCCGCCGGAGCCTGCTGGTGCTCCACGACGGCGACCAGAGCGTCGCGCGCCAGTACGACTTGTCGGATTTGCCGCTCACCGTGCTCATGGATGCGCACGGCAGGGTCCGGCACGTACACCAGAAATACCGGGGCGGCGATGCCGCCCTGTACGACGAAGAGCTCGCTGCTCTCCTTGCCGAATAGTGCCCAGGAACAGGTACGTAAAAATGCCCATGCACCCGTTGAAAATCCAATTGCTGGCCGCCTTGCTGATCGCCGGCTTCTACAGTTCGCTCGCCAGGCCGGAGACGGCTGCGGCCGACTCTGCCGCCGGTCCGGAGCCGGCCCCGGCGCTGGTGGCCGATAGCGTCGACAGCGGTACCGTCGACAGCGAGGTGCAAGTCCTCAAGGACGAGGTCCTGGACCTGAACCGGGAATTGTTCCTGCTCGAGGAAGAGCTGCTGTTCCCGGCCAACACCCAGGTGGCGGTGTTCGTGTCGATGGACGTCGGCGAATTCTTTGACCTGGATTCGGTCCAGCTCCGCATCGATGACAAGCCGGTGAGCAACTACCTGTACACGGAGCGGGAAGTGGCGGCCCTGTTGCGGGGCGGTGTGCACCGGATCTACCTCGGCAACCTCAAGACTGGCGAACACGAACTCACGGCGGTCTTTACCGGTCAGGGACCGCACACCCGCGATTATCGCCGTGGCGCCACACTGAAGGTCGAGAAGGGCATCGGCGCCAAGTTTGTCGAGTTGCGGATCTCCGATCGGGACAGCAAGCAGCAGCCCGAGTTCCTGGTCAAGGAGTGGGAATAGTCCGTGACGCACTCGCCTGCTAAGCGCGGTGCGGCCCTGCGGGTCGCCATCGCGGTCGCGACGCTGGCCGGGGCGGGCGTGAACCTGCCCGCCCGCGCCGGCGAGGTGCCGTCACCCGGTCCGGTTCGCGACCTGTACTACGGCGAAACCCTTTTCCAGTTCTACCAGGACAAGCATTTCGATGCCCTCACGCACCTCCTCGTCGCCCGCGACATTGGCCGCGTGGAAAACCACGAGGCGGAGTCGGAATTGCTCCTCGGCGGTTTGTACCTGCACTACGGGCAGCACAACCGGGCGGAGGAAATTTTCGACAGGCTGCTGACCGGGGAGGTGTCGCCCACCGTGCGGGACCGGGCCTGGTTCTACCTGGGCAAGGTCCGCTACCAGCGCGGCCTGCACGACGACGCACTGGCGGCCTTTGCACGCGTTGCTGGCGCCCTGCCGGAGAGTCTCGAGGCGGAATTGCCCATGCTGAAAGCCCAGTCGCTGATGGCGATGGGCCGTTTCGACGCCGCAGCCGCCGTGCTCGACGGCTGGCAGGGCCCGGACGGCTGGTTGCCCTACGCGCGCTACAACCTCGGCGTGGCCTTCGTCAGGCTCGGCCGCTTTGATGACGGTACGCGCCAGCTGGATCGTGTCGGCCGGAGTTCGGCCGGCTCGGCCGAGCTGCTCGACCTGCGCGACAAGGCCAATCTCGCGCTCGGCTACGCTTACCTGCAACAGTCACTGGATGGCCAGGCGCGGGTGGCGCTCGAACGCGTCCGTCTGTCGAGCCCCTTTGCCAACAAGGCCCT
>Ga0224505_10002070_pt1 | contig 12049 bp, 7 predicted proteins | sample SF_Jan12_sed_USG_FD_169102 | JGI IMG/M metagenome (GOLD analysis project Ga0224505, IMG submission 169102) | Sediment microbial communities from San Francisco Bay, California, United States - SF_Jan12_sed_USGS_4_1 | ecosystem: Environmental > Aquatic > Marine > Sediment | place: USA: California...
CTCGCCACCCGTCAGCACGTCGAACTGGCAGAACTCGTCGTCGAGAATGCCCTCTTCGACGCGGAACTTGATCGGCAAGTTGCCGTTCGAACCGAACTGGTAGATCGGGTCCTGCTCCGTGTTCCGGGGCTGGTTCGAGCCGCCGTCGTCCGGCAATACGTCCCGCCACCCGAGCACGATCTCGATGCTTGCGGCCTGGTACGAGACGCAGATCCGGTACGCCAGGCTGTTGTCCGGCGTTGGCTCGACGCCGGAGTCCTTGGAAGGATGCCAGCTGGTGGCGTAGGCCTCCCCGCTGCCCGCTGGGGCCGGCAGCGTGTAGAACTGGCTGTACGAGCAGTTGGCGGTGAGCGCATCGGGCTTGCCGCTGGTCGGATCCACCGTCACCGGCCAGGGCCCCGTGATCCATGCCCTGAGATGCGGTCCGGCAGCCGGATCGAACGGCCCGTTGAACGTCGTCGGCGTCGGCGCGATTGGCGTTAGGAAGAAGAAGTGCTTGTTCCAATTGGCCGCCGGCTCCCAATTGCGCCCATCCGCCAACTGGAAGCTGGCGGGTGGCTGCTGAGTGTCCTGACACGCTGCCAGAACCAGGGCCGCCACCGGTAGTACGAATCCAAACCGTCTCAATGCAACCTCCCCCAAGTGGGGTGTCGGCGCTCGCTGGCCGTCGTGGCAGCGGCGTTTGGTGATATTCGACACACTCTCTCTGCAAAGCGCGCACCCAGCGCGACCGAGCGGCCGCACCGTGGTGCGAGATCACCTAAGCCCTTGCCAACAAACAAGTAAGCCGCAGTCGGCAACGGCCCTTCGGACTTCAGTGACATCCGTGTTGTGGCGGTGAGGGGAGCCGAGTCAGTGCGGTCGCTAGACCGCTGCTGCGCCTGCACAACACGCGATGACCCTGGTGTTGAAGGCGAAGGCTCGCTGGGTGTTACCGCCGTGCAAGGAACGTATGCTGCCCTTTGTATGGGGCAAGCCCCGGGGCTGCTACTGCCTGCCCGCAATCTCCCGCCAGCGGGGGTGCTGGCGCAGGTCCCGCCACCACCAGTAACGGCCGGCCGTGTTGGCGAAGTCGTGATCGGGGTTGGCGAGGACGGCCCGCTTCAGCAGGTCAATCGCCTCGTCCATGTCGCCGGCGAGCGTCCGCGTGTAGGCCTCGAGGGCGGGAAGGATCTGACCGGGATCCACCTGGGCGGTGGCCTGTTCCCGGCCTCGCAGCCAGACGGATTGCGCGCTGTCGAGGAGACCTTCACGGGCCAGCACGCCACCCATCAGTACCCGCGCCTGCGCCCGTGCGAACGCCGAGGCCTCCAGCGTGTCGAGTCGGGCGACGAGCTGCCAGTCGCGGGCCACGTCTGCCGTGAACTCCGGGGTCACCTGCAGGAAGAGTTGGCAGATTACGAATCGTGGGTCGCGCGGAAAACGCGCTGCGCCGCGCAGGCACCACCGCTCGGCCGTCCCAAAATCCTCGAGGTCGAGCGAGCCGAAGAAGATCCGGTCGATGACCTCCTCGGCCCGCTCCAGATACGCGTCCGCCTCGTACGCGCGTTGTGCCGCCAGCAGGGCGCTGCGGACGTCGTCGAAGTAGTAGTACAGCACGCTGAGCGTGAGCTGCGCGCTGGCGATGTTCGGGTTTGCGCCCACCACTGCCTCGAGGTCCTCCTTGGCACCGTCGAGCAGGCGCTGCCAGGCGGTCTGGTTGTCGGTGATCTTGGCCTCGTAGTAGCGGAACCGCGTGGTGCCGCGCAACTCGAGGGCCTTCGCATTCCGCGGATCGATCTGGAGCACCGCATCCGCGAAGCCAATCGCCGAGTCGAACGCCGGTGCAGCCGCGCGGCCGCGCCCGCGCTGCGCGCGCTCGAGGGCCACCCAGCCTCGCTGGATCAGGGGCTCGGGCCAGTCACGATCGGCCTCGGCGGCGAGTTGGAGCAGGGAATCGGCCTCCGCCAGCCGCGCCATCGCCGCCGCCGCGTCGGGTTCCCCCTCGGCGTCCGCTCGTACCCGCGTCCCGCGCTGGACCAGCGTCCAGGCCGGCACGCTCCGCGTCCCCGCCTGCGTCTCGCGGGTGCGGACCTGCCCGCCGATCCGTTCGCGCAGCAGCTCCGCCACCACCCCAATGGCGGAGTCCCGGGCCGCCAACAGGTTGCCGGCCGGCATCTGGAAGCTGGCCCGGCTGCCGAGATCGGCGCCGCTGTTGCCGTCCACCAGCCGGACGCTGACGTTGACGTTGCCTCCAGACGCGCCGACACCGCCCACCACGATCGAGCCTACCTGCAGCGCGCGGCCGATGGAGTCGTACGGAACCGCCGAGCCCCGCCAGGGCGCCACGCCATTGCGCGACACGACCGTCAGTCCCTGCACGCTGCCCAACTGGTCGATCAGTCCGTCCGTGATGCCGTCCGCCACGTATCCCAAGGAGCCGTCGTTCGAGTTGTCGTCGAAATAGAGCACCGCCACATCGCGCGGATCGAGACCGCCCTCCGCCAGCGCCGGCGCCCCCCCCCGCCCGAAGGCGAGCCACCCGGCTACTGCCAACGCGGCAACTGTGGCGCCGCCGATGCCGGCATACAGGGGCCAGCGCCGCGGCTGGGGAACCGCGTCGAAATCCACCGCATCCATGCCCATCTGCGACGCGCGCATGCCCATGCGGGACATGCGCATCTCCATCGGCGAACGGCGCACCCCCATCTGCGATTGCCGCATCCCCATTTGGGACGCCCGGGAGGCGGACGCGGAGACCCGACCTTGCTCAATGGCCTTCAAATCCTCCACCATCTCGTGGGCGGTGCGGTACCGGTCCGCCGGCAGCTTCTCCATCGCCTTGTAGATGACGTCTTCCACTTCGGGCGGAATGGTCTGCCGCATGATGGACGGCGCGGTGATGTTGTCCATCGAGTGGCGCGCCATGATGGCCATGGCGTTGGGGCCGGTAAACGGGATCTCGCCCACGAGCATCTCGTAGAACACGCAGCCGAGACTGTAGATGTCGGCCCGGGCGTCCACGCCGCTGTCGCCGGCCGCCTGCTCGGGGCTCATGTACGCCGGCGTCCCCACCGCCATGCCGGTCTGTGTGAGCTTGTCCGCTCCCGCCTCGGACATGGCGCGCGCGATCCCGAAATCGGCCACGATGGCGTGACCGTTTGACATCATCACGTTGTCCGGCTTGATGTCGCGGTGGATCAACCCGAAGCTGTGCGCGTTCGCCAGCGCCTCGGCCACCTCACGGGTGATCTGGACGGCATCATGGATCGAGAGCTGGCGTTCGCGCGCGATCAGATCGCTCAGCGACTCGCCTACCACGAACGGCATGACGTAGTACAGCAGGCCGTCCGCTTCCCCCGAGTCGTACAGCGGGAGGATGTTGGGGTGCTGCAGCTTCGCGGTGATCTGGATCTCGCGCAGGAACCGCTCGGCGCCCAGGGACGCCGCGAGTTCCGGCTTCAGCACCTTGATGGCCACCTGGCGGTCGTGCTTGACGTCGTTCGCCAGGTAGACGAACGCCATGCCGCCTTCCCCCAGGGCGCTCTGCACGGCGTATACGCCGGTAAGGGCAGCCTCGAGTTTTTCCCGGATCTGGTCGCGTTCCTGGGGCTGAGTCTCGTCCATGCCGCGATCGATGCTCACTGAGGAGGTTGAAGAAGGCGAAATATATACGGCACTTGGGTTAAGCGCCCTTTAATGAGCCCTTTAGGCGCGGCTCACCGCACCCCGGACAGTTTTCGGACGAGGAGTCCGACACGCGGTTGGACGACCTCGGACCCAGTCCGATGAGAGGACCGTGCCGGGACCTGACCCAGCCAGCCAGGGCGCCGCACGCCTGATCGAGCGCGCCCTGTCCGTTGAGCGAACCACGCTGCTCGAGCCCGAAGGCTACGAGCTGCTGGCATCGCTCGGCGTGACCACGCCGGAGTGGATCCACGTTCCCGATGCGCCCGCCTTGGCCCACACCGATCTCACGGCGTTTGGCGCCCGGCTGGTGGTGAAACTCGTATCAGAGGCGGTCACCCACAAGACGGACGTGGGCGGGGTGGCTGTGGTCGAGAACGAGCCACGGATCGTGCGTCAGACCGCCGAAGCCATGGCGGCCCGCGTGGCCGGGCTGCCCGTCGACGGGTTTCTGCTCAGCACGTATGTCGCCCATGACACGGGGTTCGGGAGCGAGCTGTTGCTCGGGCTCCGGCAGACCGACGACTTCGGCCCCGTTGTTACGGTCGGGAGCGGCGGTGTGCGGGCGGAGCTGCTGGCCCAGAGCCTGCGGCCGGGACAGGACGTCGCCCTGTTCACGACCGACACGGGCACCGACGCCATCGCCGACCGCCTTCTGGCGCTCCCCGTCACCCGGATCTCCTGCGGGGCGGCCCGCGGGGCTCGCCGGATGGTGCCCGTCGCGACGCTGGTGGATCTCGTGCAGCGGTTGTTGGCGTTTGCCGAAACGCCGGCAGGAGCGCACGTCGCGGAACTCGAAGTGAACCCCCTGGTGCTCGCCGCGGATGGCCCGACAGCGCTCGATGTGCTGGTGCGGCTGCGGGTCGACGTTCCCCCGCCGATGCTGCCACGCCCCCTCGCCAAGCTCGGGCGGCTCTTCCAACCAGAATCCATGGCCATCGTGGGGGTGTCCGAGGGCGTGAACGCCGGCCGCCTGATTCTGCGCAACGTTCTCCACGCGGGGTTTCCCGCGGACCGCGTGGTCGTGATCAAGCCCGGTACGGAGCATGTGGACGGCGTCCGGTGCGTCCCCAGCCTGGCCGCCCTGGGTGAGCCCGTGGATCTCTGCGTGCTGGCGGTGGCCGCGCCCAGGATCCCGGAGCTGGTCGAGGAGATCGTCCGCAGCCACCGGGCGGAGAGCGTCATCGTCATTCCCGGCGGGCTCGGCGAGCGGGAGGGGTCGGGTACGCTCGAAGACCGCGTGCGCGCCGCAATCGCGGCCGGGCGTGCGACGACCTGGGGCGGCCCCATCGTGAACGGCGGCAACTGTCTGGGCATCCGGTCGGTACCGGGCGGATACGACACGACGTTCATCCCGCCGTACAAACTGGGCACGCCATCGAACGCAACGGCTCCCGTGGCCCTGCTGGCGCAGAGTGGCGCGTTCGCGGTGGCCCGGTGGAGCAAGCTCGCGGCGGCGCCGCGGTATCTGGTGTCCGTCGGCAACCAGGCGGATCTGACCCTCGGCGACTACCTCACCTATCTCGCCGACGACACTGACGTCGCCGTCTACGCGTGCTACGTCGAGGGATTCCGACCCGGGGATGGCGTGCGGTGGTTGCGCGCCGCACGAGCCATCGTCGATGCCGGCCGGACGGTCATCCTGTACCGCGCCGCACGCACGGCTGCCGGGTGTGAGGCCGGTCGGTCGCATACGGCCGCCATTGCCGGCGACTACGTCGTGACCCGCGAACTGGCGACGGCGGCTGGGGTGCTGGTGGCCGAAACGCTGGACGAGTTCGACGACCTGCTGCGGGTGGCGACGATGCTGGCCGACCGACGGCCGCGCGGGCCGCGGGTCGGCGCGGTGAGCAACGCGGGGTTCGAATGTGTCGCGTTCGGCGACAGCGTCGGCGCGCTCGCGTATCCAGCGTTGGGCGCGGCCACGAATGCGGGCCTGCGCGAGTTGCTGGCGCGCCAGCGCCTCGACGGCGTGGTGGATGTGCGGCATCCGCTCGATGTGACACCTATGATGGACGATGCCGCACTTGCGGACGCCGTGGGACTCCTGCTGGCGGACGATGCGGTGGACATCGGTGTCGTGGGACTCGTGCCACTGACCGGGGCCTTGCAGACACTCCCGGCCGGCGCCGACCACCGGGAACAGTTCGACGGGAGTGGTGCCATCGCGGCGCGGCTGGTCCGACTCCGCATGACCCAGGACAAACCGTTCGTGGTGGTGGTGGATGCCGGGGCGGCGTACGACCCGCTCGCGGCGTTCCTCGACCGCGCCGGCATTCCGACGTTCCGGACGATGGACCGCGCGTTGCGGATCCTCGACCGGCTCGTCCGACGGACCGCGGGGGTGAACACCCGCGCGCAGGCACCTGTACTGACGGGTGCGGCAACCTGATCTGAAGGGAACGACCATGGCGACTGCCCAGACCAAGGTTCGGCCCAAGCCGTTCCTCTTTCCGCAGCTCTGCAAGGCGTGCGGGCGCTGCATCGACGCATGCCCAAAGCACTGCATCGAGTTCGCGACGGAGATCGATCCGCAGAGCGGCCTGACGCCCATCGTGGTGCACGAGGACGTGTGCAACGGGTGCGGCCTCTGTTTCGACGCCTGTCCCGAGCCGTACGGGCTCATGCCCCGCACGGCCGACTTCGAAGGCGTGGACATGGTGGTGAGCGATCCCTACACGACCTTCGGCGCGCGAACCCACGGCGCGCCGCAGGCTGAGGACATTCCGGATCGCCCGGTGCCGTTGCCGGCGGTGGAACCCATGGTACTCAAGGGCAACTATGCCGCGGCGGTGGGGGCCATGCTGGCCGGATGCCGGCACTTCTTCGGCTACCCGATCACACCGTCCACCGAGGGCGCGGAGCTGATGGCCAAGGTGCTCCCGGAGATGCACGGCGTGTTCGTGCAAGCGGTGAGTGAGGTGGCGACCGTGAACATGATGTACGGCTGTGGCGGCGCGGGCCTCCGCTGCATGACGTTCACGTCCTCACCCGGATTCTCCCTGATGCTCGAGGGCATCAGCTACATGGTCGGTGCCGAGGTGCCGGGCGTCTTCGTGAACGTGATGCGGGGGGGACCGGGCCTTGGCAACATCGGCCCGGAACAGGCCGATATCAGCCTCATGTGCCGCGGTCTCGGGCATGGCAACACCCATGCGATCGTGCTGGCACCGTCGACGCCCCAGGAAATGCTCGACCTCACGATGGAAGCGTTCGCGCTGGCATTCCGCTACCGCAATCCGGTGGTGATCGCGGGTGACGGCTATCTGGGCCAGGTGTCGGGACGGGTGACCCTTCCGACTCACCTCGTCCAGCCGGGCATCCCGGCGTGGGCCGTGTATGGGGATGCGATGCACCGTGGCAACCTGATTACGTCGATCTACATCGTCGAGGCCGACCTCGAGCTGCACAACGAGAAGCTCAACCGCAAGTTCGCCGACATGGAGGCAGCGGAGCAGCGGTCGGCGTGCCTGGAGTGCGACGACGCCGAGTGGCTCGTGATCGCCACCAACACACCCGGCCGCATGGCGGGTGGGGCCGTGCAACAGCTCCGAGCCGAGGGGGTCAAGGCGGGTCTGTTCCGCCCGATCACGCTCTGGCCGTTCCCGGTTGATGCCCTCGTCCCGCTGCTCGAGCGGGCGCGCGGCATCGTGGTGGTCGAGGCCGGCCCTGGCCAATTGGAGGACGAACTGCGGCTCGCGCTCAGCAAACGCGGGACCATGCCACCGCCGATCCACGCCGTCCGCCGGCATGGCGGCGTGCTGCCCTCCCTGGCCGAGATCGTGGAACGGGTCCGCGGGCTGACGGAGGTGTCCCATGGATAACGTCTTCTACACGCGCTTTGAACGCCACGCGCACGCCGAGGGATTGAAGGGGCTGTCGACGCACTACTGCCCGGGCTGTGGCCACGGATTGGTGCACAAGTTCATGGCGGAGGCCATCGAGGAGCTTGGGGTGCAGGACCGCGTCGTCGCGATCTCGCCGGTCGGATGTGCGGTCTTCATGTACTACTACTTCGACGTGGGCAACTCGCAGGCGGCGCACGGGCGCGCCCCGGCCGTCGGGATCGGGCACAAGGTCGCGAACCCCAACAGCATCGTGATCAGCTACCAGGGGGACGGCGACCTGGCCTCGATTGGCCTCGCGGAGATCATGCAGGCGGCCCAGCTCGGACTCCCGATGACCTTCATCTTCGTCAACAACGCCATCTACGGGATGACCGGCGGGCAGATGGCGCCCACCACGCTGCCGGGCCAGACGACGACGACGACCCCCAAAGGGCGCGGTCGGCTCGAAGGTGGTCCCTTGCGGATGGCGGAGGTCATCGCCCAGCTCGACGCGCCGGTGTACGTGGAACGGGTCGCGCTGTTCGACAACAAGCAGCGGCATCGGGCCGCGGCCGCCATCAAGAAGGCCGTACGGCTCCAGGTGGAAAACCGCGGGCTCTCGTTCGTCGAAGTGTTGTCGGAGTGCCCGACCCATCTCAAGCTGACGCCGATCGAGGCGGAGCAGTGGGTGAAGGAGCAGATGCTCCCGTACTTCCCACTCGGTGTGAAGAAGGACGAGACCGTGGAGCCGTGGTTCGATCTGGGGACACCGACGTTCGATCCCGAGGCGGTGCTCGCGGCAATCGGGGCACCGCGCACCACGGCGCCGCGGTTCGGGAGCGGGTTCCCGGCTCACCTGGACCCGGAGGACGTGGCCATCAAGTTCGCGGGCTCCGGAGGCGACGGCGCGCAGACGATTGCGTCGCTCGCCAATCGGGCGGCCATCAACGAGGGCTGCGACTCGACGTACATCCCGAGCTACGGGCCGGAGTCACGCGGCGGAACGTCCTACGCGGACCTGCACGTTGCGCGGGGCGAGGTGCTCTCGCCGGCGGCGCCGGAACCGCACGTCCTGGTCGCGTTCAACCCGCAGAGCCTGGCCAAGTTCGGACCGAAAGTGCGGTCGGGTGGGATCATCCTGTACGACACGTCCGTGGTGCTCGAAGTCCCGCCGCTCGATCCCACGGTGCAGGTCGTCGGCATCCCGTTCACCCAGATCGCGCTCGATCTGGGCGCCGTGCGGGTGAAGAACATCGTGGCGCTCGGCGCGTTCCAGGCGGCGACCGGGATCTTCCCGGCCGAGAGCTTCCTGACGGTGATCCGCGAGGCGTTCGAGCACAACTGCGCACTCCTGCCGCTCAACGAGGAGGCCTTCACCTGGGGCGGGCGCGCCTTCGAGCAGACCAAGACACCCGCGGGGACGTGACGGGGAGGAAGGGAGAGCAGGGCCATGAACATCGGAGTACCTCGGGAGACCGGACGGCATGAGCGACGGGTCTCCCTGACGCCGTGGGCGGCCGCCCACCTGACCCGGCTCGGACACACCGTGGTGGTGGAGAGCGGGGCCGGTGCCGGGGCGCGGTTTGCGGACGATGAGTATCAGGCGGCGGGGGCAACCGTGGTCTTCAGCCGCGAGGAGGCGTTCAAGCGTGCCGACCTCGTGTGCGCCATCGCGATGGTGTCGGACGGCGAGCTCGACCTGCTGCGTCCGGAATCCGTCTTGTGCGGGTTCCAGCACCTGTCGATTACGCCGCGGCCCGTCGTCGAGCACCTGCGCACGCTGCGCATGACCGCGATCAGCTACGAGCTGGTACAGGATGCCCAGGGCCAGCGGCCGCTGCTGATTCCCATGTCGGAGATGGCTGGTGAGATGGCTGTCTTCGTCGCGGCCCACTACCTCCAGAACCAGGAGGGGGGGCGCGGGATCCTGCTGGGAGCCGTCCCCGGCATCGCCCCGCCCACGGTGCTCGTGCTCGGCGCCGGGACGGTGGGCCGGGCTGCGGCCGCTCGCGCCGCGGCCATTGGGGCCCACGTCATCGTGATGGATGAAAGCCTCGAGAAGCTGCGCACCTTCCGGCGGCGGGGGGGCAACGTGGTCACCCAGGTCGCGACGCCGGATCGGCTGGAGCGGTACACGGCCATTGCCGACGTCGTGATTGGTGCCATCCTGATCCCCGGTGCGCGCGCGCCGTTCCTCGTGACCGACGAGATGGTGCGCGGCATGCGCGCGGGGAGCGTGATCGTCGACGTATCCATCGACCAGGGAGGATGCATCGAGACGAGCCGGCCGACCACGCCGGACGATCCGGTGTACGTCATGCACGACGTGGTGCATTACTGCGTGCCGAACATGACGGCCAATGTCGCCCGCACCGCATCGCGCGCGCTGTCGGATGCGTTGCTGGGGCCGGTGACGGCGCTGGCCACCCTGGGTGTGGACGCCGCCCTCCGGGCCGATGCGGGGCTCGCGGCCGGGGTCTCCGTCTATCACGGTGAACTGGTGAACGCGCATCTCGCGGAGGCGCTCGGCCTGCCGGCCCGGACGCTCGACGACCTGCTGCCAGCGGCGGAGGGCACGCCATGAGCTGGGTCGACGACTACCGGACAAAGCTCGAGAGCGCCGAGGCGGCCGTTGGCCGGGTGAACAGCGGTGATCGGGTGTACTACGGAGGAAACGCGGCCATCCCGCAGGCCCTTGTGCGCGCGCTCGCGCAGCGGCGGGAGGAGTTGCACAACGTGCAGCTCAACCACGTGCTCCTGATCGGGGAAGACCCGTTGTCCGCTCCCGGCATGGAGGGGCACTTCCGGCACAACTCGCTGTTCGTCGGACCGGCGGACCGCAAGGCCGTCAACGACGGTCGCGCCGACTACGTGCCGATCTTCCTGCATCAGATTCCCCGACTCTTTCGCGACGGCATCGTCCCGCTCGACGTCGCGATGCTCCAGGTGTCACCCCCGGACGAACACGGGTTCCTGAGCCTTGGTGTCGAGACGCTGGCGTCCGTGGCCGCGAGCCAGGCCGCCAAGATCGTCATCGTGCAGGTGAACGAGCGGATGCCCCGGGTGCTCGGGGATTGCTTCCTGCACGTGAGCCGCGTGAACGCCATCGTCGAGGCCACCGAGCCGCTGCCGGAACTGCACCCGGCGCCGGCCACGGAGGTCGAGCAGGCGATCGCCCGCAACGTGATCCAGCTCATCCAACCGGGATCGACGGTTCAGATGGGGATCGGCGGGATCCCGGACTCTATCTACGAAGGGATGGAGGGCAATCTCGAGCTGGGGGTGCACACGGAGATGATGTCGGACGGAGCCATGCGGGCCGTCGAACGCGGCGTCATCACGGGGACGCGGAAGTCCCAACACCAGGGGAAGATCATCGTCACGTTCGCCCTCGGCACCGCGCAGCTATACGACTTTCTCGACAACAACCCGCTCATCGAGGCTCACCCCGTGAGCTATGTGAACGATCCCGAGATCGTCGCGCGAAACGACAACATGGTGGCCGTGAACTCGGCAATCGAGGTGGATCTCACCGGGCAGGTGTGCTCCGATTCCATCGGGGCGTACATCTACTCCGGGTTCGGTGGTCAGGTGGACTTCATCCGCGGCGCGGCACGCTCGAAGGGGGGGCGACCCATCATCGCGCTGCCGAGTAGCGCCAAGAACGGACTCATGTCGCGCATCGTTCCCTATCTGAAGGAAGGCGCGGGCGTCGTGACCAGTCGCGCGGACGTGCACTACGTGGTGACCGAGCACGGCGCGGCGAATCTGTTTGGGAAGAACCTGCGCGAGCGGGTCGAGGCGCTGATCGGGATCGCCGACCCCCGTTTCCAGGAAGACCTCGAGGCGGCGGCGAAAGAGCGGAAGCTCCTGACCTGAAGCCACGGACGGACTAGGCCACGGACGGACTAGGCCACGGACGGCACTGACACGCAAACGGGCGGGCCCTGGAGCCCGCCCGTTTGCGTTGTGGTTGGGGCTATCCCGTCAGCGCTTGATGCCGACGCGCACCTGCTGGTCTTCCCGGGTGCCGGAGGGGACCGGCTGATCACACTTCGAGCCGACGTTCTGGTAGCACGGGTGGTACTGGTAGCTGATGCCCGCCACCGGAATCGACTCGCCAATCCAGGCGCCGTTGACCTGGCGGAGCGTGTAGGCGCCAGCCCGGCCTCGGGCGAATGTGAGCTTCAGCGTGTCGTGCTGTCCGGCGACCTGGGCGCCGAGCACGTCGAGCACGAGCGTCGTGTCGCTCGGCGCCGTCGCCCCGATGGCCTTCGTCCAGTTCTTCACAACGATCGTGGTGCGGCCAGCGGTGCGCAGCTCGAACGTCTCGAGCACGGAAAGGTCGAGGGCCGCGACCTCGCTTGCGGATGCGCCCATCTCCTGGCGGATGTCCGTCGTGAAGGGCACCGGCCTGGAACAGGCCGCAACGACGAGCAAGAGGGCGGATGTCGCGAGGATAGACGGGCGCATGGGATAGACTCCGGGTGCTTGGACGGTGAAGGCCCAAAACTAACCCAATCCCGTCCCGAGAGGGATGGCGGGCGGGAACCGCC
>Ga0224505_10002072_pt1 | contig 12043 bp, 10 predicted proteins | sample SF_Jan12_sed_USG_FD_169102 | JGI IMG/M metagenome (GOLD analysis project Ga0224505, IMG submission 169102) | Sediment microbial communities from San Francisco Bay, California, United States - SF_Jan12_sed_USGS_4_1 | ecosystem: Environmental > Aquatic > Marine > Sediment | place: USA: California...
AGACCCCGGAAGTACACGTGGGCGCCATTGTGGACCTTCTCGGCGGTGGTCCAGGTGTTCATCAGCCGGTAGGCATCGGCCTGGGCCTGGCGGACGGCGGCCGAGATGGATTCCAACTCGTCGTCGCCGATGGGTTCGAGCGTGCCGTCGGGGTGCGACGCGAACACCGACAGGGCTTCGAGGTACTCGAGGTTGTCGGCCGGGATGGAGAAGGTCGACGACAGGTCGTTGACCTGGTTGTGCACGCCCGGCCGGAACACCAGCCCCACGACGATGTTCTGGTAGGCCACGTCGGCCGCGACATGGCTCCAGGGGATCCAGCTCTGCGCCAATGCCGAGAACTCGCGGACGATCATGTGACGCCCGTTGGGCAGCGGGTAGGGGCCGCTGTCGCCTGTTCCCAACCGCGTGTCCAGGTACAACAGGAACAGGTACTGCTGGAGGCCGGCCACGAAGCGGCGGGCCCGTCGGTTCTGGTCCTCCGTTCGCACCGGCACTGCGGCTTCGTACAGCGTGTCGATGTGGTGGGGATCGCAGGTCCGGAGGGTATTGGCCGCGTCCCAGCAGCTCCGGAAGCCATCGCCCCGCCACGGTTCGACGAACCGGACCCAGAAGTCGAGCACGGTGCGGACGCGGTCCTCCACGTCGTCGACCTGGGTGATCAGCCCGTGCTCGGCCATCGCATCGACGGTTCGCCAGCCGCCGAAGGGGATGACCGCCAAGGCGAACGGGTGGGCGTTGGTGGTGGAGGTGCCTGGGCCCCGCACCATCGCGCCCAGCTCGGCCGCGCCGACGGCCTGATCGATCTGGTCGAGGATCGCCGGCCAACGGAGCCAGGACTCGATGCCCGCGGCGGCGATGTACTCGCGTACCGGGATCAGCCCCGACGTGAGGCCGGTTCGCCGCCGGGAGTTCTCGAACGTCAGCCGGTCCCAGAAGGCGATCAGCTCGTTGACGTCGCCGGTGGCCATGTCCCTCACACGCATGGCCCCGGTGTCTAGCTGATCCCCGCCCGCTTGCCCACCTGCAACGGGTTCGGAGCCGGTTGCCGGTGCTCGTTTTCGGTAAGGAGAACCGGTTCCACTATCGTGCGGGGCGCTGCCTCACCAGAGACCGGCATCAGAAAGGGAACCCCTCATGCTCGCCGCCGTCATGCGCTCCGTGCCCACCGAGAACCTCGAGGTCTCCGACGACATCACGCTGCGTGATGTCGGCCCCGGTGACGTGAAGGTGAAGGTGACGCACAGCGGGGTCTGTCACAGTGATCTATCGGCCATGAACGGCACGATCCCGCAGGCTCCCCCGGCCGTGCTCGGCCACGAAGGAGCGGGCATCGTCACCGACGTCGGCGACGGCGTGACCCACGTGTCGCCCGGCGACCACGTCATCATCGCCTTCTCGCCTCCGTGCGGGACCTGTGCCTACTGCACCGGTCGGGGTCAGCCCCAGCTCTGCATGAACGGGCTCATCATGATGAGCATGAACCCGCAGTTCCGCCAGGGCGACGAGGTCATCGGCTCGATGACCGGCTGTGGCACGTTCGCCGAGGAGACCATCGTTCCCTCCATCGCCGCCATCAAGATCGACGCCGATGTCCCCCTCGACGTGGCTGCGCTGATCGGCTGCGGCGTCACCACCGGTGTCGGAGCGGCACTCAACACGGCCAAGGTCACGCCGGGTTCCTCGGTGGTGGTGATCGGTGCCGGCGGGGTCGGCATCGCCGCCATCCAGGGTGCCCGGATCGCCGGTGCGGCTGAGATCGTGGCCGTCGACCTCCACGATGGCAAGCTCGACCGGGCCAAGGCCTTCGGCGCCACCCACGGGGTCACGCCGGACCAACTCGAGGACGTCAAGACCGAGATCACGGGGGGCGAGGGCTTCGACTTCGCGCTCGAGTGCATCGGCAACCCGGTGACGATGCGCCAGGCCTACGACCTCATTCGGCGAGGCGGGACGGCGTGTGTGGTCGGCGTGGGCCGGGCCGAGGAGACGTTCGAACTCAGCGCCTTCGAGATGTTCTTCGGTGAGAAGACCCTCGTGGGCTCGATGTACGGCGGCGCCGATGTTCGGACCGATTTCAACCGCTTCCTCCGCCTGTACAAGACGGGGCGCCTCGATCTCGAGGGCATGATCAGCCGTCGGATCAAGATCGGTGAGGTCAACGACGCCCTCCACGCCCTGGGCGACGCCGACGTGGTTCGCCAGGTCATCGAGTTCGACTGAGCCGACCGGTGACCGAGCTCGCCCGGGGGGCGTCGATCTTCAGTGGAGTGACCGTGCGGGGTCGGCTGCGTCGTTTTTCCACGCCCGATGACGTCATCGCCATGCTCGACGACGACCACGCGCCCGACGATGTGATCGCCCTGGTCGACGATGCCGGCGCCACGTTCCTGGCGCCCATCGAGGCCGACCTGGCCGGCATCCTCTGTCGTTCGGGCGACATCGAGAGCCACCTGGCCATCGTGTCGCGTGACTTCCGCATCCCGGCGTTGATGAACCTGACCTTCACCGGTGACGAGCCGGCCGACGGTGTGGTGGTCGAGATCGACTGCGATGCGGCCACGCTGTCACTGGTGACCGAATGACGGATCGAGGACGTGCGGTCGGCGAACACCGACGCACCGGAGGAGGAGCACCGGCATGACCGAAGAACGCCTGCGGGCCGACCTGGTACTCGAATACCCGTTCACCCGCACCACGGGGCCGGTCATCGGGGCCTTCCTCACCGGCCTGCGAGAGCAGATCATCTGCGGGATCAAGCGGGCCGACGGCACCGTCCTGGTACCACCGGTCGAGTACGACCCGGCCACCAGTGCGCCCCTGACCGAGATGGTCGAAGTGGGCCAGTCGGGTCAGGTGGTCTCGTGGACGTGGGTCGATCCGCCTCGACCACAGTCACCCTGGTCCCAGCCGCACGCGCTGGCCTTGATCACCCTCGATGGAGCCGACACCCCGATGCTGCATGCGGTCCTGGTCGGTTCGTCGGCCGAGATGGCGTCGGGGATGCGGGTCACCGCACGGTGGCGAGCCGAGCGGGAGGGCCACATCAGCGACCTGGAGGGCTTCGTGCCCGAGGAGGCCGGATCATGAGCGATCCCTCCGTCCCACCCGCCGCGCTGGCCCGGAGCGTGTCGTTGCCGCCCAGCCTCGCCGGTTTCGAGCCGGTGCAGAGCGTCCGAACACCGATCCGGCTGGAGTACGACTACATCCCCGGCACCACCTCGGTGACCTACCTCACCGGCTATGCCGACAAGAAGATCCTCGGTCAGAAGTCCCCGGTCGACGGGGCCGTGTTCGTGCCGCCCCGCGGCATCGATCCCCGCCACGGCGTGCCCTGCACCGAGTTCGTCGAGCTGCCCGACCGTGGCCATGTGGGCTCGTTCTGCGTGACCCGCCTGCCCATTCCCGGGCGCGACGACCTGGAGGTCCCCTACGTGAGCGCGTGGATCTTCCTCGATGGCGCCGACATCGGCTTCATCGGTCTGGTGGCCGGCGTGCCCACGGGTGAGGTGGAGATCGGCACGCGTGTGAAGGCGGTCTGGAAGCCCGACGACCAGCTCGGCCGTACCGCCGAGAACATCCTGTACTGGAAGCCGACCGGCGAGGACCCATTGCCCCTCGAGCAGAGCGGTACGCGGGGCTTCTCCTATCGCCAGGCCCAGAAGGAGGCCTCGTCATGATCGATGTGGCCATCGTCGCCAGCGCCCAACGCCAGGCCGCCGCGCTGAGCGAGATCACCGAACCCGAGCTCATGGTCGACCTCATCGACGCCACCCGGCAAGAGGCGGGCGTCACCCAGGACGAGATCGGCTTCACCTGCTCGGGAAGCAGTGACTTCCTCGCTGGCCAGGCCTTCTCCTTCGTCATGACCCTCGACGCGGTGGGTGCCGTCCCTCCCATCGCCGAGTCCCACGTCGAGATGGACGGTGCGTGGGCGTTGTACGAGGCGTGGGTGAAGCTCCAGATGGGCGAGATCGAGACCGCCCTGGTCTACAGCTACGGCAAGTCCTCGCCGGGATCGTTGCGCGATGTTCTGGCCACCCAGCTCGACCCGTACTACGTCGCGCCGCTGTGGCCCGATGCCTTCGCCCTCGGTGCTCTCCAGGCCCGGCTCATGCTGGAGTCGGGGACCATCACCGAGCAGCGCATGGCCGAGATCGCAGCGCGGTCCCACAACAACGCGGTGAGCAATGACCACGCGGTTCGGCGGGGCGCGGTCAGCGTCGACGACATGCTGGCCGCCCCCGTGGTGGCCGATCCACTGCGATCCAGCGATCTGCCCGCCGGGGCCGACGGTGGGGTGGCCGTGATCCTGGCTGCCGGTGATCGGGCCCGGTCGCTGGCCGACCGGCCGGTCTGGATCCGCGGTATCGATCATCGCATCGACGCCCACAACCTGAGCGCCCGTGATCTGACCACGGCCCCGTCGGTGGCGCTGGCCGGTGCCGGCGCAGGGGTCGCCTCCGACAAGGTCGATCTGGCCGAGCTCCATGGTCCGTTCACCCACCAGGAGCATCTCATCGAGACCGGGCTGGGGCTGGGCGGCGACACCGCCATCAATCCGTCGGGGGGCGCACTCGCCGGGCACACCATGATGGCGGCCGGGCTCATGCGCATCGCCGAAGCGGCACGACGGGTCGCCCGGGGTGACGGCGACCGGGCGGTGGCCCACGCCACGAGCGGCCCACTCCTGCAACAGAACCTGGTCTGCGTCCTGGAGGGTGAATGATGGCCAAGCAACAGTGTGCCGTCGTCGGTGTCGGTCAGACCAAGTATCAGTCGACCGCCGGCGACAAGTCGATGGCCGGTCTCGTGCGTGAGGCCGCCTACCGGGCCCTCGAAGACGCCGCCATGACCTGGGACGACATCGACGCGGTGGTGCTGGGCAAGGCCCCCGACTTCTTCGAGGGTGTCATGATGCCCGAGCTGTATCTGGCCGAGGCCCTGGGCTGCGTGGGCAAGCCCATGCTGCGGGTGCACACCGCCGGGTCGGTCGGCGGCTCGACCGCGCTGGTGGCCTCCAGCCTGGTGCAGTCCGGTGTCCACCAGCGGGTGTTGACCCTCGGTTTCGAGAAGCAGAGTGAGTCCAACGCCACGTGGGCGCTGTCGCTGCCCCAGCCCTTCTCGGTGTCCATCAACGCCGGCGCCGGGGGCTACTTCGCCCCCATCATGGGCCAGTACATGCGAGCCACCGGTGCCCCCGAGCTCATCGGGTGCATGGTGGCGTTCAAGGACCGCCAGCACGCCCTGAAGAACCCGTACGCCCACCTGCACCAGAGCGATCTGACGTTCGATCAGGTCGTCGAGTCGCCCATGCTGTGGGAACCGATTCGGTATTCGGAGACCTGTCCATCCTCGGACGGAGCCTGCGCCATGGTGTTGGGCGACGAGGAGACCGGTGATGGAGCGTCGGGACCCGTGGCCTGGGTGCACGGAACGGCCATGCGCTCGGAGGCCAACAACTTCCCGGGCCGCAACGAGGTCAATCCGCAGGCCAGCCGGGAGTGTGCCGACGACGTCTTCGCCCAGGCCGGGATCACCGATCGGCGAGCCGAGATCGACGCCGTGGAGATGTACGTGCCCTTCAGCTGGTACGAGCCGATGTGGCTCGAGAGCCTGGGCTTCGCGGCCGATGGTGAGGGCTGGCGCATGGTCGAGGAAGGGGCAACCACGCTGAGTGGCGGTGATCTCCCGGTGAACTGCTCGGGCGGAGTGCTCTCGTCCAATCCCATCGGTGCCTCGGGCATGATCCGCTTCGCCGAGTCGGCCCTACAGGTTCGGGGGATGGCGGGGGAGCATCAGGTCGCCGGGGCCGAGCGGGCCTTCGGTCACGCCTACGGCGGTGGCGCCCAATACTTCGCCATGTGGGTGGTCGGCGCCGACAAGCGCTGAACGACCGTCACGAAACCGGCCGGCACCCGCGCGCTCGTCAGGCGGGGTGCCGGCAGCTCATTTCGTGCTCAGGGGACGTTGACCTTGACCTCGCACTCGGCGGTGGCGGTATCGGTTCCGCTGCCGCCGTTGCAGCTGTCGGTGTCGGGGCCACCGTCCATGGCGTCGTTGCCGGCGCCGCCGCTGATGGTGTCGTTGCCGGCACCGCCGCCGATCGTGTCGACGCCGTGGGAGCCCTCGATCAGGTCGTCGCCGTCGCCACCGTCGAGGATGTCCCGGCCGATGCCGCCGTTGATGGAGTCGTCGCCGGCGTCGCCCTGCACGGAGTCGTTGCCTCGGCCCGAGTTGAGCAGGTCGTCGCCCGGTCCGCCGACGAGGATGTCCTTGTCCTCGAGGCCGAAGACCTGGTCGTTGCCGTTGCCACCGTCGAGCATGTCGTCGCCGCGGCCGCCGAACACGCTGTCGTTTCCGCCGTTGCCGCTGACCGTGTCGTTGCCCTCGGCGCCGTGGACCGCGTCGGCGCTGCCGCCGCCCTTGACCGTGTCGTCGCCCTCATCGCCGAAGACGGTGTCGCGCCCGCCCTGACCGTCGAGGTCGTCGTTGCCCTCGGCGCCGTACATCGTGTCGGCCTCGCTGCCGCCTCGCAGGACGTCATCGCCTTGACCGCCGCGAATCGTGTCGCTGCCCTTGCCGCCGTCGATGTCGTCGGCGCCATTGCCGGCGCCGCCCTTGAGCTGGTCGTCGCCGCTGCGACCTTCGATGATGTCGTCACCACCGCCGCCGTCGATGTCGTCGTTGCCGTTGCCGCCGTTGATCACGTCGGGACCACCGTTGGCACTGATGATGTCGTTGCCGTTGCCGCCGTTGATGATGTCGCCGCCGAGGCCGCCGATGATCTCGTCGTGTCCGTTGTCGCCGTTGAGTGTGTCGACGCCGCCGCCACCGACGACCTTGTCGTTGCCGAGGCCGCCGCTGAGGGTGTCGCCCTGGAAGCTGCCGCGCAGTGTGTCGTTCCCGTCGGAGCCGCTCAGGGTGTCGCTGCCATTGCCCCCGTCGAGGGTGTCATTGCCGGGGCCACCCTCGATCTGGTCGTCGCCGCCTTCTCCACAGATGCTGTCGTCGCCGGCCAGCCCGTTGATGACGTCGTCACCGGGCGTGCCCTTGACCACGTCATCGCCGTTGGTGGGACTCTGCCCCTTGTTGAGATCCACGGTCACCGTCTTGCCGGCACAGATCTCCATGGCCGAGACCGGGCTGACCAGGGCAAACAGCCCCAGTACCAGGGCGACAACAGCGAGAGGAGCGAGGCGTTTCATAGGGGCAGGATTCCTTGAGATGAGGGGATTGACGAACGGGGATGAATGGCGAAGTGATGCCACCCACAGTGGCCAGGCGCGGTATCCGCGCGCACTGAGCGTAGCAATGGAGTGTACCGGCTGCCGAAGCGCTAAGGAATGCCCACCTCCGTCTGACAGGACTCCGCCGTATCGAACCCCACGCCGCCGTCGCACTGGTCGTTGCCCAAGCCGCCGCGCAGGTGATCGGCCCCGCTGCCACCCGAGAGGACATCGTCGCCCAGGGAACCGGACAGGTCGTCGTCGTCGCTCCCGCCGGTGAGATTGTCGGCGCCGTCGCCGCCATGGATCTCGTCGGCCCCGGCACCGCCGTGGGCCGTGTCGGCGCCGGGCCCGGCCGTTATCGAGTCGTCCCCCGGGCCGGCGGCGATGGTGTCATCCCCGGGTCCGCTGGTGATGCGATCGTCACCCGAGCCGCCGTCGACCTGATCCACTCCGGCCGAGGTCTTCAGGGTGTCGTTGCCCCCGTTGCCTTCGGCGATGTCGTTTCCGAGCCCGGTGAAGATCACGTCGTCGCCTCCGCCGCCCAGGGCGATGTCATCGCCGCCTCCGGCGAACAGGCGGTCGTGGCCGGACTCGCCCCGCAACTCGTCGTCTCCGGCATTGCCGGCCAGGGTGTCGCCCCCGTATCCGCCGACCAGGAAGTCGTCGCCGGCCTGGCCGCTCAGCGAGTCGACACCGGCGCCCCCGTCGAGCTGATCGTCGTCGGGGCCGCCCTCCACGACGTCGTCACCGGCGCCGCCGTCGAGCGTGTCGTCACCGACTCCGCCACCCAGTTCGTCGTTGCCGTCATCGCCGTTGATGACGTCGTGACCCGATCCACCCCGGAGGTCGTCGTTGCCGCTACCGCCATCGATGCCGTCGTTGTCGCTGCCGCCGATGATGAGGTCAGTTCCGGTGTCCCCGTCGAGGGAATCGGCGCCCCCGCCACCTCTGAGGGTGTCGTCGCCCGATCCGCCGCGCAGGTCGTCGGCTCCGCCGTTGCCGCGGAGATCGTCGAGGCCGTCATCGCCGCGGATCTCGTCGTCGCCGTCACCACCGCTCACGGTGTCGGATCCCGCGCCGCCTTCCAGGATGTCGTTGCCGGCTTCTCCGTCGATGACATCGGGGCCGAGCCCACCGGACGCGAAGTCCTGTCCGTCGCCGGCGAGGATGGCATCGCCGCCGGCGCCACCGAAGAGCTCGTCGCCGCCGCCTCCACCCGCGATGGTGTCGTTCCCGCCGTCACCACAGATGAGATCGTCGCCGCCGAGACCGTCGATGGTGTCGTTGCCGTCATCGGCCACGATCACATCGGCGCCGGCGGTGCCGGTGATGAGGTCGTCGCCCGGGGTGCCGACGAGCGTGGCGGCGACGCCCTCGCACTCTGGCACCGCCGCGTCGGCGGTCGTGACGGGAACGAGGACGAGGGCGAGCGCCGCAGCCAGGGCGGGAAGGCGCACGAGGACCGTGGTCCGTGGCATCGCAGGGCCTTTCTCTGGTCTCTGGATTCTGGTCATCGTAGATCGCCACGCCCCGGCCATCGGGGAGGCGACCCGAGGTCAGGGGATGCCGATCGTCGTCTCGCAGGAGGCACCCGTATCCGTGCCCGAACCGCCGTTGCACCAGTCGACGTGGGCACCCCCGGTGAGGGTGTCGTTGCCGGCATCGCCCCGCAGGGTGTCGTTGCCGATGCCGCCGTCCAACTGGTCGCTGCCTGCTCCGCCCGACAACTCGTCGTGGCCGGCGTTGCCGTTGACGGTGTCGTCGCCACCCTCGGCCACGATCGTGTCGGCCCCGCCGCCGCCGGCGATGTCGTCGTCGTCGGCTCCGCCGAACAGCCGGTCGCCGTCGAGGCCGCCGCGGATGAGGTCGCGGCCGCCGCCGCCGTAGCCCCTGTCGTTGCCGTCCTGGCCCTTGACGGCGTCGTTGCCGCCGTTGCCGCGCAGCACATCGTCGCCCTCGTTGCCGAAGAGCTTGTCGTCGCCGCCGAGCCCGTCGAGGGTGTCGTCGCCCTCGTGGCCGAACAGCTTGTCGTCGCCGTCGCCGCCCTCGAGCTTGTCGGCACCGGAGCTGCCCGTCAGCTGGTCGACGCCCTGGTCGCCGCGCACCGTGTCGTTGCCCGGACCACCGCGAGCGACGTCGTTGCCCTCGTCACCGTCGACGGTGTCGTTGCCGCCCAGGCCCCAAAGATCGTCGTTGCCGGGACCGCCACGGATGACATCGTCTCCGCCGTTGCCCTCGAGGAAGTCGGCCCCGCCCCCGCCACCGATGTTGTCGCTGCCGGCGCCACCGTGCACGCGGTCGTTCCCGCCACCGCCCGAGATCTGGTCGTCGCCGTCGCCGCCGCAGATGATGTCGTCGCCGCCACCACCGTCGATCTGATCGTCGCCGTCGCCGGCATCGATGATGTCGTTGCCCGGTGTGCCGGTGAGGTTGTCGTTCCCATCGGTTCCGGCCAACGTCGCTTCCTGTCCTTCGCAGGCCGGTATGCCGTACAGCTTCCGCAGGCCGCCGAGGTCACCGTCGGACAGGTTGCGCTTCTTGAGGCCGCTGGCCAGGGTGGCGAACATGATCGCCCCGGAGCCGTTGGGGTGGCCCAGCCCCAGCCCGTGGCCGGCCTCGTGTGTGGCGACGGACTGGACGTCGAACTTGCCGTTCTCGCTGCCATCCACCCAGTCCCAGTACGGATTGAACTGGATGTCGAACTCCACCAGCTCACCATTGGGCCGGAAGTACGAGGTGGTGCGGGCCAGGTACGTCTGGCCGCCCGCTCCCGCCCAGAACACCGCGTTGGTGCCGTCGAGGGTCCGCTTCTTGATGGCCGTGGCGCCGCCGTAGTCGAAGTCGACGATCGACAGGGGATCGTCCTCCCACTTCTGGAAGGCCGCGGTGATGGCGCCGACCTCTCCGGTGCCGGGGAGGTCAGGGGTGTTCGGGTTGATCAGGAACGGAACCGCCGAGTCGAAGTCGGCCCAGTAGAAGCCCTCGAGCACGAAGTTCTCGGCCGAGTCGTCGTGGTCGGCAACGAGCAGGCCTTCGGGGGTGATGGGGACGGCGGCGTCCTCCCCACCGACCGGGAGGTACTCGCCCGCATCCGGCTCCAACCACAATTGCACGCGGTCGCCCACGGCCAGATCCGGCTGACCCGACACCACGTGGACCAGCTGGCCGTCGAACCCACCTTCGGTGCGCACCGTGATCGTGCCCGAAGCCGATCCCTCGATGGTCTCGGTGACCTCGAAGCTCCAGCGGGTGAAGACCTGGCCGCCGACGACGATGGTCGTGGCGGCGGTGACCTCGCCCTGCACGACATCGGTGGCGCCGGTGGGAGCGTCGATGCGGGTGGCCTCGCTCTCGGGGGCGCGGGCCGCGCCGATGGTGGTCAGCGAGGCCAGCACCAACAACACGACGGTGAGCAGGCGGGCGGACAGTGAGCGCATCGGTGGTCTCCGGGGAAGGCAGCGGACAGTGCCGTATCGGCACAGTCTCGCATCTGGTTGAATGCGCCCGGTCGACCCGGCCCGTGCCGGAGTGGAACCGATCGGCAGCCGCGGTGTAGCAAGATGGGGTCTCGGTCGCCCGCCGGCGTGGCCGATCAAATCAAGGGAGCCCATCGATGCGAGTCGTCGTCGACTACGACCTCTGTGAGAGCAACGCCATCTGCATGCAGATCGCCCCGGACATCTTCGAGGTGCGTGACGACGACTTCCTCTATGTGCTCAACGAGACTCCGGGCGAGGATCGGCGAGCCGCGGTCGAGGAAGCCGTGCAGCGTTGCCCCAAGCAGGCGATCAGCATCGCGGACGACTGATCCCGCTGGTGCTGCCGTCCCCAGCCGGACGGTGACCGCGAAGGGGACGCTCCAACATGCGTGAATCGATCACCATCGTCGGCGCGTCCCTCGCCGGCATCCGCGGGGCCGAGGCGCTGCGTCGCGACGGCTTCGACCGGCCGATCACCCTCATCGGCGATGAGCGGCACGAGCCCTACGACCGTCCGCCGCTCTCGAAGCAGGTGTTGGCCGGCGAGAAGGATCCGGCCGACATCGCCCTGCTGAGCCCCGACCGGCTCGAGGCGCTGGACCTCGATCTCCGGCTGGGTGTGCGAGCCACTCGGCTCGATCTGGCTGCCCGTCGCCTGCACCTCGATAACGGGGACGAGCATGGCTTCGACGGGCTGATGGTTGCCACCGGGGCGCGGCCTCGCACCCTGCCCGGAACCGAGACCATGGCGGGAGTCTTCACCCTTCGGACGGTGGATGACGCCTTGTCCCTGCGCGCCGCGCTCGACGCCCGACCGGCTCGGGTGGCCGTGGTCGGCGCCGGCTTCATCGGGGCCGAGGTGGCCGCCACGGCTCGTCGGCGTGGGCTCGACGTGACGATGATCGATCCCCTGCCCACACCGATGGGGCGGGTGCTCGGCGACGAGATCGGGGGGGTGTGTGCCGCGGTCCATCGCGAGCAGGGCGTCGATCTACGCCTGGGGGTGGGCGTCGACGCCCTCAGGGGTGGTGCCGGCGTCCAGGCGGTCGAGCTCAGCGATGGCCAGGTCGTCGAGGCCGACGTGGTGGTGGTCGGCATAGGGGTCATCCCCAACACGGCCTGGCTCGAGGGCTCGGGGCTCACCCTCGACGATGGGGTGGTGTGTGATGAGACGTGTCTGGCCGCGCCCGGAGTGACCGCCGCTGGTGATGTGGCCCGCTGGCCCAACCGGCGATTCGGTGAGCTCATGCGCGTCGAGCACTGGGACAACGCGGTGGAGCAGGGGGCAGTGGCCGCCCGCCGGCTCCTCGACGACGACGCCGAGCCCTTCAC
>Ga0224505_10002073_pt1 | contig 12039 bp, 11 predicted proteins | sample SF_Jan12_sed_USG_FD_169102 | JGI IMG/M metagenome (GOLD analysis project Ga0224505, IMG submission 169102) | Sediment microbial communities from San Francisco Bay, California, United States - SF_Jan12_sed_USGS_4_1 | ecosystem: Environmental > Aquatic > Marine > Sediment | place: USA: California...
CCCGCCGAGCCGGACACCTCGGTCCTTCCACTCGAGGAGTTGCTCCGCCAACTCGTGCAGACGGGCTTCGCCACTGTACCGATCGGGAGCGAACCGGCGCCGTACGTGTTTGTCAGTCAGGGCCAGACGCTCGTTCGGGAGACATATCCGCCACTCAGTATTCCCTCTGCGCCGGACTCCTCACGGTAGCCTGGCGAAGGCAGGAGCAATCTTCTCCCTCAAGCCCCTGCCCTCCGTCCGAAGGCCGGTCGCCTCAGGCGATCCTTCATACCTTCCCCCTCTGCCGTCCGCTCACCGGTCGTCGCCGCAAGCGGGACGAGTCGGGCATCGTCTTGCATACGGGGTATCCGGTTGCGGTCACATGGGGGACCCCAAGTCCGATCTGCACGTGTTCCTTGGGTTGGACACTGTAGAGTACTGTTCGGGCAACATCGACTTCGATGTCATCCCTTTGCGGACAAGGAACTCGACGACCGAAAGCTCGCCGTCAGGAAGGCGTCAAGAGCCGATCAGCAAGGCGCCCCCGGTACCGCCCCCGCCACTGTGGGACCGACTGGGGGACGCGGGCTCGGAATCGATCGTATCAGCTTGTACAACACGGCACGGCTTGAGCGGTGACTTGCCCAAGCCGTGCGGAGTTTCGCTGTGTCATACCGGGTGCTAGCGAGCCCAAGCCGACTTAACAGTCCGTTGCTCTGCCAACTGAGCTACCCGGTCGAATCGCGACACACCACAACCTACCGAACGAAGGCAGCCTGCGCGATTGCCGACCATTGAACGGGCGGTGGGCGGCTCCGCCTCGCCGAACCGCCGCGGTCAGCCGTCACTACGAAGGCGTGAGCCACCGCACCGACGTCCGGTCGGGACCTCGCATATTGGGGATTCCGGCTCCACGAGGGCCACAATACGGAGACCGAGTATGCTCACGAAACTGGTACGTGTCCTCATGATCGCGTACGCCCTGAGCCCGGCGCTGCACGCCCAGCATGCCGGCCCGCAGTTCTCGGCGGGCGGACAGTTCGGCTACAACACGGGGCTTGGGATCCAGGCCAACGTCATCGCCGCGGACTTTGCGCAGGGCTTCCCGTTGCAGTTGCGGTTCGGTGTCGCGTACGCGGCGTCGCAACCAGGCCAGGCGCTCGAGGCCCGCCGCATCTTCATCAACAACGCCACCAACGGCACGCCCGAAAAGAGCGGTCGAACCACAGGACTGCGTTTGGACATGCTGCACCCGGTGCGGATTCTCTCTCTCCCGCGCGCGTACGTGTTCGGGGGCGTGCGGCACAGCAGCTTCCGGGCCAATTTCCGGTTTATCGGAGGGAACGAGGACTTCGACGTCACCAGCAGCCACTGGGGTCTTGGCGGCGGGCTCGACAGCTACTTCGCGGTGAGCCGACGCTTCGACATGGTGGTCACCGCCGGGCTGGACTACTACTTCTCGTCGCGGCTCAGCGGCCACGACACCTCGTACAGCCCCGACGGCGACAACGTGAACCCGCGCGAGGACTTCACTTACGGGGACGCCGACGCGGCCGTGGGACAGCCGAAACTCGGCCCGATGCTGCTGCTCGGATTTAACTATCGCTTCTGAGGACGAGGGCCTGGGGGCATGCTGGCTACCCCCAGGCCTGGCCGCATGATTGCCGGTCTACGAGTAGCCGATCTCAGCTGACAACACCGTCGTCCCGGCCTCGAACGTCCCGTCACCCCTGCCGATCTCCAGCCCGTTCGCATCGGCGAGCACGCATTCCGCCCGATACTGCCCGCCGGAGCCAGCGATGACCAGTCCGCGGGCAATCAGCTCACCCGACGCTGCGCGCCGCGTGAGCTGGACGCCGAACCGCACGGTCGCGACGAGCCGGTCCTCGACCAACGCATTGACCGCGAGCACCGCCGCGTCGTTCATCACCTTGAAGTACACGGACTCGGCCACGTCGCCCGACGGGAGCCGGAGTGCCTCCGGAATCGGAACCACGATCTCCGCTTCACCGTCCTGGACTCTGACTCCGGGGTCGTACATCTCATTGAGCGGAGCGGCAAGATACATGCGCTCCAGCTTCGCGAAGTGGGTCGACCGTCGCCGCTTTCGGTGCCCCTCGATCGCGCGCTGAGTCCGCCCCTGCAGCCCGTGGGGCGCGATCCTCCCGCATTGGCCCTTCCCCGAAGGGTCTGGAACGCAGAGCCGGAAGCACCACGCGGTGCGATTCCGAGTGAGCGGACACCCCAAGTATGTGTACGCGCGGAATCCCCGCTTTGTCCGGACCTTCCTCTGCTCAGCCTTGGGAACCGTCTGCTTGCTCACCGCCACACCCCCTCCCAATCATCGTCCACCGCCCCCGCAGGGTCGCTGAATAGTAGCCGATCGCCCGACCACGATGAGGGAGGTAAGGGGAACGGGACGGCCCGGGATGCTGATTGGATTCAACTGCTGCTCATGCGGGTTGGTCCCGGGCTGAAGCCCGCGCTCGGCCAAGGAACCGCGTCCTGAGAGGACGCCGCTACGGGCGAGATCACCTTTCAAGGTCTTGCTCCTCGGCCGAGCCTGCCCTTCAGGGCGGGACTCCCGCCGAGAGCGGTCCGTCCGCTGCGTTCGCTGTACCTTCTCGAAGGCGCCTCGTGCCCACGGTCGCCCCAGCAGCGGCGCTGGTGATCCACGGGCTCACGGCTCAACTTGACGACGTATCCAGACTCCGGACCTGCCGCATGAGAAGGCGCACGCGGCATCTCCGGAACCCTCGGACCGGCGACGGTGTTGGCCATGCACTGCCTCGCCCCGAGTTCAACCCATGGAGCCCCGGAGTGGTCATGCCTCCTCCAGCCGCTGCGACAACGGACGCCGCAGCCGAACGGGACACCGGCACACCGGTCCAGTGGACCAAGGGCATCTGCGGCATCTGTCCCGCGGGATGCTGGGTCGAGACCGGCGTGCGGGACGGCCAACTCGTGGATATCCGCCAGGACACGGGCCACCCCCTCGGCATGATCTGCCGGCGCGGCACGCACGCACCCGAGATCGTCCACTCCGAGCACCGGCTGCACTACCCGATGAAACGCGTGGGGCCCAAGGGCTCGCACGAGTTCGCGCGGATCTCGTGGGATGAGGCGTACGACGTGATCGTCGAGAACCTCAACACGATCAAGGCGGAATCCGGCCCCGAAGCCGTCTCGATCTACACGGGTCGCGGGGCGTTTGAATTGTCGTTGTGCGACATGTTCCAGCCGAAGGGCGTGGCGGTCTCGTCCGCATCCAACGTGCTGTTCCCCTTCGGGTCGCCCAACACGATGGGCGTCGGCGCGCTGTGCTACGTGTCGTTCGCGATGATCGCGCCGCACGTCACGATGGGCCGCATGCTGGTGAACATGTTCACCGACATGGAGAACGCGGAGCTGCTGGTGGTGTGGGGCGCCAATCCCGCCACGGACTCACCGCCGCTCGACATGCACCGTCTCGAAGCGGCCGCCAAGCGTGGCGCGCAGATCGTCGTCATCGATCCGCGCCACACGGATACCGCGAAGCGCACCGGTGCCGAGTGGATCCCGATCCGCCCCGGTACGGACGGTGCCCTTGCGCTCGGTCTCATCGAGGTGATGGTCGCCGAGGAGCTGTACGACGAGACGTTCGCCGAACGCTGGTGTCACGGCTTCGACGAGCTGCGCACCTACACGCAGCACTTCCGGCCCGAGGTGGTGGAAGAGATCACGGGCGTCCCCGCCGACACGGTCCGTACGCTCGCGCGGCGCATTGCCCACGCCACCGGCGCGTGTCCCGTCATGTACACGGGCCTCGAATATTCGAACAGCGGTATCCAGGCCATCCGCGCCGTGCTGAGCCTCTTCGCGCTGGCCGGCCACCTCGACGTGCCGGGTGGCATCGGGCTCGCCATGCTGGACACCCACTTCCCGATCAACCGGTCCTGTAACCAGCCCAATCCGGACCTCGACCTCGCGGTCGCCCGCCAGAAGTTCCCCGTCTACTCCAACTATCGCGGCGAATCGCACGCCAGCGGCCTCGTGAACTCCGTCCTGCACAGCGATCCGTACCGCATCCGTGGCCTGATCGTGCACGGGGCATCGCTGCTGACCTCGTGGCCCCAGACCGCCGTCTGGCGGGAGACGCTGTCCAAGCTCGACTTCCTCGTCTGCATCGACCGGCAGCTGACCGCCGACTCGGCCTACGCCGACGTGGTGCTGCCGGCGACGACGATGTTCGAGATCGACTCCTACATGACGTACGGCCCGATCTTCCGCCTGCGCGAGAAAGTGGTTGAGCCGGTGGGCGAGGCGCGCAATGACTATCTGATCATGGCCGAGCTCGCGAGCCGGCTGGGCTACGGACACCTGTATCCACAGACGGAGGAGATGCTCATCCGGTTTGCGCTCGATGGGTCGGGGTATTCACTGGAGGACGTGCAAGCCGCGGGCGGCTGGGTCAAGCTCCCCACGCCCATGATGGAGTACAAGAAGTGGGAGAAGGGCGCCCTCCGCGCGGATGGACAGCCGGGATTCGATACGCCGACCGGCAAGTTCGAGCTCTGGTCCACCACACTCGAGGAGTACGGCTACGAGCCGTTGCCCAAGTACGTGGAACCCACCGAAGGACCGCGCGCCGATCCTCAGCTCGTGCGGCAGTACCCGCTCGTGTTCAACTCGGGTGCGCGCCCGCACACGGATTTCCGGTCGCAGCACCACGGGGTCCGCGGCTTGCTCAAGGACAACCCGGAGCCGACGGTCGAGCTGAACGCGCTCGACGCGGAGGCCCGCGGCATCGCGAGCGGGGATCTCGTGGAAGTCCGCACGCCGCGTGGTGCCGTGCCGTTCCGGGCCCGCGTGACCCGCGACATCGCGTCCGGGGCCGTTGAGTGCAACATGGGTGGCGGCGGACCCGTGGGGCCGAAGGCGTGGCAGGAGTGGAACGTCAACGAGCTCACCGACCTCGGCAACTACGACGAGATCTCGGGCTTCCCGGTGTACAAGGCGTTGCTGTGCGAGGTGGTCAAGGTCGAGGCCGGTAGCGCGGCCACGCGCCGCACGGCGCAGGCCCACACGGCCGCCGCGTGCGGCCCCGTCGTGGTGCGGACGGCCAAGCCCGCCGTCCCCGCCCGCCGCATCTACCTCGATAACAACTCCACCACCCGTGTCGCCGACGCCGTGCGGGAGGCGATGCTGCCCTACCTCGAGGCGGCCCACGGCAACCCCTCGAGCATCCACGGCGCGGGCCGTGAGGCACGCGACGCGATCGACGCGGCGCGCAACCAGGTGGCCGCCCTGATCCACGCGCGGCCGCGCCGGATCCTCTTCACGGGTGGTGGCTCGGAGGCCGACAACCAGGCCATCAAGGGCGTGGCGTTTGCGCGGCGCGACGCGGGCACCCACATCGTGACGAGCGCCATCGAGCACCCTGCCGTACTCCAGGCGTGCCGATTCCTCGAGCGCATGGGCTACGAGGTCACCTACCTCCCCGTGGACCGTGATGGGCGCGTGGCGCCCAGTGCGCTGCGATCCGCGCTGCGCGACGACACGATTCTCGTCTCTCTGATGATGGCCAACAACGAGGTCGGCACGATTCAGCCCATCGCCGAGCTGTGCGCCATCGCGCACGAGCGTGGGGCCACGTTCCACACGGACGCGGTGCAGGCGGTCGGCAAGATCGACGTGCACGTGGGCGACCTCGGCGTCGACCTGCTCAGCATGTCGGCCCACAAGCTCCACGGCCCGAAGGGCATCGGCGCGCTCTACGTGCGCAAGGGTGTTGCCCTCGAGCCGCTGATCCACGGCGGGAAGCAGGAGGGCGGCCTTCGCGCCGGGACCGAAAACGTCCCCGCCATCGCGGGCTTCGGCAAGGCCGCGGAGCTGGGTCGGCAGGCCGTGCGCGATGCGAACACCATCGCCACCCTGCGCGACCGCCTGGAGGCGGGCATCCGCACGATGATCCCGAACGCCGTGCTCAATGGCCACGCCACCGAGCGGCTGCCGAACACGCTGAACCTCACGCTTCCCGACTTGCGCGGCGAGTCGCTCGTGGTGGCCCTCGACCAGCACGGTATTTCCCTCTCGTCGGGGTCGGCCTGCAAATCCGGCTCGCCCGAGCCCACCCACGTGCTGCTCGCGATGGGTCGGAGCGAGGCGGAGGCCCATTGCGCGATCCGCCTTTCCCTTAGCCACCTCACGACAGCCGCTGAGGTGGATGCCACGGTGCACGCGCTCGGGCAGGTCCTCGAGGAGATGGAGACCACCGTCCGGTTCCTCCCGTGTAAGTAGGGGAACGTCCGCCGCGCTTCCTTGCGCGTGCAGTTCGGGACGCCGGCGGCACGGCGCCTGCGTCCGCGCCGCGAACAGGAGCGCGTTAGACTCCTCCCATGGACCGCACGACGCTCGGCCCCGGGGGGGCGTACTCGACCCGACACCTCGCACCGCCCGACCTTCCGTCCTTGCAGGCGCTGTTCACGAAGGCTGCGGACTACTTCGAGCTCGCGACCGGTCGTCCCCCGGCCGCCGACGAGGCGGAACGCGCCTTCGTGGGGGGACCGCCGTCGAAGACCGTGAGTGACAAGTGCACGATCGGGATCTTCGATGCCACAACCACCCTGGTCGGCGTGCTCGACGCGATTCCCGACTTCCCCGCAGACGGGACGTGCACGATCGGTATGCTGCTGCTCGATCCCGCCGTGCGTGGCCGTGGTGTGGGCACCGCCGTGCTGTCGGCCTTCGAGGCGTGGATGCGGGCGGCGGGCACCGGTCGATTCCGCACCGCCATCGTTGCGCATCACGCGCGGGGGATCGCGTTCGCCCGGCGCGCCGGCTACGAGGAGGCTTCCCGACTCGAGGGCTATGACGCAGGCGACGCCCGCGCCACCGTCGTCTTTCTCGAGAAGCCCGCCGTCGGGCGGGGCTGATTTCGTCGCCGGCTTCCAGTGCGAGGCGGCATGGCGCCGGCCTTCCAGAGAGGAAAACCCGGGACCCGCCAGCTCGGTCGGACGGTCGCGTCGGCGGCGGCGGCGCGACCGGACGCCGAAACGCGGGCGCCACCGAGGGAAAACCTGCCGTTTCCCGAGGGGAAATGCCTGTGGTGTCGAGGGTTGACGCTCGGTGTCACAGAGGGGAAAACGCCCGATTTCCTCGGGGAATCTGCGCTCCGTCAGAGGGGAAACCGCCCTCCTTTCGAGGGGAGACTACCCCGTTTCCGAGGGAAAAGGTGCTGTTCCCCGAGGGAAAACCCTCTTGTCTCAGAGTGAAAAACCCTTACTTTGGGGCGCATGTACGGGCTGGCGTACGAGCATTCACCCTGCTTGTGAGGTGACTATGACCGCAAAGAAGAAGGCGAAGCCGGCCAAGAAGGCCGCCAAGAAGAAGACCAAGAGGAAACCCAATGCAGCGTTCATGCGTCCCGTGACACCGGACGCCGCGCTGTCGGAGGTCGTCGGTGCCAAGCCGCTACCGCGTACCGAGCTCACCAAGAAGCTCTGGGCGTACATCAAGCGGAAGGGCCTGCAGGACAAGAAGAACCGCCGCATGATCAATGCGGACGCCGCGCTGAAGGTGGTGTTCGGCGGCAGGACACAGGTCAGCATGTTCGACATGACCAAGCTGGTGAGCAAGCACGTGAAGTAGTCGGAAGCCGGACATCCCGGAGAGCGGTGCAGTACCAGAACACAGCGAAGCGAAGTTCGCGGGACCGCAGTCGAGAACGAGGTTGTTTCTCATACCAGCCCTGCATGGGGGCCGGCGCGCTCGCCGGCCCTCAATCGCTTCTAGTCTAGGAGGGTGGGTCGCAAAACGGCGGAGGGGAGAGAGACGCGGTGTATAGAGCAAGAACCGGTCGCCGACCGATCCCGTCATCCCGTGATCCCGTGATCCCGTGATCCCGTCACTCGAAACAACCCCAACTGCGCCACCGGCTCAAACGACCGCCGATGATGCGGTGTGGGGCCGGCCAGGTCGAGCGCGGCGAGATGCGCGGCGGTGGCGTAGCCCTTGTTCGTCTCCCACGCAAACGCCGGGTAGCGCCTGGCGAGGGCCACCATCAAGCGATCACGCGTGACTTTGGCGAGCACCGAGGCTGCCGCGATCGAGAGGCTCAGGTTGTCCCCGCCGACGATGGCTTCGTGCGGATGCCCCAGATCCGGCAGCGCGTTCCCGTCCACGAGCACGTGGTCCGGTGACACGGCAAGACGGGCGAGCGCGCGCCGCATGGCCCGCACGCTCGCCCGCAGGATATTCACCCGGTCGATTTCCCGGACGGAGGCTCCCCCCACCCCCCAGGCCACGGCGCGGGCCCGAATGCAAACGGCGGCCGCGTCACGCTCGGCCGCCGTCATGCGTTTCGAGTCGCGCAGGCCCTCCCACGGCCCGTCGTCGCGCGGGAGGATCACCGCCGCCGCGATGACCGGGCCGGCCAGCGGCCCCCGCCCCACCTCGTCCACTCCCGCCACATAGCGGGCCCCCGCCGCCCAGAGCGCGCGCTCGCGCGCCAGCGTGGGGTCGGACACTCAGGTGGTCTCGCGTTTCTCCCGGATCCGTGCGGCCTTGCCGGACAGATTCCGCAGGTAATAGAGCTTCGCGCGACGGACCCGACCGCGCCGCACCAGGTTGATCGCGGCGAGGTTGGGGGAATGCAGCGGGAAGATCCGCTCCACCCCGATACCGGCAGAGACCTTGCGGACCGTGAACGTCTCACTGACGCCGGCACCCCGGCGCCCGATGCAGACACCCTCGAAGGCCTGCAGCCGCTCCTTCTCGCCCTCGCGTACGCGCACCTGCACGCGCACCGTGTCCCCCGGGAGGAAGTCCGGCAGATCGGTGCGCAGGCCCTCGCGCTGCAGGTCGCTCATCTTCGTCATGTCCACACCCTCGTCAGGGGGTCCCCTCGGACCCGTGTTCCTTCTCGTACCGCGCCCACAGATCGGGACGCCGCGTTTTCGTCAACACTACTGCCTGGGCCCGGCGCCATGCCGCGATCTTGACATGGTCCCCGCTCAGGAGGAGCGCCGGCACAGCGTGCCCGCGGTACTCCGGCGGGCGCGTGTAACTCGGCGGGCTCAACAGCCCGTCGTAGTGCGAATCGGACGCGGCGGACTCGTGGTCGCCGAGCACTCCCGGCAACAGCCGCACGACCGCGTCCATCACACACAGCGCGGCGAACTCGCCACCAGACAGCACGAAATCGCCGACACTCAACTCTTCTACCCCGTCCCGCTCCGCCACCCGCTGGTCCACGTCTTTGTAGTGGCCGCAGAGGAGCGTCACCGTGGACGCGAGACTGAGCCGCACCGCATCCCCATGGCCGAACAGCCGACCACGCGCCGAGAGCAATACCACGGGCCCGTCTGGCGCCAACGCGTCGAGCGCCTCGTTGAACGGTTCCGGCTTCATCACCATCCCCGCCCCGCCGCCGTACGCATAGTCATCCACGGTCTGGTGACGATCGTGCGTGTAGTGCCGCAGGTCCTCCACGCGGTACTCCACCAGTCCCGCCGCCGCCGCGCGGCCCATGATGCTCGTCTGGCACGGCGCCGTGAACAACTCGGGGAACAGCGTCACCACATTGATCCGCAACACGGTCACAACTCCAGCAGGCCGGGCGGCGGATCCACGACGATCTCGCGCCGCGCCCGGTCCGTCTCGACCAGGATGGGCGGTCGGTACGGAATCAGGTACTCCCGGCCGCCGCCATCAACCACCAGCATCGGTCCGCCCGGAATCTGCAACACCTGTCGAACCGTGCCGATCACCTGTCCGCGCGCGAGGACCGTCGCGCCCGGTATTTCATGCTCCCTGAGCGGTCCGCTCCCGTCGTCCGTGGGATCCGGCACGTCCGGTACGCCGAACGCGGTGCCGTACCACGACTCGAGCGCCGTCCGCTCGTCGACCCCCACGAACTTCAGCAGCCACCGGCGGTGGTACGGCCGCGCCTGCTCGATCGTGAGCGCGGGTGCCGTGGGCCGTCCGTCCGCGTCGATCGGGGTGAGGGTCTTCCCCGCCCCCAGCAGCGCCTCCGCTTCCCGCATGGGGACGAAGACGACCGCCTCACCCTTCAGCCCGTGGGGCTTGGCGAAGCGTGCCACCAGCCGGTAGCTCGCCTCGGCCATCGTCGTCCCGCCCTCAGACCGTCGGTGGATCGGTCGCGACCGCCGGTGCCGGCGCTTCGGCGCCCGGCGCCGGTGACGCCGCGTACACGCCCGCCTTCTTGAAGAGCGAGTCCACCGTCTCCGACGGCGTCGCGCCCTTGGCGAGCCACGCACGCGCGCGGTCTCCGTCCACGTGGATCACCGCCGGATCCTCACGCGGCCGATAGTGTCCGATCGTCTCGATGAACCGGCCGTCGCGCGCGTCGGTCTTCTCCGCCACGACGATCCGGTACTCGGGCTGTTTCTTCCGCCCCATCCGGCGCAACCGAATTCGTGTTGCCATCTGCGTTCCTGCTTTCCCTGCGACTGTGTCAGTGCGTCCGCAACTTCCCCATGCCCTTCATGAGCTGCTTCATCTGCTGGAACTGCTTCAGCAGTTGATTCACTTCCTGGACCGTCCGGCCCGCACCTCGCGCAATCCGCGCCCGTCGCGACCCGTTGAGAATCTCCGGCCGGCGGCGTTCCTCGGGCGTCATCGAGAGGATGATCGCCTCGGTGTGCCGGATCCGGCGGGGATCCACCTTCGCCTGCTTGAGCGCCTTGGCGGGCATTCCCGGCAGCATCCCGAGCAACCCCTCCAACGGGCCCATCTTCTGCACCTGCTGCATGGCCGCCAGAAAGTCCTGGAGATCCATGCCCTTCTTCGACGACACCTTCCGCGCGAGCCGTTCAGCTTCCTGCTGATCCACCGCCAACTGCGCCCGCTCGACCAGCCCGACCACATCCCCCTGCTGGAGGATCCGGCCAGCCATTCGCACGGGGTCGAACACGTCCAGCGCATCCAACTTCTCGCCGACCCCGACGAACTTGATCGGCGCGCCGGTCACCCCGTGGATCGAGAGTGCCGCGCCGCCGCGGGCATCCCCATCGAGCTTCGTGAGGATCACGCCCGTGATCCCCAACGCCTCGTGGAACCCCTGGGCGATCCGCACCGCATCCTGTCCCGTCATGGCGTCGGCGACGAGCAGAATCTCGAGCGGCTTGACCGCCTCCTTCACCCGCACCAGCTCATCCATCAACTCGGCGTCGATCTGCAGGCGGCCGGCCGTATCCACCAGGACCGCGCGTGCCCGGGCCCTCTCCGCCGCCGCGATGCCGGCCTGGACCAGCGCCACGACATCGGCGGACCGGCGGACCGGCGGACTGGCGGCAGACACGGGCAGCGGGTCCTCTTCCGGCGGTCCGCCGGTCTGCAGGTCCGACTGCCCAAAGACCCCGACGCCAACCTTCTCCCCCAACTGCCGCAACTGCTCCTCGGCCGCCGGCCGATACACGTCGGCGGCCACGAGGAACGGCGCCTTCTGCTCCCGCTTCAGCCGGGCGGCGAGCTTGGCGGCCGTGGTCGTCTTGCCGGACCCCTGCAGGCCGACCAGCAGGACCACCGAGGGCCCCACCGAGGCAAACTGCAGGGGCGCCCGTTCCGCGCCCAGCAACGTCACCAGCTCGTCGTGCACGATCTTGACGAGCTGCTGGCCGGGATTCACGGACTTCAGGGCCGTGACCCCCACCGCCTGCTCCCGGATGCGCTCCGTGAAGCCCCGCGTGAGCTCGTAGCTCACGTCAGCCTCGAGCAGCACCCGCCGGATCTCCCGCAGCCCCTCCCGCACCGCGTCTTCCGTCAGCACCCCACGACCGGTCAGGTCGCGCAGGGCAGCCGTGAGACGCTCCGACAGGGAGGCGAACATAGAGCCTTGTAATATAGGGAGTTCGGGGCGCGAGGGGGAGTGACGGGGGGGGTCCGTTGGCCGTTAGCCGTTGGCCGTTAGCCGAGAGCTCCTGAAGCCGCCGGGCGCCGGTTCGCCGTGGCACCTTCGGCTATCGGCCATCGGCTATCGGCTATCGGCCATCGGCCTAGGGCACACGGCGAACGGCGAACGGCCAAACGGCTAACGGCCAACGGCTAACGGCCTTGTAT
>Ga0224505_10002075_pt1 | contig 12031 bp, 10 predicted proteins | sample SF_Jan12_sed_USG_FD_169102 | JGI IMG/M metagenome (GOLD analysis project Ga0224505, IMG submission 169102) | Sediment microbial communities from San Francisco Bay, California, United States - SF_Jan12_sed_USGS_4_1 | ecosystem: Environmental > Aquatic > Marine > Sediment | place: USA: California...
CGGTGGATGCCCCTCGCACGTTGAGCCACAGAGCGACGATCCACACCGCGGCGCCGATGAGCAGGGCCGTCGGCAGACTCACGAGCAACAGGCCGGTGGCCTGTCCCACGGCGAGGAAGATCAGCGGCAGGATCACCGCGCCACCGAGCTGGTTGGCTTCCTGGGTGGTGCGCGCCCGGGCCGACACCCGCACCATCACGCCCAGCCCCAGGCCGGCGACGGCCGGGGCCACCCAGAAGATCATCACCAACCACAGACGGGTGGGCACGAAGATCCGGTGCATCACCGGCCAGGCGACGGCGTTGGACACCAGAGCGAAGGCGGCGAAGCCGGCCCACGAGATGGCGAGGGCGGGGATGTAGGCGGTGGCCAGCTTGCCGATGTAGAGCTGACGGTCGGTGATGGGAAGGTGCAGGAGCGACTCGATGGTGCGGCGCTCCTTCTCCCCGGCGAAGGCGTCGGCGGCCAACACGGCCGACACCATGAGCGGCACGATCAGGAACAGCGGGGCCAGCAGGTAGCCGTTCACCAGCACGACCAGCTGTTGCTCGCGTGGCAGGCTCACGATGGGCGCCACCACGTCGTCGGGGAAGTCGGCCAGGAACGACTCGACGCCGGCCGCTCGGCTGGTGGCGGCCAGGCCCACCACCAATGGCAACACGACCATCAACAGCGTGGGCACCAGCAGCATGGGCAGCATCACCGCCTTGCTGCGACGAACGGCAGTCAGGTCCTTGGCCACGATGGCCCGCCAGATGGTCATCGACGAGGTCATGTCGGCACTCGGGGGGTCGGTTGGTGGATCAGTCGGAACTCGGGGTCGGCGGCGATGTGGGCTTCCAGGGCGAAGTACACGTCCTCGAGCGTCGGGGGATGGGCGACCACCCCGTACACGTCGACTCCGGTCGTCACCAGCGAGCGCACGATGGCCGGAGCGCGGTCGCGGTCGCGTACCTCCGCCCGGGCCCCGTCGTCGGTGGCGTTGGTCGCCGACACCCCTTCGACGACACGGATGGCCGCCAGTTCCTCGGCGGTGGCCGGCCGACCCAGATCGATGGACAACTCGAGCGTGGACCACAGCTCGTCGGCCAGTTGGGCCGGTCGCCCGAAGGCGCGCAGCACGCCGTGGTCGAGGAAGGCCATGCGGTCGGCCAGACGCCCCGCCTCGCCGAGGAAGTGGGTGCACAGCACCACGGTGCGTCCGTGATCGTGTACCAGCTGTTCGATGAGCGCCACCACATCGCGGCTGCCGGCGGGATCGAGACCCGAGGTCGGCTCGTCCAGGAACAGCAGCTCTGGATCGTGGAGCAACGCTCGCACCAGGGCGATGCGCTTGCGCTGTCCGGTCGAGAAGCCCACCGTCTGCTCGTCGGCCAGGTCCCCCATGCCGAAGCGGTCGAGCAGCTCATCGATCCGATGGTTGGCCTGGTTGGTGCTGAAGCCTCGCACGGTTGCGGTGAACGCCAGGTTCTCCCGGGCCGTCAGCCGATCATCGAGTCCGGCGTTCTCGGTCAGTACCCCGGTGCGCCGACGCAGTTCGTCACCGTCAGCGCCAGGGTCCAGGCCCAGCACCGACGCCTTCCCGCCGTTGGCCGCCAGCACGCCGTTGAGCAGACGCACCGTGGTGGTCTTGCCCGCGCCGTTGGGTCCGAGCAGGGCGATCAGCTCACCCGGCTCCACCACGAGATCCAGACCCTGCACGGCCCAGTGGTCGCCGAAGCAACGGCTCAGCCCGTGGGCCGAGATGGCCGGTTCCGTTCGATCGCCCGTGTGCATGGCTGCCTCAGTCGTCGATGTCGAGCAGCGTGCGGAGAACCATCCCCACCCGGGCGGGGTCGGCCACGGGCGGCTGCGGTGCGGGATCGGCGAAGGCCAGCAGCGGGACGGTGGTGGTCGTGGGGGGAACCGGGGTCGTGTCCGTGGGGGGGACGGTTGGGGTGGTGGCGATGGTCGATGGGGGCGGTGTGGTCGCGGGGGGCGGAGGTGGTGCCGTCTCCATCTTCATGAACCGATGGGTGGTGTACATGGTGCTACCCACCCACACCACGCCGACCCCGACGTGGGTGAACTCGGGATCGACGATGTTGGCATGGTGACCCGGGCTGGCCTCGAAGGCGTCCATCAACTCGGGCACCGTGGGCCCCACCCCCACGTTCTCGCCCAGCTTCAGCCAGGGTGCGCTCAGACCGGCGCTGATGGGGTCGGCGTGGAAGATCTCGCCGGCATCGGCCATCGTCTGGGCCCACGACCGGCTCAGCGCGGTCAGCTCGTCGTGGACGATCAGGGCCGGCAACCCGGCCGCCGCCCGGGTCTGGTTGAGCGCGGTGATGAACGAGGCCTCTTCACCGGCCTGGGCGCCGGCCGGCGCGACCGGAGACACCGTGGGCAGGAGGGCGAGGGTCACGGCGACGAGCGCGCTGAGGAGCAACTTCTTCATGCGTCCGGTGCATCGACGCGGTCTCCGGGGGTCTTGAGCGACGACCCGTCCTGGGGGTCGACAATGGGCCCGCGGGCTCACGTCGTGGGTCGATCGACCTGTTGTGGTTGTCGATGACGCCTCGGTTGGTCGACACTGGTCGCCGCATGAACCTGGCTTCGATCATCGACGCGCATCCCGACGACAAGGTGGCGATCATCAGTCGCGGCCAGCCCATCACCTACGCGGAGCTGCGCGACCAGGTGTCGCGACTGCGGGGCGGGCTGGTGGGCGAGGGGGTGCAGCCCGGTGATCGGGTGGCCATCGTCTGCGCCAACAACCACTTCTTCGTGGTCAGTTACCTGGCCGTGCTCGGGGTCGGCGCCGTGGCGGTGCCGATGAACCCCCTGTCGCCCACGCCCGAGATCGAACGTGAGCTGTGCGTCGTGCGCCCGCGGGTCGCCATCGTCGGCCCCGCCGGTCGGCGGTCGTTCGCCGACCTGGACCGCGGGGCCGTCGAGGGCCTGGAGTGTGTCGTCGGCTGCGGCTCGGGCTTCGACGACGCCCTGTTGTTCGAGCACCTCGTCACCGCGGTGCCGGTCGCGATGGTCGATCGCGACCCCGACGACCTGGCCGCCCTCATCTTCACCAGCGGGACCGCTGGGCTGCCCAAGGCGGCCATGCTCACCCACCACAACCTGGAGGTGAACCATCGCCAGATGCAGCAGGCGTCGGATCGCCAGCCGCAGCCCGACGACGTCGTGCTCGCCGTCGTGCCGCTGTTCCACGTGTTCGGTCTGAACAGCGTGTTGGGGATGGCCCTGCGCAACGGATCCACATTGGTGCTGGCCGAGCGCTTCGATCCGGCCGCAGCGCTGGAGACCATCGAGCAGCGCAAGGTCACCTCGATGGCCGGCCCCCCGGTCATGTGGAGCGCGTTGGCGTCGCTCCCCGACGCCAGTCCCGAGGCGTTCGTCAGTCTGCGCCTACCGGTCTCGGGCGCGGCCAAGTTGTCCCGCTTCGTGATCGATCTGGTGCGCGATCGTCTGGGGCTCGAGCTCACCCAGGGCTACGGTCTCACCGAGGCGTCGCCCGCGGTCACGGTGGCGGGCGGTCAGGGCGCGCCGACCACCTCGATCGGTCGGCCGGTGCCGGGGTTGGAGGTCCGACTGGTCGACCGCGATGGCTCCGACGTCCTGATCGGCGACGACGGCGAGCTCTGGGTTCGGGGCCCCAACGTCTTCCTCGGCTACTGGGAGGAGCCCGAAGCCACCGCGGCTGCGCTCGACGACGACGGCTGGCTGCACACCGGCGACATCGCCGTCGTCGACGATGACGGGTTCCTGTTCCTGGTGGACCGGGCCAAGGACCTCATCATCGTGTCCGGCTTCAATGTGTACCCGGCCGAGGTGGAGTCGGTCCTGGTCCGCCACCCGGCCGTGGCCGATGCCGCCGTGATCGGTACGCCCAATCCCCACACGGGAGAGGCGGTGCGAGCGTTCGTCGTGCTGTCCGGCGGCACCAACGCCGACGAGGACGACATCATCCAGTTCTGCGCCAGTCAGGTGGCCGGGTACAAATGCCCGGTCAAGGTCAGCTTCGTGGACCGCATCCCGCGCAACGACGCGGGCAAGATCCTCTATCGCGAGCTCAGTCCCTGACCCGTCGTCGATGCGCCCCGCGCGGTGGGTGGGGCTCCTAGCATGCGTCCGTGACCGACCAGGAGCCGCTCCTCCCGGCCGGCGGGTACCACCCGCCCGCCGGCCCGGACCGGTCAACGGCAGATGCCGCCGACGTCGGCCCCACCGACGACTCGCCGTTCGCCGGGTTGGGATTCTGGTACGAACGTCGAGTGGGCCGGGCGGCCCTCACGGGCCTGATCGTCGCCCTGGTCGTCGTGTTGGTCGCGTGGAATCTGCCCCGGTCCGTGTTCGGCTACGAGGTCCGCGACGAGACACGGGCCCAGCTCGCGCCCCTGGTCGACCGGCTGGCACTCAATCAGGGCTGGGAGGTGTTCGCTCCGAACCCCTCCAGTACCTCCATCGCCGTGACCGCCGACATCACCTTCGAGGATGGCTCCACGGCTCGCTTCGAGTTCCCCGATGGTGAGCCCTTCGTCGGCGCGCTGCGTGAGTACCGCTGGCGGAAGTGGGAGCGGCGCATCCGGCTCGAGGAGAACAGCGGCTTGTGGAAGCCGACGGCCGACTGGATCGCCCGCCGGATGAGCCGACCCGAAAACATCGTCGTCGAGGTCCAACTGGTACGGCACTGGAAACGCATGGAGGAGGCCGGCGTCCCCGGGACCGTCAACGTGAATGACTTCGATCGCACGTACCGCTACGACGAGGTGCCCCGGTGACCTGGAACCGATTCTGGTTCGAGCCTCGTCCGGTGTCGACCCTCACGTTGTTCCGCATCTCCCTCGGTGTGGCACTGCTGTGCTGGTTCGTGAGCCTCAGCTGGGACCTGGAGTCGTTCTTCGGTTCGCAGGGCCTGCGGCCGGGCCAGACCTACGGCGGCGAACGCATCGGACTCCTCAAGTGGGTCGAGGCCGACGCGGCCATCTGGGCCCTCTGGGCGACGGGACTGGTCACCTCCCTGCTCGTCATCGCCGGACGCCTGGTGCGGTTGGCCGCCCCCCTCGTGTGGTTCTGCGTGATGTCGTTGTGGCTCGACAACACCGGGGTGTGGAACGCGGGAGACGATCTCCTGCGGGCCTGGGCGCTGTACTTCGGGATCTTCGCCCTGGTGACGCCCGCCGCGTTCTTGTCGGTGGGCGCCGGCGGCCGGGACCGGTCCTTCCCCGCCGGGCCCCACTGGGTGCTGCGCCTGGTCCAGATCCAGATCACCGTCATCTACCCGGCGTCGGTGATCGGGAAGGTGAGCGGCGGGCGTTGGTGGGACGGCACGGCTTCGTTGTACGCGCTGGGGCTGGAGGACTTCCAGCGCTTCTGGGTGCCGGACTTCGTGCGCGAGAACCTGGTGGTCGGCGCCGTGTTCACCTGGTACACCCTGCTGGTCGAGGCGCTCCTGTCGATCCTGTTGTGGGTGCCCCGTACCCGACGCATCGCCATCGTGGCCGGGCTCACCATGCACTTCGGATTCCAGTACACGATGCGACTCGGGTTCTTCGCCTGGGCCATCACGATCGGGTACATCGCCTTCCTCACTCCCACCGAGTCGCGCCGCATCCTGTCCTGGCTGTGGTGGCCGGTGGCGGCCCTGCGCCCGGCCCCGTCCGTACCCGCTCCCGACCCGGTCTGACCCACGGCCGACCGGTACCGCTTGCCCGCTTGCGCCGAGTTCGTGAACAAGCGCACATGGTCGTACCCTCGCGAGCATGGCCGGATCGACGCCGCGAATCCCCGACGCCACAGTGGCTCGTCTTCCGCTGTACCGCCGGGCCCTGCTCGAGCTCGATGAGCAGACCACCGCCAACGTGTCGTCGGAGCGGCTGGCCGAGATGGCCGGGGTCAACGCGGCCAAGGTGCGCAAGGACCTGTCGTACCTCGGCTCCTATGGAACACGCGGCGTGGGCTACGACGTCGAGTTCCTGTTGTTCCATGTCAGTCGGGCGCTGGGCCTCACCAGCGACTGGCCGGTGGTGATCGTGGGGATGGGCAACCTGGGACAGGCGCTGGCCAACTACCGGGGATTCACCGAACGGGGCTTCCCGGTGGCGGCTCTCGTGGATGTCGACCCGGCCAAGGTCGGATCCGAGATCGACGGCCGCCTCGTGGACCACCTCGACGACCTCGACCGCCTGGTCGCCGAGCGGGGCATCGCCATCGCCATCATCGCCACCCCGGCCGCCGTGGCCCAGGAAGTGGCCGAGCGTGTGGTCGAGGCGGGTGTGCAGTCGGTCCTCAACTTCGCCCCCACCGTTGTCACGCTTCCCGACGGCGTGCCGGTACGGAAGGTCGATCTGGCCACCGAGCTGCAGATCCTGAGTTTCTATCAACAGCGCCGAGCCAGCACCTCCGGTGCCGATCACTGATCGACGCCGACGTCACCGGTCGTCACGCCGCACCGCGGCCCGGCCGCTCGGACGGCGCGCACCCGTCCCCGACGCAGGCGTGACGTTTGACCCTGTGTACCGAAGTTGTCTCTGCGATGATGGAACGGCGAAACTTCGAACACGGGTCGGCTCGGACCGAGTCGACCTCCTCCATCCACCAAGGACCTCATGTCCGTCGTCGTTCTCGGGCTGAACCACCGCACGGCTGCCCTCGACCTCCTCGAACGCATGTCCGTCCCCGAGCAGGGGCGGGCCAAAGCGCTGCACGACCTGCTCTCGCGCCCGCACATCAGCGAGGCCGTGCTGTTGTCCACGTGCAACCGCATCGAGGTGTACGTCCAGGCCGAGAAGTTCCACGGCGCGTTCGAAGACGTCCGTGACTTCTTCGGCGACATGTCCGGACTGGCCCCCGAGGTCTTCAACGATCACCTCTACTCGCACTACGACGCCGACGCCGCCCGGCACCTGTTCGGCGTGGCGTCCGGACTCGACTCGGCGGTGCTGGGCGAGACCGAGATCCTCGGCCAGGTCCGCGCCGCGTGGGAGCTGGCCCAGGCCGAGCGTTCCACTGGCTCGTCGCTGTCCCAGCTCTTCCGCCACGCGGTGGAGACCGGCAAGCGGGTTCGCACCGAGACGTCGATCTCCCGGCACATCACCAGTGTCTCTCAGGCCGCAGTGGCCATGGCGGCCGATCGCCTGTCGGGGCTCGTCGGCCGATCGGCCCTGTTGATCGGCGCCGGTGACATGGCCGAGGGGATGGCAGTGTCACTCCAGGGCGCGGGCGTCAGCGACATCCGCGTGGCCAACCGGACATGGGCCAACGCAGTCGATCTGGCCGGCCGCATCGGGGGTACCCCCGTGGCATCAGCCGACCTCCAGACGAACCTCGGCGGGGTCGACCTGCTCCTCACCTCCACTGGCGCCAGTTCACTCATCGTCGAGCACAGTGAGCTCGACGGGGTGATGCAGGCCCGCGACGGCCGGCCGCTCATGATCGTCGACATCGCCGTTCCTCGCGACGTCGACCCGGCGGCGGCCGACCTAGCCGGCGTCACGCTGCTCGACATGGACGATCTGCGTTCCTTCGCCGACGCCGGTGTGATGGAGCGCCGGCGCGAGGTGCGAGCCGTCCGCGACATCATCGACGAGGAGACCGAGCGGTACCTCGATCTCAACACCGCCCGTGAGGTCGAGCCGCTCATCGCCGGACTCCACTCCCGAGGCGAGCTGCTCCGTCAGCGCGAGCTGAGCCGCTTCGCCGCCCGCTTGGACCGTCTCGATCCGGAGTCGCGGGAGGTGGTCGAGGCCATCACCAAGGGCCTGCTGGGCAAGCTCCTGCACGAGCCGACATCGCGACTGAAGGACGCCGCCGGTACGGCCCGTGGTGATCGGCTGGCCGAGGCGCTGCGCGATCTCTTCGATCTCTGAGCCGCGGTGAGCACGCTGCGGGCGGCCACTCGATCGAGCGCCCTGGCCCGTTGGCAGACCGATCGCGTCGCCGCTCTCCTCGGCGCCGCCCATCCGGGGCTCGAGGTCGAGCCCGTTCTGGTGGTGACCGCGGGCGATCGTGACCAGACCTCGCCCATCCACCGGTTGGGTGGGCAGGGCGTGTTCGTGAAGGAGGTGCAGGCCGCGGTGCTCGACGGCCGGGCCGACATCGCCGTGCATTCGGCCAAGGACCTGCCTTCCACCCCGACCGACGGCCTCCACATCGCCGCTGTACCCGAACGCGGCGATGTCCGCGACGCGTTGGTGGGCTGCCGCTTCGACGCCCTGCCCCGCGAGGCCACCGTCGCCACCGGTTCGGTCCGACGCCGATCGCAGCTGGCCTGGGCTCGGCCCGACCTGGCCTTCGCCGAGCTACGCGGCAACATCGGCACCCGCCTGGCCAAGGCCCCCCGGTTCGACGCCATCGTGGTGGCCGCTGCCGCGCTCGACCGGCTGGGCCAATCGCCCGCCGTGTGCGATCGGTTGGCCACCGACGTCATGTTGCCCCAGGTGGCCCAGGGGGCTCTGGCGGTGGAGTGCCGTGTCGACGACGAGCACACGCTCGATCTGCTGCACCGGATCGAGGACGTCGTGGCCCGGCGCCAGGTCGACGCCGAGCGAGCCTTCCTGGCCGAGCTGGGCGGAGGGTGTGAGATCCCAGCCGGCGCGCTGGCCGCGGTCGATGGCGAGTCCGTGCGGGTCACCGGCATGTTGGCAACGACCGACGGCACCGAGCTGTTGCGGGACACGCTCACCGGCGCGGGCGCCGAGGTGGGCGCCGCCGTGGCCCGCAGGCTGCTCGAGCGCGGTGGTCACCGGTTCTCGTGAGCCAGCAGCTGGCCGGCTGGACGGTCGTCGTCACCCGGCCGGCCGATCAAGCCGACGCGTTCGTCTCTGCCCTCGTCGCGGTCGGTGCCGAACCGCTGGTGGTCCCCACCCTGGCCATCGGGGCGCCCGAGGATGGCGGGGCGGCACTGCGGTCGGCGCTGCTGGGGTCGCCGTTCGACTGGGTGGTCGTCACCTCGGCCAACGGTGCCCGGCGCCTGCGGTCGGCGCTGGACGAGACGGGGGCCGCGTCACCGAGGGTGGCCGCCGTCGGGCCGCGCACGGCGGGCGTCCTCTTGGAGCTCGGTCTGGCCGTCCAGCTGGTGCCGGAGCGGTTCGTGGCCGAGGGATTGGTGGATGCCTTCCCGACCGGGCCCAGCTCGGTGCTGGTGGTGCGACCAGAGGAGGCCCGTGACGTGGTGGCCGACGGGCTGCGGGCCAAGGGTCATGCCGTCACCGAGGTGGTGGCCTACCGGACCGTCGCCGCGCCGGTGTCGGGCGAGCAGGCCGCCGTGGCCCGCTCGGCCGACGTGGTGACGTTCGCCTCACCCCTCTCGTATCGGGCCTACGTCGACGCCATCGGGTTGCCCACGGACCAGATCGTGGTCAGCATCGGCCCCGTGACCTCTGCGGCCATCACCGACTCGGGCATCGAGGAGGTGCTCGAGGCCGATCCCCACACCACCGACGCCATGGTGGAGGTGTTGTGTCGGCACCGGGACGGGTCGTGACCGCGGCGGCGGTGGTCTTCGATTTCGACGGCACCATCGTGGACACCGAATGGCCCGAGTTCGTCACCGTGCGCGACGAGTTCCGGGCCCACGGACTGGAGCTGGAGCTGGACGAGTTTCGCCACGTGGTGGGCCGGGCCGATCACCCGCACTGGACGCAGTGGCTGCGCGACGCCCTCGGTCGGGACTACGACCTCGACGAGGTGGTGCAGCGCCGGCGAGTGGCGCATCACCGGATGATCGCCGAGCAGCCGGTGCGGGCCGGTGTGGTCGAGCTGCTCGATCGGGCCGCCGCAGCCGGTGTGCCGGTGGCGGTTGCTTCCAGCTCGCCGCTCGACTGGGTCGATCGCCACCTCCGCGAGCGCGGCCTGCACCGGCGCTTCGTCGCCGTGGTGACCCGCGACCATGTCGTCAACGCCAAGCCGTGGCCCGACCTGTTCCTCGCGGCGGTGGCCCAGCTGAGCGTGCCGCCGGCCCACGCGGTGGCCATCGAGGACTCTCACCATGGGTGCACGGCGGCCAAGGATGCGGGGCTCGCCTGCCTGGTGGTGCCCAACCCGGTCACCGCCGGGATGGACTTCAGTCGGGCCGACCTGGTGCTCGACAGCCTGGCCGACGCGACCCCGGGAGTGCTGGGTCTTCCCTGACGAGCCGCGTGCCCGGTCGCCGGGGGACTTCCGCCCACGGTGACCGCGCTCTCGCGCCGTCGCCTCGGTGAACCGATGAAGTGGCACGTGCCCACCGAGCGGGCCTCCGGGCCCGGCCGTCCTGATGCGCCGCCGACGGTCAGTGGCCCAGCGCGAGTCCCTCGAAGGTCCCGGCGGCTCGCCACTGCGACAGGATCTCGAAGAAGGCGATGGCGCCGCCACCGTAGGACCCGTTCTGGGCGCTGCGCTCGCCGGGCTTGCCCTCGTTGTTGTAGTAGCCGGGGGTGCAGTCCTCGAAGAACGATCCGGCGTCGCGCGCCCGGTCGAGGATGGTCTGCACCCAGGCGTCTTCGGCGTCGATCTCGGCTTCCACCGTGCGGATGTCGCGCGTGAGCGCGTGAGCGATGATGGTGGAGAGGTGGATGGCCAGCTCGTTGAGCATGTGCGGGTAGTTCACCGTGAAGCCGCCCTGGGTCTGGCTGAGGACGAAGCAGTTCGGGAACCCGTGACTGTGCATCCCGTGCAGGGTGCGCACGCCCTCGGCCCATTTCTGGCTGAGGGTCACCCCGCGGCGACCGGTGACCTCGTAGCCGGCCCGACGGGTGTAGCCCGTTCCCACCTCGAAGCCGGTGGCGAAGATGATGCAGTCGACGGGGTACTCCCGGCCGTTGGCCACGATGCCCCGGTCGGTGATGCGGTCGACACCCTTGCCGTTGGTGTCGACCAGCGTGACGTTGGGGCGGTTGTAGGTCTGGAGGTACTCGTCGTGGAAGCAGGGTCGCTTGCAGAACTGCCGGTAGAACGGCTTGAGGGCCTCGGCCACGTCGGGTTCGGCGACCAGCTCGTCGACCCGGGCCCGGATCTCGTTCATCTTCTCGAAGTCGGCCAACTCCAGGGTGGCGGCGATCGCCGCCGGTGAGAGGTCGCCGTCGCCCCGCATCATCCGCACCAGCATCTTGCCGATGATGTCGGTCCAGCCGTCGTCGACCAGGTCCTCGGGCTGGGGCACACCGCTGACCAGCGCGTTGAAGTTGTCCATGCGATGGCGGTGCCATCCCGGCTCCAGCCCGGCCGCCCAGCTGGGGTCGGTCGGGCGGTTGGCTCGCACGTCGATCGAGGACGGCGTCCGCTGGAACACGTACAGGTGCTCGGCCGCCGCGCCCAGGTGGGGCACGCACTGCACCGCGGTGGCGCCGGTGCCGATGATGGCGACACGTTTGTCGCCCAGCTCCGTGAGGTCCCCATCGGGCGAGCCGCCGGTGTAGTCGTAGTCCCACCGGCTGGTGTGGAACGTGTGACCGGCGAAGTCGGCGATGCCGTCGACGCCCGGCAGCTTGGGACGGTGCAGCGGGCCGTTGGCCATGGCCACGAAACGGGCGCGCACGGCGTCGCCGCGACTGGTGGTGACGATCCAACGGGCATCGTCCTCGTGCCACGTGAGGTCGGTTACCTCGGTCTGGAACAGGGCCTTGTCGTACAGGTCGAAGTGGTGGCCGATGGCGCGGCTGTGGGCCAGGATCTCGGCCGCGTGGGCGTACTTCTCGCGGGGGACGTAGTCGAGCTCTTCGAGCAGCGGGAGGTAGACGTACGACTCGACGTCGCACATGGCGCCCGGGTAACGGTTCCAATACCAGGTGCCGCCGAAGTCGCCGCCCTTCTCGATGAGGAGGATGTCGCCGACGCCGGCCTCGCGCAGGCGGGCGCCGGTGAGCAGGCCGCCGAACCCGCCGCCGATCACCACCACGTCCACCTCGTCGGTGCGAGGCTCGCGCTCGATGATCTCGTCGACGTAGGGGTCGGTGACGTAGCGGGCGAACCGACCGCTGACCTCGACGTACTGCTCGTTGCCGTCGACCCGGATGCGCTTGTCGCGTTCGTGCCGGTACTTCTCACGCAGGGCATCGGG
>Ga0224505_10002076_pt1 | contig 12026 bp, 13 predicted proteins | sample SF_Jan12_sed_USG_FD_169102 | JGI IMG/M metagenome (GOLD analysis project Ga0224505, IMG submission 169102) | Sediment microbial communities from San Francisco Bay, California, United States - SF_Jan12_sed_USGS_4_1 | ecosystem: Environmental > Aquatic > Marine > Sediment | place: USA: California...
GTTCCACGAGGACAGCCCCAGCCAGCACGAGATCGACCTCCGCTACACCGAGGCCCTCGACATGGCCGACAACATCATGACGTTGCGGTTGGTCGTCAAGAAGATCGCCATGGAACGGGGCGTCTTTGCCACCTTCATGCCCAAGCCGCTCAACGGCCAGCAGGGCTCGGGCATGCACACCCACTTCTCGCTGTTCGAGCACGACGTCAATGCCTTCGCCGACGCCGGCGACGAGCACGGCTTGTCCAAGACGGCCAAGGCCTTCATCGCCGGCCTCTTGCACCATGCCCGTGAGATCACCGCGGTCACCAACCAGTTGGTCAACAGCTACAAGCGACTGGCCGAGGGCTACGAGGCCCCGCAGTACATCTCGTGGGCTCGCAACAACCGCTCGGCGTTGGTGCGGGTGCCCATCCACAAGCGCGACAAGGCCGACTCCACTCGGGTGGAGTACCGGGCCATCGACCCGGCGTGCAACCCCTATCTGGGCTTCTCGGTGATCCTGGCCGCCGGGCTGAAGGGCATCGAAGAAGGCTACGACCTCGCGCCGGCGGCCACCGGCAACCTGTTCGAAATGGATGCCGACGCGCGCCGCGCCGCCGGAATCGGCGATCTGCCGTCTTCGCTCGACGAGTCGCTCGACGAGATGGAGAGCAGCGAGCTGGTGCGTCACGCGCTGGGCGAGCACATCTTCGAGTGGTTTCTGCGCAACAAGCGCCGTGAGTGGGGCGAATACCAGACGCAGGTGACACAGTGGGAGCTCGACCGCTACCTGCGCGGTTGATGACGCCGCCGATGGAACCCGTTCTCGTCTACCCCGCTCCCGCTCCCCCCGAGCTGGCCCAGTGCTTGGATCTCTCGGGCTGGGTGTGGAAGGCCGTCGCCGACGAGGCCGAGGCCCGCTCCGACGAGCCCGACGGCGGTTGGGCCGGGGCCATCGTGGTGGCCGACGAGGACGCGACGGGCGCGTTCGCCGTCTGCCGGGCCCTGCGCAAGCGCGACGTGCCGCTGGAACCGATCCTCCTGCTGATCGGCGGCGGCCAGTTGGACGATCTGGAGCACCGCGACGAGCTGTTCGACGACTTCTGTCTCACGCCCTTCCACCCCCGCGAGCTCGAAGCCCGCCTGCGCCATCGCTTCTGGCAGGCCGGCCAACAGGAGGTCCGTCCCGACCTGGTGGAGTACGGCGAGCTGATCCTCAATCTCGAGACCTACCAGGCCGCGGTCGACAATCGACCCCTCGATCTCACGTACATGGAGTACGAGCTGCTGAAGTTCCTGGCGTCGCACCCCGGCAAGGTGTTCACTCGCGAGACCCTGCTCAACCGGGTGTGGGGCTACGACTACTACGGCGGGGCGCGCACGGTCGACGTCCACGTCCGGCGGCTGCGGGCCAAGCTCGGCGAGGAACACGCCGGCCTCATCCAGACGGTCCGGTCGGTGGGTTACCGATTCGGTCAGTCCCGCTGGACCCCCTGAACCCGGGCGAGGCGAGCCTCTCAGAACGGGTCGCACGGCGCCGATGTGTCAAGTGACCACATGAGCGGGGCTTAACATCCAAGCGACCCTTCGGTAACTTGGCGCCTGTTCGCCGACATCAGCAGCAGGGGGCACACATGGCCACGGTCGAAGAGATCATCGGTCGAACCGATCCGAACGACATCGACGCCATCCTGGCGATCACCAACACCGATGTCGACGAGGTCGAACACGTGGTGGCCGACAACTCCGACGCCATCTTCACGTGGAACTACCACAAGGGTGAACGGCCCAAGCTCGAGAAGCTGTACGAGAAGGCCAAGACGTCGCAGTGGAACGCCGAGACCGATCTGGACTGGAGCATCGACGTGGATCCGCTCCAGATCTCCACCGAGATCTACGAGCGCGACAAGGACATCCCCCAGCCCGTCGACCTCACCGGCACCGGTGCCGAGAAGTGGGAGAAGGACGAGTGGATCAACTTCGGCATGGAGTCCTCGGCCTGGGCGCTGTCGCAGTTCCTGCACGGTGAACAGGGCGCCCTGCTGGCCACGGCCAAGATCGTGGAGACGGTGCCGTTCTACGACGCCAAGCTGTACGCCAGCACGCAGGTGATGGACGAGGCCCGCCACGTGGAGGTGTTCGCCAAGTACCTCGACACCAAGCTGGAGAACAGCTACCCGGTCAACGCCCATCTGCGGCTGCTGCTCGACGACATCATCAACGACAGTCGCTGGGACATGACCTACCTGGGCATGCAGATCATGGTCGAGGGCCTGGCCCTGGCCGCTTTCGTCTTCATGCACCAGATGACCACCGAGCCGCTGCTGAAGAAGCTGCTGCGGTACGTCATGAGCGACGAGGCCCGCCACGTCGCCTTCGGTGTGCTGTCGCTGCAGGAGGTCTACGACGGCTTCACCGCGGCCGAGATCCGCGAGCGCCAGGAGTTCGCGTTCGAGGCGGCCCTGCGCATGCGTGATCGCTTCCTCCAACAAGAGGTGTGGGAGCGCCAGGGGGTCGACACCCGGATCATCGCCCCGCGGTTGTTCGCCAGCCCGGACAACCAGGAGTTCCAGCACCTGCTGTTCACCAAGATCGTGCCCAACTGCAAGAAGCTGGGTCTGCTCGACGCCGCCGACGGCTGGCTCCGTCAGAAGTTCGGCGAGATCAACGTCATCCAGTACGAGGACTGGGTGGACACCAGCGAGGAATACGACGCCTTTGCCATCACCGACGAGCTCCAGTCGGCCTGACCGGTAACCGGCTCCGACCGCTCACCGCTAGGGTTGCAGCATGGAAGGCGCAGTGATCATGATCATCGTGTTGCTGATCTTCCCCATCGTCATGCTCATGAGCATGGCCGTGCTCGCCGCCATCCTCGGGTCGTTCACCAAAGCGGCGGTCGATGCCGAGCACCCGGACTCGGTGCTGTTGGAGATGGCCAACTTCAACCCGTACGACGGTCCCCCGGCCGACTAGGCACCGCTCAACCTCGGGCGATGGCCTCGATCTCGACCCGCGCCCCGATGGGCAGCTGGGCCACCGCCACCGCCGACCGGGCCGGTCGGTGATCACCGAAGGCGGCCACGTACACCTCGTTCATGGCGCCGTAGTCGGCCATGTCGACGAGGAACACGGTGGTCTTCACGACATCGCTCATGGTCGCGCCCTCGGACCGGAGCAGCTCGGCCAGGTTGGACAACGCCTGCTCGGCCTGTTCGGCGACTCCGCCATCGACCAACGCCCCGCCGCGCAAACCCACCTGGCCCGAAACGAACAGCAGCTCACCGGATCGCACGATGGGGGTATACGGACCGAGGGGCTTCGTCATGTCTGACCTCCGAGGCACCCATACTGCACCGCCACCGCCACCGCCGGCCAGCGATCAGCCGGTGGGCCAGTCCTGGGGGCAGCCGCGGTCCAGCCAGGTGGCGGCGGCCACGGCGGCGAACACGGCATCGGAGCCGTTGACCGGCGGCCCGGCGTCGTCGGTGACGGTCACCTCGATGGGCGGGGTGTCGATGGCGCGGACGATGCCGAACGACCGGATGGTGAGGTCACCGATGGTGCCGTCGCCGGCGACGGCCAGCCCCTCGGAGGTGACCCAGCTGTAGGCCATGTGGGTGGCGCCGATGCAGTAGGAGCGCAAGACGATCTCGTCGAGCACCTCGCCACAGCTCACCTCCACCCGGATGACGCCGTCGACCACCGCGGCCGAGGCCCGCCCACCCTCGGGGTGCACGACCTGACCGACCTCACCGCGCAGCCCGGCCAGCAGGACGATGGCTTCGGCCCAGCCGGCAGACCGGATGGTCGCGGAGGTCGGCGGTCCCGGCAGATCGACCTCCTCCACCCGCAGCTCGGGACCGGCCAGGTGAATGGCGTCGGCGATGCCCGGTGTCCGGGCGACGCGGATGGTGCCGGTGCCGTCGACACCGATGCCGGCGGCCACCGGCGGGCGCTTGGGCCCCATCCGCACCGTGTCCTCCCGCGACAACAGCACGCGGACCGCCTGACCGTGCTCGTCGGCCAGACGGCGCGAGATGTCACCCACCACCGACGCCTGCTTGGCGCCGAAGGCGCCGCCGTTGGCCAGCGGCGAAGCGGGCTCCCCGCCGGGGAGGCACCATGATGCGTCGGTCTCCAGGTACCCGGGCTCCGCCCACGACGTGCGCAGGGTCCGGACCCACGGGCCGGCCGGCAGCTCCAGCGGCGGGGTCACCGAGGCAGTGGTCCGCCGACCCTGCACCTTGGCGACGGCCCGACGGGCCTCGGCCAACGAGGGGGCCACCGCCCAGCCGCCCGCACCGTCTGACACCGCCACCAGCGCGTCGACCGGTGCCGTATCGTCGGCGAACCCGGCCGCGCCGAGGGCGATCTCGGCTCCCACCAGCTGTGGTGTGCGACCCTCCATCTCGGCCCGCCGGGTGGCACCGGTTCGAGGCGGGGCCGTGCTCGCCGGTGCTTCGCCGGCCACGATGGCCGCCCCCTCGACGATGGTCTGCCAGCCGGTGCACCGACACAAGTGAGCCTGCAGCGCACGCCCGACCACGGATGAGTCGGCCAGGTCCCCGCCCTTGTCGGCCAATCCGACCAGCCGACAGATGATGCCCGGCGTGCAGAACCCGCACTGGCTCCCGCCGCTGTCGGTGAGAGCCGTGGCCCACCGTTCCCGCAACCCCGCATCCACACCTTCCAACGTGGTGACCGTCCGTCCCTGCACCCGTCGAGCCGGCGTCACACACGACACCCGGGGCTGACCGTCCACCAACACCGTGCAGCACCCGCACTGGCCCTGAGGACTGCACCCGTCCTTCACCGACCGGGCGTGGACATCGTCGCGCAGGACGTCGAGAAGCGACCGACCGTCATCGACCACCGTCCGGCCCGCGCCGTTCACCACCAGTTCGAAGGTCGCCCCGCTCTCAGTGCTCACCGCCGAGAGGTTACGTTGCAGGGATGCGCAGCCCTCTGTCCCGACGCTCGTTTCTCGCCGGATCCGCCGGATTCGCCGTACTCACCGCCTGCGGCAGTGACGAGAACGGCGGCTCCGGCGCCGACCTCACCACGCCGATCACCTTCCCGGCCGACGGCACCCCACCGCTGGTCGACGCCGGCTCCCCGACATTGGGCGTCCGGTTCCCCGACGGCCTGCGGGGGGTCACATCGGGCTTCGAAGAAGGGGTCGAGGCACGGGCCCCTTTCACCGCCAACTCACCGGCCGACAGCGAGCAGGCTGGCCGGCCCCTGGGCGAGGACGCGCCCGACACCATGGACGTGGTGGTGCAGTTCGACGGCCAGGTGGTGTCCGAGCAGACGGTGACCGCTCGAGCCAAGGGCGAGTTCACGCCCTATTACCCGGTGGTGTTCACGCCCGAGCAGGCCGGCATGTACGCGGTCGTATCGAGCTACGCGCCCGAGGCCCCGGCCTGGCTGGTGGTCAACCCGGCCGACACCCTCGTGAGCCCGCACCTGGGTGACGTCCTGCCCGTGGCGCCCACCCCCACCACCACCGACACGATGGACTTCGAGCGGATCTGCACCCGCGAGCCCGAACCGTGCCCCTTCCACGACGTGACTCTCGAGGAGGCGCTGGCCGCCGGGCCCGTCGCGCTGTTGCTGGCCACGCCCGCGTTCTGCCAGACCGACACCTGCGGACCGTCGGTCGATCTGATGATGAGCATCGCCCCCGACTTCGCCGACATCACCGTGGTCCACGCCGAGGTCTACACCGAGGCCCCGACCGACGGGAACATCCCGCTCGCCCCTCTTCCCCTCCAATTCGAGATGCAGTGGGAGCCCGCGCTGTGGGTCACCGACGCCAGTGGTCTCGTCGTGGCCGAGCGGAACTGGGCGATGAGCAGCGACGACATCCGCAGCGCAATGGCCGCGGTCTGATCCCGGGCCGCGTCTCGGCCCCGGCCGAAAACGACGAACGCCGGACCCGAAGGCCCGGCGCTGGTCGTGGAGCTGGTGGGTCAGCTGAACGAAGAACCGCACCCGCAGGTTCGAGTGGCGTTGGGGTTGTTGATGGCGAACCCGGCCTCGTTGAGCCCGTCCTTGTAATCGAGCGTCGCGCCATTGAGCAGCTGGGCGCTGGCCGGATCGACCACGACAGTGATGTCGCCGTAGGACTGCTTGATGTCGTCGTCGGCGATGTCGGTGTCGAAGTACATGTCGTAGCTGTACCCGGAACAGCCGCCCGGCATGACGGCAACCCGGAGCGCGAGCCCCTCTTCGCCCTCGGCAGTCATCAGCTCTGCGACCTTGGTGGTGGCGGTGTCACTCAGTGCGATCAAGTCAGGCCTCCTGGGCTTTCGGCGACATACTCCAGTGTACCGACACTGTGAACCAACAGACCAGAGCAACATATTCCCGCCGTTGGCAAGGGAACAAGGTCCCGAAGTCGCTGGTTGACCACCGTACAATGACCGCCATGGCGCAGCACCCCACCGCCGATGACATCTTCGGCCTGCTCCGTGGCGTGATCGACCCCGAGCTCGGCTCCGACATCGTGGAGCTGGGGATGGCCAAAGCGGTGGACATCAGCGACGACGGTGACGTCGAAGTCACCATCGCTCTCACCACGGTCGGGTGCCCGCTGCGGGCCCAGATCAAGAAGGATGTCATCGCCCGGATCGAGAACCTGCCCGGCGTGGGTGCGGTCACCATCGACTGGACGGTGCTCACCCAGCCCGAGAAGGCCGCGGCCATGGCCAAGGCTCGGTTCAACGTCGCCGAGACCGCCCCCGACACGACGGTGCCGGCCACCACCAAGGTGCTGATGGTGGCGTCGGGCAAGGGGGGTGTGGGCAAGTCGTCGGTGAGCGTCAACCTGGCCGCCGGGTTGGCCGCCCGAGGATTCGCCGTGGGCGTCATCGATGCCGACATCTGGGGATTCTCGGTCCCGCGCATGCTCGGAGTCGACGGCCACCTCGAGTCCAAGGACAAGAAGATCCTGCCCCTGCGTCGCGACATCGGCGATGGGCACCTCGAGATCGTGTCCATGGGCTACCTGGTCGAGAAGGAGGAGACGGCCCTCATGTGGCGGGGGCTGATGCTCAACCGGGCCGTGCAGCACTTCCTCCAGGATGTGCGGTGGGGCGACCTCGACTACCTGGTGATCGACATGCCCCCGGGCACCGGGGACGTGCAGATGGGTCTGGCCAAGATGCTGCCCCGCGCCGAGATGCTCATCGTCACGACCCCGGCCCGCGCCGCCCAGAAGGTGGCCGTGCGAGTGGCCAACATGGGCCGCAACAACTACCTGCGCATCGCCGGCGTCGTCGAGAACATGACCGAGTTCGTGACCCCCGACGGTGCCAGCTACCCGATCTTCGGCACCGGTGGCGGAGCCGAGCTGGCCGCCGAGGCCGGCGTTCCCCTGCTGGGTCGAATTCCGATAGAGGCCGCCGTGGCCGAAGGCGGCGACGAGGGCCAACCCGTGGTGCTGGGCGAGGGAGCAGCGGCCGAGGCCTTCCGTGACCTGGTGTCGACCATCGTCGAGGAGGCGGTGCCCCCCGTGGAGATGGCCGGGTGCAGCGCCCGCATGCTCGACGCGGTGGCGGCCGCGCTCGACGAGTACGACGCCTCGGCCTGATTCCCGCCCGGACCAGCCATGTCGCGGCGCGCCCGGCGCGTCATCCCGCCACCAGTTGACGGTGGTGGGTCAGCGGCGACCGAGGAGCTGTCCGCCCCGGGTGGCCAGCACGCCGGCCGCGGCCAGGGCCAGCGCGCCGCCGATCAACACGTTGCTCTCGGCACCGGTGTTGGGCATCTCACCGTCGACGGTGTCGGTCGCCTCATCGGCGGCATCGCCACCACCATCGTCGGGCGCGGCCGTCGTGGTGGGGCTGGCGGTCGTGGTGGTGGCTTCATCCTCGCCACCGCTCCCGCTGATGGCGACGAGCGCCCCGGCCGATTCGGTCTGGGCCGAGTCGCCGGCCAGCACCGCGAAGTTCTCGACGATGTCGTAGGTGACGGTCACCTCGAATGTGCCGTCGTCCTCGGCCGTGACCGGGGTGAGGTTCTGCACGTCGCAGTCCTCCTGGCCATTGATGGCGGCCAGGTCGCCGCCAGGGGCGACGCACGACAGCACGAACAGGTCGAGCAGGGGTGTGAACCCGGCTCCACTGACCGTGAGCTCCGCCTCCCCAGCAGCGTCGACCGTGTCCGGGCTGACGGTGAGGGTGGGGTCATCCTGGGCGCTGGCCGGGCCGGCGAACAGGAACGAGACCAGCGCCAGACTGCTGAGTGAGGCGAGCAACTTCTTCATTGGATCTCCACGGGGATGTGCGTCTGGCGCAAACACTAGAGAGAACGCCCGTGGAGTTGGGTGATCCTCAGTCGTCGTGCGGCAACGGGACCCTGGCCCCGCCGTGGTCATCGATCAGCCGACGGCGGATCGGTGACGTGGCCCGGGGCACCGCGGCCAACACGGCCTCCACCGCACCCAGTCGGTGGAGGGCCTCCAGGGTGCGCGCCGTGGGCAGGATGAGGTCGCGTCGACCGTCCTCGGCCTCGGCCAGCGCCTGGTCGGGGGCGATCCAGTGCCCGTCGAGCGCCTCGTCGTTGTCGGGCTCGGGCTCGTGATCGGCCGGACACACGGCGAAGAAGAACCGGGTGTCATAGCGACGGGGTGCGCCTTCCGGCGTGATCCAGTGGCCGAAGTATCGGAGATCGGCGGTGGCCAGGCGAACGCCGTCGTCGTCACACACCGATGCCAGCGGCCGGTGCCGGTCGATACCGGGTGGTCCGCCCAACAACACGCCGACCTCCTCGAAACACTCGCGGACCGCGGCCACCCGATACCCCAGACCGCCACGCTGGACACCGAGCTCGGCAGCGGCCACCGTGTCGCTGGGCCCGTCACAGCGCCCCCACCATTCGGCTCCCAGGTCGCCGTCATCGACGGCGCCACCGGGAAAGACCGAGGCCCCCGGCACGAACTCCAGGGCGGGGTTGCGTTGGAGCAGGTACGTCTCGAGTCCGTGGTGCCCGTCGCGCAGCAGCGCCACCGTGGCCGCCGGCCGAGGAACGATCAACGGTCGAGTTCGGGTGCCGGATCGCCATCGACCGGGTCGTCGCCCGGCGGGCGGCGGGTGGGTTGCCCATCGGTGTCGACCACGGGCCCCCAACCGGTCGGGGATCCGAAGCCGCCCGTCCACACCCGATAGGCCTGATGGTTCTCGGCCCGCCGGCGAATGCGATGCAGCACCGGGCGACGCACCAGCGCCCTCGTCGGAGGGACGAGCAGGAACAGACCGACCGCATCGGTGAGGAACCCGGGCGTGAGCATGAGGGTGGCCGCCACCAGCACGAGGCCTCCGTCGACCAGCTCGTTGCTGGGCATCTTCCCCTCGGCCAGCTGGGCCTGGAAGCGATTCCAGATGGCGAATCCCTGCATCCGCACCAACACCGCACCGGCGAGACTGACGAGGATGACGAGGGCGATGGCCTCGGGCCAGCCGATGCCACCGGCCACCTGCACGATCACGTACACCTCGAGCACCGGCAGCACCACGAACGCCAGGAAGAGGATGAGCATCACCACCTCATCGTACGGCGGGGCGCCGGCCTCGTAACCTCGTGCCGTGGTCGAACCCATCTCCTCCATCGACGAGTGCGACGCCGACTGGCTGTCGGCGGCGCTGGGGATCGACATCACCATCGACCGGCTCGAGCCGATCGGAGAGGGCGTGGGCCTGCTCGGCGAGGTGCATCGGGTCAGGTTGGGCAGCATCGACGGCCCCCGGTCGGTGATCGTCAAGCTGGGCTCGGCCACCAACGCCGCCGTGGCCCTGCACTTCGGCTACTTCGAGCGGGAGTGGGGGGCGTACCGGGACCTGCTCGAGCAGGCCACCATCGCCACTCCTCGTTGCCTGTACAACCAGCTGGTGAACGACCGTCCCTGCCTGGTGCTCGAGGATCTGGCCGAGCATCGGGCCGGAGATCAGGTGCGGGGCATCACCGAACCGCAGGCGCAGGCCGCCGTCGATCTGGCCGCCGAACTGCACGCGACGTTCTGGAACCGAGCCGAGCTCCGCGACCTGACGTGGATGCCCGGTCCCGACGATCCGCGCATCAACGGCTACGGCGAGTTGTTCGAGATGATGTGGCCCGACTTCCTCGCCGGACCGGGCCGGGACACCCCACCCGCCCGGCGTGACGCGGCCGAAGCGGCCATGACCCACTTCGACGAGGTGTGCCGGTCCTTCGCCGACGAGCCCATCACGGCGGTGCACGGGGACTTCCGCCTCGACAACCTGTTGTTCTCCCCCACGGGAGAGGCGGCCGCCATCGACTGGCAACTCACGGCCCGGGGCCGGGGCCCCTACGACCTGGCCTTCCTGCTGGCCGGGAGTGCCGAGACCGAGTTCCGCCGGCGCCACGAGCGTCCATTGCTCGAGCGCTACCACGCCCGCCTGGCGGCCGCCGGCGTCGTCGACTATCCGCTGTCGGCCTGCTGGGACGACTATCGACGGGCCCACATCATGAACCTGCCCAACCCCATCACCGCCGCCGTGGCCGTGGACGCGGGCAACGCTCGCGGTCGCGAGATGCTGCGACTCAACGCCCAACGCGCCCTGGCCGCCGTCGCCGATCTCTGGCCCAACCGGTGACAGGCTCTGACCCCGTGTCCCGGTTGGCACCAGCGCTCAGCCCTGGGTGCCCACCTTGAGCTCGTTGAAGGCGACGCCCTTGTCGACGCTGATGTCGCGAGGCAGACCCAGCACACGGTCGCCGATGATGTTCTTCTGGATCTCATCGGTGCCACCGGCGATGGAGGCCTGGAAGCTGGCCAGGATGCTCTTGCCCCACTGCTCTCCCTTGTCGCCCTCCACCCACGCATCGGTCTCCAGCCCGACGACCTCGATGGTGAGGTCGCGCATCAACCGGGAGATGCGGGCACCGTGGAGCTTGCCGAGCGAGCCGCCCGGTCCGGGGGTCTTGCCGGCCTGGAGCTCGGCCCGGGTGCGCATCGACACCAGGCTCTTGGCGAATTCCTCGCTGTAGAGCCGCATGAGCTTCTGGCGCAGTACCGGCTCGCCGGTGCGACCGAGCTTGCGGGCCTCCTCGACCAGGCGGTCGGCGTAGGTGGTGCTGACCCCGCTGGTGGCGCCCGAACCGATGGCCACCCGCTCGTACATCAGCATGGACGTGGCCAGGTTCCAGCCGTTGTTGAGGTCGCCGATCAGCCAGTCCTTGGGGATGCGCACGTCGGTGAAGAACACCTCGTTGAAGTGGGTCCCCCCGTCGATCTGGTGGATGGGCCTGATCTCGACGCCGGGCGCCCGCATGTCGAGGATGAACATGGAGATGCCGGCGTGCTTGGGTTGGGTGGGGTCGGTGCGCGCGATGGCGATGCCGTAGTCGCACTGATGGGCCAGCGTGGTCCACACCTTCTGGCCATTGATCACCCACTCCTCCCCGTCGAGCTCGGCCCGGGTCTGGAGGCTGGCCACGTCGGAACCGGCGCCGGGCTCGGAGAACATCTGGCACCACAGCTCCTCGGCCGAGATGTTCTTGGCCAGGAACCGCTCCTTGTGCTCGGGCGAGCCGTACTCGGCGAGCATGGGCAGGCACATGCCGTGGGTGATGGTGAGCTGGAAGGTCATGTCGGGGAACTTGGCGTACTCCTCCCGGTAGATCCGCTCGTGGGCCTTGGTGAGCCCCTGGCCGCCGTACTCGACCGGATAGGTGAGGCCGGCCAGGCCGGCGGCGGCCAGCGCCTTCTGGAACGTGCGCGCCGCGGCCAGGGACTGATCGCCTCGTGGGTCGGGACCGCGGTAGGGAATCCCGGTGGCGTGCTCCTCGAGGAAGGCCCGGCACTTCCCCCGAAAGGCATCGGCCTCGGACTCGGTCAGGTCGGTGTCTTCGCTCATGTGGGCATCGATCTCCTGCTCAGGGGACCGAGAGTAGTGAGGCCCCACGTCCCTGGGCCAAGCCGTCGAGCTGCGCCAAGACACAACGGACCAGCGGTTCGGCGCGCCCACCCGATGAGAGGGGAGGCGACATGGGACCCTCCTCGGGCCTGACGGTGATCG
>Ga0224505_10002077_pt1 | contig 12017 bp, 12 predicted proteins | sample SF_Jan12_sed_USG_FD_169102 | JGI IMG/M metagenome (GOLD analysis project Ga0224505, IMG submission 169102) | Sediment microbial communities from San Francisco Bay, California, United States - SF_Jan12_sed_USGS_4_1 | ecosystem: Environmental > Aquatic > Marine > Sediment | place: USA: California...
CGCCGAGCCAAGGCCGCTGGGTATCGACATTCCCCTCCACTGGCCGACGGTGCAACCTGCGCCTGCGCCGATACGCCCCGACCGGGCCTCCGCCGCCGACGCCGATTCGAATGCAGCTCTCCCTTCCACCGGGCCGGGACGGACGGATCCATCCCCTTCCATGAGATCGAATACGACGGCTGCAGGGACGATCGGAACGGGTCCGGCGGGCGTGGGATGCCCACGACCCTGGGACTCCAACCCCGCCACGACCCCATCGGCGGCCGCCAGTCCGAATGCGCTGCCGCCGGTGAGGACGATTGCCTGGGCCATCTCTACCTTCATCCCGGGCGCCAGGAGCGCCGTCTCCCTGGATCCGGGAGCGGCTCCTCGGGTCTCGACCGCCACCACGTTGGGCTCCGGCAGCACCACGACCGTGCACCCGGTCCGGGCCGTCGGGTGAGTCCAATGCCCGACACTCACCCCGGGGATCGCCACCAGACCCGCGGTCATGGCCCATACCGGCGCGGCATCCGCGCTCCCATACCGGTCACGATCTCATAGCTGATCGTGTCTGTTCGCTTGGCCCACTCGTCGGCCACGATCGTCTGGTTGCCCTGGGACCCGATCAAGACCATCTCCTCTCCTATATCGACCTCGCGGTCGCCGACGTCGACCACGATCTGGTCCATCGTGACGGTGCCCGCAAACGGGCGCCGTTCACCACCCACCAACACCTCACCGCCTCGCGACGACAGAAGCCGCGGCACCCCATCGGCATAGCCGATCGGGGCCGTCACCACCGTCGTCGCAGCGGTGAGGGGACGGCGCCGGCCATAACTGGGAGCGTCACCGGGACCGAGACGGCGAACGTACGAAACATGGGTGACCACACGCATCGCCGGCCGGAGATCGACGACCTCCCGGCACGGATCCGACGGATACAGCCCGTACATCCCCAGTCCGAGGCGGACCATGTCCCGCCGGGCCGACTCGTGCAGGAGTGCGCCCGCAGTGTTGGACAGGTGGGTGACGGGTACCGATACACCGCGGCGTTCGAGCCGTTCCAGCAACTCGTCGAACCGTTCGATCTGCACGTTCGTGAACGGCGACTCCTCATCGGCGACCGCGAAGTGGGTCCACAGGCCTTCCAGGGTCGCGTCCAGCGCCCCGCCTCCCAACCGCAGCGCCAGCTCGAAGGCGACATCAGGAGGTGCACCGACCCGATGCATGCCGGTATCGGCCTTCACATGCACACCGACCGGGCCCAGATCCGCCAGCGCCTCGAGCGTGGTGTGCCGGTAGACGGTCGGCGTGATCGACCACTTCACGATGTCGGCGAGATCCTCGAGGGGAGGCTCGGACAGGAGGAGAATCGGCGCCTCGATCCCAGCTTCGCGAAGCCTGACACCCTCTTCCGGCAACGCCACGGCCAGCATCGTTGCACCGGCCGACACTGCGGCGTCGGCCACCGGCACGTCACCGTGACCGTACCCGTCCGCCTTCACGACCGCACACACCCGTGACGGCTCGACGAGGTGGGCCACCGCCTCGACGTTGTGGCGAACGGCGTCCAGGTCGACCTCGATCCATGAGGGTCTCACCCACGGCTCCAGGCGTGTCGTCCGATTCGAGTGGCGAGGGCGTCTGCGGTGAGTGTCTCGCCGGAGCTCTCCGTGGCTGTTCGCCCATGCCAGTAGGCCGCCGACGTGGCTGCATCGAGGGGCGCCATTCCTCGCGCCATGAGCGCCCCGATCATGCCCGCCAACACGTCCCCGGTCCCGATGGTGGCGAGCCGCTCATCTCCCGACGCCACCACCCGCGGCACTCCGCCGTCTGTGATGATCGTGGGCGAGCCTTTCAGAACCAGGACCGATCGAGTGGCACGGGCCGCCTCGATCGCAGCCTCCGGTGACGGGGGGTCACCCGTGAGCCTTTCGAACTCCCCCGCGTGCGGGGTCAGCACCACCGGCGATTCGAAGGCCAGGCCCTCGATGTGGGAGAGCGCGTCGGCGTCGACCACGAGCGGCCGCTCGGACGCCACGACACGCGAGACCGTGTCGGGGTCGTCACCGAGACCCGGGCCGATCACGATGACGTCGTACCGCTGGGGGACGACATCGATGGGATACGCCAGTAGCTCCGGTGCGATCGTCTGCACCAACTCCGGTTGGTTGGTCGCCACTCCGACCGCCCCCGCGCCGAAATGGAGAGCAGAACGAGCCGCCAGTACCGCGGCTCCAACCATTCCCGAGTTCCCCCCCACCACCAGCACAGATCCGGCCGACCACTTGTGAGCGGTCCGGCTGCGTTCGGGCCTGTGAGCGTCGCCTTCACCGACGAGCAAGAGAGACGGAATCCCGCCCTCGAGTCCGATGTCGACAACGTTGATATCGCCACAGAGACCCGGCCCGTCGCCCAGGAGATGCCCCGGCTTCAGGGAGTGGAAGGTGACCGTGGCCGCTGCCCGGAACGAGATGGCGTCGGCCTGTCCGGTGTCGGGGTCGAGGCCCGAAGGAACATCGACCGCGAGGACCGGCTCGGGACGCACCACCCAGGCTTGAAGGGCGGCCGGAATGCCGCGCCGGAATCCCCCTCCGAATCCGGCGTCGATGATGAGATCGACCCCTCGCACACCGATCCCGATGGGTTCGATGGGCACCCCAGCTTCGGCCGCCGATCGGGCCGCCCACACGCATGCGTCGGTTCGGGGAGCGGCCACGGCCCGCACCTCGGCCCACACTCCCCGCCGGCGCAGGTGGCGAGCGGCTACGTATCCATCCCCGCCGTTGTTGCCAGGCCCTGTGACCACCACCACCCGGGACCCGTATCCGGCACCCAGCCGTACCGCTTCCAGCGCCACCGCGGCGCCGGCGCGTTCCATGAGCACCTCGACGGGAAGCGGTGATTCGGTATCGAGGCGGGAAGACTCTTCGGCGCTGAGGACCGGTTCCACGCTCCGATCGTAGAAGCGCTGGGCCCTGGTCGCAGCTCAATGGCATCGGGCTCGACGTTTTCGGGTGTTTTCGTCGGCAACGCTACATCGGCCACGATTGCGGTCGACGTGGCAGATGGGGTCGCCTCCGATGGTCAGACCCTCGATGCCACCGGCGGCGGGCACCGCCAAGCGGCCATCGGGATGACGATGGGCAGAGGCACCGAAGGTGGGGGGCGGTCTCAGGACCGCCCCCCACCTCTATGTCAATGCTCTCCCACCGCGACCGCCATCACCAGCGCAGTGGTGTCCGTATGGGTGATCGTGACCAGCACCTCGGTGACCCCCAACATCCCGGCGCGAGATGCAGCATTCCCATACAGGCGGACTGTCGGTTTGCCGCCTCCGGTTATCTCGACTTCGGTCCAGCGAAGGCGACGCCACCCGGTGCCGAGCGACTTCATCACCGCCTCCTTGCCGGCGAACCGAGCGGCATACCGTCGTGCTGGCTTCGCGAACTTGGACGCGTACTCCCGCTCGTGATCGGTGAAGCACCGCTCGGCGAACCTGGGATATCTACCCAACACGTGCTCGACGCGGTCGATGTCCGCCAGATCCACACCCAAACCGAGAATCCTCATCGGGCGAGGATACGACGCCGAAAGCTCATTCGACGGTGACGGTCTTGGCGAGGTTCCTCGGCTTGTCGACGTCGAGGCCCTTGGCAGTTGCGACGTGATAGGACAGCAGCTGCAGGGGGACCACCGCCAGCACGGTGCAGATGAGGTCCGGACTGTCGGGAAGCGCGATCACGTGATCCGCCACCTCGGCCACCTCGGACTCGGCCCCCTTCTCGACGACCATGACGATCGTGGCGCCGCGTGCCTTCATCTCCTGCATGTTCGAGAGGGTCTTCGAGCGGATCCTGGTATCCATGGCGACACCCACCACGACGACTCCCGGCTCGATCAAGGCGATCGGGCCGTGTTTCATCTCACCGGCGGCATACCCCTCGGCCCGGACATAGGCGATCTCTTTGAGCTTCAGCGCCCCCTCCATGGCTACGGGGAAGTCGCCCGACCTCCCGAGGAAGAAGAAGTCCCGGACATCCGCCCACTCGCCGCACATCGCTGCGACATGGCCATCGAGCCCGAGCACCTCGGTCACCTTCTCGGGAAGAAGGCTGAGCTCGCGGACGAGATGGGCGACCGAACCAGGGTCCAATGCTCCACGCACCTGAGCCAGATAGAGCCCCAGCAACTGCATCGCGACGAGCTGGGTGGTGAAGGTCTTGGTCGCTGCCACGCCGATCTCGGGCCCGGCCCTCGTGTACAGGACGGCATCGGCCTCCCGGGCCAGAGCCGAGTCGACCACGTTGGTCACGCCGATGACCGTCGAACCTTGCGCCTTGGCGTACCTGATCGCAGCAAGCGTGTCGATCGTCTCACCAGACTGGCTGATTCCGATGACGAGACTGCGTCCATCCAGAACCGGATCGCGGTATCGGAACTCCGATGCAATATCGATCTCGACGGGAAGTCTCGTCCACCGTTCGATCGCGTACTTCGCCATCATCGCGGCGTGATAGGACGTACCGCAGGCCAAGACGAACACCTTGTCGATCATGCGGAGGATCTGGTCGGGCACGGTCAGCTCCCTGAGGGTCACCGCACCCATCGGGTCGACACGACCTCGCAGGGTGTCGGCTAGGGCCGAGGGTTGCTCGTTGATTTCCTTGAGCATGAACGTCTCGTATCCGCCCCTCTCCGCGGCTTCGAGGTCCCATTCGATGACGCGTTCTTTGGGCGTGATCTCCATCCCGTCCAGGTCGGTTATTCGGACGTCGTCCGCACGCAACTCGACCACCCGGTCATCGTCTACGACCAGCATCCTCCGGGTGTGTTCGAGGAAGGCGGGAATATCGGACGCGAGAAAGTTCTCGCCGTCGCCGAGACCGACCACCAGTGGGCTGCCACGCCGGGCGCCGACGAGCACATCGGGTTCGTCGCGTCGCATCACGCACAGGGCGAGAGCGCCCTCCGCGATGCTCATCACGCGGCGAACCGCCTCGGCCAGGCCCACGTTCGACATCTCCTCGAGTAGATGAGCCACAACCTCTGTGTCGGTGTCGGACGCGAACGAGTGCCCGCGCTCGATCAGGCCTGATTTGAGGTCGGCCCAGTTCTCGATGATGCCGTTGTGAACCACCGACACGGTGTGAGAGCAGTCGAGATGGGGATGGGCATTGATGGTGTTGGGAGCCCCGTGCGTGGCCCACCGGGTGTGGCCGACGCCGATCCCGCCGTCGGGTCTCCTCGTCTCGAGTGCTCGTTCCAGGTCGGCGATTCGTCCGACCTGTTTGACGACCGCGATCTCCGAGCCGGTTTCGACTGCGATGCCGGCCGAGTCGTATCCGCGGTACTCGAGTCGTTCGAGGCCCGGAACCAACACATCCAATACCGGACGCGGTCCGGCGTATCCGACGATTCCGCACATGTGCGTTCTCCTCCTGGCGGCGTGACATGCCGCATCAGGGGCGAGATCGATCAAAGACGCGCGTCGCCGCTCCGCCCCCACACCACCGAGGTCTCTGTTCCGGAGTCACCTCCGGGTTTTTCTCCTCGATGTCACGACCGTGGGAAGCCGGGAAGGCATCCGCCGAATTCTCGATGACCTTCCACCTCGTCACCTGGCTGGGTGCCAGGTCTGGCGCTTCGTTGTTCGCGATCTCGCCCATCTGTCTGTTCTCCCTCGGGCTGTGCTCCTTTCGGTGGTCCCGAGGGTCATCACCCGGAGGTCGTCAGTTCCTCACCGACGACCGCCGCGATGCGTTCAGCGTACTCCTGTGCCGTCTCTTCTGTGGCGGCCTCGACCATCACCCGCACCATCGGCTCTGTACCCGAGGCCCTGACGAGCACCCGTCCGTCGCCGCCCAGGTCGGTTTCCACGGACGCCACCGCTTCCCAGACCCTCGACGCATCCGCCAGCCTCTCCCGGTCGACGCCTCGAACGTTGATCAGCACCTGCGGGTATTCCACCATGGCCTCGGCTCTGAGCTGTGCCAGGGGTTTTCCGCTACCCGCCACGACTTCGAGAAGCCGGACCCCCGTGAGTAGTCCATCACCGGTTCGGCCCCGGTCGAGAAAGATCACATGGCCGGACTGCTCACCTCCGAGAATCGCCTTGTTGGCGACCATGGCCTCGAGAACGTACCTGTCACCCACCTTGGTCTCGACCAGGCCGATGCCGGCCTCCTCGAGCGCCTTTCGGAACCCCAGGTTCGACATGACGGTGGCCACCACGAGGTTGTTCTTGAGTCTGTTGGTCGACTTCCAGTGTCTGGCGATGATCGCCATGATGACGTCGCCGTTGACGACGACCCCTTCCTCGTCGACGGCGATGAGGCGGTCGGCATCCCCGTCGAACGCGAATCCCACCCGACCGTCGACTTTGGATGCCAGGAACTCCGGGTGGGTGGCGCCACACCCATCGTTGATGTTCATGCCGCTGGGCTCGTCGGCGAGAACGCTGACGTTGGCGCGGAGTTTCCGGAACAGTGCCGGGGCGGCCCGGTACGCCGCCCCATGGGCGCAGTCGAGCACCAGGTCGATACCGTTGAAGGTGTAACTGGCCTCTCTTGCCAGATCGGCGACATACCTGTCCATGCCCGTGGTGTCGACGAACCGCGTGCCCACGGCGGCGCCGTACGGCGTGGAATATGAGTCGCTGTGGAGGCGCTCCTCGATCTTGGCCTCTTCGGCGTCGGTGAGTTTGGTACCGCGCCGGCCGAGAATCTTGATGCCGTTGTCGGCCGCCGGGTTGTGGGAAGCGGAGACCACAACGCCCATATCCACTCCGGCGCGAGCGGTCAGGTGGCTGATGGCCCCCGATGGGAGTACGCCCACGTCGACGGTGTCCACACCGGACGAGTGGAACCCGGCCTGCAACGCGGCCGACAGCATCTCACCGGAGCGTCGGGTGTCTCGGCCCACCAGGGCGGAACCCCCGATAACCAGCGACCCCGCAGCCCGCCCTATCTGAAGAGCGAGCTCCGGGGTCAGTTCGAGGTTGGCGACACCGCGTACGCCGTCGGTGCCGAACAGTCGGGTGCGTTCACCCAGCATGCCGGGCTGCGTTCAGCGCTTGGTGTACTGCGGAGCCCGTCGGGCCTTGCGGAGACCGTACTTCTTGCGCTCGACGATACGGGCGTCGCGGGTGAGCATCCCGGCCTTCTTGAGCGTCGGCCTCAATTCCGGATCCAGGTCGATGAGGGCACGGGCAATCCCGAGGCGCAGCGCGTCGGCTTGCCCGGTGGTACCTCCGCCCTCCAGCGTTGCCTCGACGTCGTACCGTCCCTGCGTCTGAGTTATCTGGAGGGGCTCCATCACGCGGAGCCGGGTGGCCATGCTCGGGAAATACCGCTCGAGCGGACGACCGTTGAGCGTCACTTGCCCGCCTCCGTCACGCAGACGGACTCGAGCCACGGATTCCTTGCGACGGCCAGTGGCCTGGGTCAGCGGCTTGGGCATCAGGCTTCAACCTTTCGGATGTCGAGAGTGAGGGGCGCGGGCTTCTGGGCGGCATGAGGATGATCGGGGCCTGCGTAGACCTTGACCTTCTTGCCCATCTTTCGACCCAGCTTGTTCTTGGGAAGCATGCCGCGCACTGCCCGCTCGACGATCGCCTCCGGGCGACGATTTCGGAGCGCCTCGAAGGACTCGGCCTTGAGCCCGCCGGGGTAGCCGGAGTGCCGGTAGTAGATCTTCTGCTGGCTCTTGCCCGACGTGACCGCCACCTTGTCGGCGTTGACGACGATCACGAAGTCGCCGCCGTCGACGTGGGGGCTGAAAGTGGCCTTGTGCTTGCCGCGGATGACCTGAGCGACCTCGGAGGCGAGGCGACCGAGAGGAAGATCGGTGGCATCGACCACCCACCAGTCACGGGACAGATCGTCGGATTTGGGTGAGTATGTCTTGTTGTTCGTCATGAATGATCCATTGGTCGAGTGTGACCGGGAAATCTCGGGTGGGAAACGAGATGCCCCCAGACGGGGCCCCGACAGAATAGGCGGCGAGGGTCCACCGCACAATCTGAGACCGCTCAGTCCTCGATGGGAAGAGGGTTCCCCGAGACGAATGCCGCTATGGCCTGCGTGGCCGCCTCGGTTCGCACCACGTAGGACACGCCACCCTCGGACGATCCCGTCACCGGCAGAGCCATCGACTCGGATGCAGGGGCGGTGACAAACCTGAATCCGAACAGGCCCAGGTTCCAGGTGTGGGTCTGTTCTCCGACCCGAATGCTCGCCGTCACCGAATTTGCCAGCGATGGAGCCCGCACCACACCACCAGGAGTCAGCGCCTTTCGGATGACGGCTTCCAGCACCTGGCGTTGGCGGCTGGTCCGGGCGATGTCACCCCCTTGGGCTGATTGGTAGGACCCGTCCCGCAGTTCCTCTGTCGCCCGGGAACGTACGAATGCGAGGGCGGTGGCGCCATCGACGACCTGAGTACCGGCCGGCACATCGAGACCGCTTTTGGCGTCGCGAGTCGGGTATTCGAAGGTCAGCTCGACGCCTCCGACTGCGTCGACGATCTCGGCGAAGCCGCCAAACTCGACTTCCATGTAGTGCGATATCCCGACGCCCAGATCGTTCTGGATCGTCGACGCGAGGAGATCTGCTCCGCCGTAGGCGTATGCGGCGTTGATCTTGTCGGTGCCGTGCCCGTCGATCGAGACCTTGAGATCGCGGGGAAGGCTGAGCATCTGGACCGTCCCGCCCGAGACGTGGGCGAGGATGATCACGTCGGCCCGCTGGCCGGCGAAACTCCCGAAACGGCCTTCGAGATCGTCGGGGAGGTTCTCGCGCGAGTCTGACCCCACGATCAGATACGTCCCCGGGCCGGAGCCAGCAATCGACGGCGTCGGGACTCGGTTCAGTCGGGCATCCGTGACGACCATGGCGAGCGCCACGAGACTGACGGCCAAGACAACGAACACCGAGAGAAGCCTGAGAAACCGGCGCTTCTTGCGAGGCTTCGCAGGCCGCGCAGCTCGAGCCTCCGGTGTCGCCGGTGGGGGGCGTGGCTGTTGCGCCGGAGGCGGGGTCACGGCAGGCATCAACGTGGTCCTCTCGGATACAGGAGCCGGCGATTCGGGCTCCGGCTCGGCCGGGGCCGCCGCCTCAGGCTCCGGCTCCGGCACCACCGCGCGGGCGGCTACCGGCTGCTCCGTCCATGACTCGGGCTGGACAGGGCGAGTCGGAGCGGTGGCCGGCGGTTCAGGTGTATCCCGTTCGGGCTTCCACGGCTGACCGGGACGCCAATGATCTCGGGGTTCTTCGGACGGTTGATCGGGCATCGCTCTCGTGGAATCGGGGAACGACCGGGTGAGCAACCGCCACGCTACTCGGCGGCGGCGCCTATGACGCGCTCTGCCAGCGATCCCACCGACTCGATGGAGTACGGGCCCGGCTGGATCCCAAGCGGGTCAACGAGCCACGACCGGTCGAAGCCGGCACCGAGTGCCCCATCCACATCGTGAAACCGGGAATCCCCCACGTACCAGGTGCCGGCAGGATCGAGCCCCATTCGTTCGCAAGCCATGAGGAAGATGCGCGACTCGGGCTTGGCCGAGCCAACCACGGCCGAGTCGATGACGATCTCGAAGAAGCGGATCAAGCCGGCTTCGCGGAGACTCTCCTCCACCGACCCGTCGGAGTTCGACACCACACCCATCCGCACGCCCGCACGATTCAGCCGCTCGAGCGCTTCGATGGTGCCCGGTATCGCCAGGGTCCACAGCCCGCGTCCCCGGTCGATCACCGGACCCGCTTCGACAGGGGCAGGATGGCCCAGACGGTCGAAATACCGTTCGAGAAACCAATCCCACGTCGCGTGTTCACCCGATGCCCGCAAGGTCGAGAACTCGACGATCGTTCGGTAGTGAGCCTCGAATGCGGCCCCGGCGTCGATCGGAAACCCGAGGATGGCCGCCATTCGATCGGGGTGCTGGAGGACCAGGGTCCCACCCGCATCGAACAGGATTGCGTCGGGAGTCATCGGGACAGGCTACCGGTCGACGGCGCCACAGAGGTAGTGTGCCCTCCCCGTGGAGCAATCTCGAACACCCTGGATCACGGCCGCAATCGTCATTGCCGTGATCACCGCCCTGGCCGTGCTGGAGGCGGGCGACGTCGTCATGTCCGTTCCCGAGGCGCTGCTGATCGGCATCGTGGAGGGGGTCACCGAATTCCTCCCCATCAGTTCCACTGGGCACCTGGCGGTCACCGAACAGTTGCTGGGTCTCACCAGCACTCCAGAGGCAAAGGCGGCCGCCGACGCCTACGCGATCGTGATTCAGGCCGGGGCAATAGTGGCGGTGCTCGGGTTGTATCGCCGCCGGATAGGGACGGCGATCGCAGCCATCGCCGGCCGCGGACCCGACGTGGATGCGGGGCGCCGACTACTGGCGGCGTTGATCGGCGGCTTCGTGCCCGCAGCCATCGTCGGACTCCTGTTCAGTGATTTCATCAAGGAAAACCTCTTCGGCTTGTGGCCGGTGGTGGCGGCCTGGATCGCCGGCGGTGTCGTCATCCTCGTGTGGAAGAAGGCGGCCGGTCATCGCCCGTTGGAGACGCTCGGCCTGAAACAGGGCCTGATCATCGGGATCGCCCAGGTGGCGGCGGTGTGGCCCGGTACGAGCCGCAGCCTCGTCACCATCCTCGCCGCACTCGCGTTGGGCTACTCCATGTCGGCAGCAGTCGAGTTCTCGTTCCTGCTGGGTCTGGTGACCCTCGGGGCGGCGACCGCCTACGAGGCACTCACATCTGGAGACCTCATCGTGTCCACATTCGGGATCGGCGCCCCCGCCGCCGGGTTCGCCGCAGCATTCGTGTCTGCCGCGGTGGCCGTCAAGTGGATGGTGGCGTACCTCAGGACCCGCAGCCTCGACGTGTTCGGCTGGTACCGGATCGCGGTCGGAATCCTGGTGGGATCACTGGCCTTGTCCGGCGTGATCTGACCGGAGTCTGGACAGGTACCTGGCGTCGCGTATCGTGGACCGCATGCGAGGCATGATCGTCGCTCTCCTGCTGCTGGCGACGTCCTGCGGGTCACCATCTGACGAGGTGGTGTTCGAGACCACGGTGGGTGAGGGGTGGCGGATTCTCTCGACGGGCGTATCCGGAGAGTTCTCGGGTTTTGTCACCACCGGCGCCGGGCTCGAGCACGTCGCCGAAACCACCGATGCAGGGGCCGCTCTCGCCGGCGTCGACATCACCGAAGAGATAGTGGTGGCGATTCGCCGGCCGACCAGTTGTGAGGGGAGGACCATGGTGCTGGGGATCGACATGACCGGCCCCGAGTTCTCCTGGCACACGGAGACAGACACCTCGTTCTGGGACCGGTTCGACCGAGATCTATTCAATGAGTGCGCTACCTTCGATGGTAGGGCGACTGTCGTGGCATTCGATCGCGACGTCGTGCCTGACCGGTTCACGTTCGAAGGGATGGCCGTGAGCCTCACCCCCGAGGATGAAGCCGCCCAGCACCTGATGCTGCCGAGGATCGATGTCGACGTCGCGGTCGCGTCTACAGGTGGCATCCAGCCGGTGGTTCGCAACCTGTGGTTCCAGCAACACGACAAGGTCAATCAACAGGCCAAGACCTATCTGATCGGTGAAGTCCATACCGACGCCGGTGGCGTCCAGGCGACCGGGGACGTCGAGGTCGTGGGTTTCCTGGCCGACTGCAACGACACCGCCTCCTGCAAGGCCGCGACGCCGGCGGCCGAACCGTGCCGCTGGACCCACGACGCCCAGCCCTATGAGCGCTTCCACCTCACCGTCCGTTTCGATCACCCCGGCTGTCAGATCCAAATCGGCTGAGGGTCCTCGACCGCCGTGCGCCGTACGCTGTGCGCCGTGCGCCAGAGGGCTGTCCCCCACGAAGTGGGGGAAGGTCCCTGCCATCGACCAAAGGGAGATGGGAGGTAGGGGGCAAGCTCAACGCGGACCCACCCCTGTGCGGTGAACAACCTAGACCCGCCGGCACTCGAAGACTCGCAACGGCGCCCACCCACGACAGGTGACACACAAGAAACC
>Ga0224505_10002078_pt1 | contig 12017 bp, 13 predicted proteins | sample SF_Jan12_sed_USG_FD_169102 | JGI IMG/M metagenome (GOLD analysis project Ga0224505, IMG submission 169102) | Sediment microbial communities from San Francisco Bay, California, United States - SF_Jan12_sed_USGS_4_1 | ecosystem: Environmental > Aquatic > Marine > Sediment | place: USA: California...
ACACCTGGACCTCGCCGCGCTCGATCGCCTCTCGCACGAGCGTGTTCTTGCGGTTTCCCAGCCCGTTGACCGTCTCGCGCTCGGGTGGGTCCTCCGCGGAGCCCTCTGGAAGCTCGATGCCGCGGGAGGCGAGGAAGTCGCGGACACCGTCGATTCGTGGCTTGCCGTCGACGTGCACGCGGTAGTCGAGATCTGTGTCGAACTCGACGAAGGGCGCTCCGCTGCGCTGTGCGCGCTGGTGGAGGTAGTCGTCGAACATCTCCTTCCATGCGCGTGCATGGATGCTCGCGGTCGCGGTGATGACGCCGTCGAGATCGAAGAGCCAGGCGTCGTAGCGGCCGTCCGGGACCGTCGGGCCCTCGCGTGCGCCCATCCGGGGAGCATATCGCCGTCTTTCGGCGGCAGGATGCTCCTCGGGGCCTCCGGGGAGTGGGGCCGGACGGGGTGCGCGCCGCGCCTACGCCTCGTTCGTCGGGGGGCGCCGCAGCCGCTTCGCGTCCTGCCGCCGCCGCTTGGCGGCGAGTCGCCGCTCGACCGAGCGCTTCGTGGGCGCCGTCCCGACGCGCTGCCGCGGCACCCTGAGGGCTTCGGCGAGCCTCGCTGCGAGCCGCTCCAGTGCCAGCTCGCGGTTGCGCGCCTGGCTGCGCTCGTCCTGCGCGACGGCGCGGAGGACGGGCCCCGCCTTCGCCGTGACGCGGCGCTTCTGCGCGTCGCTCAGCGCCGCCGACGCCGCGACGTCGAACACCGCCTCGACCCGCGTCTCCGACGTGTTGGCGTGCTGGCCGCCCGGGCCGCTCGAGCGCGAGGCGCGGAGCTCGATCTCTGCGAGCGGGATGGAGACCGACCGCGTGACACGAATAGACTCACCGTTCATGGCCTGCATTCTCCTCGACGTCGACGGCGTGCTCCACGTGTCCGGGCAGGCGATCCCCGGTGCCGCCGAAGCAGTGGCCCGCCTCCACGGGGACGGGCACGCGCTCCGGTTCGTCACGAACAACTCGACGCGGCCCCGTGCGAAGCTCGTGGACGAGCTGCGCGCGCTCGGGATCGAGCTCGACGAGGACGAGCTGCAGACGACCCCGCGCGCGGCGGCGCGCGAGCTCGCCGGCAAGCGCGTGCTGGCGCTCGTGATGGCCGCGATCGTCCCCGACCTGGAGGGGATGGAGCTCGTCGGGCACGACGCCGACGCGGTGCTGCTCGGAGGGTGCGACGAGACGACCGAGCCGAACCAGGTGTTCAGCTACATGAATCTGGCCGGCGCGTTCGCCGAGCTGATGAGCGGCGCCGACTTCTACTGCCTGCATCGCAACCGCTGGTGGCAGACGAGTCGCGGCCCGATGCTCGACGCGGGCGCGTTCGTCGCCGGGCTCGAGTACGCGACCGGAGTCGAGGCGACCGTCCTCGGCAAGCCGAGCCCGAGCTACTTCGCGGCAGCGCTCGACGCGCTCGCGGCCGAGCCGGAGCTGACGTGGATGGTCACCGACGACCTCGAGTCCGACGTCCGCGGCGCCCAGGTCTTCGGGATGCGGACGGCGCTCGTCCGTACCGGGAAGTTCCGGCCCGACGCGCTCGAGGGGTCCGACGTCGTCCCGGAGGTGGTGCTCAGCTCCGTGGCCCAGTTCCCGGACTGGCTCGAGCGCGCGCCGTAGCGCGATGGGCGTCAGCATCGGCACCGACCTGATCGAGATCGAGCGTATCCGGCGGGCGCTGGAGCGGCCCGGGTTCCGCGACCGGTGCTTCACGCCGGCGGAGCAGGAGTACTGCGAGCAGAAGCGCAACCCGGCGGAGAGCTACGCGGCGCGTTTCTGCGGCAAGGAGGCGGTGGGCAAGGCGCTCGGCTGCGGCGTCCGCTTCACCTGGAAGGAGATCGAGATCGTCGGCCCGCCCAAGCCCGGGGTCACGCTGACGGGTCACACGCTCGCCTTCGCGCTGCAGGTGGGCATGACCGCCATCGACGTCTCGCTCACCCACTCGCACACGATGGCCGCTGCGGCCTGCGTCGCCGAGCTCGAGAGGCCGCTCGCCGGGAGCCGTTGACCGTGCTCGAGCCGCTGTACACCGCCGCCGAGATGCGCGAGGCGGAGGAGCGCTACCCGGGGTACCCCGATTCCGCGGGCGAGCTGATGGAGCGAGCCGGTGCCGCCGTGGCGCTCGAGGCGATGCGGGCCTTCCCGCGGGCACGCAGCTTCGGCGTCGTCTGCGGCGGCGGCGCCAACGGCGGCGACGGGCGGATCGCGGCGCGGGTGCTCAGCGAGGCGGGGCGCGTGGCGGAGGAAACGGACGAGCCCGAGCGGTACGACGTGGTCATCGACGCGCTCTTCGGCACGGGCTTCCGCGGGGCCCCTCGCGAGGAGGCCGCGTCGATGATCGAGCGCATCAACGCCTGCGACGCGCCGGTCGTGGCCGTCGACCTGCCCTCGGGCGTGAACGCGTCGACGGGCGAAGTGGAGGGTGCAGCCGTCGAGGCAGCCCTCACCGTGACCTTCCACGGGCGCAAGGTCGGCGTCGCCGTCGCGCCCGGCCGCTTCCACGCGGGCCGCGTCGTCGTCGCGGAGATCGGGCTCGAGGCGGCGGAGACCCGCGCGCACCGCGCCACCGAGGCGATCCTGCGCTCGGTTCCCCGGAGGGCGCCCCACGACTCCAAGTACACCGCCGGGACGGTGCTCGTCGTGGGCGGCTCGCCCGGCATGACCGGCGCAGCGGTGCTCACGGCCACCGCAGCGCTGCGCGCCGACGCCGGCTACGTGACGCTTGCCGTGCCGCGCGAGTCGCTGACGGTGGTCGAGGGGCTCACCCTCGAGCCGGTGAAGCGCGGGTTCGCCTGGGAGACGGCGGCCGACGAGATCCTCGCGGAGGCGCAGCGCGCCCGGGCGCTGGCGCTCGGCCCGGGGCTCGGCCGCGGGCAGGAGGCGCGCGGTCTCGTCGCCGAGCTGCTGCGGAGGGTCGAGCTCCCCACCGTCGTCGACGCCGACGCGCTCCACGAGCTGCAGCCGGTTCGGCGCGCGGCGCCGACCGTGCTGACGCCGCACGCCGGGGAGCTCGCGCGGCTGCTCGACACCGACGCGGGATGGGTGAACGAGCACCGGCTCGAGGCCGCCGAGCGCTGCGCCGAGGCCTACGGTGCCGTCGTCCTGCTGAAGGGTGCGGACACGATCGTGCAGGCACCTGGGGAGGGGCCGATCGTCTGCGATCAGGCGCCCCCCTCGCTCGCCACTGCGGGCAGCGGCGACGTGCTCACGGGTGTGATCGCGGCGTTCCTGGCCAAGGGTCTCGGCGCCGCGGAGGCTGCGGCCGCGGCGGCGGTGGCCCACGGGATCGCGGCCGCCAGCGTGCCCGAGCAGCCCGGCCTCGTCGCATCGGACGTGGTCACGGCACTGCCCCGGGCGCTGTCCTGACGGCGCGCCGACGGGCGCCGCCTGCTCCACCAGGTGAGGACATCGCGGGTTACCCCTTATGGGGGAGCCCTGGGGAGCCGAAATCGCCGACGTTGACATCGTCGTATCGCCGCCATTCGACCCATGGAAGGACTACGTATGACTCGCACAAAGCGTCGGCGCAGGACCCTGATCGCGGTACTGCTCGCCCTCGTCGTCGCAGCCGCCACGTACGGCTTCACGGCCACCAACACCGTCCCCGGCTCGTACGCGGGCGACGGCAACAACACGATCAGCGGCTACACGGTGACGAACGTCGACTACACGTTGAACGCGACCGACCCCTCGCTGATCGACAAGGTCGATTTCACGCTCAACTCGGCCGCAGGCGAGGTCAAGGTGAAGCTGGTCTCGACCGGCACCACCTACTCCAACTGCACCGTGACCGGTGGCACGTCGGTGTCGTGTGACTTCCCGACGGGCTCGGAGCCGACGGTGCTCGCCGCCGACCAGCTCCGCGTGATCGCCGTCCAGTAGTCGTCTTCCGTTCGTCCGGGCGGGAGGGGAACCGCCCGCCCGGACGAACAGACGAAGCTCCGCCGCCATGCGTCGCACACGCCTCATCGGGCTCTCCGCCGCCGCCGTGCTCGGAACGGCGCTCGCGGTCGCCGCCGTCTTCCTCGCGCCGCTGCAGGTCGGCGGGCGCACGGCCTACGTGATCACCTCGGGGTCGAGCATGGAGCCGACCTTCCACGCCGGCGACCTCGTGCTCACGCGCGCCCGCGACACGTACGAGGTCGGCGACATCGTCCTCTACCGGAGCGCCGAGCTCCAGCGCGACGTGCTGCACCGGATCGTCGCCCGAGACGGCGCTCGCTTCGTGATGCAGGGCGACAACAACGGCTACCGCGATCCCGAGCGTCCGACCGCTGATCGGATCCGCGGCGAGGCCTGGCTGCTCGTGCCGGGAGCAGGGAGGCCGCTCGGGTGGGTGCGTCACCCCGTCGTGCTCTCCGCGCTCACGTTCCTCGTCGTCTTCGGCCTGCTCGCGGGCGGGCGTGAGGTGTCCCGTCGTCGCGCCGGCCCCGCGCAGGCCGAGCCGCTCGTGGTCGTCCCCAGCTCGGGCCGGGCGACGCTCCTGCCGCCGCGGGCGCTCCTCACCGGGGCGGTCGCCGCGCTCTGCGTCTTCGGGCTGCTCGCTGCGATGGCGTTCGGCCGCTCGCCGTCTCGGACGGTCGAGGTCCCGGACGCGCAGCGCCACGCCGGGACGTTCTCCTATCAGGCGTCCGTCCCCCGGAGCGCCGTCTACCCGAGCGGGACGCTGTCGACGGGCGACACCGTCTTCACGAGCCTCGTGCGACAGCTCCGCGTCGCGTTCGACTACCGCTTCACGGCGCGCGGCCCCTCCGACGTGCGCGGCGGGATCCGGCTCGACGCCGTCGTCTCGGACGGGCTCGGCTGGGCGCGGACGCTGCCGATCGGCGCCGAGCAGCCGTTCGCGGACGGAGTCGCTCACGTCGAGGGCACGCTCGACGTCGCCGCCGTTCGTGCGGTGGTCGACCGCGTGAAGGCCCTGACCGGCACCACGGCGACGCTGTTCACGGTGCGCGTGACGCCGACCGTCCAGCTTGCCGGCTATGCGGGCACGGCACTGGTGGACGAGACGTACCGCCCGTCCCTCGACCTCTCGCTCGACGCCTTCTCCCTGCGCCCGGCACCGAGTGCGGACGGCTCGGCGCCGTCGTTCGAGGTGGAGCAGAACACCGCCGCAACCGAGCAGGTGCCCCGGGTGATCGGCCTGGGTGTCGCTGCCGTCTCGGTGCAGCGAGCGCGGTCGATCGCCCTGCTGGGCCTCGGCGTCTCGCTGCTCGCCGCGGTGGCCGCCGCCGTGCTGCTCGGCCGGGAGCTGGCGGCCGGGGAGTCGGGCCGGATCCGGGCGCGGTACGGCGCGCGACTCGTCGACGCCCGGGTCGACGTCCCCGAGACGCGCTGGCTCACGGACGTGGGCTCGGTCGACGAGCTGGCGCGCGTTGCCGAGCGCTTCGACCGCGTGATCCTGCGCGATGCGCGCCATGGCCGTGACGTGTACTACGTCGACGACGGGCTCGCGCTGTACCGCTACCGCTCCGCAGATGTGGTCGCGGAGCAGCGCTCGGCGCTGCCCGCGCGCGGCCGATGATCGGCCGCTTTCGGCTGCTCGCGCTGGCCGCGCTCGCGCTCGCGCTCGTCGCCGCCGGCGCCCTGACCGCGACGAACACGGTGGCGTCCAGCTCCGCGGACGACGTCACCAACGCCGCCCCCAGCGCGAACGACGTCAAGCCCGACGAGTGCGCTGCGTTGAACCTGACGGTGATCGTCGGGCCCGGTGGCGGGGGCGGCGGGAACTCGGCCCTGATCATCGGCACGCCGCGCAACGACAGGCTGAACGGGGCTGCCGGCGACGACTGCATCGTCGCCGGCGCCGGGAACGACGACCTCAAGGGCAACGCCGGCTTCGACGTCTGCCTCGGCGGCCCCGGCCTCGACACGTTCCACGCCAGTTGCGAGGTGCGGATCCAGTAGCGGCCTCGGTCGGCGGTCGCGGCACTACGATCGCAGGATGGTGGTCGAGATCCTGGGCTCGGGCGGCGCCACCACGACGCCCCGACCGGCCTGCGAGTGCGACGTCTGCGTCGAGGCGCGGACGAAGGGCGTGCCCTACGCCCGCACCGGGCCGAGCGTCTTCGTGCACGGCCCAGACGTCGTCTTCGACACGCCCGAGGAGGCGAAGCTCCAGCTCGACCGGGCGGGCGTCGCGGAGATCGCTGCGTGCTTCTACTCGCACTGGCATCCCGACCACACGATGGGTCGCCGCGTGTGGGAGACGCGCAACGGCGACTTCCGCGGCTGGCCGCCCGAGGCGAAGCGTCAGCTCGCGACCGACGTCTACCTGCCGCAACAGGTGGCCGCCGACTTCCGCGAGTACCTCGGCGGCATGGCTCACCTGGAGTTCATGGAGCGCAGAGGGTGGCTCCACATCAACGAGCTCGCCGACGGCGACATGGTCGAGCTGGAGGGCGTGACGATCCGGCCGTTCCGGCTCGCCGAGGACTACGTGTACGCGTTCGAGCTCTCGGACGGGGCCTCACGCCTGCTGCTCGCGATGGACGAGCTCAACGGCTGGGTGCCGCCCGCCGAGCTTCGCGGGTGCGACCTGGCGGTGCTGCCCATGGGCGTGTGCGAGCACCACCCGCTGACGGGCGAGCGCCGGATCGACCCCGAGCACCCGATCCTGCGCTTCGAGGCCACGTTCGCGGAGACGATCGAGGTCGTGCGCGGGCTCGATGCGTCCCGCGTCGTCCTCCACCACATCGAGGAGCTCGACGGGCTGAGCTACGACGACCTGCTCGCCGTCGAGCACCGGCTCGGGGACGAGGGGCTGCCGGTCACGTTCGCCTTCGACGGCATGCGCATCGAGGTCTGATCCGGTCGTGGCGCGATCGCACTTCACGCTCGACCTGGGGGCGATCCGGCACAACGTCGGAGTGCTGCTCTCGGCGCTCGACGGCGCCGAGCTGTGGGCCGTCGTCAAGGCCGACGCGTACGGGCACGGCGCCGAGGACGTCGCTCCCGCGGCGCTCGCCTCCGGGGCCACGGCCCTGTGCGTCGCCACCGTCCCCGAGGCACTCGCGCTGCGCCCGCTCGTCCCCGGCGCCCGCCTGATCGTGCTCGGGCCGGCGGCCGCCGATGAGGTGCGGCCCGCGCGCGAGGCGCGACTGGAGCTCGTGACTGCCGCCGGCGACGTGCCGGAGGGGATCCCGGTGCACCTGAAGCTGGACACCGGGATGGGCCGGTGGGGGCTCGGTGAGCTGCTCACCCCCGGACGCGATGTCGTCGGGCTGATGACGCACTTCGCCACTGCCGACTCCGACCCCTCGTTCGCCCGCGAGCAGCTCGAGCGCTTCCTGCGCGCCACGGCGGGCCACACGGGGCTCACGCGCCACGCGGCGAACAGCGCGGCGGCGCTCACCCTGCCCGAGTCGCGACTCGACGCTGCGCGTTGCGGGATCGCGCTCTACGGGGTCGACCCGTTGGGCGACCACGGAGCGCGCTGGGGCCTCCGGCCGGCGCTGCGCTGGGAGTCGGAGGTCGCCCTCGCCCGTCGCCTCGCGCGGGGCGAGGGCACCGGCTACGGTCTCCGCTTCGTCGCGCGTGACGAGACCTGGGTGGGGATCGTGCCCGTCGGCTACGGCGACGGCCTCCGCCGCGACCTGACCGGCACGGAAGTGCTCGTCGCGGGCGCGCGGCGGCGTATCGTTGGCACCGTGTCCATGGACGCCGTCGCCGTCGAGCTCCCGGGCCCGGTCGATCCCGGGACGCCGGTGACGCTGCTCGGCGACGGGATCACGGCTGAGGCCCACGCGCGTGTCGCGGGGACGATCGCCTACGAGGTCGTCTGCGGGCTGACGTCGCGGCCGAGTCGCGCGACCCGGGTGGTCGTCGATGCGTGACGACCTCGCCGCCCGCAAGGCGCTGCAACAGGAGCGCGCTGCGGACCTGGAGGCGCGCCTACTCCGGCTGCTCGGCTCGCTCGACGGCATCGTGCGAGCGCTCGACGTCGGCTGCGGGACCGGCGCCTTCGCCTACGCCGTCGCCCCGCACGCGGCGGAGGTGATCGGCATCGACACGAGCGAGGAGCTGCTCGCCGCAGCGCGCGACGGCGCGCCGGCGAACTGCTCCTTCCAGGTCGCCGACGCGACCGCGCTCCCCTTCGGCTACGGCGAGTTCGACCTCGTCGGCTGCCTGCGCCTCCTCCACCACGTCCGGCGCCCGGAGCTGGTCGTCAGCGAGCTGGCACGGGTCACGCGCCCCGGGGGCCGCATCTTGCTGGTCGACCAGCTGGGGGATGTCGACCCGATGGTGTCGATCGAGCAGGACCGGTTCGAGCGCACGCGCGACTCGTCCCATACCCGGCTGCTCCCCGACGCGGACGTGCGGGGCTTCCTCGACGCGAACGACCTCGTCGTGCTCTCGAACGACATCGTCACCGAGCGCCGCGACGTCGAGCGCTACCTCGACCTCGTCGGCCTCGAGGGCGAGCAGCGCGAGCGCGTGCGGTCGCTGGCTCCCGCACCGGTGTACGAGGTCGAGGTCGGCTGGTACCTGGCCCGCAAGCGCGGCTGAGCCCGTTCGCCGCTCGACGGTCGCGGCGCGTCGTCTAGACGCGCTCCTCGCCGCGGTGGTACGTGAACCACCCGGCGAGGCGCGTGACGAGCACCGGCGACAGCGCGTGGGCGAAGGTGATCAGTCGGTAGGGGAACCACGGCACCGTCACCTCGCTGCGGTTCCGCTCGACCGCGCGCAAGATCGCGCGGGCGACGTCGTCGGTGTCGATCAGGAAGCGGCGGAGCAGCCGGCTGCTCAGCACCTCGTGCTGGGGGAAGCCCTCCGTCTCCAGGAAGCCCGGCATGATCGCGTGGCAGCCGATGCCGCGGCGGCGCAGAGCAGCACCGCAGGAGCGCGAGAAGGCGAGCTGCGCGTGCTTCGCAGCCGCGTACGGGCCCGCGGGGGCGAAGGCAACGGTGCCGGCGACGGAGACGACGTTGACCACCGAGGCCCTGTCGCCGCCGGCCCTCGCGGCCTCGAGGCCGGGGAGGAAGGCCCGCGTGCACCACACCCCGCCGAGGTAGTTGACCAGCGACACGTGCTCGATCCGTTCCGCATCGAGCGTGAGGAACGAGCCTCGCGCCGGGATCCCGGCGTTGTTCACGAGCAGGTGGACCGCCGGGTGCCGTCCGAGCACGCGTTCGGCCACGGCGGCGACGGCCTCGCGGTCTGCGACGTCACACACCTCAACCTCGCCGTCGATCTCCGCGGCGAGCGCCCGGAGGCGGTCCTCTCGGCGCGCCACGAGGACGCAGCGCCAGCCGTCGGCGGCGAGCATGCGCGCAGTGGCCTCCCCGATCCCGGACGAGGCGCCCGTGACCACCGCTATGCGCTGAATGCGTCCACCGTCCCCAGGTTGATCTCGACCGTGTCGCGGATGTCCTCCGCGTACCCGCCGGCGAGCGTAACGCACACCGGGACGCCCGCTGCCGCGAGCGCGTCCCGCACCAGCTCGTCGCGCGCCCGCAGCCCGTCCTTGGTGAGCGCCAGCCGTCCCAGCCGGTCGCCTTCGTACGGGTCGGCGCCGGCGAGGTAGAAGGCGAGCTCCGGCCGCGAGCGCGAGATCGCCTCGGGCAGGAGGCTCCGCAGCCCTTCCAGGTACTCGCCGTCGCGCGTGCCGTCCGGGAGCTCCAGCTCGAGATCGCCCGGCACCCGCCGGAACGGGTAGTTGCGGAAGCCGTTGACGGAGAGCGTGAACGCCTCGTCGTCGTGGGCGAGCAGCGCGTGCGTCCCGTCGCCCTGGTGCACGTCGAGGTCGACGACCAGCACGCGGTGGGCGAGGCCCTCGGCGCGCAGGGCGCGGATCGAGGTGACGACGTCGTTGAACACGCAGAAGCCGCGGCCCGCGTCGGCGAACGCGTGGTGCGTGCCGCCGCCCAGGTTCATCGCCACCCCGTCCTCGAGCGCGGCCCGGGCTGCGAGGATCGTCGCCCCCGTCGCGCGGCGTGACCGCTCGACGAGCTGCTCCGACCACGGCAGGCCGAGCGCGAGCACCTCGCGCCGCTCGAGCAACCCGTCGCGCACGCGGTGGAGGTAGGCGGGCGAGTGGGCGCGTCCCAGCTCCTCCCAGGTCGCGGCCCTCGGCGTCGCGAGCGTCACCGCCGGACGCCGCGCCGCCCCCTCCCGGACGAGCCGGTACTTCCCGAGCGGGAACCGGTGGCCGGCGGGGAGCGGGTACGTGAAGCCGTCGTGGGCGAGCGCGCGCATCTCCGGCACGGTACCGCTGTAGGATCGTCGCGTGGCCGGGCGGTTCGAGGGCAAGCAGGCGCTGGTGCTGGGTGTCGCCAACAAGCGGTCGATCGCCTGGGCGATCGCCAGGCGCCTCCGCGAGGAGGGTGCCGAGCTGGCCTTCACCTTCCAGGGCGAGCGGATCGAGAAGGGCGTGCGCGACCTCGCCGAGTCGGTCGGCGGTCACGTCGTCGGCGAATGCGACGTGCGCTCCGAGGACGACCTCGACCGCGTCTTCGCGGCCACCGCCGACGCCTTCGGCGGCGGGCTCGACTGCCTCGTGCACTCGGTCGCCTTCGCGGCCGCCGAGGACCTCGAGGGGCGCTTCACGGACACGCCGCGCGATCGCTTCTGGATGGCGGTGGACATCAGCGCCTACTCGCTCGTGGCCGCCGCCCGGCGGGCGGAGCCGCTGCTGCAGGCCCGCGGTGGCGGCTCGATCGTGACGATGACGTACCTCGGCGGCGTGCGGGCCGTCCCCCACTACAACGTGATGGGGGTGGCGAAGGCCACACTGGACGCGTCGGTGCGCTATCTGGCGTGGGATCTCGGGCACTCGAACATCCGCGTCAACGCGATCTCCGCCGGCCCGGTGCGCACGCTCGCCGCCCGCTCGATCGCGGGCTTCACGACGATGGAGGAGATGTTCGAGCAGCGCGCGCCGCTGCACCGTCACATGGACGCAGACGACTGCGGTGCTGCCGCCGCCTACCTGCTCTCCTCGGACGCGGCGAACGTGACCGGCACCACGCTCTACGTCGACGCCGGCTACCACGCGATGGGCATGTGACGGCGCGCGCTCAGCGCGTCCATGTCGAGATCGGCCCGTCCCGGGCGAGCAGCTGCCAGCCGTCGGCGCGCAGACGTGCCTCCGCGTCGTTCGGGCACGAGCGCGCGAAGAACCCGCTCTGCTCGTAGACGGCGCGGTGCACCGCGACGAAGCGGACGCCGAGCCGTGGTGGCACCGGGGCGCGGCCGCAGGAGATCGCGCGGAGCTCACGCGCGAGCCGGTCGGCAGCCGGCGGTGCGGTCGTCGAGTATCCCTGGGGCCGTTCGCGCGGCGACTGCCGCGCGTACGCGAGGTAGACGCTGCCGTAATGGATGTCGGGACGGATCACCGGGAGCTCGAGCAGCCTGCCCGCCCCGCGCACCGAGGCGTACGCGGCGCTCGGGCGGTCGGGGGCGACGGCGCCGAACACGGGCACGCGCAGGTCGACCGCGATCGCCGCCACCGCGACGGCGCCGCCCGCCGCCGCCCACCACCCGTCCTTGTGACTGATCGTCACAAGGCGGTCGAGCGCGAGGGCGACGAGCGCGGCCAGGGCGAGCGCGGCGACCGGGAGCAGGCGCTCGGGAACGCGTGTCGCATGGAGCGGCGGCAGCGCGCGCCACAGCGTCTCGTAGCCGGGGAGGTTCGCGCCCAGCGAGAGGAGGACGGGCACGACCGCGGCGACGGCCAGGACGACCGTCAAGCCCTTGTCCCTCGTCCACGTGAGCGCGAGCCCTGCGAGCGCCAGGAGGGGCGTCAGCCACCCCAGGAAGACGAGCTCCTCGACTCCCGAGCCCACGCCGCGCGTGACGAGGTCCGACAGCTCGGCCGAGTAGCGCTCGACCTGCGCGAAGGAGCGGCCACTGCCGATCGACCCCGCGACCACCGCCTGCTGCACCACGATCCCGGCGACGACCGCGGGCAGCACCGCTGCGGCGGCGCGCAGCAGCCCACGCGGCCCGCTGCGGGCCCAGGAGTAGCCCAGGGCGAGCGGGATCGCG
>Ga0224505_10002079_pt1 | contig 12015 bp, 8 predicted proteins | sample SF_Jan12_sed_USG_FD_169102 | JGI IMG/M metagenome (GOLD analysis project Ga0224505, IMG submission 169102) | Sediment microbial communities from San Francisco Bay, California, United States - SF_Jan12_sed_USGS_4_1 | ecosystem: Environmental > Aquatic > Marine > Sediment | place: USA: California...
TTCGAGAGAGCTTACATGGCTGCCTCGAGCAAGTGCCATCATTCGCGATCGCGCAGACGGCGTCCAGGCTGGAAGAGCTTAAAGGAGTCCTCGGTTCGGACAGATCGGATCCGCTCATCGTGGAGTTTGGTCTTTTGTGTCAAGGGGGAGTATATCGCGAGCAGATTTGCACTCTGTCGTCAGAAGTGAGGACACTGGTTATTGACGTACCGGAAAATGAGGACGAGATCCTCTATTGCATTGAGACGGGTGGGGCTTCCGGGTATCTGTTGTGCGATGCATCAGTCGAAGGTTTAGTACGCAATATCAAGGCGATTGTGCAGGGTGAAACGCTGTGTCAGCCGAGAATTGCGAACCTCGCGTTTTCACGGCTCTCGACATTGACTCGCCAAACGTCTTCTACACAGACGCTTGATTCGAAGCGTCTCACGCGTCGCGAAGGAGAAATTCTTGAGTCGATAGCGGATGGGTTGAGCAACAAGGAAATCGCGACTCGACTCCACATCGAAGTCTCGACGGTCAAGAACCACGTCCATAACATTCTCGATAAACTCGACTTGCAAGACCGACGTTCGGCTGTACGATATGTGAAAGACCGCGGCCTCATCGCACATCTTCGCTGACCACCCCCTGCAGACCTGCCCGACATCATCTTCCGTGCCAGGCCCCTGGGGTACACCTCCGCGCGTTGTCCTCTGACCCGTCTGGATCTGCCAGATCTAGATCTTCTTTCTCGCGACATCTAGATCCAAGTAGATCCATGGATCTATTGGCTTCTCACAGTCTCTCGCCTACGGTACATCCTGTACTCATGTTGTGAGGCGCGCTGGTTGGACAAAATTCGGGTGCTGCTCGCGAATCAGCCGCTGATGATGCCAGACGCCGTTCGACAGCTGGTGGAGGAACAGGCGGATCTGGAGCTGGTGGGCGATTGTCGAGAGGCGATGCATATTCTTCAAGAGACCAGTCGAGCGACATCCGATGCTGTCATTCGTATCCACGAGGGATGTGAGGAGTCTGGCCTGTGCAGTCAGTTGTGAGCAAGCCTGTTCAGCGGTCATCAATCGCGAACGGAGAAATTCCCGGACTCCAAGAACTCTGGAGTGAGACGTTAGGTGATTCCAGAATTTGCATTGCGATTCTCGATGGCCCAGTTGACGAGTCGCATACGAGCCTTGCTCGCGCTGATCTTACTCGAATTGAGACGCTTGTTTCGGGAGAAGCAGATCATGGCCCAGCCTCACAGCACGGTACCCATATCGCCAGTGTCATCTTTGGACAGCATGATAGCCCGATTAAGGGTATCGCGTCTCATTGCCGGGGCTTGGTTATTCCGGTTTTCAAAGATGGGGATGCCGGCTCTATTGCCCCTTGTTCACAGGTCGACCTGGCACGAGCGATTGGTCAAGCTGTTCAAGCGGGCGCGCATATTGTCAACATCAGCGGTGGTGAGCTTACCCCCTCCGGCACGGCTCACCCTCTACTCGCTGATGCGATCAAGGATTGTGCGAACCGTGGCGTTCTCATCGTGGCCGCAGCGGGGAACGAAGGTTGCGAGTGCCTGCATATTCCAGGTGCGTTGCCATCGGTATTGGCAGTTGGGGCGATGAATGCTCAGGGCCAGCCGATGGGCTTCAGTAACTGGGGCACACACTATCAAACCCAAGGTGTCTTGGCCCTTGGGGAAAACATTGTAGGAGCCGGACCTGACGACAGCACTATGACGAATAGTGGCACCAGCTATGCGACACCTGTCGTCTCCGGCGTCGCGGCGCTTCTGTTGAGTCTTCAGCTCAAGCTTGGACAAGAACCTGACGCCTCTGCTGTACGTGCGGCAATCTTGACGAGCGCCATAGGATGTGATGAGCAGCCAGTATCTAATTGTCGGCGACTCCTAGCTGGGCGTCTTCATGTGAACGGGGCGATGTTGCACATAACAGGAGGAATACATGCTATGACCGAATCCAATGAAGCAAGAGAAAACGGAAACACCCTGGTTGAGGATGACGCACGTTCTGCGTTGAAAGCCCCCGCATCCCAGCCGCCGCCAGCACACGTGCAGGCAGCGTCTTTCGACGGTGGGACCACAGACCCTGCGATGGAAACACAGCCATCAGGAAGCAGCATGAGTGCGCCAAGGAAAGAAGTCCTCGCGGCGCAGGGGGCTGTGAGTCCCAGCCACATTCAAGCTGCCGCATGCGAATGTGGCGGCACCGCTCCCAAGCAACTTGTGTTCGCTCTTGGGCAGCTGGGTTATGACTTTGGAACCGAAGCGCGCCGTGACTCCATCATGCAGCATATGAAGCAGCCGGCCAATCCCCATGACCCTGTCCAGTTTCTGGACTATCTGAGGGACAACTACTGGGACGCAGCAGCAGTTCTTTGGACCCTCAGTTTGGATGCTACGCCCATCTATGCCATCCAAGCTCAGGGAGGATTTGCAAGCCAGATCTGTCAACGGCTGTGTGAATTTCTTGGCGATCAGGCCAAGGGTGAAGTCGAGCGCGTCTCCATTCCAGGGTATATCGCTGGAAGTGCGAGGCTATATACCGGGCAGGTCGTGCCGATCATTTTGCCGGTTTTGCGTGGGATGTATAGTTGGAATACCTCGGCGCTCGTGCACACCATTTGTGGGACTCCTCCTCAAGATAAAACGCCGCAAAAGGAGAAAGATGAATACGGCGTGAAAGCACAAGCCATCACCAACTTTCTCCGCCGCGTGTATGAGGAGCTCCGGAATCTCGGTGTGACGCCACAGCACCGGGCGGTGAACTATGCGGCCACGAATGCCTATCAAGTGATGGAGGTTTTTAAAGCCGCGATGAAGGAGGACATGGAGCTTGACAGCATTGAAGTGGAACGGAGTCCGATCGGCCGGCCAGGCTCCGATTGCTGGGATGTGAAACTGACATGCTTTAACCCCAAGCAAGTATTTGTGCAGGCCAGAAAGGTGTATCGATGCTGTGTTGATGTGAGCGATGTTGTACCTGTTATGGTTGGACCTGTGCGATCATGGTCCGTCCGATAAGTATGTTCTTTGAAAAAGTTAAGTAAAATCGTGGAAAGGTTTTAAAAAATTCCAAAATGGGAGGATCCCAAAGGTGAAAATTCCAAAACTAACAAATGGCGTAAATCGGGGGATGTCAGGCAACAAAACAAATTCCGAAAACAATTTTGGTGTTAAGGCATCTCAACAATTTCTACCTCCTCGACGACGTCCAGAATTTCCAACGCCAGATTTGGGTTTTGCTGCTCCGGTAGTTCCTTTCCGTGGTTGCTGTAAATCGTGCGATGCTAATGGGTGTCATGGTTGCACTGAGCGGCATTGGGCTGAAGCGATATGGGGGTGCGCGTCTAAGCATCCATGGCCAGCGGAATGCCATTTAGTAAACGATGTAGTCCAATGTCATGATGACAGGGTCTTCTCCTTGGTGAGTGGGTAAACGAAGCGTGGGAAACGGTATTTTTGGAGGAATAGGAGCGTGAATTCTGTGTTCTACGTGCAAGCAAAGGGCCGGGAGTCTTTGATTGTTGATCGTCAAGAAGGAAACCGAGAGGTCAGTGGGAGCGCCGGAGAGCCTGTCCTCCGGGGGGCATCAGCGGTAGGAGCGTTTCTCAATGCGAAAGATTGGGACCCCAGGTCGATTGCTAATTTCATCGCCCCGGTCTCCCCCAGCAAGGGGCTGCGAGGACTGAAGGGGTAAGGAGGCGCATGAGAAGGGTGGCAGCGTTCAGGTGGGTGCGTGCACCGCTTAGAGCAATGCGCTAAATCCTTCAACCGTGAGACCGGCGTGGCGAATGATGCTGCGTCACGTGCCTCTTGCCAGCTCGGTGTGATGAGGAACGGTGAGTCGCCGGTGCGGAAGATCGGATTGTCGCAAGATGATATGACTTCCGGTTTGGTGATCCACCAGATAGCCAATCTCCTTCAGTGCGCGAACCGCGGTTTGACCTGAGTAGGATAGGCAATTTGCTCAAAGGGTGATGTCCACGGTTTCTTCCCAAATGGATGGGGGTATTGGCTCATTGTGGATTCGTAAGCTTTCAAGGTAGCCCGCCATGGCATCCTTGATATTGGTCAACGCCTCTTCTCGTGTGCTTCCTTGACTCACACAACCCGGAAGGGATGGGCATTCGGCTATATAGACCCCATCTTCATCTTGTTCAAGAACGACGCGGTATCGCATTGGCGAGTCCTCCAGGCAACATGCGTCATTGTAATACAACGCAGAGAAAACTGACAGCATCACTTGTCGATAGGTAGGCCTGGCTCGAGGGAAGAAAAAGGGACAGGCTACGTAATTTGGCGGGGCATCCACGGGGGCGAAGCGTCGATTCAGTCCGAGTACAGTGGCGAGTTGCCGTGACCATTCAACAGGGCCAACGGGCTGTCGGCGGGTGACATAAGAGGCGAGAGCCGTGAGTTCAAGAGCCGAGAGGGACGCATGGCATGGCGGCATTACTGCCGATAGCCGCGTGGCAAACACGCGATGGAAAACTCGCCTGCTCCCGTTCCAACGCGAAGGCGCTGTTCGATGGCAAAGGGGCTTACCGCTTCACTTATAGACTGTGCTCCGATGGGCAATGACATGAATCGTGAGCATGCGCGCGGCCGGATCTGTGGTGTACAGCACACGCCAATCTCCAACCCGGAGCTTATACAGTCCGGCAAAGCGTCCAGTGAGGGTTTCAGGTTGAACGTGGTCGTACTGCTCAGAGAGCCATTGAATCTTTGCTGCGATTCGGTCTGCTATCCCCTTGTCGAGCTGAGATAGATCTTCGAGCGCTTGAGGAGTGAACTCAACATGAACCATCAACGAAGCGTATGCCTTCTTTTGACTTCCTCGAACGAGATGCGCTCTGTTGATTGTAGCGACGCGGTAAGACGCGCTTCAATTTCCTGGGTTAATTCGCGCCCTGCATCGGGATCGGTCAGCAATTCTTGCAGTTCTTCGTGGATGGTTTTCTTGATCAGCGCTTGGAATTCTTCGATGGTTAGATCAGCGACTTTCATGAGATCTCCCTTTGGATTGAGCGTAGCGGCTTCAGCGTGTGGAAGTCAATAAGAGGAAAGAAAGAGTGCAAAAAATAGAAAGAGACAGGCAGGTTTTCTAGCGGGACGACGTCCTACGCGGCGTCCGGTTTGTGGCGGCTTTAGAGGCGCACGGTTGATTCTAGCCCCAGCATGGCAGGTGACTTAACCGCGAGGCATGCGTAACTACAGTAGGTAGGGATTGTGAGAACGCGAGAGAACATTCCGATCGTTTACTTGAACAGTGCGGCGAGCGGCAGGTTTAGGGGCGGCAGCAATGGTGTGGTAAGGAGGTCTTGCGTTTCCAGGGTCAGGATTGAGGCTTGGCCATAGCGGCCGTTGCTGAGGCGGTGGATTTTCACCTGATCGACTGCCGGGTCGATGATCCAATATTTGGGGATGCCGTAATGTTCATACCGTTGGCGTTTGATCGTTTCAGCACTGTCCCATCATGCCTCAATTTCACAATCGGTACTGTCCAAGATTTTAGACAGCGTAAAGGTATGACTTTATAGGCTGATCGAGAAAGTACTCAGCTTGAACCTCATTCTGTAGACAGATTCCCCAGATCCCTTCTGCGGCGCTTTCACGGCCACGATCCCTCTAAGCCATTGTCAAATAGTGTAAATCTCTCTTGATCACTGTCCTGTTACGACAAGGCATAGCGATTGCTGACAAAAATTGTCGCTGGTGAAGGTGTGGGTGATTTTGGACCGGCCTCCGAATGACCCATTCCTTCGCAAGAAGGAACCCTTCACCAGCACTTTACCTTCCAGAGAATAAGGCCGGATACGAGTCGGAGGCCGGTGCTCACTAGCGAATAGGTGTACAGGGATGGTCGATTGATGATCGACCAGTAGCAATCAACTTATGGTCTGAAGCAATAGGCATATCCAAGGAGAGGAGGCCGAGATATGAGATCGTTATTTCAACCACAGGGTTGGTGGCGACGGCTGCTGATGCTGCACGCTGTTCTGATCGCAGGAAGCGTTGTGGCAGCGTCAGTGTTCGCTGCAGAGACACACGATTCTTCTCTGGCAGGTCACGCCACACCGGTGGCGATGCCGGGATGGACCCAGCAACTCAAGGGTCAGACAGTGCTGGAGAACGCCATCGAGGGCCACGCCGACAAGGCCCAAAAAATGGAACTGCAGCACCATCGATTGATGCAGAAATTAGAACAGCAGGCCCAGAAGGATGCCAAAACTCAACAGACATCGGGCATGTTCAACAACATGTCGATGATGCACCAGTACATGGGGCAGGACGGCAGCAGTTTCCTCCTCATGACGGATTCGAGCAAGGGTGAGCCGGTCTTGACCTCGGGAGGGAGATGTCCTGCCGGCGTGCCGACCAAACAGTTCGATGTGTCGATGATCAATGTCGAAATCACACTGAATCGCTGGCTCGACTTCTATCCAGGCTATATGTACGTGTTGACCGAGGACGTGGAGAAAGCTCGGGCTGAAGAGACCAAGAACAGGGAGGCTCGTGAAAAGGATGGGTTCGATCCTGGCGCCGTCAGCACGGGCCTGCAGGGCGACCTGATTCAACCCTTGGTCCTCAGGGCGAACCAGGGCGATTGCGTCAAGATGACGCTGCGCAATCAAATGGAAGAAGAAGATGGCAGCCTGTTCATCCAAGCGTCGAGCATGGTCGTGAGCCCCACGGGTAAACCGGCCACGACGACCAATCCTGATTCCATTGTCGCACCCGGCAAAGCTCAAGAATTCGAATGGTATCTCCATCCGCACATGCAGGAAGGAGTGCGCCAGTTCCACTCGTATAGCCACGACCGTGAACTGACGGTCCTGGGTCTCTTTGGCGCCTTTATCGTGGAGCCGCAAGGCGCCAGGTATCTCGATGCGATCGGAAGTGGAGGGCCTGCTCCTGAGGTCAAGAGTGGCTGGCAGGTGAATATCGATAATGCGTCGGGACCCGATTTTCGCGAGTTCGTGTTGTTCTACCACGAAGTCGGGGATGAGGCGTTTCGCCCGTTGAACAAGAAGGGAGATTTCTTGCCCCAGCGCGATCCGCTGACGGATGCCTATCGTCCCGGCGGGCGGGCCATCAATTATCGCAGTGAGCCGTTCGGCATCGATCAGATGCATTTGCAACACGAGTATTTCGGGTTTGAGGACGAATCATTGGCCTATAGCTCCTACACGTTCGGCGATACGCCGACCACGATTGCCCGAGGTTATCTGGGCGATCCGGTCAAGTGGCGACTCGTTCATGGTGGGTCGGAAGTGTTCCATTCGCACCATCCGCATAGCGGATCGATTCGCTGGCAACGCAGTCCTGGTACCGAGCCCAACAATATGTGGGCGATGGGGCAGGACGGCCCGGTTAAGTATCCGGTCGTCCGAACGAAATCCGACCGTGTGGACGTCGAAGTCATCGGTCCGTCCGAGGCGTTGGACCTCGAACCTGAGTGTGGCGGCGGTGGCTGTCAGCATCTGGCTGGCGAATTCCTCTATCACTGTCACGTTGCGCACCACTATGTCGCAGGGATGTGGGGCTACGGCCGGTTCTACAACACCCTCCAAGTTGGAGCGGCCCATACGGACAGCATGCCGGACCTCCGGGAGCTGCCGGATCGCGCTGGCCGGATGAAACTGGGCGTGTCGTCCGACAAGCTGATCGGGAAGACTGTTGATTGGTTTGGGAAGACCTTCAAGATCGTGGACAAGAGCCAAAAGACGAATTGGAAATCGAATCCGGTGATCGTGAACATTAAGGATTGGGTTGAGATGTTCGTGCCCGCGCAGGGGAAACCCGGCCATACGGACGACGAAAAGGGTCAGATCATGGCCTATGACGCGACTGTCTGGGATTGGAAGTGGAACGGCAATGTGGCGGTCGGTGAACGGGAAAGCACCGCCAAATATCCGAAGTACACATGGGCAGCCAAGTGGGACGACAGCACGAGACCGGCAATCCTGTTCGACCCGACGACCGGGAAGATGGCCTGGCCGCTGTTTAAACCACACTTCGGAAAACGTGTCCCGTTCTCGGCCAATCACAACGGGGCACCTTGGCTCGAACCGATTCACCAGGACGCCAAGGGCGAGCGGACCTCCGAGCCGGCCATGCCTGGAGAGCAGGGTCGCTGGAGTCTGTGCCCGGAGAATGCGAACCGCAAGCATTACAACATTCACTTTATTCGCCTGCCGATTACGCTGGCGAAGAAGCAAGGAAACGAGCCTCCCATCGTCGACAAGGACGGGTTGATCTACGTCCTGCACGAGGAAGAGCGGTTAACGAGAGGCGATGATGACCTCAAAGTGCCGGCGGTTATTCGTGCCAACGTGTATGACTGCGTCGATGTCATTCTGACGAGCGAGTGGGATGACGACGATTACACAAATTTTCAGTCGTCGAAGATCAATATTCATCCCCATTTTTTCCAGTTCGATACCGGAAACTCGGACGGTGTCATTTCCGGGTTTGAGTACGAGATGTCGGTTCGCCCCTTCACGATGTGGGGAAAGAAGACGAAGCATGGATTACCCGCGCCGATGGTGGCCAAGCTCGTGAGCGGAGTGAAGGCCGGCGCGACCTCGATCAAGATCCAGATGGCTCCCGGTGCCACGAAGTTTCATGCGAACACCGAGGTCATGGTAGGTATGGATTGTCTGCAGAAAGGTAACGATCCCACGGCATCACTCCCGCGGGACAAGAGCTGTCAGGAAGTCGCCCGGATCAAGGAGATCAAGGGTGATCGGATGACGTTCTTTAAGCCGCTCAAGCACAATCACCCAACCAATGATCTGGTCTCGCCAGAGTTCGTCCGGTATCGGTGGTGGGTCGATGTCGATATGGGGACGGTGTTCTGGCATGACCATGCGTTTGGCGCGACGACCTGGCCACACGGAGGATTCGGCGTCACGATTGTGGAACCGTATGGGTCTACCTATCACGATCCGAAGAACGGCAAGCTGGTCTACAGCGGTCCGATTGCTGATATCCACAGCAATGAGCCGATCGGGGCCGGCGTCAGCGGCAGCTTCCGTGAGCTGATGGTCTCGATTCACGACACGGTGCCGCACACGGTCAACGTGATCGAGACGGGAAATCCGCCCGGACAACCGGTGGAGGTCGCGCTGGAAGCAGGCAAAACCGTGTCGTTCCAGATGCCGGAAAAAATCTTGAACGCTCCGAACCAATACCTCAACGGCGGGACGCATACGACCGGCAGCGGGTTCAACTTCCGTGCGGAACCGTTTGCGCAACGGCTCGCGAACAATCCGGACACCTCGAAACTGTTCAGCAGCGCGATTCATGGTGATCCGGATACGCCTCTGCTACGGGCGTATACAGGCGATACGATGGTGTTCCGTCTGTTGCATCAGCTCATGAATGAATCCCACGTCTGGACGATTTCCGGGCATACGTTCCTGACTGAGCGGTATGCGGCAGATGCCAACCGGAAGAACTCGATCCACGTTGGGATTGCGGAGCGATACGATCTTGTGACGAAGGCCGGCGGATTTCAGGGTATGCCGGGCGACTATATCCACTTTAACGGTCGCACCTCGCATTTCGCCGAAGGTGGCTGGGGGATCGTGCGGGTGCTCGACAAGGAAGTGTCGGATCTCAAGCCGTTGCCGAAGGGAACCAATCCGCTCGGTATCCCAGCGGCTCTGAGTTCGGTCTGTCCGGCTGACGCACCGGTGAAGAACTTCAACGTCGTGGCGGTCGATCGGCCCATGAAGCTCAATCCCAAAGCACCGGACGCCATCGAGGTGGACTTTGAGCGGAAGATCGAAATGACCATGCCGGAAGGCAAGATCTTCGCGCTCGAAGAAGAAGCGACGACGGTCTCCAGCGGCAAGACCCCGCACCCGCTGACGTTGCGGGCCAACCTTGGCGACTGCATCAAGGTCAATCTGAAGAACAAGATGAAGGCGAGCCGGGCGTCGTTCTTTGCGCCAGGTCTGGCCTTCGATCCGAAAGACAGTCAAGGCCTGAATGTTGGGAACAATCCTGGCGATCAGACCGTGGGGCCCGGCGAAAGCCGCCTCTATACCTACTATGCGCATCCGGCCAATAAGGAGACGACGTCGCTCGTGTGGGATGGCGGTAATATTGTCGTCAATCCACGGAACGGACTGTATGGAGCGATCATCGTCGGTCCCCGAGGGTCTCAGTACCGGGATCCAGTGACCGGTGCGGATCTCTCGCAGAAGAACGCCTGGCGGGCGGACGTCATCGTGGATGCGAGCCTGCCCGAGAACGTGGGCAAGCGGAACTATCGTGATGTGGCCCTCTTCTTCCAGGATGAGGACAACATCATTGGGACCTCATTCATGCCGTACGTGCAAAATGTCGCGGGCTTGACCTCGGTCAATTACCGAGCCGAGCCCTATCTGTTCCGCGAGGATCAAGGCTGCTCGCTGAGTAAGATCTTCCAGCCTTGCGTCGTGGAGAAGCCCGAAGATCCTGTGACGCCGTTAATTGAGGCCCATGCCGGTGATCCGATTCGGATTCACGTGATCGGCGCCAACAGCGAGCAGAACGGCATGTTCGGGGTCGAAGGCCATGAGTGGCCGATCGAGCCGTACATGCCGGGAGCCGACATGATCAGCGTGGTCGAGTATGCCGGCTCTGAAATTCTTGACGTGTTCTTACGCGGCGGTGCGGGCGGCCCCTATCGCCAAGTGGGAGACTTCGTCTGGTCGAATCAACGACTGCCCTACACGCAGTCAGGACAATGGGGCTATCTCCGTGTGTTGCCTGTCGGTGATACGCGGATCCAACCGCTCGGTAGGGGCGGTGTGGGGGCTAAGCGGGCGGAGGAGACACCGCAGCCTCAGGCTATGCCGACGGCCATGAAATAGACCGATCGGACATGGCGTCTAAAACAGGAGGGGGAGTCGTCTGTGAGAACGGCTCTCCCTCTTGTTGCTTGACTCAGCGGACCATTGACTTGTTGAATCGTACGGCTGGAGTGACAGTGCCATGAATAGATGGGGCAAGCTCGTAGTCTTGGTGCTCGTTCAGGTGAGCGCGATGACACGATGATCTGTGTCGCACCGAGTCGGGCGGATCTTCCCGTGGGGTGACGAACTGCTGGTTGGATCAAGAGCAATATCACACACTCTGACATCCTACCTCGTTTGCTTTTTCCCAGTCGGCTTTTTTAGAATCCAGTGTTGTTAGGTCAGCTTGTCAGGAGAATTAATGCGTAATACCCACATCGCGTCCTACAGCGCTCGCACCAGGCCGAGTCGATACTCCATAGTCGTCTTTTTACTCGTATTCATGAGTCTGAGCGGCGTCCCGAACTGTATCGAGACTGCTTCAGGGGAAAAACTAGAGACGTTGCCTATACAAAAGGCTGCGCCCGCGGCTGTGGTGATTGAAACCGCCGGCAGTGAGGTTGAGCTGCGGCGCCAGATGAGAACGAAGAACGGCGTCACCGAGCTTCGGGTCGGCAGAGGTCGGTTCTCGGACGCCCCGACGGGAAGCTATGGCTTTATTGCGCCGACACACCTCGGGTTAGCACTGGTGACACAAAGTCCCGATCTTGTCTTGGATCGGGCAGCTTCGACCGACAATGACTATGAAATTCATAAGCTCTCTGACGGTAGTGGATTGCTCGTAGGGTTCATGGGGAAAGAGCTCGTCGCGGAAGTCACCCCCAGCGATCGACCCAAGAATATTCGCATTGCGCTCCATTCCAATGTGTCGGATAAGGCTCCTGTTATCGTGGCTCTTCCGGTGATTAAGTTAATGGTGGACCGGATGCCGCTTAAGACGGACCCCAAGAATCGTGAGAGCGCGATGGTGTTGGAGATGGATTTGCAGAACACGGCGAATCGGAAGTCACCCATTGGCCATTAGCAGCTCGTCTAGGAGCCTGTCCGATATTGGCTTGAAGGAACCTGGATCGTGACCGAAGATTCCATTCGGGCGCCGCGAGCCCGTCCGCTCCCGCTATCGCGGCCCTCTCCGGGTCGCCCGCCGGCTGCCGCTCC